>ERZ1370068.9235-contig-8026_pt1 | contig 27674 bp, 39 predicted proteins | sample MGYA00561227_ERZ1370068 | MGnify/ENA primary metagenome ERZ1370068 (study PRJEB38410, sample SAMEA6850437) | metagenome | study: Metagenomic assessment of the ecological functions of the soil: analysis of the soil microbiota associated with the...
AGCGTATTGCTCAGCGTAATCAAATGAAGCATGTCCTGACACTGGTTTGCTCGCACGAGATCGTGCTTCCAGGAGCGTCTACGATTTCTTTTTCGCAATCGCAAAGTCCTTAAGCTCGGTTTTTGCTGAAAAAGCGCGCGGACCCCTGATTATCCGCCTGATAGAACTTCCTCGAAGATGTGCGGCAATTGCTCGGCCGAAATCCCCGCGCTGGCATCACGGACTTCCATTCGAACCCGTCCTCCGTCGGTGAGAGAGCCATGATCGTTCTCCCGCGCGAGTGAATCGCTTGTTCCATTCGACAACAGGCTTCCCAGCATCCATTGATGCGATCGAGTCCCAATACACTGTCGGGCAATCCGTCCTTCTTCCTGACGCAGAAGTCGATCTCGTAAGCTGAACGGCGAGCACGGGAACGCGCCTCGAGCTCTTGCGTATGAGTCTAGCCGAACCTGGCGAAGCTCCAGACGGCCGCCGCCGGCGCCTGAACCGGCTGATGTCAGATAAGCTGAGCCAACAGGTGCGCAGAGAAGCGTGGCCCTGGCCTGAACGTCGAGCGTTTTGTGGATGGCCTGTTGCTTAAGCGTTAGCCTGCCATAGACACCCTCTCTTCGAGCAGCTGAAGGTAGCCGATGATGACGTTGATCGGCGTCTTGAGCTTCGTGTGAGGCGACAGAGACGAACTCGGCCTTCAGTTTGTCGAGCTCTCGATCAGCCGTCGGTTCATCTCGAGAAAGCCGCGCGAGTCAGCCGAATTCATCGGACTCTGACCTGCTCTGGATTCAACTGTAGGCGAGGTCGCCATCGGCCACCGCGCGCATGCCGGATTTCAGGATCGTTGATCGGATGGCTGGATCGTTCGCAGTGAGCTGTGAACCACAATCGTCGTGGCGATGATCAGCGCGAGCGCGAGCGCCAAGATCGAAAAGCGTTCAGTGTGCGAGAGGTTCACCGACTGTGACGTCACGCGTCCGCTCGTCGATTCTCTGTAGCTCATGTTCCGGGCGATGCGAACCGTCGAGTCCGCGCGATTCAGCGCCGGCACCAAGACGCTGTCGGAGAGCGAGTCCGCCAATCTTCGACTTGCCGGCGAGCGCGCGGCTTCGTACTCCGACGGTGCCGCCTCAGCCAATCTACTCTTTGACCGCGCTCCTGATCATCGCGCCAGGTAGCGTCCAAGCTCGAAGCGCGAAAGGGAATCGGCGAGACTCCGCGACGCGAATGGGCCTGGCGGTTCATCGCATCTCGAGACGCGAATCGTGCGGAGAGCAAGAGTCCGAGCTCGGTGCGACGAACATTGCTCAACCCTTCGCGCAACTGGCCGAGCAGCATCGACGCGGTGAAACCAGTGTTCGCCAGGGTTCGCGTCGCGGCTGAGAGCGCGTAGCGAGTAGATGGCGAACACGAGCGGTAAAACGAGGATGATCGCGATCGTGACGAGGCCAAGGGCGATTTCTCGAAATCAGCAAAGTCATGAGTTCGCTTTGGCGCGGTGAAGGTGACGAGACGGCCATCAACACAGCAACGATGCGGCCGCGACGACGAGCGGCTGTCAGGGGTACCATCGCTCGCACGACAAGTGTAGCGTTATGGCTCGCCCTGTCAGTAACTTCTAGCCCACTTTTCAATGGCCGAAACAACTCCGCGGATCGCTGAGCTCCGTGATCACGTTGGTCAGTCCGTCACGGTTCGTGGTTGGGTCACCCATCTTCGCTGGTCATCGGGAAAAGCTCGCAAGGCAACCGGATGGAACCCGGCGGCCACGCAGGCGGTTCGTCAAGACGCACCGTCGGCTGAGGTCTGGGATCGCTTCAAGGAGCTCAGTCTCGAGACATCGGTCCATCTGACCGGCGAGGTTCGCGCGGAGCCGCGTGCGCCGGGCGGATTTGAGATGGGCGTCGTGTCGGTCTCGCGGTGATCGGGCCGAGCCCGCTCGACTACCCAACCCAGCCGAAGAACACGGGACGAGATTTTCACCGTCCTCGATCACGAAGAACGCATGCAAAACAGTCCGGCGACAGCGCGATCTTCGTGATTCGAACGAGATCGACGCCGACGCATGATTTTTCTACGAGCGCGGACTTCGTGCTCGAGTCGACACGCCGATTCCCACGGGCGCGCGATCGGCGAGCGACGCTGGCGCTGTTCGCGACGGAGTACTTCGACGTGGGCAAGGCGTACCTCGCGCAGACGGGGCAGCTGTGACGTCGAGCGAGGCTGCCGCCAGCGCCGCGCTGGGGAAGGGGTGTGTACCGCTTCTTGGGCTCTACGTCTCCGCGCCGAGAAGTCGAAGACGCGGCGGCCATCCTCACCGAATTCTGATGGTCGAGCCCGAGGTCGCGTCGGAACGACTCCGGAACGACAACATGCGGCTGCAGGAGGATTTCGTGTCCCTACGTCGGCGCAGCGCCGCCTGGAGCGACGCAGGTCCGATGTGCCATGAGCTGAACGCGACACCGACGGCGCTCGACAGCGTGGCGAAGGCGCACGTTCCACCGCGTGCTCGTACACCGACGCGGTACGAAATGCTCCAGGGACTGGGCTGCGCGATCGACGTGGGGCGACGATCTGGGCGGCGCGAGGACGATAGCGCTGCTGGCCGCCGACTACGACCAGCCCTGCGCTTCGTGTTGAACTATCCGGAAGGAGGTCGAAGGCGTTCTACATGAAGGAGAACCCGGAGGACCCGCGCACAGTGTCACAGTGACGATCGTCTGGCGCCCGGAGGGGTACGGCTGCGAGATCATCGGGGGCAGCCAGCGCGAGGACGACTACGACAAGCTCCTGCACCGTATCCACGAAGAGAAACTGCTCGTCGACGCCTACGGCTGGCACCTGATCTCCGGAAATACGTAAGACGTTCGCGCACTCGGGATTTGGGCTGCCTATTTGAACAACGTGGATCGCGGGTTTGCCGCACGATCCAGCGAAGCGAGCGCCTTCCCGCTGGATGATGAACCGACTACGACCGTAGGCGGGGTTATTCGAGTTTGATTTCATCCCACAGCGCATCGAGCCTCAAGCGACGCCTGCCCCACAGTGAGTCCGCGTCCGTCGCAAGTCGCTCGATGTCCGAACCGCGTTGCGGGTACACCGCATTGTCGACCGCCAGCGCCGGATGAACGCCCGCCTTTCGGCAGCAGATTCACCACGGTCGAGTCAGACGAGGTCGACCGAGCTCTCCTCGATTCGCAGTCGCCTCATGCCGGTACAGGCGCACTTCGTGCGGTGCGCCGGGCAGCACGTGGGCGCGGCGGCGGTTTCCTCGCGAATCCCTCCTGCAACTCCTTCCTCCGACCTTGGCGATCGGACCTTCGACGTCCGGGCCAATCGAAGCCAACGCCAGCCGCGCGGTCCTGCAAGCGAAACGCGCGGTGCAACGCCGGCAGATCGGCCGGCAAGCCATCCACGATGCTGTCGCGCCGCTTCGCCTTCATCTGTTCCCACGGCTGCTCGGGACCCTCGCCGTACAAATGCGGATGCCGCCCTTTCATCTTGGCTGATGAATCCGGCCGCGACGTCGGACATCGTGAACGCGTTCGCGCTCCTCGGCGAGCACACTGTGGAAGAGAACCTGCAGCAACAGATCGCCGAGCTCCTCGCGGAGCTTGAGCGTCGTTGCCGGCGCGGATTGCGTCGTCGACCTCGTATGCTTCTTCGATGAGATATGGCCGCAGCGACTCGTGCGTTTCGTGCCGCGTCCCAGTCGCAACGCGCGCGCAAGATCGCGCATCAACGACAACGTATCTTCAAAGCGACGGTTTCGCTTGCATAGCCTCCTCGGGTCCGATATACTACCCGCCCTTCGAACAACCGGTCAATGCACAGCTTGATGAGACGCGCCTGGGTCGATGTCGACCTCGGCGCGTTGTTACGCAACGGAACTCGCCGCGTCGCCACGCACGCCAGCGTGCCATTGTTGCCGATGGTGAAGGCCGACGCGTATGGACTCGGGGCTGAACGCGTTTCGCGGACGCTGGAACGTCTCGACCCGTGGGGTTCGGCGTCGCCACCGATCGCCGAGGCCGAGGAGCTGCGCGCGATCGCGCATCACGCGGCCCGATCGTCATCTTCACACCGATCCTTCCCGGCGATTTCGACGCAGCCATTCGCGCGCGAATCTCACGCCGTCGCTCAGCGACGCGCGCGTCGATCACCTGATGGACGCAGACCGGGCGTCCGGCAGCTGGCGATCGACACTGGAATGAGCCGAGCCGGCATCCGCTGGGACGAGGTTGACTGCCTGGCAGACGTGGTGACCGCCAATCCGCCGCAGGGCGCGTTCACGCATTTTCATTCGGCTGAAAAGGCACGACGCCAGTCGTTCGCGCAGGAGGAGCGCTTCGCGTCGGCGCTCGCGCGGTTGCCGATCCGTCCGGCGATGATTCACGCCGAGAACAGCCCGGCGATCGAACACCGCGGACCGTCGCCGTGGACTGTCGCTCGCCCGGCATCTTTCTCTACGGCGTCGGCAGCGGCAATGCGGCGGCGATTGCGCCGGAACCGGTTGTCGTCCCGCGCGCGCGATCGTCGACATCCGAACCGTTCGCGACGGCGAGACCGTGAGCTACGCGGGAACGTATCGCGCCGACGGCGATCGCCGGATCGCGACGCTTGGCATTGGCTACGGCGACGGCTATCGCCGCGCGCTCGGCAATCGCGCGGCTCCGTGCTGGTCGCCGGTACGCGCGTTCCGGTTGTCGGGAACGTGACCATGGACATGACGATGATCGACGTGACCGATGGTCCCGTGCGGTGTGGGCGACGTCGCAACGCTGATCGGCGCGGATGGCGACGATCCGCATCGACGTCGAGCGAAGTCGCCGGCGTTCGGCGAAGCTCAGTCCGTACGAGGTGCTCACGGAGTCTTCGCGGCCGGCTGCCTCGCCGCTACGTCGGAGTGCCGGAGCTGAAGCGCGCCGCGATCGTGGTGCTCGACGGCGTCGGCATCGGCGCGGCGCCGGATGCGGCCGACTACGGCGACGTCGGCAGCGACACGCTCCGGCAACATCGCCCGCGCGCTCGGCGGGCTGAGTCTCCCGAACCTGCAACGCCTCGGGCCTTCGGCAACATCGCGCCGTTGCGAGGGTACTGCGCCGGCATCCGAGCGCGGGCGGCGCGTGGGGCTTGATGATTCCTCGCTCGGCCGGAAAGGACAGCACAACGGGTCACTGGGAAATTGCCGGCGTCCACCTTTCGACGGCCTTTTCCGACCGTACCCAGACGGCTTTCCGCGCGGCGTCGTCGAGGAGTTTGCTCGGCGCACCGGGCGCAGGCGTGATCGGGAATCGTCGGTCGGCAGCGGACCGCGGTGCTCGAACGACTACGGACCGGAGCACGAGCGAACGGGTGCGTGGATTCTGTATACATCCGCCGACTCTGTTTTTCAGATCGCGGCGCACGAAGCGTTGTCCCTCTCGCCGAGCTCTATCGGGGATGTGAGATCGCTCGCGAGATGCTCATACCGCCGCATGACGTCTCCATGGTGATTGCTCGGCCGTTTGTTGGGCATGCTGGGGCGCTACGAGCGCACGACGAATCGGCGCGACTGCTCGATCCAGCCGCCCGCGGAGACGCTGCTCGATGCGCTCGAGGCGGCAGGAATTCCGCGGACTGGTGTCAGGAAAGGTGGACGACCTCTTCGCCGGAAGAGCGATCAAATCGACGCATACGGCGTCCAACAGCGGACGGAATTGCGGCAATCTCGAGTGGCTTGGGGCGAAGGTCGAGAGTGGGTTACTGTTCGCGAACCTGGTAGATTTCGACCAAGCTTTCGGGCACCGAAACGACGTTCCGGGGTTCTATGGTGCGCTGCGTGAGTTTGACGATGCGCTGCCCCGCCTGCTGGCTCTCTTACGTGAGGACGATCTGCTGTTCATAACTGCCGACCACGGCAACGATCCGACGACTCCGTCGACCGATCACGCACGGGAATGCGTGCCTTTGCTGGCAATCGGCCCCGCTGTTCGTCCGGCGTCCCTTGGCCGTCCGCCAGACGCTTCTCGGATCTCGGGGCGACGATCGGCGATTGGCTCGGCATCGGACTATCGGGGACAGGGAGTGTCCTTCCTGCCGCAGCTGGTCGCGCGCTAGGATGTCGGTCGAGCAGCGACCGGGAGTAGAGCCACCGGCCGAGGATCGCGTCTTGGTGGTGCTCCGCGAGCGAGCCGTTCGCCGCGATGGAGCGCGCGTACGCCCCGCTACTCGAACTTCCGGGTCGGCGCGGCGCTGCTGTCGTCGGACGGCAGCGTCAGCGAAGGGTGCAACGTCGAGAACGCCGCTTTCCCGCCGGCATTTGCGGAGAGCGGAGCGCCGTGTCGCGCGGCGGTCGCACGCGGCAACCGAAGCTTCGAGACGATTTGATCGCCACTGAGGCCGAAGAACCCACCCCGCCATGCGGCATGTGCCGCCAGGTTCTCGAAGAATTTTCTCCCCATATGCTGGTTGTCAGCGTCACGCGCGACGGTCGCGAGGCGCGATGGACGCTCGATGAGCTCCTGCCGAAAGCATTGCACCCCGCACTCGCTGGACCGGCGATGACCCGGAGCACTCTTGATCGACCCGCAGGTCTTCCGCTTCGCGTCGCCCAGCGCCAGGAACAGGTTGACCGTGTTGCGTAAGAAAACTCTGACGTTCCTTCTGGCCGCGATCGCGGCCACGACGATCGCGGCATGCGCCGAGAACCTCGACGCCGGAAAATCCTGCCCGCTGCTCTGTCCGCAGCAGGCCATCTTGCTCGCCGACACGACGATCTTTGGCGTCGAAGTCGATACGACGGTGATCGGCCTGCCGCCGATCGGCCACGAGTCGTACCTCATGCTGGCGTCGCACGGCGACACGCTCGAGACCGCGCCATCGTTCGGTTCGATACGCTGCCGCAGAGCTACACGAAGAGCACGATCGACAGCGTGATCACGCATCTCGACAGCGCGATTCTCATCACGCCCATCGCGAAGCCGGATTCGCTCCACCGTCTGAAAGCGCCGGTGACGATCGAGGCGTACAACGTCGACACGGTCGACACCGACACGTCGGCGGTCATCCTGGCGTCGCTGTTTCGTCCCGATCGATTCCTTGGATCGAAAACCTTCGCGCCGGAATCGACTGCTCGACACGCTGCGCATTCCCATCTCGACAGATTCCGTCTTGACCCGCGTGAAGAACGGACGCGGCTTCGCGTTGGGTTTCGCGTTCGAAGCAGCATTGGCGTGGACATTCGCATCGGGACGGCGCAGACGAATCGGTCCCGTCTCGCTGCGGCTACGCGCGTCGCTCGACACGGCGGCGGCGCCGGTTCCCGGTCGCCCCCAACTCATCGACGCCGCCTGCACAAACAGCTCGCTTCCCGGCCCGCTGGAGGACTTCACGATCGTCCTCAAGGGCGGGCAGACGACGCTTGGAGCGAACGCGCTCGGCGTCGGCGGCGTACCGTCGCGCCGCGCATACATCAGATTCAACATTCCGTCGCACATCGTCGACTCGACGACGATCGTCGCGCGTCGTCGCTCTTGCTGACGCAGTTTCCAAATCGGCGCGTCAATCCGCACGATTCACTATACGTCCAAGCTCCTGGCGGTCCTCGCATCGCCGGTCGTCACCGATATTGCGTCGGCGCTCCAGTTCCTGTCGGCGCCTGGTCTCGTTCGGCGGCACCCGACTCGATCATCGCCGCTCCGGGCCGACAGCGGCCGCTCCCGCTCGTTCGAGCTTGTTGGGCTCGTTCGCACATGGCGCGGGCAAACGACAGCCCAAAGCCCCGGGTCCATCGCGCTGACGAGTGCCGCCGAAGCGTGCGCTGCCCGGCGAGATCAGACTGGCCTACTCGACCAAGGCGCCATCTCGCGGTGCGGCGCACGACTTCTGGATCACCTGTGCCGCAAACCAGCTACGGGCTGCCGTGTGATGATGCACACCTCTGTACGGATCGCCGCCGCCCTTTCTCTGTCTGGTGCCGCTGGCCGCTCGGAGCCCAGTCGAACCTCAGCACGCAGGGGTTCGGTTTCCCTGACCGGGCAGTTCAGCTCGCGCGCCTACGGCACGGGCGGTGCAGGTCGCCCGAAATGGATCCCGCTGACACCGGTGAGTCCCGCGAGCCTCCGGTCTGCTCCCGTCGCGCATCTTTGTTTCTGCAATTCGAGCCGGAGTTCCGAAGTGTGAAGAGTGTCGCCGGCGCGGAGCACAACGACGACGGCGCGCTATCCCCGACGTGTTTGGCGCGATTCCCGATCACCTCCACGGTCATCATGAGTCTCGGCGCATCGACGCTGCTCGATCGGACGTCGTCGACGTCGTTCAGGGACGACGCAAGCGCTTCCGGCGGCGAAAACGTCGCCATGACGACGACGTATCGCATCGACGGGCGCGCGATGAGCGACGTCCGTCTCGGGCGACGGCCTGGGTTCCGGCCAGTTGGTTGCGGGTTGAGTCGGCATCCACGGCATCGCGGGCCACAATCTCGTTGCCCTCACGCAGACGTTCGACGACTCGCCTCGCTTCTCTCCGCCTTCGCGCAGCGTCACGCGTGTTGGGATTCGGCGGTGGGGCGGTTTCCGGGCGGCGTCCAACTGGTCTCGTCGAAATTCGTTGCCGCGGGTCGGCCCGATACGGAGGCAACCTCAGCGTGTCGTCCGAGGACACGGTGTTGGCCAGAGACGCGCGTGCCGAATCGGTTCGGCGCATCGCTCGCCCATCGGAATCGCCAACTCGACGATCGCCGTCCGAACGTCGCACGACAGCTGGTCGTCGCTCGGCAGCTTAGGGACGCCGGATACGCGCTGTCGACGCGTGGGACACGAGCATCGGCGCCGACGTCGCCGGACCGCACATGGGTCAGCGCATTCTCTATCTCCGCGGCGGATGATCGCATGCGGACGCTTCCGTTCCAGGCGTCCGGCCAAGACGTCGACGAGAAAAGCATCACGGCGGGGTCGGCACTGCATTTGCCGCAAATCACGTGATTGCCGACCTGCCTTGATTCGCGCCAACGCGAACCGCCAATCTCTCGGCGACCGAAGCACGCCTGGACCGTCAGCATTGGAATCGCCGTTCGCCCGTAATCCGCTCGTGGACAACAACGCACCGCCAGCCACTGCATCCGCTGATACTCGTCGCCGATGACGTGGCGGCCAACGTGGAATTGCTGTTCGATCAGCTTCACGTGCTCGGCTTTCGCGCCATCGCGTCGTCCGACGGGCCCTGGTGCGCTCGCCGCGGTGCTTCGAGCACACGCCCCGACCTGTGCATCCTCGACGTGTCGATGCCGCGCCGGCGATCTCGGGCGTCGACGACCGATCGACCGGGCTTCGAGGGTCTGCCGGCGCATCAAGCGCGATCCACGGACGAAGAGCATCCCGGTCATCTTTGTCACCGCGCTGAACGACACGACTGATCGCGTGAAAGCGATCGAAGCGGGCGGCGACGATTTCCTCACGAAGCCGCACAACCGCCTCGTGCTCGGCGCGCGCGTCCGCAGCCTGCCTCAAGCTCAAGGCGCGCGACGGATTCGCTCGAGGACACGCTTCGCAAGCTGCGCGAGGTCGAGAAGATGCGCGACGATCTCATGAAGATGATCGTTCACGATCTCAAGACGCCGCTCACCTCCGTGCTGGCGACGACCGAGATGCTGATCGACGGCGACTTCGGTCCGCTCAACGCAGCAGCAGACGCAAAGTGCTTGGCGACGCCGAGCAGAAGGCGCGAGGACCTGCTGGCGCTGATCGGCGATCTGCTCGAGGTGTCGCGCCTCGAGGAAGCGACCATGACGCTCGATCTTCAGCAGATCGCGCCCGCGCGCGCTGCTCAACGAGATCGTCCACGAGTCGGCGATTCGATTTCAGCAGGAGCGAGCGCGACCGCGACCGTCGACGTCGCCGACGACGCGCCGCGTCTTCGAGGCCGATAAGCATTTGCTCAAGCGCGTGCTCGGCGAACCTCGTGCAGAACGCGCTGACGCATTCGGCGACGGCCGTCACGCTGCAGCTCAGCGCCCGGCGCGACGGTACGTGACGCGATGTCTGTTCACCGTCGCCGACAACGGACCGAGGCATTCCGCAGGAATACCACGAGATGATTTTCCGAAAGTTCGAGCGCGCGCGAAGAGTCCGGAACATGCCGCGTACGCGGAGCTCGGGGCTCGGCCTCGCGTTCTGCAAGCTCGTGGTCGATGCGCACGGCGGCCGCATCTGGGTTCAGAGCGCGGCGAAGGCGAAGGGAAGCGCGTTTCACTTCTCGCTGCCGACTCAAGCCGACTCCACAGAGGTTCGCGTGACGGCCGGGCGGCGCCGTGCCGCGCGTGAACGTGTCTGCGCACCTTCAGGTGTCGCGCCAACCACTACGACACGGAAGCCGTTCGCGCGATGATCGAGGCGAGCGGGCCATGCCGATCGTGCGACACCGTCGACGACGCTGACGCCGCGGTGTTCAACCAGCTGCGCCGTCACGAGTGACGCGGAAGCGGAGTTGCGGACAGTGGTTCGCGCGCGGCAGGCAGAAGGCCAGGCGCTCAGAGCGTCATGGGCTGTGCGGCAGCGCTCGACGGCGAACGACCGGTGCCCGTCCAGCTTCGCGGTCCTCCCGACCGTCGGCGTGATTGGTGGAGCCGACTTGATGGCGATCGCTTCAGCGCTCGATCTACCGCTGACGTTCGACGCCGCTGACGCGACACCAGACGGGCACGCGCGCGCTACTTCGCATCCAGGACGGCTGCGACGAGCACTGCACGTTTGCGCGCGACGACGATCGCGCGCGGCGCGAATCAGGCCGGCTACATCGCGGACGACTCGTGCGTGAAGCGGCCGCTGCTGCAGCGAGCATCACGCTGAGATCGTGATCACCGGAATTCACATCGGCACGTACGGCGCGGACAACGGGTCGCACGCTCGGTGCGCTGATGCAGCGGCTCGTTGTCGCCGTTCCGAGGTCACTTTCGTCTCTCATCGATCGAAGCCACGAGGATCGACGGCCGCTGAGTCGAGCTTCTCTCTGACGATGCCCGCGACTTGCGCCGCACGTGCACGCGCCGCTGCAGGTCCGGTTCCGATCGCGTGTTGCGACGGATGGGCCGGCATTGGTACACGAGCTCGACTCGTACGCAGGCAGCGTCGAGCGCCTCGAGCGCACGGTGAGGTTCTCGGACTTGGCGGCGCGACGTCATCGCGGGCTTTCCTGGAGGAGACCGAGGCGGATCACGCGGACGTCTCTCGCGCTCAGGACCGGCTTTCGCGTTCACCTATCTGCACGTGTTTCCGTTCTCGCTTCGGCCAGGCACCGCTGCCGGAGCGTTGCCTGACCGGGTGGCGTCGTCGCTTGGCGAATCGTCGGGCCGCCGAACTTCGCGCCCTCGGCGACCGAAAGCGCGCGAGCATACGCAGGCCGCGCGGGCTGGCGGGCGAGCCGACGTCATCGCGATCCGGACCGGCGGAGTCCGCGAAGAGGAAGGGCTGACGGAGGATTTCTTGTCGGTCGCGCTGGAGCAATCCGTCGATTCCCCAGGGTACTCGATTCGACGCACGGCTATCGTTGGCATGATCTAAGTTGTTCGTCTGGTCGTCCAGCGCCTGCATTGTGTAGCGCCCGGGCGTCAGTCCGCTGCACGACGGTCATGGCTACGGTTGCCAACCGTCTGCGTCGAGACCTACGGCTGCCAGATGAACGTGAGCGACTCCGAGCTGATGCTCGGAAAGCTCACGGCTGCACGGCTATCGAGGCCGTGGACGCAGCCCGACGGCGCGGACGTCATTCTCGTCAACACGTGCGCGATCCGCGACCACGCCGAGCAGCGCGTGATCGGCCGGCTCGGCGAGCTCCGGCGCAACATGAAGCCCGGGGTCGATCGTCGGCGTGACCGGCTGCATGGCGCAGCGGCTCGGACCGCAGCTGCTCAGCAAGGCCAAGCACGTGAGCGCTCGTGATCGGGCCCGACGGCTATCGCGCCTGCCGCATCTGATCGACGGCGCGCGCCGCGGCGAGCGGCGATCTCGACGACGTTCGATCTCGAGGAGCACTACGAGGATTTTCAGCCGCGCCGCTTCGACAAGGTGAAGGCGTGGATCCCGTGCGGCAGCGGCTGCGGCTATCGGTGCACGTGCTGCATCGTTGCCGACGACGCGCGGACCCGAGCGGAGCCGGCGCTGATCGGACGTCGTGCGCGAGGTCGAAGAGCGTGGTGGCAGACGGAATGTCGGAAGTCGTGATCGCTCGGTCCAGACGGCGAACTCGTTTCCACGACGGCGAATTCGATTCTGCGCGTCCTCCTGCGCGCGGTCGGCGGTGTCGACGGCGTTCGGCGGCTGCGGTTCACGGCCCGCCACCAACGAGGCGACGGGCGAGCAGTGATTGCCGCGATGGCCGGAGTCGGTGCGGTCTGCGAGCGCGTTCATTCGCCGATGCAATCCGGTTTCAGACGCAGAGTCCACCAAGCGAATGCTGCGACACACACGCGCGGGACATTTCCTCGACTGCGTTGCGGCGCCTGCTATCGCGCGACTGCCCGGGCGACTGAGCGTGACGACCGACATCATTGTCGGATTCCCGGAGCGAAACAGACGAGGACTTCGAGCAGACACTGAACGTCGTTCGCGAAGTTGGATTTCGCGGACAGGTTTCACGTTCGGGATTTTCGCCGCGGGACGGCACGCCGGCGACGCGAATGGCGCCGGAGCTCACGGTGCCGGAACGGAAGTGGCGAGGCGAGCAGACTCGCGACGCTCGTCGTCGACGATTCCTGCGGCATTTCGCGCTCGGCGATCATGCACCAACTCCGGGAAGCGCTACGAGTCCTTGTCGAAAAAGAGGCGCGCCGCGGCGGCGATTTTGTTGCAGGCGCGGACGCGCGACTTTCGGCACGGTGCTCGTTCCCGGCGACGCGAGCATGCTTGGCGAGTACTTCACGGTCGAGATCCACCGGGACGACCGGCTCGACGTTCACAGGCCAGGTAGCGAAAGCCGCGCCGGAGCGACGGCCCCGTGGCCGTGTGGCCGTGTGACCGCGAGTCGAGGACCTCGGGTGGGGTCAGACTCCAATTACTCCTCGCCCGGTGTGAGTCTGACCCCCAATTCCGAACGATGTCGCGTGCCATGAAATGAATGGGAGGCTTGATCGCGAGCCGGGTGAACCTTCGGCGCATCATGCCCTCTCGTCGCCTATGCGCTCGCCGTACGTACGCCGGTCTCCTCGCCGGGTTCGCCGACTCGTTGCGCGTTCTGATTGGACTACTAGTCGTCGCGGTGGCCGCGGCGACTGGCTGGCCGCGAGGACAGGTCAGTGGCCGTCGCATTCGCGGCGCTGGCGACAACTCGGCGTCGTCGCGGCGCGAGGTGTCGCAGCGAGACGAAGCGCGGTGCGCGCGCGACGGGATGCGGCCGCGTCCGCTCACTCGTCGTCGTGGAGGATAGCGTGTTTCCGGGCGCGTATCTTCGCGGCCGACTCGCTGGATGCGACGCCAGCGTCTCGCGTCGCCGTTCAAACCGGAAATGCCGAAGCAGGAAGCGTCGTCTCCGTTCGCGGCGAGGTCGGTCCGTCGAAGCGAGGAGTTCTCGTGCAGGCCGCCGTCGTCAGCGCCGTCCATCCGCCGAGTGCGTTGCGGCGGACGAGGTCCGCGTCGAGTCGGGCGATCGATCGCACGCTTCGAGGAGACGCGCCGCTGGTGCGCGCTCTGCTGATCGCCGACCGGCACGACCTGTCTCGCGAGCTGCAGGATCGGTTCGCGGCGGCGGGACTGGCGCACATCCTGTCGATCTCGGGCATGCACATCGCGATCATCGCCGTCGCGCTCAGGCTCTGTCTCGAGTTGGTGGGCGTCAGCGCGGCAGCGAGCCGACATCGCGAGCGTCATCGTGGTCGTGTTCTATGTCGCGTTGATCGGAGCGCCGACTCCGGCTGTCCGATCCGCGGCGATGCTGGCCGCGCTGTTCGTGAGTCGACGCAACGCAGCGTCCGACGTCGGGATGGTCCATTCGTCACGCTCGGCGCCGCGCAGCCGGTGCTCGATCCGCGCGTCGCGCTCGACCTGGGATATCAGCTGACGCGTGATCGGCGTCGCCGCGATCATCGCCGCCGGTCAGTTGATCAAACGACGTGGGTGTCGAGCGTCTGCCGCCGCCGAGTGGGACGGTGCTGGCGTCGATCATCGGCGCGACGGTGGCGACGATCGCATCCGCGCCGCTCGTGGCGTGGGTCTTTGGGCGTGTCAGCGTCGTCGCGCCGCTCACCGAACCTTGCCGCGGGTCCGCTCATCACGCTCGCGCAGCCGATGCTGTTCTGTCGGCATGGTGCTCGCGCCGATTCCGGCCGATCGCCACGCCTGTTCGCCGACGCCGCGCATCCGTTGCTGGTCGGACTCGATCGCGTCGCGGCGATGGGCGCGGCCATGCCGCACGGCGTCAGTCACGGTCGGCGCCGACGCTGCTCGCCGCGATCGTGTCCGGTGTGATGTCCGCGGCGGTGATCGTCGCCGTGCGCATCGCGCAGACTGGACGCGGCCCGCGATCGTCGCGGCGGTCGTCGCGCGTTGATTCTCGTCTGGCTGCCTATCGCACCGTCGCGTACCAGGACATCGTACGGAGCTTGCACATGATCGACGTCGGACAGGGCGACGCGGTCGCGCTGCGGACGCCGCACGGACGCTGGATCCTCTTCGACGCCGGCGGCGCGTGGCGCGGCGGCGACGCCGGGACGATCGACGGTGATTCCGTACATCGGCCGGCGGGGCGGGAGCCTCGACTATGTTCGTGCTGTCGCATCCTCACACCGATCACGTCGGGCGGCGCGACGAACGTGCTTCGCGCGCTTCGGCCCGCGCACATATCGTCGACGCCGGCTTTCCGGGCGCCGCGTCATCGTATCGCGAGTCGCTCGCCGCCGCGCGCGAACCTGCGCGTCCGCTGGGTTCGCGCGCATCCCGAGCGACCACGTCGAGATCGACGGTGTGTCGATCACGTTTCTCGCGCCGGACTCGACTATGGACCGCGGCCCTCACCGATCCGAACCTGGCGAGCGTCGTCACGCTCGTGCGCGTCGGCGACGTTCGCATCGCTGATCATGGGTGACGCCGAGGCAGCCGGAAGGAAGCGGTGGCTCCTCGCGCACGAGGCGGCGCTGCTCCATGCCGACATCCTCAAGGTCGGACATCACGGCAGCAAGACGAGCAGCAGCGAGCGCGTTTCTCGACGCGGTCGAGCCGCGCCTCGCGCTCGTATCCGGTCGGGGCGGGGAACACGTATCATCTTGCCGACGCCGAGCGTCATGCATGCGCCTCGCGGCGCACGGGGCGCAGGTGTTGCGCACCGATCTCGTCGGCACGATTGTGGCGCGAACCGACGGCCATCGGGTGATCGTCGACGCCGCCGGAGACTCATGGGAATTGCCGCCGCCTTCCGTTTCATCGCGTCAGCGCTGATCGGGTGAGCCAACCACGGTGCCTGACGCGCTCTCTGGCGACGCTATCCGAGCTTGCGCGGCGCCCGTTGGCGTCACGCGGCGGCCTCCCGGTGCGCGTCGGCGGCTGGTGTCTCGGTCAGCGATCGGTGTCGGCCATTACACCTCTGGCGCACCATTTGGCTAGCACCAGATGTTCGCCCATCGGAGGAATTGCTCTTGCACGAGCTCCGACACGTCCAGCAGTTTGAGGCCAGCGCGGCGTTTCCGATTCTCTACCTGTGGGAGTCATTGCGTCGTGGCTATGTTCGAAATCGCTTTGAGGTCGACGCGCGCGGCTATGCGGCGACGCGTGTCCGTCACGGGTGACCGGCTCCATAACTCCGCGAGGATGATCAGCGTGGTCAAACACACCGCAACATCGGTTGTCACCATCGACCGGTTCATCATCGAGGAGGAGCGGAATCACCCGGAAGCCACGGGCGAGCTCTCGGGCATTCTGTACGACCTCGCGCTCGCCGCCAAGATGATCGCCAACAAGGTGCGCAGCGCCGGACTCGCCGACATCCTCGGCGCGCACCGAGGATGAGAACGTTCAGGGCGAGGTCCAGCAGAAGCTCGACGTCCTCGCCAACGAGATCATCATCAAGGCGATGGACCACGGCGGCCGGCTGTGCGCCATGGCGTCGGAGGAGGAGCCGGGGATCATCCAAATTCCCGAGACTGTTCAAGTGCGGGAAGTACTGCCTGCTGTTCGATCCGCTCGACGGCTCGTCGAACATCGACGTCAACGTCCCCGTCGGCACGATCTTCTCCGTGGTCAAGAAGATCACGCGCGGCCGTCATGGCGAGCTCGAGGACATGCTGCAGCCGGGCCGCCGTCAGGTCGCCGCCGGGCTACGTGATCTACGGCTCGAGCACGATGATGGTCTACACCACGGGGCAGGGCGCGCACGGCTTCACGCTCGATCCGTCCATCGGCGAGTTCCTGCTCTCGCATCCGAACATCAGGATCCCCGACGTCGGGCCGGTATCTCTCCGTCAACGATTCCTACGAGCAGCTGTGGGACGACAACGTTCGCGCCGTCATGCGGCAGTACAAGGGACTCGACGGCGACCGTACGCGCGCTGAGCACGCGCTACGTCGGCTCACTCGTCGCCGACTTCCATCGCAACCTGCTCGGCGGCGGAATCTTCGCGTATCCGGCCAACAAGAAGACGCCGAAGGGCAAGCTGCGACTGCTGTACGAGGCGAACCCGCTGGCGTTCATCGTCGAGCAGGCCGGCGGCGCGGCCACCGACGGCATCGCAGCGCATCCTCGACATCGCAGCCGACGGAGCTGCACCAGCGCATCGCCGCTCTACATCGGCAGCAAGAACGAGGTCGATCTGGCGCGACAGATGCTGAGCGTCGGCTCCGGCGCTCGCTGGGGCGTAGCCAGCGAACAGCCGTCGCGTGCATCCTGAGGAGCGAAGCGACGAAGGATCGCAAAGACTCAAGGCGTTCGAACGCTCGCGGCGTCTGTCGCATCCTGAGCGTCGTTGTCTAATCAGCTGCATCCTTCGTGCTGTTCGTCACGCTCGTCCCTGCGGATGACTCGGTCCGTTTAGCGAAGCCAGTCAAGGCACGAGAGCATTCGACTTCGCAGCCAGCACCCATCGTATACCGAGTGATCCACTCATACTCGCGACGCATCTTGTCGAGCTGATGATAGTACTCTGACAAGCCGTGTCCCTCGCGCGGATAGAACACGAGCTGCACCGGTCTTGCCGCGATCCTTGCAGCGCGCGGTAGTACTCCATCGCCTGGCCGATCGGCACGCGCTCGTCGCTGCCGCCGTGCAGAATCAGGAGCGGCGTCGTCACCTGATCGACGAACGGTGATGGCGGAACGGGCGCGATAGAAAGTCTAGAGTCTTCTGCGTCGGGGATGCCGCTGAAGAACGTGCCGATGTAGCCGGGGATGTCCGTCGTGCCGTACATGCTCTGCAGGTCCGAGAGACCCGCGCCCATGCGCGCCGCCTTGAAGCGGCTCGTCTGGCTCACGACCCACGCCGTCATGCTAGCCGCCGTAGCTCCAACCCTCGAACGCCGAGCTTGGTGGAATCGGCGAGACCGCGGCGAACCATGTCGTCCACGCCGCTCATGATGTCGCGATAGTCGCCACCGCCCCAGTCCATGATGTTGGCGCGCGTGAACTTCTCGCCGTAGCCCGTGCTGCCGCGCGGATTCGGGTAGAGCACGGCCCAACCCTGGCCGGCCCACACCTGTCCCGGTGATCCCCAGCTCGCCTTGAACGACGCGTTCGTCGCGCCGGTGGGTCCGCCGTGCGCTTCGACGAGCATCGGATAGCGACGCCCCTGCTGGTAGCCGACTGGCTTGATCAGCACGCCCTCGACTGGCGTTCCGTCGCTGCTCTTCCACGTGACGACTCTCGGTCTCGCCGAGCGACAGGTCGCGAATCTGCGGATTGACGTCCGTGAGCTTCTCGTCGGCGTCGCGAATGTGAGATCACTCACGTGGACGTCGGCCGGCGCATCCGGCGAGTCCACGGCGAAGGCGACGGTGCTTCCGTCAGTCGAGAAGCGACAGTCCGCGAATGCAGCCGTCTTGTCGGCGACCTTCGAGAGCTTGCCGCCCGCGACGTCGTAGGCGTAGACGGCGGTGTAGGCGCGCTCGCCGGTCGAGAACAGAATGCGCTTGCCGTCCGGCGTCCACTGCGGCGTGCCGGCCGAGACGTCGGCCTTGGCGTCGTAGACGTCCTTTGCTGGTCTTGCGCGATGCGACGTCGTAGCAGGATGAGGTGACTGTTGCCGATCTGCACGTCGGAGATGCTGTCGGCGCGCGCGCGTGTGGCTCTGCGGCAGCGTCGTGTAGGCGAGAGTGCGTCCGTCCGGCGACCACGCCGGCGTCGACTGAACGTCGGACTGTCCGGTCCGAGATTCTCTCGTTGCGGCGGTCGGCGCACGGTGACGACGTACGCGTCGGTGCGCGTCTCGCGAAGCAGCGTGGTCGGCGACGCCTGATACGCGCAGTCGCGTGGCCGTCGGGCGACCAGCGTCGGCGCGCCCTTCACCGTGAATTCGCCATGCACGATCTCGCTCGACTTCTTCGGCGGCCACGTCGACGACCCAGACGTGCGACAAGCGAAGATCCGCCCTCGAACACCTGCGGATCGTCGCGCCGTTGCTTCTTCGCTTCGTCGACCTTGGGCAGCGTGTCGACCGCGAGGAACGCGATGCGGCGTTCCGTCCTTCGACCAGGCGAAGCCGGTGATGGCCTCGCGCGAATCGGTGAGCTGATACGCCTCACCGCCGCCCATCGGGAGAATCCAAACCTGCGTCTTCACGTCGCTCGCCGGCGCCGCGGGCGGTGAGAAACGCCAGCGAGCGTCCGTCGGGCGACCACGCCGGCGCCGACTCGCCGCGCTCGCCGAAGGTGAGCTGTCGCGGCGTTCCGCCGTTCGACGGCACGAGCCAGATGTGCGAGCGAACGTCGTGACGATCGCCCTTTGCGGTGTCCGGTTTCGATGCGGTCGCGTCGCGGCGCGCGCGTTCGGGTGCTCCCAGCCGCTCACGGTGATGCGACGACCGACGCGTCGGGAGCGAAGCGACACGGTGCCGACGTTCTTCAGGTCCATGATGTCGTCAGAACGACATCGGACGCTTCGCTTGCCTGTCCCATCGCGACTGACGCGGGAACAAGACCAGCGATAAGCAGGATCGCACTGAGGCGCGGGCGGTTCACGGCGAAACTCCTGGTCGAGAGCTGAGATAAGGCACGACGTGCAGATCCTCCGGTTGCTCCGCAACCATCAGGATGACTGACTGATCTCATGCTACGGCGTGGATCGTCGAGATCAAGCTAGCTTCCACGGAATGTCGGATACCGTGAATTCTCCGTCTGGCCTCCCCATCGAGCCCGTCCATCGGCCGGCGGACGCGCCGCTCGACTACGCGCGCGACCTCGCCGATCCCGGCAGGTATCCGTTCACGCGCGGCGTGCAGCCGACGATGTACCGCGGACGGCTCTGGACGATGCGCCAGTACGCCGGATTCGGTACGGCCGCGGAAACGAACGGCCGGTTCCGACATCTGCTCGCCGCCGGACAGACCGGACTGAGCGTCGCGTTCGACCTGCCGACCCAGATGGGCATCGACTCCGACTCGCCGCGCGCGCTGGGCGAAGTCGGGCCGCGTCGGCGTCGCGATCGATACGGTCGAGGACATGCACGTGCTGCTCGACGGCATTCCGCTCGACAAGGTGTCGACGTCGATGACGATCAACGCGACGGCGTCGACGCTGCTCGCGATGTACATCGTGGTGGCCGAGGAGCGGGGATCGACCGCGCGCGAAGCTCAGCGGCACGATCCAGAACGACATTCTCAAGGAGTACATCGCTCGCGGAACGTACATCTATCCGCCGGAGCCCGAGTCTCGCGCTCGTCGCCGACATTTTTCGGTTCTGCGCCGCCGAGGTGCCCAACTGAATCCGATCTCGATTTCCGGCTACCACATTCGCGAGGCCGGAGCGACGGCGGTGCAGGAGCTGGCGTTCACGTTCGCGAACGCCATCGAGTACGTAGAGCGAGCCATCGAGGCCGGCCTCGCCGTCGACGCGTTCGCGCCGCGCCTGTCGTTTTTCTTCGCCGCGCACAACGACCTGTTCGAGGAGGTCGCGAAGTTTCGCGCCGCGCGGCGCATCTACGCGCGCCTCATGCGCGACCGATTCAAAGCGAACGAGAACAGCGCGCGCCTGCGCTTCCACACGCAGACCGGCGGCGTGACGCTCGCAGGCGCAGCAGCCGCTGAACAACGTCGTGCGCGTGACGGTGCAGGCGCTCGCCGCGGTGCTGGGCGGCACGCAGTCGCTGCACACGAACGGCTACGACGAGGCGCTGTCGCTTCCGACGGAATCCGCGGCGACGCTCGCGCTTCGCACGCAACAGATCATCGCCAACGAATCGGGCGCGGCGTTGACCGCCGATCCGCTCGCGGGAGCTACTACGTCGAGCATCTGACCGATGAGCTCGAGCGTCGCGCGACGGGGTTGCTCGCGCGCGTCGACGAGCTTGGCGGAGCGCGGCGAAAGCAATCGGTGCATCCGTTCTTCCAGGAAGAGATCGCGCGCAGTGCGCTACGAGTACCAGCTGAGAGTCGAGAGCGGCGACGCGATCGTCGTTGGCGTCAACAAGTTTGCCGACGGTCGCGCGTCGCCCGTGATCTCCGACGCCGGACTATTCCGCACTCGAACGCGGATCAGGTCGAGCGCGTGCGCACGGTTCGTCGGGCGAGCGTGATGCCGCGCGCGCTGATGCCGCGCTCGCCGCACTGCGCGAGGCGAGCTGGACATATCGTCGCGGCTGATGCACCGCGAACTCCATTGATGGAGCCTCATCGTCGACGCCGGTTCGCGCACGGGCGAGCGTCGGTGAGATTGCCGATGCGTTGCGCGCCGAGTGGGGAACGCATCGCCCAACGTGAAACGCGGTCGCGTTGCCCTTGAACGCACTGTTCGGCGTCGATAACTTTATGCTTCCGATCCGCCCGCCTAAGTCCTAGTGAAATGCCGACTTACGAGTATCGCTGCCCCGACGGACACACGTTCGAGCGCCGCGCAAAATGAGCGAGGCCGCGTCCGAACTCGAGTGTCCCGTGTGCGGCAAGATCGCAACTCGGCAACGCTCAGGCCGGGCGGCGCTCGTGTTCCAAGGGTCGGGGTTCTATCTGACCGACTACGGCAAGAACGCGCATCGCGGACCGGCCCGAGACAGCCAACGGCCAGAATCGCGAGTCGTCGGACGGCGAGTCGAAGAGCAGCGGCAAGTCCGGCGATTCCGATCCAGCGAGTCGAAAGCGTCGACGCCAAATCGTCCGATTCCAAGTCGAGCGACAGCAAATCGAGCGACAGCAATCGAGCGACAGCAGACCAGCTGCAGGTCGAGCGACAGCAGGTCGAGCGACAGTGCGTCGAGCGATAGTAAATCCGCGGCGGGCTAAGTCCGGAGTCGAAGCAGCGACAGTCTGGCGGCGCCGAGCGCATCGACGAGCGTACCACCAGCAGTCGGACCTGATGGACGGCACCGGATCTCCTTCGCGCGGAGCTGACTCGTGCCGCGCATTCGCTCGGCGCGTCCGGTGACGTCGCGCCGGTCATCGAGCGTCTGCGCGATCCGTCGTTCGGCGACTGGGCGACGAATCTGGCGATGGTCCTCGCCAAAGCGCATGGGGCGAAAGCCCCGCGATCTCGCGGCGGCAATCATCGAACGCCTCGACTTCGCGTCGCGCGGGAATCAAGCGCGGCGGAGATCGCGGGCCCGGGCTTCATCAACTTCCGTGTCGCGGCGGACGTCTTCGCCGAGGGACTGCGTGCGCTGATCGCGGCCGGCGATCAGTATGGTCGCTCCAACGCCGGCGCAGCAGTCGCGCCGGTCGAACGTCGGAATTCGTGTCCGCGAATCCCGACGGGCCGCTGCACGTCGGCCACGGCCGCCAGGCGGCGCTCGGCGACGCGATCGGCGCGCTGCTCGCCGCGACCGGCTGGCGGGTGACGCGCGAGTTCTACTCACAACGACGCCGGCGCGCAGATCATGCAATCTCGGCGCTCAGCGTGCAGGCGCGCGTGCGCCAGCTCGGCGGACGAGAGATCGCGATTCCCGAAGGCGGCTACCACGGCGAGTACATTCGCGATCTCGCGCAGCGGTACATCGACGAACACTCGTCCGATCCCGAACGCCGACGATCTCGACGCGGTGCGCCGTTCGCGGTGCAGCGAGCTGCGCAAGGAGCAGGACCGCGATCTCCAGGCGTTCGGCGTCAAGTTCGACGTCTATTTCCTCGAGTCGTCGCTGTACTCGACGGCCGCGTCGACGAGCGCGATCACGCCGCCTGGTCGCGGCCGGCCACGCGTACGAGAAGGACGGCGCGCTCTGGCTCAAGACCACGGACTTCGGCGACGACAAGGATCGCGTCATGCGCCGCAGCGCCGAGAAGGGCGGCGAGCCGACGTACTTCGTGCCGGACGTCGCCTACCACATCACGAAGTGGGAGCGCGGCTTCGCGCGCGCGATCAACGTGCAGGGCGCCGACCACCACAGCACGGTGACGCGCGTGCGCGTCGGACTGCAGGCGCTCGACATGGGCATTCCCGAGGGCTATCCCGAATACGTGCTGCACCAGATGGTGACGGTGATGCGCGGCGGCGAGGAGGTGAAGATCTCCAAGCGCGCCGGCAGCTACGTCACCGTGCGCGATCTGATCGACGAAGTGGGCCGCGACGCGGTGCGCTATTTCTTCCTCATGCGCAAGGGCGACTCACAGCTCGTGTTCGACGTCGACGTCGCGCGCTCGCAGTCGGATGAGAATCCGGTGTACTACATCCAGATGGCGCACGCGCGGTTGTCGGGCATTTTCCGCGTCGGCGAGATCGATGCGACGACCATCACCGGCGCTCGACGTCGACCTCTCGGTGCTGACGCTGCCCGAAGAGCAGGAGTTGATGAAGGCGCTGCTCGACTATCCGTCGCTCGTCGCCGGCGCTGCCGCCGCGCTCGAGCCGCATCGCGTCGCGACGTATTTGCACGACACGGCCGGCAAGATTCACCTCTGGTATCACAAGGCGCACGTGCTCAACGAGCCCGAGCCGATCATCGCGCGCGCGACTCGTGCTCGCGCCGGGCGTCGCAGCTCGTGCTGCGGAACGGGCTCGATCTGTTGGGAATCACCGCGCCGGAGCGGATGTGACACCCGATGTCGTCACTAGCCAACCAGCAACCAGCTCAACCCAATGACCGTTCTCGTCGTAGGTTCCGTCGCGCTCGATTCCGTCGAAACGCCATTCGGCAAAGCCGAGAACGTGCTCGGCGGCTCCGGAACGTTCTTCTCCGCCGTCGGCGAGCCACTTGTCGCCCGGTGCAGCTCGTCGGCGTCATCGGCAGCGACTACCCGATCGACAAGCTCAAAAGCGCGTTCGCGTCGCGTCCCGTGGATCTCGCCGGGCTCGAGACGGCCGAGGGTGCGTCGTTTCGCTGGCGCGGCCGCTATCGCCACGACCTGAACATCGGCCGAGACGCTCGAGACGCACCTCGGCGTCTTCTCGAATTTCCGCCCGAAGATTCCCGAGCAGTTTCGCAACGCGCCGTTCGTCTTCCTCGGCAACATCGATCCGCGGCTTGCAGCTCGAGGTTCTGACGCAGGTCGCGAAGCCGCGAGCTCGTCGCGCTGCGACACGATGAACTTCTGGATCGAGAGCCGCCGGCACGACATCATCAAGCTGCTCGGGTCACGTCGACTCTGATCACGCTGCAACGACGCCGAGGCGCGACAGCTCACCGACGAAGTTGAACTCGTGATTAGCGCCGCGCGATGGATCATGGAGCGCGGACCGAAGCTCGTCGATCATCAAGAAGGGCGAGCACGGCGCGTTCATGTTCACGCGAGTCCACGATCTTCTTCGCGCCGGCGTATCCCGCTCGAGTCGGTGTTCGATCCGACGGGCGCCGGCGATTCGTTCGCCGGCGGCTTCATGGGGTATCTCGCGCGCAGCGGCGACCTGTCCGAAGCAAACCTGCGGCGCGCGGTCGTCCACGGCTCGGCGATGGGATCGTTCGCGGTCGAGAAGTTTTCGATCGAACGGTCTGCTCGAGATCACGCCGCAGGACATCAAGCGACGCGTCGCCGAGTTCTATCGCCTCACCAGCTTCGAGCAGGACCGGCCGAGTGAGCGACGCGCTGGACTACCGAACGGCGGGCGTCGACATCGACGCGGCCGACGAGTCGAAGCACCGCATCAAGGCGCACGTGCTGTCGACGCTCACCGCCGGGCGCGCGCGGAGAGTTCGGCGGATTCGGCGGAATGTTTCGACGTGCCGACCGACGTTCCCAAGCCGGTGCTCGTGTCGAGCGCCGACGGCGTTGGCACGAAGCTCAAAGTCGCGATCGAGGCCGGCCGCCACGACACCGTCGGCCACGATCTCGTGAACCACTGCGTCAACGACATTCTCGTCCAGGGCGCGACGCCGCTGTTCTTCTGCGACTACGTCGCGTTCGGCGCGCTCGAAGTCCGTGTGCGTCGAAGGCGGTCGGTCGCCGGCGTCGCCGCGGGCTGTCGCGAGAACGGATGTGCGCGCTGCTCGGCGGCGAAACCGCCGAGATGCCCGGGCGTTATACACACCGCCGGACTACGATCTCGCCGGGTTCATCGTCGGGTACGTGGACGAGGACGCACATTCTGGGCGCGCAGCGCGTGTCAGAACGGCGACGTGTCTCGATCGGCGTCGAGAGCAGCGGATTGCACACCAATGGTTTCTCGCTGGCTCGGCGCATCGTGTCTGAGCCGCAATGGTGCTCGAACGGACGACGCGATTTCCCGGCGATCGACCGATCTGTCAGGCGATGTGCCGCCCGCGGTACATCGCTCGTATCTGTCGCCGATGAATGCGCCGCTGTCCAAATCGCTCCATGCGATGGCGCACATCACCGGGGGCGGGACTCCCGGAAACTTGAACCGAAAGCCCTGCCACCGGGACGATCGACGCAGTAGCCGAAACGATCAAGAGCTGGCAGGTTCCGAAACGTGTTCGAGCGACCTCCTGTGGCTGGCGCGGCGGTGTAGCACTCCCAGAGGATGTTCCGAACCTTCAACATGGAGCGGGCATGGTGGTGATCGCGGCCGAGTCCCAGCGCGGAGAAGTGCTGGTTGCGCGAGGGGGCAGCGGCGACGGGGCCGCACGCGGGCAGATTGGGAGCTGTCACGACCGGATCCGGCGAAGTCAGCCTGCTTAGTGAGAGTCGTATGAATCGAAAACTCGCACTCGCCGTCGCGCCTCGTGGGCGGCTGGCTGGTCGACCTGCATCCGCTCGTGGCGAACGGCCGTGCTGGTTCGGTGCCAGCTGCAGGATCGCGTCGGAAGGCCGGCGACGTCTTTCAGTATCCCGCGCCGCCAACTCGGGTCGGCGATCACGGGGCGGCAACGCAACGCTCGGGCGTGGCGCGGGCGCTGGGCGGTCTCGGTCATTTCCTCTCTCTGGGCCTGCAGCGTCAACGCCGTGAAGGGTTCTCGGCTGCCGCAGATCGACGGACGCTGTCCGGCGACGCCGGTGCTCACTTTCTCGAGCGAGAGCGACGCCCTACCGACTCGAAGACGCGCCGGTGCCGATGCCGACCATCGTACGGCGCTCTTCGGAACTTTTCTTTTCGCGGCTTCCTCGCGTTGGCGTGACGGGAATCGTCGGTGGTCTCGATCCTTCATCCGTCAGCGCGAGCTACATCCCGAAGGTCGAGGAAAATGAGATGTCTCCGCTCGATCCTCGACACCTGACCAAGTGCCGGCCGTGGCGCCCGCGCCAGCATCCTCCAGTGAATCGACTGTGTCGCTCCGGCGTTTCGGTGACGTTTCTCAGGCGCGATTTGCCGGTTCTCCCATCGACGGGCGCGTCGAATGGCGCGACACTCCGCGTGTGTCCGACCTCGACGAGAAGACGATGCCGGCGCGGCGACTCGTGGCCAGCAAGAGTCTCATTCTGTTCGGGATCGCCGCCGGGTACGGCCAGGACACCTACGTGAGGCCGAAGGCGACGACGGCGAACGCGACGGTCTCGGGTCAGACATCGTTGGACGCTCGCGGCCGCAGAAAATGACGCGCTGTCCTGAAACATGTTTGCCGATCTCCTCATCTCACCCTTCTTCCGCTCCTCAAAGCTCGTCGCGGAGATCGGCCAGGTGATCGGGCGGCGCGGCCCCATCGACGACCAACACCCTTCCCGGGCAAGGGCATCGTCGACTCCGCGCGACTGTACGCGCTCGGCGGGGATTCGCTTCGAGCCGGCAGCGCGCCCGGCGAAACGATGCCGCATCCGCGACTGGACCAGGACGCGGGATATATGTGGCGGGCGCTCGCGCGCTCGCGCTCGATGGATAGACAGACGGAAGCGCGCTTGAACCAATGGATGGCGTCGTCGTTGCCGGCGGTGAGGTCGTCGGCGAGGGGCATCAAGTGCGCGATATGGCGAGCGCGGAAGGATGGCGCTGAGTGCGGTTTGCGCGCTGTGAGCGCGTGGAAATACGCTCTATGTCGCCACTTGAACCATGCGCGCACCACGGCAAACGCCGCCCCGTGTCGATTGCCATCATCGGGATGCGGGCGTTTCGTGGCGTGGTCGCCGCAGTCGTGATCCGAGCATTGCGGGCGGTGGTGCGGCTGACTGCGCGCTTGAATTCGCGTCGACATCGGCGTTGAGCGTGGCGAAGTGGCGAGCTCAACGCGGCAGCCGTTCCCACCACGCGGCGGCGAGCCACCGGCCGTGGGTGATGCGTCAAGTTTCGCATCTCCGCCGACTTGGCGCGAACTTCTCGGATCCAACGGCAACATCGGTGGATCACCGGGCCTGAGCTGGTGCCGGGAAGTCCACTGCATGCGAGCAGGCGTCGACGCGGTCGCCGGTGGCATTGGCACCGTGTTGGCCGGATGATCCTTGCACCACCGTGCGCGATTGGGCCCCAACCGCGCGTCTCTCCACGCCGCGTCGTGTTCGGCTAACGGACTTCAGAATTCTCCTCGATTCCACTCTCGTTCGTACTGCGCGAGAAATCAGATACCGCCGTCACTCACGACATCGGATGCTCCATCGAACAAAGATCAACGCGCGTTGCCGCTGGTGCGGCGCGTGGCGATGCACTCGACGCTGAACGACTCCGTTTGCGCGCTGCGGTCGGACGACATTCGGTCTTGTGCTCGTCGAGGCGGGGCCGCATCGCGGGCTCTTCTCACTGAAACACTCGTCGATCGCCCCGTTATCTTTCAGTCACCGCCGTGCTCGGCGAAAAGGCGCCAGCGGCGTTTGCCTTTGCGCCGCGGAACTGAGTCGTCGCTTCGCGATCGGCCGATCATCGAGCAGCGGGGTTTTCAGCGATGACGGATGATCATTTACGCGTTTACAGGACGTGCCGTGTTCATTTCGGATTGATTGATGATGTCGGCGTCGTCGCGAGTGTCGCGGTTTCCAGCGCCGGATGGGAATTTCGAATCGAGAGCAGCTACGACGCGCTGACAGACGGTGAGCATCGCCGTCAACGGCGCATGCCTCACGGTTCGTGAGCACGCGGCCGCCGGTTCACGGTTGCCGCGGTGACGACAACTGGATCGCACGACCATCGGCGACTGACCGCCGGACGTCGCGTGAATCTCGAGCGCGCGCTCCGAAATCGGCGACCGGCTGGGTGGACACTTCGTTCAGGGCCACGCTGACGGTGTTGCCGGGTCGTCGTGATGTCCAGCAATACGTAACTGAACGTGAAGCATAC
>ERZ1370068.4371-contig-3447_pt1 | contig 27667 bp, 42 predicted proteins | sample MGYA00561227_ERZ1370068 | MGnify/ENA primary metagenome ERZ1370068 (study PRJEB38410, sample SAMEA6850437) | metagenome | study: Metagenomic assessment of the ecological functions of the soil: analysis of the soil microbiota associated with the...
GGTAATACTTCGTTCAGTTACGTATTGCTAGTTCGCCGACGACGTCGTGCTCCAGTTCACCGGCGAGCTCGGCGTGTCGCAGACCCGGATCGCCTTCGTCGCCCAGACCGGCAGGGTCAAGGAGCTGTACGTCATGGACTACGACGGCGCGCGGCTCACGCGCCCTCACCAGCGACCAGTCGCTCGCCTCCTCGCCGGCGCTGGTCGCCGGAGGGCTCGCTGCTGCTGTTCACCTCCTATCGCGGCGGAGCGGGCCCACGGCTGTTCGTGATCTCGTCCAGCGGCGGCAGGCCGTCTACCTGGTCTCGGGGCGGCCGGGGATCAACACCATGCGGCGTCGTACTCGCCCGACGGCCGCCAGATCGTCTGCACGCTGAGCTTCGAGGGCAACTCGGAGATCTACCTGCTCGACGCCCGCGGCGGCTCGCCCCAGCGCCTGACCAACAACCGCGGCGATCGACACCTCGCCCGCGCTGGTCGCCGACCGGGCGCGAGATCGCGTTCACCTCCGACCGCACCGGCACGCCGCAGGTCTACGTGATGGATCGCGAGGGCGGCAACCAGCGGCGCCTGACTTTCGACGTGGACTACACCGACTCGCCGCGCCTGGTCGCCCAAGGGCGATCGCATCGCGTTCGTCGCCCGCTCGGGCGGCGGCTTCGACATCTACACGTGCCGATGCCGACGGCGGGGACGCGCGGCTGGTGGTGAGCGGCGGGCAGCAACGAGAATCCGCGCTGGTCGCCGGACGGCCGCCACCTGGTGTTCGCCTCGAACCGCGACGGAGGCGCACGGCCTCTACGTGACCGGATCTCGACGGCACGCCGCCGCGACGGCTCGACACCGGCGTCACTCGATCGCTTGTCTCCGGCCTGGTCACCGCGTCCCGCGGCGACCGGCTCGGCGCACGCGATCCACGCCCGGCAGTTCAACCCTCGGAGGTCAACCATGAGCCCCAGTTCGATCCCGGACTGTTCCGCGCGGCGGTCGGCCGCGCTGCTGATCGGTGGCGTCGCTGGTCGCCGGCTGCGCCAAGAAGCCGGTGGCGGCGCCGACGCCCGCGCCCACGCCTGCCGGCGCCCGCCGGCTCCCACGCCGACCCCGACGCCGCCGCCAGCGCCGGTCGAACGCCGCCGCCGCCGGTCGCCGGACCAGCACACCGAGGACTACGCAGCCGGTGTTCTTCGACTACGACTCCGTACGCGCCTGCGCGACGACGCGCGCACGGCGCTCGACGGCAACGCCAAGCTCCTGCGCGACAATCCCGAGGTGACGCCTCACCATCGAAGGGCACTGCGACGAGCGCGGCACGGTCGAGTACAACCAGGCGCTGGGCGAAAAGCGCGCCCAGGCGGCGCGCGACTACCTGGTGGCGGCCGGGATCGATGCCGCGGCGGATCGACGATCATCTCCTACGGCAAGGAGAGGCCGTTCGCGACCGGGAGCGACGAGGCCTCGTGGCAGCAGAACCGGCGTGCGCACTTCGTGGTCCGCGCCTCGTCATGAGCCGCGTCGGGCTGGTCCTGCTCCGGGGCGCGCCGCGCGTGCGCGCGCCTCGTGGCCCTGGTGCTGGTGGCGGTGGTGCGGGCCGGCCTCCGAGCTGCTGCGGCCCCAGCAGCTCCGGCTCATCCGCTCGGGGCTCGACAGCCTGCGCACCGTGGTCGACACGATGAAGACCACGTGATTCGCTCGCCTACGTCATGCTGAGCGAGACCCGCGCGCGAGCTGGCCGAACAGCGGGAGATCCTGCTCAGCACCCGCGCCTCGACCGGCACCACCACCGCGCAGGTGACCGAGCAGATGGGCCGGCTCGAAGGGCAAGCTCAACGAGGTCATGGGCCGGTTCACACAGCTGAGCCAGCGCATCGCCGCCTCCGGCCGGCCGGCGGCCAGCCAGGGCGATCCCAACCAGCTCTACGACCAGGCGAACCAGGACCTCACCCAGGGACGCTACGCGCTCGCGCTGCAGGGATTCCGTGACTTCGTGCGGCGCTATCCGACCGGCGAGCTGTCGGACAACGCCCAGTACGGTGTCGGCGAGTGCTTCTTCGCCCAGTCCCGGCTTCGACAGCGCCGGCGGTCGAGTACGCGCGGGTCGAGAGCGGCTGGCCGCAGGGCGACCGGGTGCCGGCGGCGCTCTACAAGCTGGGGCTCTCGACGCGAGCGCCTGGGGCAGACCGATGCAGCGAAGAAGACGTTCGAGGACCTGGTCAAGCGCTTCCCGAACTCGGGCGAGGCGCAGCTGGCGCGTGAGAGGCTGGGCAGCAGCCGGGGCCGCTAGCGTCCTCTGGCTGTCGGCGGGCTGCGCGATGCGGCGCCGGTCATGGCGGCCGCCGCCGGGCCGCCCGGCGGCAACGCGGGCCGGCGCGACGTCGGACACCAGCGCAGTCGCGGCGCCGGCCGACGGCCTGCCGATCGGCGCGCATCCGTGGTCGAGCGGCGCGGCGTGTTCGATCCCGCGCCGTCGGGATGCGTGGGCTGCGTGTTCCGGTCTCGCCGACGACCTGCACGTCCGCACCCGCGAGCAGACCGTGCGCCGGCAGCTCCTGCTCGCGCCCGGCGATCGCTGGAGCCATGCCTGCGGCCAAGGAGAGCGAGCGCGACGCTGCGCGCGCTCGACATCTTCGACCAGGTGGCGATCGACGCCCGCCGCCAGGCCGACTCGGCGGTGGTCGCCGGTCGCACGCGGGACTCGTGGACCACCTCGCCCGAGTTCCAGCTCCAGCGCGGCGGCGGTGCACACCTACGGCTCGGTTGCGCTCACGGAGCGCAACCTGCTCTGGGCCGCGCCAAGTACGTCTCGTTCGCCTACCGCGAGGCGCCCGAAGGCATCTCGCGCTCGCTCGAGGTGTTCGACCCCGGCGGTGCTCGGCACGCGTGTCCAGGCGATCGCTTTCGCCGCCAGACGGCATCGAGCGGCGTCTACAACACGTCTATGGCGTCGAGCGTGCCGTTCTTCGCCGAGGACACGCGCCACGCGCTTCGGGGCTCTGCACCGACCGGGCCGACAACCAGGTGCGGCTCTACGCGTCCGGGGCGCAGGCCGCGGAGCTCGCGCGCGAGCGGCAGGCGCGATCGATGCCTATGCCGGGCTCGGCGCCGGCACGGACGAGCACGATCCGGCGCCTGACCGCCTCGTGGCTGACCCTCGGACCGCACGCCTGGGCCCGGTGCTGCTGGCGCCCGGAGGCGCCGCCCGAGTTCGCGGCGGCTTCGGAGAGCTCGCACCTGCGCCGGCTGGCGCTCGAGGCGAGCTCTGGCGGCCAGGGTTCGTCGAGCGCACGATGGTCGACGGCCTGGTCGGGGTCGAGGACTTCGATCTCGGGTCGCCTGGTCGGCCGTGACCGGCGGAATCTCGCTCGAGGCACTCGGGCGGCTCGTACGACGAGGGCTATGCCGCAGCTCACGCCTGGCGGCGTCGGTACCGACCGGCACCGCGCCGGATTCGGCTGGGTGCGGCGCCAGCGGCAGCACGCCGGATCCTCTGATGCCGGGGCCGCTTCAGACCAGCGGGGCAGAGTCGAGGCGCGCTGGGTGAACCAGGCGATCCCGCGCCACACGCTGGTGCTGGCGGCCCGGCTCGGCGGGGCGCCACAAGCCCGCGCGCGACTTCCAGCTCGTCATTGGCGGGCTCAACGGGCTGCGCGCGCCAGTGGCGTCCACGCGCTCGCGCGGCGACCAGCATGATGGCGGCTCAACGCCGAGAGCCGCTGGCTGATCGGCCGCGAGCATGTTCCAGCTGCGTGTCGGTTGGGGCGGCAGGTTTCTGGGACGCGGCGCGCACCCGCGGGCCGGGCTCCGGCGACCAGCCGTGGCAGCACGACGTCGGCTTCGGCCTCGGGCTCTCGCTGCCCCGGCTCCACGCTCAGCGCGCGTCGCGCGCTTCGACATCGCGTGGACCGTCTCGCCGCGCCGGCGCGGGCCTCGCGCAAGCCGGTGTTCTCGTTCGGCTCGAGCCAGGCCTTCTGGCCCACGCTCGCGCGCCGCTTGACGCGCCGCGCGAGCCACCGTAGCGTGCGCGCCATGGAGCTCACCGCCGGTGCCGCTCGAGATCCCGGCCGAATGCAACCTGGTCGCTCGGGCAGGCGCACTTCATCAAGACGGTCGAGGACCTCGCGCGGAGATCGTGGTGACCACCGTGTCCCGGGCGCGCAGTTCGGCCTCGCCTTCTGCGAGGCTTCGGGCCCGTGCCTGATCCGCACCGAGGGCAACGACGCCGAGCTGATCGAGCGCGGCGGCGGCCAACGCCGAGCGCATCGGCGGCGGGCCACGTGTTCCGTCCTGCTGCTGCGCGGTGCCTATCCCATCAACCTGCTGCACGCGGTCAAGCAGTGCCCCGAGGTCTGCCAGGTGTTCTGCGCCACCGCCAGCCCGGTCGAGGCGCTCGTGGCCGCGACCGAGCAGGGCCGCGGCGTGGTGGGCGTGGTGGACGGCGCCGCCGCCGAAGGGCGTCGAGGACGAGAGCGGCGAAGCAGGCGCGCGCGCGAGTTCCTGCGCCGCATCGGCTACAAGCGCTGACCCGGTGCTGCGCTTCGGCACCTCGGGCATCCCGCTCTCGACGCGCGCGCCCGGGCACCGTGCACGGCATCCGCCGCGCGCGCGAGCTGGGCCTCGACCACCTCGAGATGGCGTGGGTGAACGGCGTGCGCATGTCGGACGAGTCGGCGGACGCGATCGCCGACCGCGGCGCGCGAACACGACCTGGCGCTGACCGCGCACGCGCCCTACTACGTCAACCTGTGCGGCGAGCCGAGGAGGTCGCGAGCGAGCCGCGACGCGGCTGGTCCAGACCGCGCGCATGGCCGACGCGCTGCGGCGCCGCAGTCGTTCTGCTTCCACGCCGGCTTCTACGGCACGCTCGAGCCGCGCGAGGCGAACGCAGGGTGCAGCACCGAGCTGCACCGGTCGATCACCGCGCGGCGCTCGCCGAAGGCGGTCCGTCGGACGTCCGTGCCGAGCTGACCGGCAAGGCCTCGCAGGTGGGCTCGCTGGACGAGGTGCTCGAGTGGGCCGCGACCGTGCCGGCGGGTGCTGCCCGTGCGTGGACTTCGCCGCACCGGTACGCGCGCGAGCGGCGGCGCGCACAACCGCTACCGAGGACTTCGGCGACGACGCCTGAGCGGCCATCGCAGGCGGCTGGGCCGCGCGGCGCTCGAGCGGCTGCACGTCCACATCTCGGGCGATCGAGTTCGAGCCCACGGCGGCGAGCGGCGTCACGAGCCGCTGCGCGAGATCGCGGTTCCGCTGGACGCGAGCTGCTGCGCGCGCTCAAGGACCTGCGCGTCTCGGGCTGGGTGGTGTGCGAGAGTCCGTGCCATGGAAGACGACGCACTGCTGCTGCAGACGCACCTACCGGCGGATTGCGCGTGCCATGCCGCTCACCGCACGTGCGCTGCACCTGGGGCCGCTCGACAACAACACCTATCTCATCGTGTGACCGACGCGCACGCGCGAGACCGCGGTGGTCGACGTGGGCTTCGAGCCCGAGCGTGGTGATCGACGCGGTGCGCGAGGCGCGACCTCAGCGTCCGCTACCTGCTCAACACCCACGCCCACTACGATCACGTGGCGGGCATGCGCGACGTGCAGGAGGCGGTGGGCGGCGACTACTGGCTCCACCCGGCCGACCGGCCGCTGCTCGACGGCGCTGAGCGAGCAGGGCGCGGCGTTCGGCTTTCCGCCCGCCGACGCCGCCCGGCGCCGGTCCACGACCTCGCGGACGGGCAGCGGATCGCGCTCGGCGATGAGTCGCTCGAGGTCATCCACACGCCCGGGCACTCGCCGGGCGGCGTGTGCGTTCCGGCTGCGGCGACTGCGCTGTGGGTGGGCGACACGCTGTTCGCGGGCTCGATCGGGCGCACCGACCTGCCGGGCGGCTCGTTCGAGGATGCTCGAGCGCTCGATCCGCGACGCGGCTCTTCCCGCTCGGCGACGACCTCCGCTGCCTGTCCCGGCCACGGGCCCGGACCACGACGCTCGGCGCGCGAGCGCCGCGACAACCCGTTCGTGGGCGAGCACGCGAGGTTCGCATGAGCCGACGCGCCCGGCGACTGGAGCGCCGCGCGCTGCGGCTCGATCCCACCGCGCTTCGTCGCGCCGGGCGCGGTCGTGGTCGGCAGACGTGACGCTCGGGCGCGCGCGCCAGCGTGTGGTTCAACGCCGTGGTGCGCGGGGACTCGGCGCCGATCGCGATCGGCGAGGCACTCGAACCTCCAGGACATGTGCGTCGGTCGCACGTGGACGAGGGACATGCCGGCGGTCGATCGGCGACGCGCGTCACGATCGGGCACCGCGCGGTGATCCACGGCTGCGTGATCGAGGACGAGTGCCTGATCGGGCATGGGGCTCGATCCTGCTCTCCGGCGCGCGCGATCGGCGCGGGCTCGCTGATCGGCGCCGGTGCCCTGGTGCGCGAGAAGCAGGTGGTGCCGCCGGGCAGCCTGGTGCTCGGGCATGCCCGGCAAGGTGGTGAGCGGTGACCGCCCGCCCAGCGCGAGGGGATCCGCGGCAGCTCCGGCCACTACGCGGCGCTCGCGCGCAGCTACCTCGCGCGCGGGTTCGCGCGGCCGCATCCGCGCGCCGGGAGCCGAGCGCCGGCATCACCGACCCGCGACGGCGGCCGCGCTCATCGCGCGGAGTGGGACCGGCTGCTGGCGGTGCTGGCCGAGAGCCCGCGACTGGGTGGCGCGGCGTCTCGACCGCCACGACGCGCGCCGCGCTGGGCGGCTGCCACCCGGCCCCGGGCGCTGGTCGGCGCTCGAGGTGCTCTGCCACCTGCGCGACACCGACCGCGAGGTGCTGGTGCCGACGGCTCGAGCGCATGCTGACGAGGAGCGTCCGAGATCGCCCACGTGGACATGAGCGCGCTGGCCACGGCGAGCGCGGCTACCGCGACCGAGGCGCCGCGCGAGGCGCACGGCGCTGGAGCGAGGCGCGCCGCCGGTGCTGCTCGCGCGCCTGGCGCCGCTCGGGCCGCTGTCGGTGGGGGCGGGTCGGATCCACTTCCACGGCGCGGGCCACTATCCGCTGGGCGAGATGGTGCGCGAGTGGGTGAAGCACGACCTCAGCCATCGTCGCCAGCTGGCGCTGCGCGCTCGGGGAGACCGCGTGACGCAGCGCGCGCGCGCGGCCCGCGTCTGCGCGTCCCGCGCCGGCGACGGCCGCGGCGGCCGCGGCCGCGACGGCGCACGCGGCGCGCGCATGCGGTCGGCTGCGCGATCGTGACCGTGAGCGACACCCGCGGGACCGCGCGAGGACCGGAGCGGGGACGAGCTCGCAGCGGCGGCTCGAGCAGCGGCGGGCACCGCGTGGTGGATCGCGCCTGGGTGGCGGACGAGTCACTCGCGATCCGCCGCCGGGTGCGCGCGGCGCTCGCGCGGCAGCGACGTGGACGTCGGTCTGGTGACCGGGGGCACCGGGGTCGGCGCCGCGCGACGTCGACCCCGGAGGCGGTGGCGCCGCTGGTCGCCCGCTGGCTGCCGGGGTTCGGCGAGCTGTTTCGCGCGCTGTCGTACGAACAGGTGGGCAGTGCGGCCTGGCTGTCGCGCGCGGCGGCCGGCATCGCGGAAGGGACGTCTGCTGGTCATCCTGCCGGGCTCGCCGGCGCGCGGTGCGGCTCGCGGCCGGACCGGCTGCTGGTTCCCGAGCTCGCGCACGCCGCGCGGCTCCTGGGTCGTCTCGATTGACTAGAAGGAGCGTAGACATGTCGATCAAGTCCGGACCGCTGGATCCGCGAGATGTGCGCGAAGCACCGGATGATCGAGCCGTTCGAGGAGAAGCAGGTGCGCGCAGGGCGTCATCTCCTACGGCGTGTCGTCCTACGGCTACGACATCCGGATCGCCGACGAGTTCAAGATCTTCACCAACGTCAACTCGACGATCGTCGATCCCAAGAACATGGACCCGCGCCTCGATGGTGGACTTCAAGGGCGCCGATCTGCGTCATCCCGCCCAACTCGTTCGCGCTCGGCCGCACAGTCGAGTACTTCCGCGATGCCGCGCAACGTCCTGACGCATCTGCGTCGGCAAGTCCACCTACGCCCGCTGCGGGATCATCACCAACGTCACGCCGTTCGAGCCCGAGTGGGAGGGCTTCGTGACGCTCGAGATCACGCAACACCACGCCGCTGCCGGCGCAGATCTACGCCAACGAGGGCATCGCCCAGGTGCTGTTCTTCGAGAGCGACGAGCCGTGCGAGACGTCGTATAGGCGATCGTAAGGGGCAAGTACCAGGCCCAGCAGGGCATCACGCTGCCGCGGCCTAGTGGGATGCACGCCAGCCGCTGCGCTTGCGCGGCAGCGGCGGCGGCGGCTAGCTGCTTCTGCGACGTTCATCGGTCCAACCGCAGAGGGACCGTGATGTTCAAGGAGCTGGGCCAGGGCCTCGGCGTCACGCCTCGAGAACCTGTTCAAGAAGCCGTTCACCGTCCAGTACCCGGACGAGAAGCTCGAGATGTTCCCGCGCTTCCGCGGGCTCCACATCCTCACCCGCCATGCGGACGGGTCTGGAGCGCTGCGTGGGCTGCGAGCTCGTGCGCGGTGGCCTGCCCGGCCGACGCCATCTTCGTCGAGGCGGCCGAGAACGACCCGAGCGAACCCGAGCTCCCACGGCGAGCGCTACGCGCGCCGCTACGAGATCAACATGCTGCGCTGCATCTTCTGCGGCATGTGCGAGGAGGCGTGCCCCGAGGACGCCATCTACCTCGAGAAGAAGTACGAGCTCGCCGACTACCAGCCGCGACGCCTTCATCTACACCAAGGACGAGCTGCTCGTCCCGACCGAGCAGAGTCCGGGTACCTTCCCGAGCGCTGAGCCGCGGCCGGCGTCCCGGCTCGAAACGAAAGCGTCGCTGATCCGAGACGCCACGACGCTCAGCGCACCCTCGAGTCCTGCCGGACAAAAACCACGAAAGCCGCGCCAGGCCAGGCAGCTAGAATCACTTCTCGTCAGCGCGGCGACGATGCTCTCCGCGTGCTGGGCAGTCGGACACGAACGCAGAGACGCCTCGGCGCCGAGCAGCGCCGGCGAAACCCGAAGCAACAGGCATGCGAGGAGGTGTCTGACATGGCGTTGATTCGTTGGAATCCGATGCTGAGCGGCTCGAGCCGCGGGACTCATGTACCATCCAGGACGAGGTCGATCGTCTGTTCGACGGGCTTCTGACCCGCAATGGGCTGCGCGGGGACTTCATGGTCGACGTTCACGCCGGCCGTGGATGTCGAGGAGACCGCGAACGAGTTCATCGTTCGGGCCGACCTTCCGGGCGCTCGATCAGAAGGACGTCAAGGTGAACCTCACGGGTGATACCCTGACGATCCGTGGTGAGCGCAAGCAGGATAAGGAGCGGAAGAGCAGCGTGCACCGGGTCGAGCGCATCTATGGAAGTTTCGAGCGCTCGTTCACCTTCAATACTCCGGTGAAGAACGAAGGCGATCAGGCCCGGTATCGCGACGGTGTGCTCGAGGTGCGTGGTGCCGAAGGCCGACGAGGCCAAGGTTCGCGAGATCGAAGTCCAGGTCGCATCGTAAGTTTCAACTGAAGAAGTATCGGGGGAGCGGCCGACCGGCAAGCGCCGTTCGGACGCCCCGGATCTCCATGGGAAATCGAGGGAAATCGCATGGGCAAGGTCATCGGCATCGACTCGGGGACCACCAACTCGTGCGTGGCGGTCATGGAGGCTGGAGAGCCCAAAGTGATCCCAAACGCCGAGGGCTTCCGCACCACGCCTTCCGTGGTGGCGTTTTCGAAGACCGGGGAGCGCTTGGTGGGCCGGTCGCGCGCCGCCAGGCGATCACGAACCCCAAACAGACGGTCTACTCCATCAAGCGCTTCATGGGGCGCCAAGTACGACGAGGTGTCGCGCGAGATCCAGCTGGTTCCTTACGAGGTCACGCGCGGATCGAACGGCGAGCGCGCGTGCGCGCCGGTGACCGCGACTATTCGCCTCCCGAGATCTCGGCGATGATCCTGCAGAAGATGAAGCCAGACCGCCGAGGAGTACCTGGGAGAGCCTGTCACCGAGGCGGTCGTCACCGTTCCGGCGTATTTCAACGACAGTCAGCGGCAGGCCACCAAGGACGCGGGCAGGGTCGCCGGGCTCGACGTCAAGCGCATCATCAACGAGCCGACGGCGGCGGCGCTGGCGTACGGACTCGACAAGAAGAAGGACGAGAAGATCGCCGTCTTCGATCTGGGCGGAGGAACCTTCGACATCTCCATTCTCGAGATCGGCGACGGCGTGTTCGAGGTGCGGTCGACCAACGGCGACACCCACCTGGGCGGCGACGACTTCGATCACCGTGTCATCGACTTCCTGGCCTCGGAGTTCAAGAAGCAGGAAGGGATCGATCTGCGCAACGATGCCATGGCCCTGCAGCGGCTCAAGGAGGCTGCGGAGAAGGCCAAGAGCGAGCTGTCGACGACGCTCGAGACCGAGGTCAACCTTCCGTTCATCACGGCGGACCAGAACGGTCCCAAGCATCTGGTGATCCGTCTGAGCCGCTCGAAACTCGAGCAGCTGTGCGAGGACCTGGTCGAGCGCTGCCGCGGCCCGGTGGTGCGGGCGCTCGAGGATGCCGGACTCAAGGCCTCGCAGATCGACGAGGTCGTGCTGGTCGGTGGCGCGACCCGCATGCCCAAGGTTCAGGCGCTGGTGCGCGACATCTTCGGCAAGGAGCCCCACAAGGGCGTGAATCCGGACGAGGTCGTCGCGATCGGAGCCGCGATCCAGGGTGCGGTGCTCGCGGGCGACGTCAGAGACGTGGTGCTGCTCGACGTGACACCGCTGTCGCTGGGGATCGAGACTCTGGGCGGCGTGATGACGGCACTGATCGAGCGCAATACCACCATCCCGACCAAGAAGAGCCAGGTGTTCTCCACCGCATCCGACAACCAGCCGTCGGTGGAGATCCACGTGCTCCAGGGCGAGCGGCCGATGGCAGGCGACAACAAGACGATCGGCCGGTTCCATCTGGACGGCATTCCCCCGGCGCCACGTGGGATGCCTCAGGTCGAGGTGACATTCGACATCGACGCCAACGGTATCCTTCACGTCTCGGCGAAGGATCGGGCGACGGGCAAGGAGCAAAGCATCCGCATCGAGGCCTCGAGCGGGCTATCGGAATCCGACATCCAGAAGATGGTGCACGACGCCGAGGAGCACGCCACGGAGGATCGAAAGCGCAAGGAGACGGTGGAGACGCGCAACCGGGCGGATCATTTGGTTCACGAAATCGAGAAGACGCTCCAAGAGCAGGGAGACAAGATCGACTCGGCGCTGAAGTCCGAGGTCGAATCGGCGCTCCAGCGGGTGCGCGAGACGCTCAAGGGTGAGCGACGCGGCGGCGACCGAGTCGGCGCTCAAGGCGCTCGAGTCCACCTGGCACAAGGCGGCCGCCGCGCTGTATCAGAGCGCCTCGGCCGAATCCGGAAAGCCCGAGGAGCCGCCTCCCGGCGGCAAGAAGCCGGGTGGCTCCGGAGCCGTCGACGCCGACTTCGAGGTCGTCAACTAAGGGGTTTTTCTTCGTGACGGCGGCGGGCGACCGCCGCCGTCCGCATGCTGACGGGCCGCGTCTCGACCCCTAGCTTGCGGACGTGACGCGCCAACTCTTGGTGTCGTCGATCGCCGGCGCTGCCACGCTCCTCGGGTGGCTCGAGGGCATCGTCCTCGCGGTCTACGTCCTCGCCCAGATTCTCCTGGTTCTCTACTCGTCGCACCGATACGTCGTTCTGTGGCGCTGGTGGCGAACGCGCCGATCGCGCGCGCTCCGAACCCCGGAGTCCGGGACGCCTCCTGCGGTCCCTCCGCGCGTCACGGTTCAGCTGCCGATCTACAACGAGCGCGCCGTCGTCGAGCGACTGATCGCCGCGTCGGCGGCGCTGCGCTACCCGCTCGAGCGGCTCGAGATCAGGTGCTCGACGATTCCACCGACGACACCACGGCGCTCGCGGCGCGGGAAATCGCGCGTCATCGGCGACGGGGGTCGACATCCATCACGTGAGGCGGGCGACGCGTGCGGGATTCAAGCCGGGAGCCCTGGCGCACGGAATGCGCCAAACCCATGGCGGATTGATCGCGGTCTTCGATGCGGACTTCGTGCCGGCGCCAGACTTTCTCGAGCGCATCGTTCCTGCCTTCCAGGATCCCGCCGTCGGGATGGTGCAGGCGCGCTGGGGTCACCTCAACCGCGACCGTTCTCTGCTCACGGTCGCGCAAGCGACGATGCTCGACGCCCACTTCCTCCTCGAGCACTGAGACCCGTCAGGCGGCGGGACTCTTCTTCAATTTCAACGGGACGGCCGGGGTGTGGCGGCGCGCGTGCATCGAGGACTCCGGAGGATGGTCCGATGACACGCTGACGGAAGATCTCGATCTCAGTTATCGCGCACAGCTCAAGGGCTGGCGCTTTCGCTACGCCTCCGACGTCGTCGTGCCCGCGGAGCTGCCCGCGGACATCGGCGCTCTGCAGAGCCAGCAGCGCCGGTGGGCCAGGGGTCGATCCAGACGGCGCGCAAGCTTCTGTCATCGATCCTGCGGCTGGCCGTCGCTCGGCGCCTACGGGTCGAGGCGTTCATCCACCTCACCGCCAACGTCGCCTATCCGCTGCTCCTCACGCTCGGTGTGTTGCTGCTGCCCGTGCTCCTCGGAGCTCCTCAAGCCAGGCCCTGGGTGATCTGGGCGGCGCAGGTGGGGGTGTGGTGCTTCGGCGTGGTGCCGACCCTGATGTTCCTCGCGGTCGGCCAACGGCTGGGAGGCGCGGGCTGGTGGCGGACGGTGTGCCACGTCGTCGCCGCGGTCGTGCTCAGCGTGGGCCTCTCGCTCAACAATGCACGCGCGGTGATGGAGGGCCTCGGGGGACCGGTGGGGCCCTGGGAGCGGACGCCCAAGACCGGTGATCGCGGCGGACGCGAGGCGCCGGAGCGGCCTTATCGGCCCCGGCCGGGCCTGGCCGGCGCGGCCGAATCGGGACTGGCCGTGTACTTCCTGGTGGCGGCGGTCCTTGCTCCGCGCGGCCGTTACGAGCACGCCGTGCCGTTCCTGCTGCTCCTCGCCCTAGGATTCGCGTGCGTGGCGGTGGCGACGATGGCGTCGCGCCGCACGCGCGTGATCGTCTAGAGCCGCACGATCTTCTTCGACTTGCGTCCGCGCAGCGCGTTGCGCGTGTCGACGATGCCTCGCGCACTGCGGACGATCTCGTCGTAGGGGATTGACCGTGGGCAGTGGCGATCACCACGCAGTCGTAGCGTCGGATGCGCGCCGCCGTCAGCGGTACGCTGCGGAGCCGCCGGCCGGCGAAATCGAGCGAGGGAACGAAAGGATCGCTGTAATCGACGCGCGCGCCCCGATCGCCGAGCGTTTGCATGATATCGAGCGAGGGACTCTCGCGCGTGTCATCGATGTTGGCCTTGTAGGCCACGCCCAGCACCAGGATTCGAGCTCCGTGCACGGCCCGCCCGTTGGCATTGAGGCTGCGCGCCACGAGGTCCACGACGTGCTCCGGCATGTGCCCGTTCACGTGTCCGGCCAGCTCGATGAAACGCGCCTCGAACCCGCTGGCGCGTGCCTTCCATGACAGGTAGAAGGGGTCGATCGGGATGCAGTGCCCACCGAGACCAGGCCCGGGATAGAAGGGCATGAAGCCGAACGGCTTGGTGGCCGCGGCGTCGATCACCTCCCACACATCGATGCCGAGTCGCGCGCAGAGGAGTGCCATCTCGTTCACCATTCCGATGTTCACGCTGCGGAAGGTGTTCTCGAGGAGCTTGACCATCTCCGCCACCTCGGGAGAGGAGACCGGGACCACGTGCTCCAGCCGCTGGCGGTAGAGACGCACGGCGACTTCGGTGCACATGGGTGTCACACCGCCCACCACCTTGGGGATGTTGCGCGTGTTGAAGCGTCGATTCCCCGGATCCACGCGTTCCGGAGAAAACGCCAGGAAGAAGTCCCGGCCAACCATGAGGCCGGTCTCCTCGAGCATGGGCAGGATCAGTTCTTGCGTCGTGCCGGGGTAGGTGGTGCTCTCGAGAATCCACCAGCATGCCGCGATGCAGGTATTTGGCCACCTCGCGGGAGGCCGCGACGATGAAGGAGACGTCGGGATCCTTCTGTTTCGAGAGCGGCGTGGGCACGCAGACGTTTACGGCGTCCAGCTCGCGCAACACGCGGAAATCCGTGCCAGGCACCAGGCGTTTGCTTCGCACCAGCGCGCGCACGGTCGAGGCCGGAACGTCCTGGATGTAAGAGCGTCCGGCCGCCAATTCCGCGACGCGCTGGCGTCCACGTCCAGACCGTGAACGCGAAATCCCGCCTGGCCGAGCTCGACGGCCAGAGGCGAGGCCCACGTATCCGAGTCCGATGACGCCGAGTCGGGCTTCTCGCTTTCGATGCGCTCGATGAGATGGCCTGCGGCCGATAGGCGAGAGGCGCCCTGCCGTTGGGACATAGGCCAGCGACTGTATCAAAGCGTATCGCACGGACCCAAGTTGCGGGCAAACCGAGGGCATTTTGTCGGTTTTCTCTTGACCACGACGCGGCTCCGATGAAACTCTTGTTGCTGCGGAGCGAGGTTCCCTGTCCGACGCGTGACTTCTCGACCCTCGGCACTTTTTGAGCGAAGCGGACGTGCCATCGTTTCCGGTGAGCGGGGGCCGATTCACGGTGTGTGACGGAGAGCCTCCTCTTTTTTGGCCGATGCCGACTCTACCCGCGCACATCGCCCGCTATCGCGCGGGAAATGCTCTGTGCTTCGGTCGGCGCGAAGGCGATCACTGGGCGCGACTCACGGCACCGCCGTGGGCGGGAGGCGTCGAAACCGGCGATGAGGATCCATTCGGATCCGTCCGGTTGTTGCCCCGGCCGTTCCCAGCAAGATCGTCTGCATCGGGCTCAATTACCGTTCGCACATCGCGGAAAGCTTGAGCGTAGTCCCAGGGGCGCGTGCCCCCGAAGAGCCGGTGCTTCTTCCTCAAGCCGCCCAGTAGCGTGATCGGTCCGGAACAACCGATCCGCTATCCGCCGGGCGTGACGCGCCTGGATCCCGAAGCGGAGCTCGCCGTGGTCATCGCGCATCTCGCGCGTCGCGTGTCACGCGCCGACGCGCTCGCCCATGTCGCCGGAGTCACGGCGTTCAACGACGTGAGCGCCCGCAACTACCAGAAGCAGGACGGTCAGTGGACAAGAGCCAAGGGCTTCGATACTTTCGCGCCCTTGGGCCCTTGGGTGACGACGGGACTCCCGCCCGGGCGGCTGGAGGTGGTCTGCCGGGTGAATGGGCAAGCGCGCCAGCGCGGCAATACTGCGGATCTGCTTTTCCCCGTCGATTTCCTGGTGAGCTTCGTCTCCCACGTCATGACGCTCGAGCCGGGCGACGTGATCTCGACCGGGACGCCGGCGGGCATTGCGCCGGTGCAGGTCGAGGGACGTCATCGAGATCGAGATCGAGGGGGTCGGCATCCTGCGCAATCCGGTCGAGGAGCCATCGCGTGACTCGCGCGCTCGACCTGCTGATCTTCAACGCCCGGCCGTGGAGCCGGGGAGCCGCATCGACAGTTCGGACGCCATCGGCGTGGCGGCGGGCGCGATCGTCGCGGTGGGGTCGCGGCGTACACTGGACGACCTGTGCGGTCCCGCGACGCGGCGGATCGACGCGCGTGGCGGAACCGTCACCCCGGGATCTGCGACGCCCATCTTCATCTGGTGGCGTGGGCCCGATCGCTCCACGAAGTCCGCCTGGACGGATTGCGCAGCCGGCGCGAGGTGATTGACGCCCTCATGGCGCGCGCGCACGGAGACGCCCGAGGACCTGCCGTTGATCGGTCGCGGTTGGGCCGCCGCCGGCTGGGAGGCTCCGCCGGAACGCGAGGCGCTCGACGCCGTGCTTCGGGGTCGCGTGGTCCTGCTGCACAGCCGCGACTACCACGCGTTGTGGGTGAACAGCGCGGCGATGGCGAGCGCCGGTATCCATCGCGGCACCGCGGATCCACCCGACGGCGTGATCGAGCGCCGGCCATCCGGTGAGCCGACCGGCGTCTTCCGGGAGCACGCGTCGCGCTTCTTCGACGGGCTGATGCCCGTTCCCACGGCGGAGACGGATCTGCCGCTCGTCCAGGACGCCGTCCAGCGCCTGCTGTCCCAGGGCATGACCTCCGTGCACGACTTCGAGGAGACGCCGAGGCGGAGGTGCTCAAGGCGATGTCATCGTGCGGTGGTCCGCGCCTCCGCGTGCTGATGCATCGACCCAGAGCGGCTCTCGAGCGGCTGCTCGCGGCTCCGTCCCCTCCGGGTGACGATTGGTTCGCGTGGGGCGCGCTCAAGCTGTTCGCCGACGGCACGCTCGGCTCACGCACGGCCTCGATGCTCGATCCGTACGACGGCACCGAAGAGCGGGGAATGACCCTGATTCCTCCCGACGAGCTCAAGGGCCTGGTGGGCCGCTCCGTGCGCGGAGGACTCTCGGTGGCGATCCATGCCATCGGTGACCACGCGGTGCGGGTCGCGCTCGACGCCTTCGAGTCCTGCGGCCCCGCGCTCGGTCGGCTTCGCCTTCCGCCCCGCATCGAGCACGCCCAGCTGGTGGACGACCAGGACCTCAGGCGCTTCGCCGAGCTCGGAGTCGCCGCGAGCATGCAGCCCCAGCACTGCGTCACCGATCGACCACTGGTGGAGCGCCTGTGGCGGCAGCGCGCGACGCGCTTCGTATCCGTGGCGCACGCTGCTCGACGCCGGCGCACCGCTCGCGTTCGGATCCGGACGCACCGGTCGAGCCACCGAGCCCGTCGCTGGGACTGCACGCCGCGGTCACTCGCGAGGCCACGGATCGTCCCGGTGATGCCTTCGTTCCGGCGCAGCGCATCGCCCTGGACGAAGCGCTCACGGCCTATACGGAAACACCGGCGCGACTGTCGGCGCGGTGGCCGCGGTGCGGCAACCTCTCCGTCAGCAGCCTTGCCGACCTCGTGGTGTGGGACACCGATCTCCATCGCCTCCCACCGGCGCGACTCCACGAGGCCGCGCCCGTCTTCACCATCCTGTCGGGACAGGTGGCCTTCGAGCGCGCCGGCGTGGGCGCCGCGTCCGGACCGGGTGACCGATGAAGACCGTCTACGCGGAACAACAGGACGAAGCCCTGGTCCGGCTCGCGCAAGGCGGCGACACCCGCGCCTTTGACGAGTTGGTCGAGCGCTACCGCGAGAAAGTCTATCGTCTGGCGTTCAAGATCCTGCGTCACGAGGAGGACGCCGCCGAGGCTCTGCAGGACGCGTTCCTCTCCGCCTATCGGGGGCTCAAGAACTTCAAGGTGGAATCCACCTTCTCGACCTGGCTCTACCGCGTGGCCACCAACGCGGCGCTCATGCGCTACCGCCGTCGTCGCGCGCCGACGATCTCGCTCGATCAGTCCCAGAGTCCGCTCGAGGACGCCGAGCCCATGGCCATCCCGGACTGGTCGGCGCAGCCGCTGGACGAGCTGCTCGACGCGGAGACCCGTGAGGTCCTCTACGAGAGTCTCATGCGCCTTCCCGAGGATCTCGCCGACGTATTCATCAAGCGTGACGTCGACGGCCGCTCGAACGCCGAGGTCGCGGAAACCCTCGGCATCTCGGTGGCCGCCGTGAAGTCACGCCTGCACCGCGCGCGGATCGGATTGCGCGAGGACCTCAATCGCTACTTCTCGGACCGGCTCAAGCGCAGGCCGCGCCGATCCAAGAACGGCGAGTGACGTCCCATCGTGGACGAGGCGGAGCGCCGACGCCGAGCCGGCGCGGGCGCGATTCAGCGGGCGAAGATCAGGATCGCGGCTCCGAGCGCGATGCGGTACCAGCCGAACGCCACGAACGTGTGGGTCTGCACGTACCGCAGGAGCCACTTCACCACGATGAACGCGGTCACCGCGGCCACGGCCGCCCCGGTGCCACGTGACCCCAGTGCTCCGCGGCGGCCGTGCCGTGGTGCAGCGCCGTGAGGATCTCGAAGGCACCGGTCGCGAGTAGCGTGGGAATGCCCAGCAGGAACGAGAACTCGGTGGCCGCCGGACGAGAGACACCGAAGAGCAGCGCCACCAGGATGGTGGCGCCCGAGCGCGAGGCGCCGGGGAATACACCCGCGAGGAGCTGCGCCACGCCCACCGCGATCGCCGTGGGCCAGGAGACCTCGTCGTGCCGAGGCCTTCCACGGAGCCAGGCTTCCACCACGATGAACAGCACCCCCCGATCAGGGTGGCCCACGCCACCGGCGCGGGATTCGCGGGTCAGCGCCCAGCCGAGCTTCTTGACTACGAGGCCGCCGGCCGCCGTGAGGGCAAAGGCGGCCACGAGCTTGAGCAGCCCGTTGCGGGACGCGGGTTGGCGCCACCCACGCAGCAGCTCGCCAACGCGCTTCCAGAACACCAGCAGCACGGCGAGCACGGCGCCGCACTGGATCACGGTGTTGAAGAGCTCCGACTGTTGCGGTAACCAATGCAGGTTCTCGGCCAGCAGCAGATGGCCGGTGGAGGAGACCGGAAGGAATTCCGGTCACCCCTTCGATGACGCCCAACAGGATGACCGCGATCCCGTCAGGCATCGAAGCGCTCGAACGGAGAGAGGATCTTCGCGCTGCCGCCGTCGGTATCGCTCGATGCGAGGCCACGCGTGCCGGAGCAAGCGTCCCGCTCCGGGAACGCCGCGCGCGCCAGGAGCGTTGGAGAGGAACATCACGCCGAACGCTAGCATGGTGGTCGACGGGTGGCAACGCTCCGCGCCGCGGTGAGCGAGGACGTCCAGGTCGCGCGCCACGCCGGCACCGTCGGCGCGGCCACGCTGCTGTCGCGAATCCTCGGCCTGGTGCGCGAGCAGGTGATGGCCACCTCTGTTCGGCGCGGGCTTCGCCACCGACGCCTTCAACGTGGCGTTCCGCATTCCCAACCTGCTGCGGGATCTCTTCGCCGAAGGCGCGATGTCCTCGGCGTTCGTGCCGACCTTCACGCACGCGCTCAAGACCCAGGGCGAAGCGGAGGCCTGGACGCTCGGGCGGCAGCTGTTCTGGGCGCTCGGCCTCGTCCTCCTCACGATCTGCGCCGTGGGCTGGTGGCTCGCCCCCGTCCTGGTGAGGCTGTTCGCGCCGGGCTTCGCCGCGGTGCCCGGCAAGCTGGAGCTGACCGTGACGCTCACGCGGGTCATGCTGCCGTTCCTACCCGGTCGTGGCGCTCGCGGCCGCCGCCATGGGGATGCTCAACGCGCGCGGGCGCTTCGGCGTTCCGGCGCTGGCCCCGGCCGTCATGAATCTGGTCATGGTGGCCGCCGGTCTCGCCTCGATCCCCGTGTGCCGCTGGTGGGGTCGTCCCGCGATCCTGGCGATGGCGGTCGGCGTCGTGATCGGCGGACTGGCGCAGTTCGCCTTCCAGCTGCCAGCCCTGGCCTCCGAAGGATTCCGCGCGAGGATCGAGCCGCCGCGACTCCATCCCGGGTGCTGCGCGTGGCCGGGCTCATGGGACCGGCGGCGATCGGTCTCGCCGCCACGCAGATCAATCTCCTGGTGAGCACCTGGATTGCGAGCCTGCTGGCGCAAGGGAGCGTGTCGTGGCTGTGATCTGCATACGAATAGCCCTCGGATTCGACGACTGCGCAGTCTCAACTGAAAGCACCAAAACGCGGCGCGGGTCGCTGGCAAAAGGCTATTTCCGACGCCACAAGGAAACTGCAGTAGTGCTTAAAGGAATTCCAAAGAAAGTCAATGAAATTGCCGAACGTTGCCACTGAATCAACAGAGGTAACGTACCGACTGAACGGTGACAGACATTCAGCCGCATCGCTTTGGGCTAGTGCTGCGCGACAAAAACAACGCAAATTAAGGTCATGTTGCAGCACACTCGTAAAGTTGGCACGTTGCTTGCTAAATTGGGATCATCATGAGGATACCGACGATCATAAGGCTGACTATTCTGGGGTCTCTTTGCTACCGGCAGCTTTGGCTGTTGGCTGTTCAAAGACAAACGATACTGGCAAGCCAAAACGCGAACTCGGCTACGTCGAAAGCGCGCAACGCAGCCCCGGTCCGGATAATTCAGGAGATAGCGACAAAAAGTTGATGCCACCGGGCGTGAAGATCGGAAGAGCGCAACATTCCACGGCAATCCAAGAATCGCTCACGCGTAGCCGTCAAGCAACCTACCACAACGGCAATCTCGGAGCGCTAAGGCTTATTCTCCGGAGTGGACAGGGGTGGAGCGCGAGTTGAACGAGAGTGAGACGGAGAAGGCTCTGAACGCCACGGGCGACAAGGTGGCTGATGCTGCGGGTCTTGCTGCCGATAAGAGCAAAGGCATGCCGCTGGCGGCGCGAAAGACGCTGGTGTAGCCGCAAAAGGACAAGAGTGGAGCAAAACGCGGCGAAAAGACTGCACGATACTTCTCAGCAAGAAGGTTGGCGAAAAAGTCAGTCGACACTGCCAAGACTGCAGGAGACGGCTAGCAAAACCGCGGAGGGTAAAGCTAAGACAGGTGGTGAAGTAGAACCGCGGAGGGCGTTGCGACAGTGCTGGGAAGCAAGACTGCTTCCGGCGCTAACGAAGGTGCAGCGCGCGAGCGCAAGTAGCTGAAGGCTCAAGTACTCCCTGAACTGTTTTTCTAACTGCGGTCAACAATCAGGGCGGCTCCTATGGGGCGCGGAGTCGCCCCTTTGGTTTCCACAGGGCGACAAATTCGGGGATCGCGTGCGCGGATGCTATACTGGTTATCGAATTGCGAGATGGAAAGAGGATCTCTTTATGGCCAGACACGTCAAAGTTCACCATCATCTGTCCGTGTTGCGAGTCAACATTAACTATCGACGTCCAGACCGGCGCGCTTCTATCACACGAGGAAAAAGCAAAACCCATTGCATCGTTCGATGAGATGGTAAAGGGCTTGACAAACAGAAGCAGGTGCGTGAGCAGATCTTTGCGCAGGAACTCAGCTCAATGAAAGATCGTGATCGGATTCTTTCAGGAGAAGTTTCAGGAAGCGATGAAGCGAGCAGAGAAAGACAAGGATAAGCCCTATCGCAACCCGTTAGATATCGATTGATGCAACCTGACGTGCGCCGCCCCTTCCGCCACTTACCAAATTGTCTTTTTGTAACGACAACCTCGGACGCGGCTTCAAGCCACTGCACTGCAACCCATTCATTAATGATTTGCCAGCCACCTCGCTACGTGTCTTGAACCTGCGATCGTTTTTCGAACTAGTCTTCTCGTTGCAATCATCCTCATTACCCAGGCCTCAGTTTTTCCCAACCGCGACCGCCACGGATCAAGTTCAGCGATCGTACGACTTGCCAATGGTCTGCGTCTGATTAGTGCACCTGATCATTCGAGTCCAACTGTGGCGATTCAGGTCTGGTATCACGTCGGATCTAAAGACGATCCGAACCAACGCAGCGGCTTTGCTCATCTCTTCGAGCACATGATGTTCAAGAGCACCAGGAACATGAAGTCGGAGATGATGGATCGTTTGACTGAAGACGTGGGCGGCTCCAACGGCGCCTTCAACAAATGATGATGTCACTATCTACAACGAGGTCGTACCTTCAAACTATCTCGAGACATTGATCTGGGCTCGAAGCCGATCGCCTGGCTGGTCTAAACGTCGACGAAGCAAACTTCAAATCGGAACGAGATGTTGTCAAAGAAGAGTACCGCGAGAAGCGTATTGACGCCTCCTTACGGTCGGTTTGACTTCCTGCTCCAACAGAAATCGTTTCTTCAACATCCTTACAAGCGACCGACAATCGGAAGCATTGAAGATCCTGGATGCGGCATCGCTCGAGTGACGTCCAGGAGTTTCACGCCACTTATTATCGCCCGACAACGCGACTCTCGTCGTCGTTGGCGATTTCGATCAAAAACAACTCGATAGCTGGGTGGACAAGTATTTTGGGCCCATCGAAAACCAAATCGGCCGCTTCCTCGTGTGCAGATCAAGGAACCTTTACGAAACTCTGAAATCCGCCTCGTCGAGCACGGCATTAATGAATTGCCCGCAGTGGGGTTCACGTACCTGACGCCGGGAGTTGCAAATCCAGATACAGATGTTCTCGAAGTTGTCGCAGCGATTCTTGGTGGTGGTGAGTCGTCGCGTCTTTACCATGCGCTCGTCTATGAACAGCAACTCGCCGCTGACGTTGGAGCTTCAGCGGATTCTCGTGAAGACGCGAGTTTGTTTGAAATCACCGCCGTCTTATCGGAAGGCAAGAAGCCGGAAGACGTCGAAACGTTCATTACTCGCCGAGATTAGAAAGTTACAAGACCAGCCGGTCAAACAAACTAGAACTCGATAGAGCGAAAAACCAACTGATTACCAATCTGTTTCGAGAACGCGAAACTAGTGAAGGCACAGCTCAGGTGCTCGGTGAAGCCGCCGTACTTCTAGGCGATCCCGAACAGGCGAACTTTTGATCTGGCAAGAACGCAAGCAGTTACTGTGGCGGACGTCCAGAGAGTGATGAAGAAGTACTTCGCGAGTTCCAATCGGCTTGTCCTTTACTATCTGCCCGCAGCTTCAAAGCAGTAGTGAGGCCAGGTAGTATGACAAAACGGCTCATCTCCATCGTAAGCCTCATTGCATATCTGGTTGCTGTAGCGTTTGCCCAAACTCAAACGACACCACCGCCTCCCTGCAAAACCACGTTCGGTCACTTTCCCGACGCCCGTTGAACAAACTTTGCCGAATGGTTTGCGCGGTCATCATCGTCGAGCGTCATGATATGCCGTTAGTGACAGCTTCACTCGTAATCAAAAATGGTGGCGAAGTTGACCCTCTTGAATTGGCGGGAGCAGCCGATTTGACGGCAAACCTTCTTTACCAAGGGCACAACAACGCGCACGGCCACGAAGATCGCGGAGGAGCTTGAAAATCTTGGAGGTGAATTGAGGCCGCCGCGCGATGGGATTCCACGAGTGTTACGGTCGGAGTGATGTCTGACAAGATCGTTCCTGCCATGACAATACTCGCCGACGTGGTCCGACGTCCGACCTTTAGGGCTGATGAGATCGAGCGTCAGCGTCAGCAGTACCTGGACACACTAACTCTTGTCTTTAGATGAGCCCGGTTCGATTGCACGATTTGTTGGCGCGAAGGTTTTGTATGGTGACGGTCTCTATGGTCATCCAATTCAGGGAACTCCCGAATCCCTAAAACGGATCTCTCGGGCCGACATCTTGAAGATACATCGTTTGTTCTATCGATCCGACAATGCCATTCTGGTGATAGGCGGAGATATCAATTCCGCAACCGGATTCACTCTGGCAAGGCGTTTCTTCGGCGATTGGCCCAAATCCGGCATCTCGGTTGCCGACTATACCAACTGTCAACAAGTCCGGACCGCACCACGTCTGACGCGTGCTCGTGATCGATAAGCCAAACGCCGGACAAGCCGCTGTTTATCTTATTTGTCGTGGCATTGATAGAAAGGATCCGGGATTACTATCGCGGCATCGTTACGAACTCTGTGTTGAATGGGTTATTCAGGGCGACTCAATCAGGAGATTAGGAATCAAACGAGGGTTGAGTTATGGTGCGGGAAGTTCACTGGAAGTTCGAAGAGACGTTGGGCCGTTTGTGGCGACAGCACAGACGAAGAATGAATCAGGGACCGGAAGTCGCAGGTCTTCTGTTTAGCGAGGTGGCGCGTTTGTCGACTTTGCCGCCCGGGGAAAGTGAGTTGACGCCAAGGAAAGCGGCCTTAATCGGTGAATTCTCCCGCAACCTCGAAACGGTGTGGCGGCCTGGTCAGCCGCATCTCGTCACTGGGCGTTATACGGACTGAGCCTGGACGAAATCAATCATTTCATTGAAAGCGTACAACTGATAAATTCTGCGGACGTTGAAAAGTTTGCGAGGACAAGACTAGACGCGAAGTCGAGCGATATCATCATAGTAGGCAACGCGAAGGTGTTTCTCCCCGAGTTACAAAAAGCGCCATGGGTAATGTCGAAGTTATTCCGTTTTCCCAGTTGGATCTCAACACGCGACCGTTGAGGAAGAAACAAGCGCAGTGAGTATAGGAGTTAGCTATGTTCGTTAAAAACGCGACTGCTTCAACTAGCGCTCATGCTGTTTGTGTCGGGTATGGTGGTCTGGGTTCATGGACAATCGCCAATTGATGGAATCGATGCACGAACCAACACCGCGGACCTGGCAAAACAACTTGGCAGCAGTGATCCCCTCTGGTGCGTCAACGAAGCGCTGAAGCACTTGCCAAACTAGCTGCGACAGATCAGCGTAAGATCGTCGAAGGTTATGCGTTAGAGGAAAAGAACAAGGACGCGCGACCCGCTTTGGAGTGGGCGCTGTATCGAATGGGCCGGTCTGAATCGTTGTTCCGAGTCGTGCGGGATCTGGATTCGGGTCGCCAGGATCAAGCAATTGGTTATCTCTCCGCACTCGAGAGTCCCGAGTTTCTATATCCTTTCTAAAGAATCGAAACAATCCGCCGAAGGTTACGGCTGGTCTCCTGAGGCGCTCGCGCCGAATTGGCAATGCCGACACTGGAAGTGATCAAACCTTACCGTGAATCGCTACAACCGTTCGTTGCCGAAGCTGCTGAGACAGCAAGCGATGAAACCGAAAAGCGTTTGGGTCAGGAATCATCAACGCCATCGAGTGGACGTCCAAGAACAACGGAGAAGCACAACCGCAGTAAGGATGAAGGATGAAGACGAAAGGGTGAAGTCAAACTCGTACACGAGGCATCACTATCCATCAGCTTTCAGCTTCCAATCTGTTAGCCGTCATCCTCGTCCTTATATATGCACCCCAGCCTGCGACCATTTCTCGATCTACTCACCAGAGAAAACGAAATACTCGAGATCAAGACCGAGGTTGATCCGTATCTTGAGCTCGCGAGATCCACAGACGAGTTATCAGCTCGGGCGGACCCGCACCACTTTTTAGTCGAGTGAAGGGAAGTCGCTATCCCGTTGTGACCAATCTGTTCGGAACGAACAGGCGTATAGATCTCGCTTTCGGCCCAAAGCCTGAGCGACTCCGTCAGGAAGTGGTGAGTGTCGCTGAATCGATCCTACCTCCGAAGCCAGCCGAATCCTGGAAACACAAACCCGTCGTGGCTTGAGTTGCTGAGACTGGGGACTGCTTAATACAAACCGATCTCCCGTGACACCAAAGTCGTAGATCGCCCCTGCGCGTTCCCGGCCAATTGCCGGTTCTGACAACTCCGGCAAGAGGACGGTGGACCATTTTTAACCCTGCCCCTTGTCTACACTTCTGGAGAATCCAATCACGAAAAACATAACCTCGGCATTCATCGAATGCAGGTCTTTGATTCGGCTCCACCGCTTCACCATCTGGCAGATTCAAATACGGGCATGAGTGCTTCGTCAAACGTTGCGAAGCCGGAACGACTCAACCAGGATCTTCCAGTTCACGAAGCTTCTCTTTAGGCGGTCCACCCAGGCATTGATTCTCTCGGCTATAGGCACCTTTGCCGGAAGATGTCCCGGAGCGGTGGTAAGTGTGTCCCTGCTGGCTTTCGGGCAAAAAGTCGAAGATGACCCCAAGAACCCTGCTGGTGGGGCATCAGACTCGCGGCCGAAGTGAGTTTTCGACCTGCTCTGTCGGCCAGCGCAAAAACCTCAAGTGAACGCCGAGTCGAAGGTCCCTTCGGTGATCATTACGGGGCCACTACTCGCTAAAACACGACTAGTCCGGTATTTCAAGTGTTGACGCAGTGTTTCACCGACGTGATGGCAATCTTCCCAGCGAAATCGTGTGGCTATAAAAACCTTCGGACAAGAAGACTTCTTTATTTGGTGATTATCTCCAGCGGTTGCTTTCTTCTCCTCTGTTTCTCGGATGCCTGCCGGTCAAAGATCTGTGGGACTTAGCGGTGAAACGGGGTTTCACTCTTTGTGTGCTGCCGTCCAGGAACGTTATGGACGCGAAGCGCTCGTGTCAGGTTTTCGAATACTCGGCGAAACGGGCGAGTTGTCGTCAAACCAAATTTCCTTATTCTCACCGACACGCCGCAGGATCTCAGTGACTTTCCCAAACTGCTCGAACATCGTTCTGGCGCGCTTCCGATCGGAGACCGAGATCCTTTGTCTTCCTCAAACGTCCTCGATGGACACAGGTCGGATTGCTATCACCGAGCGGCAAGGTTAATGAAGGCAAGCAAGGCGATGATCCATGTTGGCTGACTGGGGTGAACCCGTGCGGGAAGCTGCCACGAGAGTTTCGGGCCGGGCAGTTTGCCGGCTGGCGTCTCGAAGGCGTCAGGCGAGCCCTGTGTGAGAGCGACGTCTGGTCTTGCAGGGCGGAGTCTGCATAGTGAAGATGAATCGTTGGCCAGTCGCGTGGCCACAGATGGGCAATTCGCCGATTGGCCTTTGATTGTTTTGCACGATAATGCCTCCGTTGCGCGTCTCATCTTCTGACTTTCTATGGTCAACCTGGACACGATCTTTGAACGTCGGCCCCAGACATCTCATAAGCCTGCCGACCACTCATCCATCGTCACCATCCAGTGTATTCGGGAACCAAATCGTTATCGACGCGCGTACCAAACCGGGCTTTCCCGGATGAGTTCGATAGTAGGTTGATGACATAAGGGAACCCGTCGATAGGGCGTAGTGTCCGGAACATTTCTACGGTAAAGCCGAGCCAATGCTGGCTGGGAGCGCAGGCGTCCTCGCCTGCATAGCGTTTGGCTCGTGCATCAGTGATCACAAAGCAGGCAGGCGGGGACGCCTCGGCGCCCCAGCACTTGCGCTCACAGCAACAACTTTATGCGCGTTCGCTGAGTGCGGCAGCGAATGGTGAGTACTGCACCCGCCGTCCTCTGCATTTGACGCAGTCAGGTTCCCACCGTGCTGTGTGATCACTGATGAGCCAGTGTGCCAAACCAACCTCCATGGCCCTTGGACTTTGTTGTGAAGAGCGGAATGAACACCCTCTGTAAATCAGTGGCCGGAATTCCGGGACCCGTGATCGCGAATCGAAATGGTAGTCCACGCGGGCTTTAGCGTCTCTTTCATGGTGCTTGAACTGATCATTCGACGATCAGTTTGATCGTCAGCAATCGCCTCTGCGCCGTTGCGAAGGAGATTCAATCAGTGCCTGGCGAAGCATGCGTTCATCGGCAGAAACGATTACATGGTCGGGAACGTTCTAAAAGCAACGTCGCTGTTGAGCCTCGTGAAGGAGCGCTCTGAAGCTCCGTTGTCACAATCATCGAGCAGTTCCCTGGAGAGAAACCTCTTCGAGCTGAAGCGGTTGCGGCCGCGCAAAGCCGAGAATGAAGTCGCCATTCCGACAAACCCTGACCTCGTTTAGTAATGGCGCGGCTGGCTGTTGCGCGATTTCTCGTCCAGATCTCGGCTCTGCAAAAATTGTGGTACGTAACCCTCGTAACGCCGCAACTGCATTCTTAAATTCGCGAGCGAGTCCCGCAGACATTTCGCCGAGGCTTTCTGAGATTTTTCTTGAGTGCTACCTGCTCGCGAAGTTCCGTCACTTCCGTTATGTCGGTCAGTAGACACAGAGCGCCATGTGGCCCACGTTCTGGTGGCACCTCGATGGGAGCAACAGTTACACCAAGTCGACGCAACTGGCCGTTAGTCGTAACAGCTTCGATTTCCATCCTGCGATAAAGAGCTCCTTCTTGAAGAGCAATACGTAACTGAACGGTTAATAACA
>ERZ1370068.10263-contig-8977_pt1 | contig 27663 bp, 48 predicted proteins | sample MGYA00561227_ERZ1370068 | MGnify/ENA primary metagenome ERZ1370068 (study PRJEB38410, sample SAMEA6850437) | metagenome | study: Metagenomic assessment of the ecological functions of the soil: analysis of the soil microbiota associated with the...
TTTTAGGACATCGAGCATGTTACGGAGCGCGTCGGCTTCGTCGCGTGATCGTCCGAGGCGAGTGCTACCCAGCCAATGTCCGATCGGCGGAGGCTCATAGCGTCACGCCGCGACCTCCGCGCGCGCGTTTCGCCGGATTACCTGTGGCGGCTGTCCGAAGGCGCGCAGGAAGGCGCGGCGCATGCGGTCGCGATCGGCAAAACCCGTTTGCCGGGCGATAACGTCGATCGGATGGCGGCTCTGCTCCATCATCAGCCGGGCGGCCTCGACGCGCAGGTTCTCGACCGCCTTGGCCGGCGATTGGCCGGTCTCGGCGCGGAACGCACGGCTGAACTGGCGCGGACTTAGATGCGCCGCTTCGGCGAGCTGTCCAACCGTCAGCGGCTTATCGAGATTGCGCTTCGCATATGCCAGTGCGCTCTGGATACGGTCGGATTTGGGCTCCAGCTCCAGCAGCGCCGAAAACTGCGACTGGCCACCGGCGCGCCGGTGATAGACCACCAGCTTGCCTGGCCACGGCCCGGGCGACATCCGCGCCCAGATCCTGTTCGATCATGGCCAGCGCGAGGTCGATGCCCGCGGTCATCCCGGCCGAGGTCCACACCGGGCCGTCGATGATGAAAATGCGGTCTTCCTCCACCTTCACCTTTGGAAAGCGAGCCTGCAAGTCGCGCGCGCGGTGCCAGTGCGTGGTCGCGCGACGGCCGTCGAGCAGACCTGCTTCGGCCAGGACGAACGCGCCGGTGCACGTCGAGGCGACTCGCCGCGGATCGCTCAAAGCCCGGCGCAGGAATTTGATCACGCCCGGCGTCAACGATCCGGCCACGGCGCTGCCGCCGACCATCAGTGTGTCGAAATTCGCATCATCGAGCGGCTCCGTCGCGACGCTGATGCCGATCGAGCTGCGGATGGACCCGCCGGTCTCGGACAGCAGACGCAGGTCGTAGACCGGCTCGCCCATCTCCGAATTCGCGAGTTCGAAGACCGAGAGCGACAGCCACGCTCATCATCTGAAAGCCGGGCAAGACGATGAAACCGATGCGCTGCATGGGGCGACCTCGCACGATGTCCTAAAACTGCCGCTTATATGACATTTGAGCCAAGCGTGCGCAACCCCAAATGACGCCCCATCATCAACGCGACGATGAGAAGGACGCCGTAACATGGCCAGCAAGCAACCGAAGCTTACGAATGACCACTACACGCGCTTCGATCTGGACAGGTCGACGCCGTCGCTGTGGCGGAGTCACCTTCAACAACCCGCCAATCAACCTGATCGACGCGGTGATGATGAAAGAGCTGCTGAACCTGCTCACCGAGATCGAGCGCGACAAGCGAGTGGGCGTCGTGCTCTTCGACAGCGCGGACCCGGACTTCTTCCTCGCCCACTACGACATCGCGGGCGACCCCGCCGAACTCGGAGGTGTCGAGACCACGGCGGGCAGGCATCCCTTTACGGACCTCCACATCCGGTTGAGCAAGTCACCCGCCGTGACGATCAGCGCGATCCGAGGTCGCGCCCGCGGTGCGGGCAGCGAGTTCGCGCTCGCCACCGACATCCGCTTCGCCAGCCGAGAGCGGGCCGTCCTCGGGCAGTTCGAGATCGGGGTCGGCGCCGCTCCGGGTGGGGTGCGTTGAATCGGCTGTCGAGCCTCGTCGGTCGCGGCCGGGCGTTCGAGATCCTCGTCGGCGGCCAGGACTTCGACGGCGAGCTCGCCGAGCGATACGGCTACGTCAACCGCGCGATCCCCGACGAGCAGTTCGTCGACTTCGTCGATGCCTTCGCCCAACGGGTGTCCCGGTTCGATCTGCTCGCGCTCGCCGACATCAAGCGGTTCGTCAACGCCGCGACACTTCCCGCCGACGAGCCGTTGGGAGCGGAGATAGACGCCTTCTGGAAGGCCGCGATGCGGCCGGCCTTTCCGTGCGTTGCACAGCCAGGCCTTCAAAGCGGGCTACAGCCAGCGGGGCCCAGTCGAGCTCAACCTCGGGGACTTCGTCGGGACCATCTTGGCCGACCTCGACTTGTACCCCACACTCGCTGACGCGTCACAGGCCCAGCAACCGCAGCCTTCCGTTGCGAGTCGTGCGCACGGGTGCTGGTAACTAAATTGAACGAGAGAGTGATGAAGCGTTTCGATAATCGAACGGTGATCGTCACGGGCGGTGCTCGTGGAATGGGTGCCAGTTCGCGCGCGGCTTCGCGGCCGACGGCGCGAAGGTTGTGGTCGCGGACGTGCTTGAGCAGGCGGGGCGGGAGGCTCGCCGCCGAGCTGGCCGATCACGCCCATCTCTCCCCCGCCTGCGCTGGAACTCGCGCGCGACAAGATCCGCGTCAACTCCATCCACCCTGGTGGCATCCGCACCCCGATGACCGCCGGGCCAGACACCGCGGCGCTCGCGGCGGCGGCTGTAAAGATTTGGCGATTCCGCGTATCGCGGAGCCTGAAGAGATCACGCGGCTGGTGCTGTTCGTCGCGTCCGATGAGGCCGGCTTCGCGACCGGGTCTGAGTTCGTCGCCGACGGCGGCCACCTGCTCGGCCCCGTGCCACAGTTGATCAAGGAGGCAAGGAAATGAAGGTCATCGAAAACTATAAGAGAGCCGTAGAGAATTCGGATGAAAGCTTGTTGAAAGAGGTTTTTACTCCTCAAGTCCGCTTCGAGGTTCCAGCCGGAACAAGCGTCGAACTTCCAGCGAACATAGCATCTCATATTTTGAGTCAGGTGGCCAAAACCGCACCTGGAATAAAATGCAATTCAACGGCTGATGCAGGGGACAATTGGTACTTTCTTTGGCTTTGAGGGCGAGCTCGAGGGCCAGAAACTTCAGGCGATCGATCAGGTGCACCTCAACAAAGATGGCAGGATCGATCACGTCATTATCTACATGCGTCCCATCCCGGTGGCCCAGAAGTTCGCGGCAGCCATCATGCAAAGACTCCAGCATACAAGTACGACGGTGGCCGTTGCCTAAGGCGAGGCGATCAAGGGACAGAGGTATCATCGATTGATGATCAGAAGGTCTATTTGCTGGCCGAATTGACTATTCAGCCTGGATGTCTGGACGAGGTGAAGGCCACCCTCAAGGAGGCTCTTATACCGAGACTCCAGGAGCCAGGCTGCGAAGCCTTGTACGAGACCGGACGAAAGGGATGATCCGCACAAGCTGGTGTTCTTCAAGGTCTTCATGCCGGACGCAGCTTGGCCAGCACTTCGATGGTCGTGTCGGGCCTCGGCGCCTCGTCCACAGCAAACGCCTCAACGCCCTTCTTGCCGCGAACCTCGACCGCGACGATCTCGTCTGCGAACTTGCCCGCCTTCTGGGCCGTGCTGAAGCGCTGCTGCGAGCGGGCGGCGAAGCGGTCCTGCGCCTCGCGGGTGAGCTGCGCCTGGGTGACGAGATCCTCCGTATGCCAGCCCGAGTGCTTGCCCGAGAAGGCATCATCGAGGCCGTCGCGAAGCATGCTGTCGTGGATCTCCGCGGGTCCCATGCGGTAGCCCCAGCGGCCGCCGTCCATCAGGTACGGGGCTCGGTCCATGTTCTCCATGCCGCCGGCGATGGCGGCGTCCACCTCGCCCGCCCCGATCTGCTGCGCGGCCGTGACGATACGCTTGAGCCCCGGAGCCGCAGACGCGGTTCACCGTCATGGCCGGAACCGAGACCGGCACGCCGCCGCCGATCGAGGCCTGGCGCGCCGGGTTCATCTTGTTGCCGGCCTGGATGACGTTGCCCATCACGACGCTGCCGATCGCATCGGCGTCGAGCTTCGAGCGCCTCAGCGTCTCGCGCACGACCGATGCGCCGAGGTCCGTCGCCCGGCACGCCCTTGAGTGAACCGTTGAACGCGCCGATGGCGGTTCGCAACTGGCTCGCAAAGAACGACTTCACGTGTACTCATCGGGATTCTCCTTTTCAGCCGGATCTTCACTGAGCTTTCTTTTGGCGTGTTGCTTGAACGACGCGGCACGATCAGGTTCGAGACGAGCACCTGCACCGTCTCGCTGTTTTGGTTGAAGCGCGGTGGTGCGCACCTTGATCAGTCCCTGTTCCGGACGTGATTTCGACGGCCGCACTTCGAGAACCTCACTCTCGAAGCCGCAGCTCGTCGCCAGGTCGCACCGGCTGTGGCCATCGCAATTCGTCGAAGCCGACGCCGACAATGCCGCCTGCGGGTTTCGAGGTCGCTTTCGATCAGCAGCCGCATGGTGAGCGCCGCCGTGTGCCAGCCGCTGGCTGCCAGGCCACCGAGGATCGATTCTCGGGCGGCATCGGCATCCAGATGGAAGGGCTGCGGATCGAACTCGGCGGCAAAGCTCTTGATCTCGCTCCTCATCGACACGCAGCCGACCGGAGCCGTAGGTCTGCCCAACCGGCGAAGTCTTCCAGATACCGTCCGGTCATTTGAGCACTCCCCACGGGCACAGCTGCAGGGCGCCACCACGACGCGGATGGCGGCATCGCTGAACCAGGCGCCGCCGGCGACGGCTGCCGCGTTGATCAGACCGAAGGCCGCAAGCGCCACGCCCTAGCGCCAGGAAGACATGCGAGAGGTCGCCGCCCCATCGCAGCGCCAGCCAGCCGCCGCCAGCCGCTATCAGCAGCCGCACCAGATTTGCGAGCAGCGGCCATAGCAGCCGCCCGGCGCCCTGCGACGCGAAGTACAGGGCCATGCCTAGCCCGAACAGGCCGTAGAACGGGCCCACGGCTTGGAGGTAGCGCGTCCCGGCGTCCAGCATGGCGGGATCGGTGTCGAACAGCGAGAGCCACGCGTGCGGCGCAAGCAGGCCGCGCACAGGCCAATCGCTCTCGGTCAGCCCGGCGGCGATCGCCGGCGCCGATCCAGGCCGCGCGTAAGGCGCGCTCGCGCTGACCGGCACCGATATTCGTTCCGACCATGGCGACCAGCGGACCGCCCAATCCGAAGACGAGTGGGATGAGGAGGTATTCGAGCCGCGAGCCGCGTGCCGTAGCCGGCGATCGCCGCGGATCCGAACCGTCCGACGAGGCCGGTGGCGATGGCGATGGTCAGATTGGTCCCGACAGTGACCAGCGCAGCCACCGCGCCGACGCGCAGGATGTCGCAGAAGAGCGCGCCAGCGGAAGCCGACGCCGCCGCAGGAGAGGCGGACGACGCTTCGTCCCGACCACAGATAGGCCGCCAGAGCGAAGCTTCCGACGGCGTAGAACGCGACCACGCGCAACGGCGCCGCCGGCGATCCCAAGCTGTGGGAACGGGCCCCAGCCGAAGATGAGGCAGGGCGACAACGGGATCAGCGCCGCGCGCACCCGCACAGGTCACGATGGCCGGCAACGCCATGTTGCCGGTGCCGCGGATCACGCTGGCGAGCGAGTTGAAGACCCAAACCAGGATCGCGCACGAGAAGATCACATTGGAATAGGTCAGCGCCGCCGCGAGAGACGGCCCGCTTCCGCCCATCGCCGCGTAGAGCCAGCGGGCCGCCCACGAGCGCGCCAAGCATGAAGGCAAGACCGAAGATCACGCCGATGGCCAGCGCATGAAAGCTCAGGGCATCGGCATCGTCCCGGCGTCCGGCGCCGAGCGCGCGGGCGACGGCCGACGAGATGCCGCCGCCCATGGCGCCTCGCCGACATCATCTGCATCAGCATCACCACGGGAAAGACCAGCGCGACGCCGGCCAGCGCGTCGGTGCCAAGCTTGCCGATGAAATAGGTCTCAATCAGCCCGACGGAAGCCTGCGCCACCATCACGACGACATTTGGTGCCGCGAGTTTCAGCAGTGTCATGCGTGATCGGCGCTTCGAGCAGCAGACGGGTTCGCGGCTCATATCGCCCGTTGCTTGCCAGTCTAGGCCACGTCTTACGCTTGCGGCGGAGGAGCCGGCCCTGGGTGCTCGGTCGCTTGTAGGCATATACGCCCTCCGCTCGGTTGACATACGTGCACCTACGCCCATATATGTGCACATGCGCCTTTATCAAGACACGAGGACGTGAGGATGCCACTCGATGCCGCCCTGGGGCCTGAGGAGTGCAATTGTTTCGCCGTGCGTTCGGCAGCGAGGCACGTCACGCAATTTTACGACCAGCTGCTGGCGCCGACCGGGTTGCGCACAACCCAATACTCCATCCTTGCAAAGCTCAAACGACTGGGGCCGATGACGATCAATGCGCTGGCCAAGGCGACGGTGATGGATCGCACCACCCTGGGACGCAACATCCTGCCGCTCGAGCGAGATGGGTTGATCAGAATCGAACAGGGGCGTCCGACCGCCGCGCCAGGAGCTCCATCTCACCACTGCGGGTGAAAAGCGCCTGCAGGCGGCGCGGCATGGCTTGGTCGAAGGCGCAGGCAGACTTCGAGACCACCTTCGGTGCCAAGCGCGCCGCGACTTTACGTGCTTTGTTGCGCGCTGTCGTAGCCAGTGAATTCGGGGCCACGGACCAAGGCCGGAGCGAAAGGTCACCTACGACGCGTGACCGCTGATCAGACACGACAATCACATGTGGCCAAAGGAGATCGCACATGCCAGTCGCCAAGATCCACGTACTGGAAGGGCAATACGGCGAAGCTCGTCTGGCCAAGGTGTCTAGCGCGGTCCAAAACGCGCTCATCAGCGCGCTGGGTATTCCGCCGGAAGACTTCTTCCAAATCTTCCACGTTCTGCCCAGGAACCAATTCCTTCACACGCCGTCGTTCCTGGGTCTCAACTATTCCAATGATCTGATCCTACTGGAGATCACGTTTATCTCCGGTCGTCCCAAAGAGAAGCGCCTGGGACTCCTGAAGTCATTGAATGACGCGGTGGTGGCAGCCGCCGGCATCTCCCCGGATGATCTCGTGATCACGCTCTACGAGGTCCCTGGCGAGAACATTTCTTTTGGCCGGGACTGGCGCAGCGCGCCCACATATCTGCGGTGGCAGCTGCAGAGCAAAGGTCGTAATAACCGCCGCCCGTGCCCTTCGCGGGGCTCCAAGCAGCCTCCTCTTCCGGTCACGCTTTTGACGGCGGGCTTGAGGGGCAACCGAGTAGCGTCTCCGCGATGGACAAGCGGCACCGAGCCGGAGCTGGCATTCGCGGTCGAGGCGCTTTTTCTGACCGACATGTTGATGGAAAGCCGGCACACGATGACATGAGCGCACGAACTGGCGGGGCAAGCCAAGGCGTAATCGCTGCCGGAGGCGGCCATGCGTTGTCGCTGCATCCCAGTGAGCGCTCCGCTGCTCATTTTCCTTGTATCTGTTCGACCGCTATTGTGATGGCGACGCCTGCCGTTACGAGCGGAATCCTGCCCTCAGCCCGCCCAAGCCTCGCTGGCTCGCGCCGTTCAACGGGGCGCGGCGTAAAGAAGCCCGGCGGAGAATTCGACCCAGTCGGCATGCTGCCGGTCGGGGAAAGCGGCTTTTAGGCTCTCGCTGTAGGTTTTCGCGTCGGTGGAAGCCGCATGGATCTCCTTGGCGCGCTTGACGTAGCTAATCGTGCTGTCGATCGCGGAGCGGTGGACGGGCGTGTCATGCCCAATGGTGATCGTGTCGTAGCCTTGAAGCTCCTTGAGCGTCTCGAGAATGATGATCCAGTGATCGAAATGATCCACAACGGTGAAGGCGTGTTCGTTCGGTGAAAACACCAGGTCGAACGCCATCAACACGTTTTGTTCGGGCAGCAGAGCGGCGAGCTGCAAATCCGATTCAGCGTCGACGAACCGCTTGAAGTCATAGGTGATGCCGTCGATCCGTTGCAGACCTTCGGTGATTATCTCCGTCGGGACGGTGACCTTCGTCGCGGCCTTGTCACCGTAAATCCGGCGGAGCCTATCGAGCCTCGCTGGGCCTCTGGCGCGGACCTGGTCGGCGACCCCATCCAGGGCGAACACGCGGGCGTCGGGGAAACGCTCAGGTTAGAACCTGAAGACCGCCCCAGTGATCGGTATGCGCATGCGAAAGAATGATCCGATCGACGGGCTTGCCGAGCGTCTGCACGTATGACGCAACTTCGTCGGCGTACGGCAGCAAGAGCTGACCATCGAAGATGACGACCGCCGTCGGCCCCTCGATCATCTGCGTATTGACCTGAAGGCCGTTGGCGGGACTGAGGTAGGAATGAATTTTGACCGGTCCGAACTGGCTTACGAGGATGGCCCCCATGCGGCCCGGCGCCGCTGCATCCTTGGTTCCGGGCGCGCCACTGTTCTGCGCCAGTTCAGGGTTCGGAGCGGCGGCAGCCGACAGGCGCAAGCCGACGAATGGCAGCAGCGCGCCCGCAGCGGAGCCAGAGAAACCGAGAACGGGAAAGAGCGGTTTGCGACATGGGAAGCTCCGGCGTTCGTTAATCAGGGATTGACGACGCGTCAGTCTGCTGCTTGGCCGTCGAGCCAACGGCAAATGTTCGCGACCGTATCCTGGTAGAAGCGAGCGTAAAGGCCGCGGGAGACGTAGCCGATATGCGGCGTTGCCAGCATGTTCGGCAGCGCGCGGAACGGATGGTCGAGCGGCAAGGGCTCCTGGTCGAAGACATCGATGGCGGCGCCGGCGATCGTCTTACCTTTAAGCGCCGCAACGAGATCTGCCTCGACCACGATCGGTCCGCGCGACGTGTTTACCAGACGCGCCGTTGGCTTCATGAGTGCTAGTTCCGCCGCACCGACAAGGCCGCGCGTTCTTCCACTGAGCACGAGATGGATGGAGACGACATCCGCCTCTTGGAACAGCTCGTCCCTCGAGACGAGTGTGGCGCCCACTTCAGCCGCGCGTCCGGTCGTGAGATTCTGGCTCCAGGCGATCACCTTCATACCGAAGGCGTTGCCGATCCGTGCCACCCCACCGCCGACATTGCCGAGACCCAGGACACCGAGTGTCCGCCCGGCCATGTCATCACCGACCGACCGCTGCCATCCGCCGCCGCGCAGCGACGTGTTCTCGGCGACGAGATTGCGGGCACTGCCCAGGATAAGTGCCCAGGTCAGTTCGATCGTCGGCGCCGAGGTGTAGCCCGTATGAACGACCTGCACGCCCCGCTCTTCTGCAGCCTTGAGATCGATCGAGGCATTCCGGGTCGCCGTCGAGGCGATCATGCGGAGCTTAGGCAAGCGGTCGATGATGGCACGCGTCATCGGCGTGCGCTCGCGCATCACGCAGACGATCTCGAATGGCTGCAGGCGCTCGACGACGGCGTCGGAGTCCGCGAGATGGTCGTTAAATACGGTGACGCTCGCCCGCGCATCCAGCACCGACCAGTCCGCGAGCGAAAGAGCGACGCCCTGGTAGTCGTCCAGGACGGCGATTCTGAAGGGGTCCTGCTTGGAAGACATCGCATGCCTCGGAGAGATGTTATCCGCTCGCTACCAGGTCCACTGGGCGGGTTCCCAGCGGTATGCCGTGTCGTGTCGGACGACATGTCCAATAGCCGGAAACGGAAAATGATAGCCCATCACGATCATCCTCTCGGTCGCGACGCGGCCCAGAATGGCCTTGCGCGACTTGATGGCCTGCGCGGGATCGTAGTCGAAGATGGGCGTCCAGTCGGGGTGCTGCAAGCTCGTCACCGGGTTATGGGCGATGTCGCCCATATGCATGAACTGCTCCTTGCCCGAGGTGAACAGGATTGTGGCATGGGACGGCGAATGTCCCGGCGCCGCAATATAGTCCACGCCGCTTGTGATTTCGCCACCCTGCTTCACGAACAGGGATCGGTCGGCGACCGGTGGTAGGTTCTCTCGAGCTGCCCCAATCGTGCCCTGCTTGAACGGGTCGGGCATCGGCGAACTGTTGACCTCGCTTTCGTAACGGCTGCCGGTCCAGTAGTTCCACTCCGTATCGACAAAGACGAACCGAGCCTTCGGAAACGCCAGCGCTTCATGGCGAGGATCGGCCCGATCGGAAGCTGCCCATAGCCGTCGGAGATCACGGTCGCCTGGAAGTCGCCGATCTTGAAGCGATAGAAGCCATTGCCGTTTAGAGGTTCGGCGCCGGCTTGATGTGCGCCCTCCGCCTGGGCCGAGGTGGGGTTGAGCACCCGCGTTGCCGTTGCAGCAACAGCCAGCCCGGCGCCGGCACGAAACATACTGCGACGGGTTAGGGTCGTCGGCGACTTAATCATCTCTATCTCCAGGTTGAGAAATTGCCAACGCGCGGGCCGCCCGGCCCAGCGAACCGGGTCGCGCAGAGAACTGAGCGGCCAAACGTACGTGCGGTCGCATGGCGGCTTGGCTTTCACCTGAAATGAGTGTACCTTACGCCCACCTAAGCGTATATGCGTCTATATCAAGTCACAGTGTCGTGCGCTCGCGGAGATGTGTTCCCTTCATTACGGCGCTCCCGTCTGCCGATCCACGGCAGGCTGATCTCGGCCATGGAGACAACGATGACTGCAACTGAAACCGCTGACGCCGGTCTGAGCTGGGATGTGCTCACCATAAGACGCCCTGGCCTTACTCGTGATCTGCCAGCCGGCAAGGAAGAGCTGATGTGGGTGGCAAATTCGTCGACGCTCATCCACGGCGAGCGAGACGCTGTCCTCGTGGACACTTTTCTCACGATCGGAGCAATCGCAGACTTTGCTGAACTGGGTCGTCGCGAGCGGTAAGAACCTCACCGCAATTTACGTCACCCACGCACATGGCGATCATTTTTTCGGCCTCGCACCACTGCTGGAGCGTTTCCCGCATGCCAGGGCAGTCGCGACACCCGAGGTCGTCAAGGCCATGCACGAGCAACTATCGCCGGCGTCCGTCGATAATTTCTGGCGCAGGCTTTTCCCCGGCCAGATTCCTGACCGCCTTCTCGTTGCAGAGCCGCTTGAGGACCGTGAACTTGAAGCTGGAAGGACACAAGCTTGTCGCGGTGAATGCCGGGCGAACCGACACGGCTCATTCAACCTGCCTTCACGTCCCGTCGATCGGGCTGATCGTTGGCTGGCGATGCCGTCTATAATGGAATTCATCCCTATCTTGGCGAGACCGACAGGCAGAGCCGGCTTGAAGTGGATTTCCACGCTCGACAAGCTCGAGGCCCTGAATCCGCTGGCAGTGATCGCCGGGCACAAAATACCGGAAAACCCCGATGATCCCCGCATCATCGGCGAGACGCGGCAATATCTCCGGGATTTCATTGCCCTGGAGGCGACGACGACGGCGCGCCAGCTCTACGACGCGATGCTCGACCTCTATCCCGATCGTGTCAATCCGGGCTCGCTTTGGGGTGCCGCAAACACCGCGAAGAGGCAGGCTTTGGGCGGGCGGCTTCGTGCGACGCGTTCAGAAGACCACGCGATTGACCAATCTCCTTCCAGACCCTGCATCGCATCCGGCTCTGGCCTCCACGAGCCCCGAACTCCGAGCCCGCCGCGCTCGTCATTCGCAAACCCCGGGATGCCAGATCCTCATGTGGTGCTCTTGGGTGCGCCCGCATGCGCCGGGGCGGAAGAACTTGGCGTAGTAGTCGAGATCGAGATGGTGCGCCTGCATGAACCACGTCAGATGCATGGCATCGACGCTGGCGGGGAAACGGCCATAGGTCTCGTAGATGTAGTTGCAGACCGTCTTGGCGCAGGCAACGCCCTCATCGCTCACCTCGAACATGCCGTCACGGAACTCCGCATCTTCCATCATGTGCGCTGCCGGCCGGTTCGGCGGCGGTGATGTCGCGCTGGGATCCTTGCGCGACATGCGGGCAACCACCGTGTCGACCGCCTCGTTCATTGTTCGATAGTACGGCGGACAATAGCCTTCGAGCACGCCATCCAATCCCACCGGATTGGCAAATGCACCCGTGCAGTCGGACCAGCATCCGGAAGCCCATCGCTTGCATGATTTCGAACGACAGGAAACCGCAATGCATCCATCCGCCGATGCCCATGGCCTCGGTGGCAAGGAAGATGTTGTGACAGATGACGGCAGGTTCGCTGAACATGAAGTAACAAGCCTGGCGCTCGAGAATCGATAGTGGCAGCACCTTCGCCTTGTCGATGAAGCCGCAGTTTACCCACGGCTCCGTACCTGCGGGGCGAAAGCCATGCCGATCGTCGACGACGTTCATGCCGCCCCCGTGGCCCCGCACGTAGCGTCCGCGCTCGCCACCGACCAGATTGAGGATCAAGGAGATCAGGCTGAGGCTCACGTCACAGACGGGCATAAACAATCGTGGAACCCGCCATGTTGCAGTCCCACATATTATGCCCAAACAGCGGAGGCGCACGCCGCGGGATCTCCAGGCGGCCATCACCCAGCCGCTTGCGATGCTGGTAAAGACTGAGAATCTTCTCCCGCTCTTCAACCGTTTCGATCTCGCGCGTCTTGCTTCGCCCATATGCCGGCTGGCTCGATGGCGTAGAGACCTGACTCGTTGGTGAAGAACAGCTGCGGTGCGGCGGCCGTGGGCGGTGCTGCCGAATGTGCGCCCGTCGCCTCCGCGATAGGCCGGCGGGCGGCTGCCGTCCCATAGTGGAATGCCGGTGACGCCGATGCCGGCCGCCACGAGCAAAAGCTTCCTCGAATTCGCTCAATGGAACTGGTGGTTGCTCCGGATCGGTAGCTAAAGGGCCCCTCGGCGATCTCGAAGCCGAGGCCAAAGCGCCGCGATCGGCGGCCGTACAACGCCTCAAACAGCGGATAGTCCCAGGTGTCGTTCAACAAGTTCGCGCTATTCACGTCCGTCATGCGATCGCCCTCCACCAAACCCGTCGCTAGAGTGTAGACTTTGCTGGCTTGGAGAGATGGTCCAGCTTGCCCTCATGGAGCAGACCAGATTCATGCGGAGGGTCGTCATCAATGCGCACGCAAGGATGGGCCGAGCTCTACGCCTGGCAGCTCGACCGAAAGAGCAGCGTCCCGCTGGCTCGCCAGATCTACATGCAAGTTCGCTTGGGTGTGTTGGCGGGCGTGCTCGCTCCAGGTATTGCCCTGCCATCGACCCGGGTGATCGCGAGGAAGCCAGGCGTTGCCCGCGCATCGGTGGTCGCAGCCTATGAGCAGCTGCTCGCTGGAGGGTTATGCCGATGGCCGCGCGCGATCGGGGACGTATGTCTCGAAGGATCTGGCCGGCCTCATCGCCGGTCCCCGCGCCGCCGATCCATCGCTCGGGCACCCAAGCGCCGATCCGTGCCCGCCCCGGCGCAAGCCTTCGCTGAGTTCGCGCAATCAACAGCACAAGCTGACGAACGGCCATTCAACACCGGCCGCACCCTCGTCGACGCCCGTACCATTGAGATTTGGCGCAAGCTGACCCATCAGGCCGTCCGTTCCCTTGGACCGCAGGATCTTGGCTACACGGACCCTTGCGGGTTCATCGAACTGCGCCGAAGCCTTTGCGACTATCTCCGGACCGCACGGGCGGTACGATGCCAGCCGGAGCAGATCGTCATTACATCGGGTACCCAGCACGCCATCGATATCGCCATCCGGGTCTCGCTGGCACCGGGCGATGAGGTGTGGGTCGAAGATCCCGGCTACTTCCTGACCCATCGTCAATTGCTACTCGCCAAGACGCGGCTGCGCCCGATCCCAGTCGATGTGCAAGGCTTTCCCCGCCAACTCATCATTCCTGCCGCGGCACGTCTTCGCGACACTTATCGAAAAGGCGCACACACAATCCAGACGCGTCGCTTGAGATGGCCTGTCTCTTAAGGCAGCCTTCTTGAAGGCAGGCATACAAACCCGTCTGAGTTCGAAGAATGAGACCAAAGGCTATGAACCTGCTCAACGCATGCCGGCAGACGGCGCGCCGGACCTTCCGCATCCAGAGCCTGCGGCCCGAACAGGAATCGGCGATGCTCGCCGTTCTGAACGGACGCGACGCGCTCGTGGCGCTGCCGACCGGCTTTGGCAAGTCGCTGATCTATCAAGTTCCAGCGATGATATCTCGAGCGGCCGACGATTGTGATCTCGCCGCTCATTGCCCTCATGGCGGATCAGGAGCAGGCGCTCAGAAGATGTGGCGTTCCTGTCATCGCGCTTCACAGCCGCCTCGCGCGCCGCCGAGCGCCGGGCGGCGCTCGAGCGGCTCGAAAAGGGCGGCCGCCTGGTCGTCCTCACCACTCCCGAGACGCTCGAGTCCGCTGCGACCGCTCCCTTGTTTGAACGCGTCCGGCCGGCCCTCCTGTGCATCGACGAGGCCCACTGCATCTCCGAGTGGGGGCACGACTTCCGGCCCTCCTACCTGCGCCTCGGCGACGCCCGCAAACGTCTGGGCAATCCGCCGGCGCTTGCGCTTACGGCAACGGCAACCCCACGGGTCCGGGAGGACATCGCCGAACGGCTTCGCCTGGACAAACCCCGGGTGCTCGTCGCACCGGCTCACCGCGAGAACCTTCGCCTGACCGTCGATATTGTCCCTGGTTCAGAGAAGTTCCGCGCCGCCGCCCAGCGCATCAAGCGTCTGCGACGGCCGGGGATCATCTATTGCGCCACGACCACCGCGGTCGATGAAGTCGCGGGCGCACTCGGCCGCGCGCACATCCCGGTCACGCGCTATCACGGCAAGATGCGTGCTGCCGATCGTGACACAGCGCAGCGTCAGTTCATGAACCCGTCTCGACGGCTGATCATGGTCGCAACAACCGCCTTCGGCATGGGCATCGACAAGCCGAACATCCGCTACATTTTGCATTACCAGACCCCCGGTTCGCTGGAGCAGTATGTTCAGGAGATCGGGCGCGCCGGACGCGACGGGCACCCCGCCCACTGCATCCTCTTGTTCGACCCCGCGGACCTCGAAATCCAGGAGCACCTTCAGGCGCTCAGTCGTCCAAGCGTTCGGCATCTGGAGCGCCTGGAAGACGCGCTCACCGCTTGACGAGCGAGCAACGCGCCCCGACGCCTGACACCCTTGCCTACTCCGCGGGAGTACCGGCTCGCATTTGTGAGGTGCTGGTGTCCGATCTTCAGGAGGCGGGCCTCATTGAGCGGGATCAGGAAGGCGGCATCAACATCGTGGTGCCGCCCCAGAACTTCAAAGACGGCGTGCGCGATCTCGTCGCGAAGCTCAAGACCTTTCGCTATGAGGGCGAGCGGCGTCTTCGACTGCTACCCGACTACGCGCAGTCGGAGGAATGCCGCAGCGTGTTCCTGCGGCGCTACTTTGGAGAGGACCACCCACCGCGGTGCGGAACGTGCGACCGCTGCCGCGCTGACCGTGTTGCGGCCACGCCTGCGAGCCCCGTCACGCAAGGTCCGCCAGCAGACCCCCGTTCAGGCCCCACCAAGAATGCATGCCCCCTTGCGTGAGCCCGCGACGCCGGCCGCACGTGGGCCTGGTTCGGGGCAAAGGCCCCGCGTCTGCCGGCTCTAAGAATGCGCGCCCCCGAAAAAGATGGCGGCGCTCAGGAAAGAAAAATAGCAAGGAATTAACGTCGGGACATCCCGACCGTATCAATCTCGGTCTTCACTTCGGCTGAGGGTATCTCAGTGGAGCATCCAGCGCGGGCACAATGATCTTGCCGATAGGCCAGAGTGCAATGCCAGCGAGCTTTTAATCGTTTGAACTTGACGGCCAAGGGACACCAAACTATATCGCCGGCCATGGACCGATCCGCGACCCTATCCCGACTCAGTTCGCGCTCACGCTATTTACGCTGAGCGGTCGCCCCGTTGCGCGCTGATGGCGCGCCCGTCCATCCCAATCCCAGAACTGCCCCTGTAGCCCAATCGGTAGAGGTGCCGCGCTCAGAACGCGGAGGTTGCTGGTTCGAATCCGGCGAGGGGCACCAACAACGCAGTTACCCACATGGAAGCGCAAACCCCATTGGTGAGGGCGCCGGACCCGAAAACCGCGCGTGCCGCAAGGCCTTGCAGGTTCGACTCCTGCCGCTTCCGCCAGGCCCGGACGGTTGGCCGAGAGGTAAGGCAGCGCGCTTGCTAGCGCGCCGAGACCCGCAAGGGTGCGGAGGTTCGATCCTCCACCGTCCGCCATCCGCGCACGTAGCCCAATCGGCAGGAGGCGTCACCTTGAGGTGGTGAACAGTGCTGGTTCGAATCCAGCCGTGCGCACCAATGCCATCGTAGCCCAATAAGCAGGAGGCGCCGCCCTCAAAACGCGGACAGTGCGGGTTCGAATCCCGCCGATGGCACCACGCTGGCGTAGCCCAACGGCAGAGGCGGCGAGCCTAAAACTCGTTTCAGTGTCCGTTCATATCGGACCGCCAGCACGGGTCCCTTTCCGCTCAGCCGGCTGTAACCCGGCCGACTGTGAAACAGAGCGGCGGGCGTCGAGAGGTTCAACTCCTCGGGGACCCAGCATATTTTCGTGAGATGTCTAGGAACCGTCATTGCGAACGATCCACCGCCGTGGCTTCCTCATGGCCGGCACCCCGCCGTCAGCTTCGTGCCAATCACCGCATTTGGCCAAGGTCAAATCCCCATGAATCATATCGTTCTGCTCGGCGACTCCATCTTCGACAACGCCGCCTATGTCGCGGGCGGACCTGACGTGGTCCGCCAGCTCCGCGAGTTCCTGCCTACCGGCTGGCGCGCCACCTTGAACGCCCGCGATGGCGCGGTGATTGCCGATCTGCCGCAGCAGCTGAAGACCCTGCCAAGCGGTGCCACCCATCTCGTTGTCAGCATCGGCGGCAATGATGCTCTTGGAGAATCCGGCATGCTCGATCGCAACGTGCCCTCGATGGCCGAGGCGCTTGAGCTCATCACAGCGGTACGCGCACGGTTTCGCTCAGCCTACGCCGGCATGCTCGACCAGGTCTTGCAGCGGCGGTTGCCGCTTGCCGTGTGCACCATTTACGAGGCGCGCTTCCCCGAGCCGGTTACCCGCCGCCTTGCCGCGACAGCGCTCACCGCCTCAACGATGCCATCACGCGCGAAGCCTTCGCCCGCAACGTCGGATTGCATCGACCTTCGCATCCTCTGCGACGACGACCGCGACTTCGCCAATCCAATCGAGCCGTCGGTCCACGGCGGCGCCAAGATCGCGAACGCCATCCTGCACTTTTGCCGCTCCGAGCGCGCGCTTCGTATCCGCGCGTGATTGCACGATAACGTTGCACCCGGCAGTTCCTACCACGGCTACCAGAACCACGTAACGATCAGGCCGAGCGCAAGACAACATGAACCCCCAGCCAATCGCGGTTTCCATTCCGCTTGTGCTGCCGTAGGCGATCACCGCGCCAATCACCGCGCAAATCACAATCGCCAGCGCCCGCAAAATCTTCCTCAGACCCAGCATGAGAGGCGGCCTCTACTAGATGATCCAGCCTGTGCTAAAACCATCTGCCGTTGCCTTGAGATCCTCGCTCACGGAAAGGTCTTCCTGCCATGGCGAACGTCGTCAGCATCTGCGGCAGCCTGCGCAAAGCCTCCTACAATCGCATGGTTATGAACCTGCTGCCGGGACTCGCGCCGGCGGAATGGCCATCAAGGAGGCGCCGTCGTTTGCAGGAGTTTCCGCTTTATAACGCCGACATCCAGAACGCGTCCGGCTTTCCCGCGGCCGTCAACGTCCTCGCGGATGCGATCCGCGTCGCCGACGGCGTCATCTTCTGCACCCCGGAATACAACTTCTCCCTGCCGGGCCTGGCGGCCTCAAGAACGCCATCGACTGGGGTCTCGCGTCTGCCAAACCAACCTTTCGCTGGGAAGCCGGTGGCCATCCAATCCGCTTCCCCTGGGTCCGCTCGGCGGCGGCCGCGTCCAGTATGATCTGCGCCGCATGATGGTCTTCCTGGACGCCCTAACCCTCAATAAACCGGAGATCTTCATCGGCGGCTGCGCCGCAAAATTGATGACAAGACCGGCGCACTCAAAGACGAGGAGCGACTGGCAAGTTCATCGCCCAGCAGCTGGAGGCCTTCGCCAAGTTTATCGAGCGCCACGGGGAAGGCCTGAGCCTCGCTGAGCCCGGCTCACATTTGCCCGCCCTCAGGAATTGTAGACCAAGAGGCGAAAACCTCGCCGAAAGCGAGCTCTCCCGAGGCTGCCTTTCTCGATCGCGAGAATGGCGCGCCGCCGCCCTCATAGACGATCGGAATGTCGAACCACCTGCGCCTCTTTGAGCAGCGCTTGGTTAGCATGGCACACGTCGTTCGCCGAAAGCCCGATGAGGAAGTAACCGGCAGACACCTTCACGGACATCCCACGATGACCGCACCGCGCGCGTCTTCGCTGTCTTTCACCATGATGCCTGGCACGTTCTGGACGCCTCCTCCGCCAACCTCGGACCGCACGGCAAAGCTCCAGCTCGAGGACGTGGCTTGCCGGAAGCGTCGGATCGCTGTTTCGCCGCAGGGACCAGGCGACTTGCAGCTTGCGCTCGGGGATGGTGATTTCGCCGCGTAGTCTCGACGTCCCGGCGATCCACTCCCGGCGCCAGCGCCGTGCCCCAGACCACCGAACCCGTGAATCGCCGCCCGCCGGGATTCTGTGCCTCTTCCTCATAGAGCACGGCGCGCTGCGCCGGCCCTTGTGGCACCATCGCGGTTCTCGGAGTGGGAAGCGCTTGCGGCAGCGCAACGCGCGGGACAGCGCGGTCCGGCTGGCGAGAGACCTTGGATGGCAAGCCGAACAGCGCCACGCTGGCCCACAGCGCCGGATCAGCATATTTCTGCCGCGTGGCGAGCATCGCCTCCCGCAGCGCGAATTCTGTGGCCGCGCCCGCCTTCAGCCGCCGCATGAACTCGAGCATGAGATCCTTGGTGGAGTTGTCATCGATGTTCCAGAGGCTCATCACGATCTGGGGCGCGCCGACATGATACCAGGCACGCACAAGGCCAAAGGTTCCGCCCTCGAACACCTTGCCGAGGCCGGTCTGGCAGGCGCTCATCACCACAAGCGGGTTGTTCGGAAACAACAGGCCCTTGATGTCACGTCCGTACAGATGGTCGCCGGCCAGCGCCAGAAAGCTGCCGTCCATCGGGTTGACCGCATCCGACAACGCATGGGTGGCAAAATAGATGAGGCTGGCGTTCCGGTTGCCCTTGAGCCGGTCCAGCACATGGGTCTTGGTGGCCTCCTGCCCGAGAAGCGGCTGTTCGCCAACGAGTGGCGGCGACCTCCACCGCCTCGCTGCGCGCCCCGGCAAGCTGGGAAGTTCCAGCGCCGGTCCTGCGAAAGATCGGGATCACCAACGACAATGTTGCGCATTTCACGCTCACTTCTCCAGGGGCGCGCCTCGGAGGACAAGTCGAGCAGCGCTTCCACATCCGGCAGGAGCACGAGTGCGAACCGGTCGATCAGCCGCTCCCTATCCAACGGCAGCGCCGCGAAGGGCACAAGCCAATATCCGAGACCGGGAGAACAAGCAGCCGTTTTGCGCTCGACCCGCGTAGCTTTTGCCGAGATCGCGTCCGGCATCAGCAGCGACCAAGCCTCTTCGGTCACCTGCTCGGACGCACGCTCCCTTTCCCGCGAGGGCTGCTCCGCGCCTTGACCGAGGCGAAGCTGCGGTGCGCGGGCCGCCGACCGGCCTTCGACATCGAGACCTCTGCGCACCATGGTCGCGGCCGACGCCAGTCTGGAATGGACTTTGCTCCGCAATAGGCGCCGTCACGGCCGCCTCCATGCCCTTGGCGGAGAACAGCCACACGCAAAGGGCGTATTGCTGGCCGGAGATGCCGATGTCGTAGACCAGCGCTGCCGTCTCGCCGCTGGCCTGAATGTCGGAGAGGTGCCGGCTGATCATCTCCACTCACGCGAAGCAGGCGCCGCGCTCCCGATACGCCCGCCGCTCAATTCTCCGCCGGAGAACACGCCGTGTGGCGGATCTTGTTCTTGAATCCGATCCGCGCCTTCTCGTGCTCGATGAGCGTCGCCTTGAGTCCCTGCAGGTCGCTGGCATCGGCGTGGCATGTTCGCGTCACGGGCCTGCCATCCCAGCCCATCGGCGGCGCACGCCGTGGGTCGGCTTTGCGAGGCGCTTGGGCATGCCCCCAGACGGGCACGGAAAGCAACACGATCAGCGCGACCGTCAGGCGCGCGATGCTTTGGGCTGCCCGTGCCACTCGCTGCATATCCCCAAGCAAACGATCCCGACATCTTAGCGCGGCGACGTTCGATCTTACCTATCGGTCCACAACTTCAAACGGCACCCGGCCCAAATCGGTCCCGGCTGTTTCTCTTTCACCGATACCCGCGCCCGCCCGCATGGGCCGCAACCCGGCGGCGCGCCGAGCCATCAAGATCAACGCCAGCAAGAAGATTGCCTTCCGGGCCTCGAAGGACCTCAAGCAAGTCGTGATGTGACCCCAGAGTGGCTGAATTGCCCGCACCGGCGCCGCTGCGCCGGGCCTTTGTTTTGTGTGGGCTGCAGTTCGCCGGACCTCAGCTTCGTCGAAATCCGACGCGACCAGCGCATACGCGCCTTTGCGACGGTGGGAGTACACTGTTCTGGCAGCCTTGCAAATCCGTTCGCGATTGGCGTCGAAAATCTTCAGCGACGCGGCCTCGTCGCTGCTGGCCCCCGGCGCGATCTGGCGAAGCGCGCTCTCTTCAACGAAAACGAAACCTCCAGTGCTCCATCATGCCCCCAAAAGCGGATGAGGCCTTCTGTCGGGTCGTAGCTCCGGCTCGCGTTCGGGAAATTCAGTGTCATTTTGCAGGTATAGCTTCTTTCTGTTGGTCGTGCCGACAGTTTCTCGCCTGTGTATGGCGAGGGCAGAAGCTGCGCGACGCGCGGCGCTCGACTCCGTGCTATTTCAACTTAGCGCCGAACTTTTCGCCGAACGGCATAGGGGTCGCCGTGGGCTTGCCTTGTGCCTGTTTGTAGGCCGACCTCAGCGGCTTTAGGTTTGCCCTTGCTGGCTTTTCGCTTTCTTGTCGTTTGACTTCGACACGGCGATCCTCGCGGTTGCTGTCTTTTCCGTAGCGTCACGCTCCGAGGTCTACTTCTACGCTATTTCGATGGTGAGTCCTTTGCCAATAGCGCGATAGCTTCCTGTACCGTCGTCATAAACTGTGCGGGGAAGATGATGGTCGAGTTCTTTTCGACCGAGATTTCCGCCATCGTCTGCAGCGTGCGGAGCTGAAGTGCCACGGGATGCTGTGTGATGATGTCGGCCGCTTGGCCGAGCTTCACCGCCGCTTGGTATTCGCCTTCGGCAGCGACGATCTTCGCGCGACGCTCGCGTTCGGCCTCGGCTTCCTTGGCCATTGCGCGCTGCATGTTGTCGGGGAGTACGATGTCTTTAATCTCGACCGCCGTTACCTGCGTGCCCCACGGCTCCGTGTGCCGGTCGATGACGTCCTTGATCTGCTCATTGATGCTCGCGGTGTCCGAGAGAAGCTGATCGAGGCTGAAACGTCCGACGACATTGCGCACGGTGGTCTGGCTGATCTGATTGATCGCATTGGAGACGTTCTCAATCACGATCACCGCTTTTTCCGGATCGGAAATATGATAGTAGGCCACCGCCGCGATATCGATCGAGACGTTGTCCTTAGTGATGATTTTTGCGATGGGATTTGCATCGTGACAGTGCGCAAGGATACACGCACCATCTGCTGGATGGGAACGAAGATGAGCGTGAGCCCCGGTCCGCGGACGCCCACAAATTTTCCGAGTAGAAACACGACGCCGCGCTCGTACTGCCGCAGCACGCGGAGCGAAACGAAGAGATAGAGGAGTACCACCGCGAAGCCAACGCCGTAGATCCCACTCATGATGTTTCCATTTGGTTGTCAGAATGACGAACGACGCGTGCAGACGAAGGAGCTCCAGAATGTGCGTCCTGATGCCATCCACGCCGGCAGCGCGGATGGAGAAAGAAGCGGATAGCCTAGAGTCCAGCATAGGCGCTCGGACGAGCTGTGGGTGAGTAAAATTGCCCACTTCAGTTAAACAGATACGCGTAGGCTCGCCCAGCAGCGAGCGTCTAACTTTGAAGACGTCGCTTAGCGCAGCAATCGTGTTGGTGGGCAATTTACTCACCCGCAGCTTTCGTCGAGGAAATAACTGAACTCGATATCCGCTTCTTTCCATCGCGCTGCCAGCGTGAACAATCGAGTTCTGGCTCCTTTCGTCTGCACGCGTCGTTCGTCATTCTGACAACAAATGAAACATCATGAAGTGAATCTACGGCGTTGAACTTTTGCGATGTGCATCGCCACGGCACGCGAACGCTTTGAAGAGATAAGAGGAGTACCACCGCAAGTCCAGCGCCGTAAGATCTCACTCATGATGTTTCCATTTGGTTGTCAGAATGACGAACGACGCGTGCAGACGAAGGGCTCAGAATGTGCGTCCTGATGCCATCCACATGGCAGCGCGGATGGAAAAAGAAGCGAATACCTAGAAGTCCAGCATAGGCGCTCGGACGAGCTGTGGGTGAGTAAAATTGCCCGCTTCAGTTAAACAGATACACGTAGGCTCGCCAAAGCAGCGACGTCTTCAAAGTTGAACGTCACTGCTTTGGCGAAAACCTGCGTATCTGTTTAACTGAGTGGGCAATTTACTCGCCCCACAGCTCGTCCCGGCGCCTATGCTGGCTTCTGCCTTTCCATCCGCTTTGCCAGCGTTCCGCATTCTAATGCTGCGCGTCTCATTCTGACAGCAAACAGAAATCATGATGTCGGCGTTAGCCTCCTCTATCTCTTCGTTTCATGCTACTGACAGTACGAGCGCGGCGTCGTGTTTCTGCTCGGAAATTTGGGCGATCCACGGACATCTTGGCCTATCAACAGATGTGCGTGTATCCTGCGCACGTACGATGCAAATTCCATCGCAAAATCATCACTAAAGACAACGTCTCACGTCGATATCGCGGCGGTGGCTTTACCGATCCGAAAGGCGGTGATCGTGGTGGCGTCAATGCGATCAATCAGGCAGCCAGACAATGCTGGCGAGGCGTTCAGCCTCGATCCCTTCTCAGTTTTTGGCAATCAATGGCAGATCAGCGATCGTTTCACTGCACGAAACCGTGGGGCAACGGTAGAAAGGCATCATACTCCCCGACAACATGCAACGCGCAATAACTAAAGGCGCAGTAGCGCGTCGCGCCAGGAACGAATACCAAGCGGCGGTAGCTCGGCAAGCGGCTGTTGTCATCACGGCATCCAGGCACTTCGCTCACGCGCTGTGACGATCTCGATCGACCATCATCGCTCAACATTTGCGACGACACGGAAATATCGCTGATGACAGGAGCTCACCATCGAATAACATGGGACACTCCGAAGGTGTGAACGCTACGAGCGCGGATCATGTCGGGGTAGGCGCGACAGAAAGCGAAGCCAGCTGGGCTGGAAACCTGGCCGCTGGTCGGCCTGAGCAGACGCAGAACAGCCCGGACCAGTGCTTAAGTGTTAAGGGTGTCGGCGCGAAGCGCGTCGCTATCGCCGCAACCTCGGCATTCCAGCGAAAAACTATGCGATCTCCAGACGCTGACCGCGACACTCATCCGCTGAAGGCATGACCGGAAACGCTGGAAGGTTTCGTTTTTCGTGAGAAGAGCGCTTCGAATCGCCGGGAACCAACGCTGCGTCGCTGGTTTTTCGACATGATCTGACGAGACTTTGCCAGGCTGGACCAATCGCGCGCCTGACAGTCGCGTGATGATCGTAGCCTCCGTGCCCGTCGAGGGCATGTAAGCGCCGCAAGACCCCGCGGCGTCGCCGCCGATCGGCTGGATGGCAGGCCGTGTTTGACATCACGCCGATACCAGCGACCTGCGAGACTCAGGCGACGTAAATCGACACGGCGCGAGATCAGTTCAGAACAAGATCCGCCGCGGCGCTATGGCGATTGAGCGGCGAGCGCTTCCCGGAAGCGCGGCGCTTCTCGTTAGTGGAGATGATCGACATCTGAGTTCAAACCCGGCGGCGAACGGCGGCACGACGATCATCGTCTCCACCGCTTTGCTGTGCTTCCGCCAGAGGCATGGGCGACGGCGACGCCCATTACGATCCGGTATTCCGGCAATCGACCGCGTCCGCTCGTGCGCGGAAGATCTCTCGATGTCGAAGACGGTCGGCAGCCCGCTCTCGGTCAGGCGCGGGCAGCCCTGCGAAGGCGGGTGACCGAAGAGGCTGGTCGCTGCTGTGCCGGGCGCGTCTCGGCAAATACGCGGTCGGCGCAAACGCTGTATATGTCTTCGTGCCGCTCGCTGCGCTGCTCGTAGATGAGAAGCAGCGCGATCAGTGCCGGTGCATCACCGGATGTGAAAGCGCTCGACCTGACAACTTCCGGGCGCTATAACGAAGTGGTAGTGAATCGTTGAATCTTCGCGGACGCGCTGGAAGTACTCCCAGCGCCGGGCACCGGCGAGGGCGGTGGAGTCGCCGCGCTTCGTGACGGGCAACCGCTCTCCTGCCAAGACCATGTGCTGGACCGGCTCAAAGAACCTGGCTCCAGCGCCAGCCTCTTGCCGCCCATGCGTTACGATGTACCCGATGGGCGGCGGCCGACCGACGTGATCAGTTTCAGCAACCGCTGTGGTGTTTACCTGCCCGAACCGGCACTCATTGGGTGATTCGAGGCGGAGACCGCTGGCCTTGTGCGTCGCGCAAGTATGCATGTCGCCAGACAAACGATGAGGCCTGGGGTATCGTGTTGCTCCGCAGGATCGTATGTTCATCGCGGCGGCGACCGCAATTCGCGCTGCGGGGCGTGCTCTGCGCGGTAGAAATAACGTCCGGCGCTTGTCTTCAGCTGACTCACGCCATCATGCCAGTTTTTGTTGCGCGTTACGCTGCCTTCCTCCGGGAACATGATGGTGCCGCCGTGCTCGGAGATCCCGGCGGGCGTAGTTCGGTGGTCTGGGGCACGGCGTAACCGGGTGGCGGACGGCGAAATCACCGATCCCCGAGCGCGAAGCGCAACCGCGGTCGCGAGGCTGATCCGACGCTTCCCGGCAACCCGCGATCATCGGCTGAACGCTGCGTTATGTTGGCGGCGACATGCCATCATGTGGCGTCAACGGGCGCGCGATGATCATCGTGAGTCCGTGAAGGTATCTGCCGGTACTTCATAATCGGGCTCGGCGAACGACGATATCTAACCAGCGCTGCTCAGACGGTGGTCGGTATTCCGATCGTCTATGAAAGGGCGACGGCGCGCCATTCTCGCGATCGAAAAGTAGGCGGCGCGAGGTTACTAAGCCTCAACTGATTCCCTGAGAGCGGGTGAGCCGGGCTCAGCGAGGCTCGAACTTTCGCTCGATAAACGGCGAAGATGAAGGCTGCCAATCGCCTCGTCTTTGAGAATGCGCCGATCTTGTCATCAATTGGCCTCGATGGCGTCTCCGGTGACATGGCGGCGTCAGGAAGACCATCATTCGGCGCAGATGCCGCGACGCGCGGATGACGCCGCTCCCAGCGGCGATTGTTTGGCAGACGCGGACAGTCGATTGGCCGCCGTGAGTTATTCGGGTGCCGAAGCGCCAGTCTATCCGCAGGACCCACGACGGCCGCGGAAAAAGCCCGGACGTGTCGGCAGGCTCTGAAACGACGGCATATCCTTGATGGCCATTCCTGTTTGGCTGGGTTCATGGCACCACATGCGGTGTCTGCACTGACTGCCGACAGTCTTTCGTGACAGATCTCAGACAGCATTTAGTGATTGTGACTCGAGGCAAAGCCTCATGCAGATCTGAATTTTTGCGGCTGGCGTGTGATGGTGATAACCAGCAGCACAACAGATAGACTGCAACTGGGGTTGCTGTTGCCATCGGTCTGGCGTAGTTGGTCTAACATTATCGTGCAATCACTGCCCGGATGCAAGTCAGGCGACAAGTACGGGATACCAATGCCGCCGTGGATCGCGGCTCATTGGATGACGTCACGATCAAAAATGGCGAAGATCATTCGCGTGTGAGCCTTTGGTGCGGGGTTCTGATCGGCAGCTCATGAGCAGACTGGCGTGTCAGCATGCCACTGGCTGGGTGCCTCGGCAATCAGTGTCAGTGAATTCTCAAAGGCATCATTGCCGCCGTGCTGTGGCACTTGGGTAGTGGCTGGCAGAGATGCTCTGCCGGCAGATGTCACCACTGCCGGAGGCGCCAGTAATGAGCAGAGCTGCAGGCTGGCGGACCGCGTCGAGATCCGCAGATAGAGTCGCCGAGAGCATCAAGGCTGACTAAAAATGAGGGTTTGACATATTAATGACGTTAACAGCCATGTCTCGCAGTCGCGGGATGCGAGGATACCTCGACCATATCTGTTTCACGGTGACCGATTACTAGCGGTCTTGGTCCGATATGATGAACGAACGGTGAGCGCCGCCTCTGCATTCCAGACAGCGATGTGCCAGCGCCGAACCCGCACTGTCCGCGTTGCGGCGCCTCCTGTATTGAGCTGCGATGGCATTGAGTGCGCACGGCTGGGTTCGAACCGGCTATTCACCGCCTCAGGCGATCCTGCCGATTAGCCCCGTGCGCGGATGGCGAGACGTGATCATCGCCCTTGCGGGCTCGGCGCATAACGGCGCGCTGTGCGAACACCAGCGGGCGGCGAGTCGGGCGCAGATCTTGCATTGCCGCCCTTCGGCACACCACTGCGGGCCTCGGTTCTTTTTCCATATTGGATCAGACCGGCGGCTATCCGTTCTGAGCGAGCCTCTTACCCCGTTGGGCTGGCGATTCAGGGGATTAGCGGGCGCGCCATCGGCGCTGGCAGAACTCAGCGTAAATGGCGTGAGCGCGAACTGGTCGGGACCAGGTCGCGGATCGACTCACATGGCCGACGTGTACAGTGTCCTGACCGATCGGGTGAAACGATTAAGCTCGCTGGCGCATTACGCTTCTGGCTATCGGCAGATGTGCCCGCGCTGGATGCTTCCGCTGGATACCCTCAGCCGAAGTAGACCGAGATACGATCGGGGATGTCCGACGTTAATTCGCAGTATTTTTTAACCGCGAGCGCTGCGTCTACCGGGCGCGCGGAGACCGGCAGACGCAGATTTGCCCGAACCGGAGGCCGCGTCGCGACAACATCGCTGAACTCTGGCATGCAGCCCTGGTGGGGGGGCCTGAACGAGAGTCTGACGGATATGTTTGAAGCGCGGGCGATGACGCAACGCGATCGGCGGCGGCTTCACGCCGCGGTGGGTGGTCTCTCTCAAGCGCCTGCAGAATACACGCTGCGTGGCATGGTAGCGGTGACGCCGCTCGCCTCATAGCAGATCTTGAGCTCGCGACATCTTCGAGTTCTGGGCAGTACCGATGTTGATGGCGCGCTGCGATCCGTAATACGTCTGGAGATGTCGGACACCAGCGCCTCGCAATGCGAGCCGACCTCCGCGGGCTCATTCAAAGTGTCGAGAAGTCGGGCTGTGCGTCTTCCAGGCTATGCCGAACGCTTGGACGACTGAGCTGGTGCTCGCAAGTTTCGAGGGTCGCGAAGTCGTCAAGGTCGGGCGAGTGTAATCGCGATCGGCACGCCAATCTCCCTGAACGCTGCTCGAACCGGAGTCTGTGTGCAAAATGTGGATCGTTGTCTTGATGCCGGGATGCATGATCCAGCCGTCAGACGAGTTCATCGGCGCTGCGCTGTGTCACGATCGGCAGCGCATCTTTGTGAGACGAGATTCGCGCGCGGCATGCGCCCGCGATAAATCGACCGCGTGTCGTCAACAGCCAGTGATCTACGATCAGCCTGATAAGCAGGCAGCAAACTCTATGCGAACCGGGATATCAGCTGGTGGTAACGCGGGGCTGTCAGGCAAGCCGTCGATAAATACGCCGTGAAGTTGCCGTGCCATGGCAGCGTCGGCGGATACAGACATTGCGAGGCGTCGCGGGCGCAACAACCATG
>ERZ1370068.3282-contig-2398_pt1 | contig 27656 bp, 38 predicted proteins | sample MGYA00561227_ERZ1370068 | MGnify/ENA primary metagenome ERZ1370068 (study PRJEB38410, sample SAMEA6850437) | metagenome | study: Metagenomic assessment of the ecological functions of the soil: analysis of the soil microbiota associated with the...
CTGCGCGCCGTGCCCGCCTAGGCGCGCCGTGCGATCCGCGCTTCCGTCGAAAGCCTGCCCGAGCCGGGCTACGCCATCCTGCGCGTCAGCGACCTCGACGCCGCGCCGAAGGGCTGCGCGATCTCGATCCAGCGCCAGCAGGGTCCCGATTCGCATCTCGCCGACGACGGCTGGCGGCGCACCGAGGCCTGGCTGCTGCCCGAGCGGGTCGAGCGCAAGCGGACGCGCTGGAATTCCATCTCGGGCCGGAGATCTGCGACCGCCTGGCCGGCATCGCCACGGTGCGGCTGCGCGTGCAAGGAGCCCGATATCGGCGTCGTCGGCCACGACCGTGGTCGCCTGGCCGCACGATGCTGACCTCGGGCGCCGCCGATCCGTCGAGCCGCTGTACGACGACACGGTGCGCCTGCGCACGCGCCGAGCCACCTCCGCCGCCCGAGCCGCGCCGAGCCGGCGCCGGAACCGGAGCTGCCGCGCCCCTGCCGCCGCCGCGGCCCGAGCTGCGCGCCTCGCGCGCCCTCGATGCCGGCCCGCCGCAGCGCTCCGGCGCAGCCGGCTGGCTGATCGCCGCGCGTCGTGCTGCGTGGCTGCTCGCCGGCGGCGGCTACTACGCCTACACGACCTATTTCCAGAACGCGGCGAGCCTGCCGTCGCCGCGGTCGCCGTGCGCGACCGCGCCGCCGGCCGCGCCGTAGCCGACGCCACCGGCGCCGCAAGGAAATCGGTGCGCGACATCGGTCGGCGGAGTATCTCGCGACCAAGCCCACGCCGGAGGCGATGCTGGCCAAGGCCCGCGACTTCGCCAAGGCCGGCGACATGGCCGCGGCCTTCCTGGTGTTCCGCCGCGCCGCCGAAACCGGCAACCCGGCGGCCCAGCTCGAGCTCGCGACCTTCTACGATCCGCTGGCGACGCCGGCGCAAGGCGGGCTTCACGCCCGACGGCGCGCGCGCTGCCGACTGGTACGAGCGCGCGGCGCTGGCCGGCGCCAGGCCGAGGCGCAGCGCAAGCTCGGCCTGCTGCTGGCCAAGGGCGGCGCCGGCCTCGCCGCCGATCCGGCCAAGGCCAAGACCTGGCTGCAGCAGGCGGCGGCGCAGAACGACGCCGACGCCAAGAAGGCGCTGGACGCCTTGCCGAAGTAGCGCGCCGCACCGTCTCGGGCGATCAGATCGCCATGCGGCTGTGCAGGTCGATCATGATCCACAGGCTGCCGCCCACCATGATGAAGAGCAGGACGGCGGTGAAGGCGATCGCCAGCAGGTTCTCGCGCGGCGTCGTCGTGAAGTTGAGGTGCAGGAAGAAGCGCAGGTGGACCAGGATCTGCAGCACGGCCGCGACGGCGATGACGACCATGCAGTGCGCGACGGCGGCAGGGCGTGGGTGGCGACCAGGTAGAAGGGAATGCGCCGTCAGGACGACGGCGAGCACGAAGCCCACGAGGTAGGGAGCTGCGAAGGCCGTGGCGTTCCATCACAGCAGTCCCGGAAGGTAGACGATGGAGAAGATGCCGACCCAGGCGATGTCGAGGAAATGCCAGAACAGGCCGAGGCGGAACAGGCGCGACGTCACCGGCACGCTGAGGCCCTTGAGGACGACCTGGCCGCTCATGATCAGGATCCAGACCAGGCCGACGCTGACATGCAGGCCGTGGGTGCCGACCAGGGTGAAGAAGGCCGACAGGAAGCCGCTGCGGTCGGGCCCGCGCCGGCCCGATCATGCCCAGGAACTCGCGGATCTCGAGGAAGACGAAGCCCAGCGCCCAGCAGCGAAGGTGATGCAGCAGCCACGCCCAGCACGGCCGACCGGTTGCCGGCCCGCGACGACAGCGAGGCGAAGCCGAAGGTCGTGCTGCTGACCAGCAGCAGCGCGGTCTCGAGCGCGGCATTGTTCAGGCTGAACAGCGGCCTTGCCGGCCGGGTCCGCCCGTCGGTGTTGCCGACCATGATGCCGTAGGTCATGAACAGCAGGGCGAAGATGACGGCATCGCCCATCAGATGGAGCCAGAAGCCCAGCGCCCGTTGCTCGTGGGCGTCCGACTCGGTTCCGGATGGCCCGGCATCGCGGGCCACGTTGGCGTCATGGCCGGTCGCCGGCCTGTCCCATCGCGCGGTAGCGCGCATCCTCGATCCGGCTCACCTCGGCCGCCGACAGCACGATACTCGGACTCGTCATCGGACGCGCGCAGCGAGCAGTCGACCCACATGGCCAAGCCCGCAGGCGATCAGCCAGCCACCAGATGTGCCAGACCATGCCGAAGCCCAGCACGAAGGCCAGCCCGCCCAGCACGACGCCGACGAGCGGAGTTCTTCGGCATCTCGATGTCCTCGTAGGCGCGCGGCCGCTGCGTAGACGACGCCGCGCTCCTTCATGTCGAGCAAGCGGCTCGCGGTCGCGCACCTCGGGCAGCACGGCGAAATTGTAGGCGCGGCGGCGGCGAGGAGGTCGCCCATTCGAGCGTGCGGCCGTCCCACGGATCGCCGGTGACGTCGGCGCGTGCTCGCGGCGGTCGCGGATGCTGACGACAGAGCTGGATGACGCAGGCAGGCGATGCCGAGCAGCGATGAGGACGGCGCCGACGACGGCCGCGACCAGCCAGGGCTGCCAGCTCGGGTCGTTGTAGTGCTCCATGCGGCGCGGCATGCCCATGAAGCCCAGCACGTAGAGCGGCATGAAGGCGAGATAGAAGCCGATCATCCAGCACCAGAACGCGCGCGGTGCCCCACGGCTCGTCGAGCGCTGAAGCCGAAGGCCTTGGGGAACCAGTAGCATGTAGCCGGCGAAGCAGCCGAACAGCACGCCGGGGATGATCATGTTGTGGAAGTGCGCGACCAGGAACAGTCGTGTTGTGCAGCACGAAGTCGGCCGGCGGCATGGCCAGCAGCACGCCGGTCATGCCGCCGATGACGAAGGTGACGATGAAGCCGATCGGTCCACAGCATCGGCGGCATGGAAGCGATGCGGCCGCGATACATGGTGAACAGCCAGTTGAACACCTTCACGCCGGTCGGCACGGCGATGATCATGGTCGTGACGCCGAAGAACGCGTTGACGTTGGCCGCCGACCCCATGGTGAAGAAATGGTGCAGCCACACCGGTGAAGGACGAGGACGGCGATCGCCACCGTGGCATAGACCAGCGATCGGTAGCCGAACAGGCGCTTGCTCGAGAAGGTCGAGACGACCTCGGAGAACACGCCGAACGCCGGCAGGATCAGGATGTAGACCTCCGGATGGCCCCAGATCCAGATCAGGTTGGCGTAGTTCATCATGTTGCCGCCGAGCTCGTTGGTGAAGAAGTGCATGCCGAGCGTAGCGGTCGAGCGCCAGCAGCCGCAGCGCCACGGTGAGCGCCGGGAAGGCGAGAGCCATCAGCACGCTGGTGCAGAGCGCCGTCCAGGTGAACGAGCGTCATGCGCATCAGCGTCATGCCCGGCGCGCGGCGCTTCAGGATGGTGACGACGAAGTTGATGCCGGTCAGCGTCGTGCCGACGCCGCTGATCTGCAGCGCCCAGATCCAGTAGTCGACGCCGACGCCCGGGCTGTACTCGATGCCCGGAATAGCGGCGGATAGCCGGTCCAGCCGGTGCGCGCGAACTCGCCGATCACCAGCGACGACCATGACCAGCGCGGCGCCGGCCGACGGTCAGCCAGAAGCTGACGCGAGTTCAGGAACGGGAAGGCGACGTCGCGCGCGCCGATCTGCAGCGGAACGACGATGTTCATCAGCCCGGTCACGAACGGCATCGCCACGAAGAAGATCATGATCGTGCCGTGCGCCGCTGAAGATCTGGTCGTAGTGCTCGGGCGGCAGGTAGCCCGCCGCTGTTCAGCGCGATCGCCTGCTGGGCGCGCATCATGATGGCGTCGACGAAGCCGCGCAGCAGCATGATCAGCGCCAGCACGATGTACATGACGCCGATGCGCTTGTGGTCGACGCTGGTCAGCCACTCGGTCCACAGATACTTCCACGCCTTGAGCCAGGTGACGACGACGGACGACGACGAACGCCCCGCCCACCGTGACCAGGGCGCCGGTCGCGGCGATGGCGCTGTAGAGCGGCAGGGCTTCGATCGTCAGCTTGCCGAACATGCGCTCTATCTCCGCTCGGCGCGGCCGGTGACGGGCCGGCGCCCGTCGCCTGGTGGGCGTGGGCGTACTTGGCGATGATCTGAATCGAAGAGCCTGGGCTCGAACGCCGAATAGTAGGTGATCGGCACCAGCCGGCGCTCTTCTCGGCGAGCTTGGCGTAGGCGGCGGCATCGAGCTTGCCCGGCGCCTGGCCTGGCCTTTGGCCACCCAGGCGTCGAAGTCCGCCGGCGAGGTGGCCAGCACCTCGAAGAACTGGTCGGCAGAAGCCGCCGCCGTGCTGTACTGCGTGTTGCGGCCGACGAACTTGCCGGGCGCATTGGCCAGCATCTGCAGCGCGCGTCTGCATGCCGGCCATGGCGTAGATCTGGCCGGCCAGAGCGCGGCACGTAGAAGGAATTCATCACCGTGTCGGAGGTGATGCGGAGGCTGATCGGCCGTCCGGCGGGAATCGCCATCTGGTTCACCACCGCGATGCCCTGCTCGGGATAGATGAACAGCCACTTCCAGTCCTGCGCCGACCACCTGATGCTCGAGCGGCGGGACGTCGGAGGCGATCTCGCGGTAGGGGTCGAGCTTGTGCGGTGCTGCGCCACACCAGGACGCCGACGGCGATGACGATCAGCGCCGGCACCAGCCAGACGCACGGCATCGACCCTGGCCGAGTAGGCCCAGGTCGGCGTGTAGCGGCATTGCGGTTGGAGGCTCGATAACGCCAGGCAAACAGCAGAGGCCATGACGATGACCGGCACGACCACGATCAGCATCACGGAGAAGCGCGTCGATCAGCAGGCCGCGCTCGGCGCGTCGGCGATCGGGCCCTTGGGATTGAGGATGACGGCGCGATCGCACGCGCCGGCCGAGAGCAGAGCCGCGCCCACGACCATCGCCCAGCGATGCGACTTAGCGAACAGCCTGCTTCCACGCCCCCGACCATACCCATTCATTGAGAATGCCGGATTAGAGTGAAGCTACATATTGCGCTGGGCAATCATCTCTTTTTGCCGATTCAGGCGCTTCACAAGCGCCGCGAAGCCGAGATCGTCTTATGTCTTGCTGCGCCGGCAACGCGCCGGGCGGCGCCGGCGTCGAGGCGGCGTGGTCTTGCCCAGCGGATCCTTGATGGTGCAGACGTCGGCCTTCAGCCGCTCCTTCAGCATCGCGATCTGGTCCTCGATCTGCTTGTTGGCCGCCTTCTGCTTGTCGATCTGGTCTTCCAGCGCCTTGACCTGCGCCGGCGTCGGGACCCGGCGGCGCGGGCGGCGGCGGCGGCGCGGGCAGCTGCACGGCGACGTTCACGATCGGCCGATAGAACAGGTACCAGCCGAGCCCCAGCCCGACGGCGACGCAGCAGGAAGCCGCCCACCAGGCTGCCCAGGATCAGCGGCCAGCGGGGTTTCGGACGGTCGGGCGACGGCGTCGTTTTCGGCCATGGGACAGTTGGGCTCCGGGTGAGGTCTGCAGTCAACACCCGTGGCGCGGCGGAATTAGGGGTCGAGGCTGGGGGCGCAATGAGCAAATCTCCTGCAAGGCGGCTTGAGGCCGTCCGGCGATATAAGTGTATATGCACATAGATCAGGCGCCCTCGACCCGCCGTGCCGCGGCGTCTAGGGTACGCCGGCCAGCAGCGAAGGAGACGTTCCATGACCGCCTGCATCGTCGGTTGGTCCCACGGCAAGTTCGGCAAGCTCGACGGCGAGACCAGCGAGATCGCTGATCGTGAAGGCCGCCAGCGAGGCCATCGCCCACGCCGGCATCGAGCCCAGCGACGTCGACGTCATCTATGTCGGCAACATGAACGGCGGCTTCGTGCGCCAGGAATTCCACTCCTCGCTGGCGCTGCAGGCCCATCCCGACCTGCGCTTCAAGCCCAGCACGCGGGTCGAGAATGCCTGCGCCACCGGCTCGGCCGCGATCCATATGGGCCTCAACACGCTGGCCGCCGGCAAGGCGCGCTTCGTGCTGGTGGTCGGCGTCGAGAAGATGACCGAGCTCAACTCGGCCCAGGCGCGGCGAGGTGCTGATCAAGGCCTCCTACGTCGCCGAGGAGGCCGACATCGAGGCGGGCTTCGCCGGCATCTTCGGCAAGATCACCTCGGCCTACTTCCAGCGCTACGGCGACAAGTCCGACGCGCTCGCCAAGATCGCGGTCAAGGCGCACAAGAACGGCGCCAAGAATCCCTACGCGCATTTCCAGAAGGAATTCGCCTACGAGTTCTGCCGCAACCCTCGGACAAGAACCCGTTCGTCGCCGGGCCGCTCGAAGCGCACCGACTGCTCGCCGGTGACCGACGGCGCCGCGGCCGTGGTGCTGACCGACGTCGCAGACCGCGCTCGGCATGAAGCAGGCGATCGCCTTCCGCGCCGCCGCAGCACGTCAACGACTTCCTGCCGATGAGCAGGCGCGACATCATCAAGTTCGAGGGCCCGCAGCTCGCCTGGAAGCGCGCGCTGGCCGAGGCCAAGCTCGACCTGCTCGACCTCTCCTTCGTCGAGAGCCACGACTGCTTCACCTCGGCCGAGCTGATCGAGTACGAGGCGATGGGCCTCACCGCGCCCGGCGAGGGCGAGCGCGCCATCCACGAAGGCTGGGTCGAGCGCGACGGCAAGCTGCCGGTCAACGTCTCGGGCGGCCTCAAGGCCAAGGGCCATCCGGTCGGCGCCACCGGCGTGTCAGCATGCACGTGATGTCGGCCATGCAGCTCTCGGCACGGCGCCCGCCGGCGCTGCAGCTGCCCAAGGCCCGAGATCGGCGGCGTGTTCAACATGGGCGGCGCCGCGGTCGCCAACTACGTCAGCATCCTCGAGCCGCTGCGCTGAAGCAGCCGGACTCCCGCGATCGCCAGGCTCGATCGATGCGCCCTCGGACGCCTGGTCCGGCCAAGTCATGCGCCGGCTTGGCGCCTTTGCGCCATTGCTGGGGGCGGCGGTTGCGCAGCCAGAAGGTGCAGGCCCGGACGTCGGGCGGTTTGTGCACCGTGTGCGGCACCGAGATCAGTTCGCCGCGGTGGAGCACCACCCGGGTGGTCTCGTAGGTATAGCCGATGGCGCGCGAATAGAGGCCGTGCGCGACGCGACCGTCGGCGAGCGCGCGTCCACGCTTCACCGACTGGGCGAACTCGGGATGTTTCCGCAGCCAGTTGTCGATCGTGCTGTGGCCGACCTCGAAGGTGTCGGCCAGGTCCCGGTTGGTGGCGCCAGCCAGGCAAAGCTCGAAGGCCTGCGCGGCGAATTCCGGCTGGTAGAGCGAAGGCCGTCCGGGTCCGTCCATGATCGATCCTCCAGGTGATGCGAGAGGAGGATGATCTCGACTTAAGTGAAAGTCAAGCATATTTCGAGTAATGACTTAAGCCGATCCGGCCGGACGCGCCGGAGATCCGAATAAATGGGTGCCATACGACCCAAATATGTAATCTTTGGAAAGCTCGGGCGTCGCCGGCTGGACGCGGGCGCCCTAACGCGCAGCGCTCAGATGATCTCGGCGTAAGAGCCTGACGATATTGCCCTCGGGTCGCGGAAGAACAGCGTTCGATGCCGGAAGGCGGCGAGCCCTGGGGCGGCAGCAGGATCGGCACGCCTTTGGCGACCAGCGCAGCATTGCCAGTCGTCGATCACGCCGGCGGCGGCTCGCGGAAGGCGAGCTGGACCGCCGCCGAGCCGGCGACACCGATCCCGTCGTCCCAGGCGAGGCCGGTCCGCGCGGCCGCAGCGCCACAGGCCCGATCCGACCATGAGCTGACCACGCACCGGGCCGGTCCATCTCGGGGAAACCGCATGGTCTCGAGATAGAACGCCCGCGTCTCGGCCAGGCGGGAGCAGAGCAGGACGACGTAATCGAGATTGGTTATCGGGGGCGAGAAAGTTCACGGATGACGATCTTCGCTCTACACCACCGGGCTCGCGCCGCCGTCGACGTTGATGGCGACGCCGGTGATGAAGGAGCCGGCGTCGGAGCAGAGGAAGCAGGCCATGCGGGCGAACTCCTCGGCCTTGCCCATGCGGCCGATCGGGACGCGGCCCTTGGCCATGCCGTCGATGAACTGCTGGAAGGTCTGGCCCTTGCCGAGCGCCTTGTGGCGGCGCACCCACTGGTCGCTCTCGATCAGGCCGACCAGCATGGCGTTCGACCAGGACGTTGTGCTGGGCGTTCTCCTTGGACAGCGCCTTGGTGAGGGCGAGGCCGCGCGGCGCGGCTGACGCTGGTCGGCGTCGAGTCGGCGCCGGGCGCCTTGGCGCCGATGTTGAGCACATTGACGATGCGGCCCCACTTGCGCTCGCGCATGCCGGGCAGCGCCAGGCGGCAGCAGGCGGATGGCGGCGAACAGCTTCAGGTCGAGATCGCCCTGCCAGTCCTCGTCGGTCACCGTGTCGAACGGCTTGGCGTGGCTGATGCCGGCATTGTTGACCACGATGTCGACCTTGCCGAAATCGGCCGTCGACCTTCTTGAAGGTGTCGGCGATCGGCTGCGCCTTGGAGACGTCGCAGGAATAGGCCTCGACCTTGGCGTTGGTCTTGCCGGCGGCCTTCGGCGACCTCGGCCTTGGCGGCGGCGAGCGCATCGGCCTTGCGCGCCAGCAGCGCCACCGAGGCGCCCGAAGCGGCGAATTCCTTGGCCATGGCCAGGCCCAGGCCGGTGCTCGCGCCGGTGATCACGGCCACGCGGCCGTCCATGCGTACGTCCATCGTCTCCCTCCTCTGATGACTGTCTATTATCCCGAGTGTAGCGATTGCCGCCAGAACGCGCTCGGGCGTCGCCGGCGCATCGAGCCGCACTGCGGTCCTGCGATCGCCGGCCGCCGCGATCGCGTCCTTGAGCGCCGTCCATACCGCGGTGGCGAGCAGCAGCGGCGGCTCGCCGACCGCCTTGGAGCGGAAGATCGTGGCTTCGCGCGACGGCGCGTTGTCCAGCATCTTGACGTTGAAGATCGGCCGGCGCGTCGCGGCTGCCCGGGATCTTGTAGGTCGAGGGCCCGACGGTGCGCAGCCTGCCCTCGCTTGTCCCACCACAGCTCCTCGCAGGTGAGCCAGCCCTGGCCCTGCACGAAGGCGCCCTCGATCTGGCCGAGATCGATGGCCGGATTGAGCGAGGCGCCGCAATCCTGCACCAGGTCGGCGCGCAGCACGCGGCTTTCGCCGGTCAAGCGTGTCGATCGCGACTTCGGCCGCCGCCGCGCCGAAGGAGAAATAGAAGAACGGCCGGCCGCGCATCGCCGCGCCATCCCAGTGGATCTTGGGCGTCTTGTAGAAGCCGGTGGCCGACAGCGAGACGCGGCCGCAGCCAGCAGAGCTTGGCCAGCTCGCCGAAGCTCACGACCTGGTTGCTGCCCGGCTTGGCGATGCGCACGGTGCCGTCGGCGAACTCGATGTCGTCTGGCGCCGCGCCAAAATGCTCGGCGGCGAAGGCGATCATGCGCTGCTTGATGGTGTTGGCCGCCTCCCACGCCGCCCAGCCGTTGAGGTCCGAGCCGGTCGAGGCCGCCGTCGGCGAGGTGTTGGGCACCTCGGCGGTCGAGGTGGCGGAGGGCCGGATGCGGTCGACGTCGACCTTGAACACCTCGGCCACGACCTGCGCCACCTTGACGAACAGCCCCTGCCCCATCTCGGTGCCGCCGTGGTTCAGGCGGATCGAGCCGTCGGTATAGACATGCACCAGCGCGCCGGCCTGGTTCATGTGCGGCATGTTGAAGGAGATGCCGAACTTCAGCGGGAACAGGCCGAGCCCGCGCTTCAGGACCGGATTGGCCTTGTTGAAGGCGTCGATCTCGGCGCGCCGGCGCTCGAAGCTCGCCGCTCGCTGCTTCACCTCGGCCCAGCAGCGCGCCAGGTGGTTCTCGTCGACCTTCTGGCCGTAGGGCGTCTCGTCCTGCCCGTCGCCGTAGAAATTGAGCGCGCGCATGCTCGTTGGCGTCGCGGCCGAGATGATGCGCGATGCGGTCGATCGCGTCCTCCATGACGACGACGCCCTGCGGCCCGCCGAAGCCGCGGAAGGCGGTGTTGGACTGCCGGTTGGTCCGGCAGGCATAGCCGACGGCGCGGACATGCGGGATCCAGTAGGCGTTGTCGACATGGGTGAGCGCGCGCGCGACCACGCCCGGCGTCATGTCGAGGCTCCAGCCGGCATCGGCCGCCAGCGACGGCATCGAGCGCCAGCACGCGGCCCTCGTCGTCGAAGCCCACCGTGTAGCGATAGTCGAAGCCATGGCGCTTGCCGGTGGCGATCATGTCGATCTCGCGCGGCAGGCGAAGCTTTACCGGCCGGCCGGTCTTGGCGGCGGCCAGCGCCGCCGCGCCGGCGACCCACGAGGCGTTGCTCTCCTTGCCGCCGAAGCCGCCGCCCAGGCGGCGCACCACCGTGGTCACGCGGTTGAAGTCGCAGCCCAGGACCTGGGCGCAGACATGCTGGACCTCGGTCGGATGCTGGGTCGAGGAATGCACGACAGATGTCGCCGTCCTCGCCCGGCAGGGCGAAGGCGATCTGGCCTTCGAGATAGAAATGCTCCTGCCCGCCGACGCTGAACGCGGCGCTCGAGCTTGTGCGGCGCGGCCTTCAGCGCCGCATCGGGATCGCCGCGCAGGATGCGTCGACGGCGCCTGCACATAGGCCTTGCCTGCGCGAGCGCCGTGTCGATATCGAGGATCGCCTCGCCCGGCTCGATGTCGATCACCGCGCGCTCGGCGGCGGCGCGCGCGGCGTCGAGCGTGTCGGCCACCACCATGGCCAGCGGCTGGCCGGCGAACTCGACCTGGTCCTCGGCGAACAGCGGCTCGTCCTTGCCGGCGCCGGCGATGTTGTTGTGGCCCGGAATGTCGCCGGCGGCGAAGCACGGCCACGACACCGGGCGCGGCGGCTGCCGCGGACAGATCGAGCTTGCGCAGGCGGCCGCTGCGCGACGGGGCTCAGCACCAGCGCGCGCATGCAGCGTGCCGGGCGGCTCGGCGATGTCGTCGATATAGAGCGCCTGGCCGGTGACGTGCTTCAGCGCGCTGTCGTGGCGCCGCGCGGTATGGACTGGCCGCTCATAGCGCCTCGACCTCGACCGGCGCGCTGCGGCTCGGCGATGCGCCAGTAGAGGCGGCGCAGCAGGTTGGCGGCGGCCGTGCAGGCGATACGCTGCCGAGCCGCGCCAATCGTCGATCGGCTGGAAGTCCTCGGCGACGCAGCGGCCGCGGCTTCGAAGGTCGCCGCCGAAAGGCCGGTCCTTCAGCAGCCTGCTCGACATGGCCGGCGCGCCTGGGCGTCGCCGCCATGCCGCCGAAGCCGATGCGCACGTCCTCGATCCTGCCGTTCTTGATGCGCAGGCGATAGGCGGCCGCCACGGTGGAGATGTCCTGGTCGCGCCGCTTGCTGAGCTTGTCGCAGAAGAACACCTCGCCCGGCCACAGCCTGCGGCAGGGTGAGGCTCTGGATCACCTCGTCGGCGCGCCAGCGCCGTCTTGCGGTAGCCGAGGAAGAAGTCCTCCAGCGGCAGCTCGCGCGCGCCGCGCGTCGAGACGAGCTTGAGTCTCGCCTCGAGCGCCAGCAGCACCGGCGGCATGTCGCCGATCGGCGAGGCCGTGCCGATATTGCCGCCGATCGTGCCCATGGCTGCGGATCTGCCGCGAGCCCAGCCGCGCGAGATAGGTCTTCAGCGCCGGATAGTCGGCGATCAGCAGCCGGCATGGCCTCGGCATAGGTCGCGGCGGCGCCGATCGTGATCTCCTCCTTGTCTCGCGCGATCGCCGTGAGCTCGGGCACGTGCGCCACATGGATGACCGCGGCCGGCGGCTTGCGCGACCGGCTGGCCAACAGGCCGAGATCGGTGGCGCCGGCCAGCAGCGAGCGCGCTCGGGATGCTGCGCGCGCAGCGCCAGGAGCTCGGCGAGCGAGCGCGGCGCGATGGAAGACGCCGCCGAACGTCGCCGACTCCGCGCGCGCCGGCGCGCGGCGCCGCCGGTTCGACCGGCAGGCCGGCGACCTTCGGTCATGGCGCTCGACGATCGGCCGATAGCCGGTGCAGCGGCAGAGATTGCCGGCCAGCGCGTCGTGGATGGTTTCGGGATCGGGCTTCTCGCCGCCGGCGGCGAAGGCGTAGGCCGACATCACGAAGCCCGGCGTGCAGAAGCCGCATTGCGTGGCATCGGCCTCGGCCATCGCCGTCTGCACGCGGATGCGGCGCGCCGTCCGGACCGCGCAAGCCCTCGACCGTGCGCACCGACTGGCCGTCGATCTGGCCCAGCAGCGCGATGCAGGCATTCATCGCCTCGCGCCGTCCGTCGGCGCGTTCCAGCACCACGGTGCAGGCGCCGCAATCGCCCTCGGCGCAGCCCTCCTTGGTGCCCTTGAGCCCGCGATGATCGCGCAGCCAGTCGAGCAGCGTCGTCATCGGCGAGACGCCGTCGAAGCTCGACCGGCTGGTCGTTCAGGATGAAGCGGATGCGGTCCGCCATGCGAATGACAGTGATCGTGGTGTTCGTTCGCGCAAGCCTGGCGCGTATTGCGCCATTCACGCCGCATGATGCACTCGGCATGCCAACAAAGAAGAGCTCAACAATGGATCCCTACCGGTTCGGCTACTCCCCGTCGTCGAGCGACCGAAGCTTTCCTGGCCCAACGGCGCGCGGGTCGCGGTCTGGGTCTGCCCCAACATCGAGCATTACGAATACCTCCCGGCCGAGGTGCGGGTGCGCAATCCGTGGCCGCGCATGCCGCATCCCGACGTGCTGGGCTATGGCGGCCGCGACTACGGCAACCGGGTCGGCCTGTGGCGCATGTTCGAGGTCCTGGACAAGCACCAGCGTCCGCTGCACCGTGTCGCTGTCGATGTCGGTGATCGAGATGTATCCCGAGATCCTCGAAGCCATGGAGGCGCGGCGCTGGGAATACATGAGCCACGGCTATCTCAACACGCGCTACCACTGGGGCTATGGCGAGCAGGAAGAGCGCGAGGTCATCGAGCACAGCAAGGCCACGCACCTCAGGCTGACCGGCCGCAAGCTGCGCGGCTGGTTCTCGCCCGCCGTCTCCAACACGCTTCAACACGCCCGACCTCGTGAAGGAGGCGGGCCTCGACTATATCTGCGACTTCTATCACGACGACCAGCCGACGCCGCTTGCCACCAGGCACGGCCCGCTGATCCACGTGCCCTACACGATGGATATCAACGACGCGCTGATCCACCGCCAGCCGGTCGAGGCCGAGGAATTCGCGCAGATGATCATCGACCATTTCGACACGGTCTATCGCGAGGGCAGCGAGAACGGCCGCGTGATGTGCATCGCGCTGCATCCCTACATGATGGGCGCGCCGCACCGGCTGAAGCATCTCGACCGGGCGCTCGGCTCATATCCGCAAGCACAAGGACGCCTGGGTCTGCACCGCCGAGGAGATCCTCGACTGGTACGTGGCCAACGGGCTGAAACCCTACCAGCAGCATCTCGGCAAGGAGGCGTGAGATGAGCCCGCCCGTCCGTTCCCAAGAACCCGCCGCCGCTCAAGCCCGGGATGGACAATCCCTGGTACGACTACGCGCCCTTCCCCAAGCGGCCCAAGCTCACCTGGCCGCGCAATGCGCGCGTCGCCTCGTTCGTGCTGCTGCATCTCGAATACTGGGAGCTGATCCCGGACGAGAGCAGCCACAAGGATCCGCGCCTCGTCGGCGAGTTCGGCAGCTACGTGCCCGACTACCGCACCTGGACGCAGCGCGAGTACGGCAACCGGACCGGCATCTTCCGCGTGCTCGACGTGCTCGACCGCTACCAGATCGCGCGCCGGCGTGGCGGTGAACGCGCTGGCGGCCGAGCGCTATCCCTACCTCATCGAGCAGTTCAAGAAGCGCAAATACGAGTTCATCGCCCACGGCCATTCGGCCAACCGCATGATCACCTCCAAGATGAGCGAGGCCGAGGAGAAGGCCGAGATCGCCGAGGCCGATCGCCGCCATCGAGAAGGCGGCGGGCGTGCGGCCCGACGGGCTGGCTGGGCCAGGACTACGGCGAAGCCAGCGCACGCCGCAGCTCCTGGCCGACGCCGGCCTCGACTACGTGCTCGACTGGCCGAACGACGACCAGCCCTACCCGATGAAGGTCGGCAAGAAGTTCGTCTCGATGCCCAACCAGCCGGAATGGGACGACGTGCAGCAGCTCTGGCTGCGGCGCATCAGCACCACGCGCTATCCCGACCTGGTGGGCGAGGCCTTCGAGCTGCTGCACCAGGAAGGCGGGCAGGTGTTCAACCTCTCGATCCATCCCTGGCTGATGGGCATGCCGCATCGCATAAAATATCTCGACGAGGCGCTGCGCCGGATCGAGCGCTTCGGCAACGTCTGGCAGGCGACGCCGGGCGAGATCGCCCAGCACTACATCGACACGATGATGGGCTGAGCGCGTGGCGCTTTCGACTGAGCTTTCCTCCCCCGAGCGTAGCCGAGGAGGCTGCCAGTGGCTTCGAAAGCGCGTACAACCCCGCTCACGCTAGCTTCGCCCTCGCGGGCGAGAAGCATATGAGCGAGGCTACTCAGCGGTTGCTTTCGTGAGCACCCTGATCCTGGCGTCGCGCCCGCGGTTGGCGGTTGTCCGTGGACAGGCGCTATCGTAGCGTCGTTCAGGGAATCAAGAAGGGCTTCACGATGAAAAGCAGGTTTCGCGTCGCGGCTTCGCTGGCGGGTACGACAGCGCTCGCCGCCGGCAGCCTGGGCTTTCCGGCGATCGTGCGGTGTTCGCAGCCCGCTTCGGTGAAGGTCGGCATGATCCATCCGGTGACCGGCTTCGTCGCCTACAGCGGCCAGCAATAGCCACGGCTGGGCGGCGCCATGGCGGTCGAGGATGTGAACAAGGCCGGCGGCATCAAGGTCGATGGGCGGCGCCAAGCTCGAGGCGCTGCTGGGCGACAGCCAGTCCAAGGTCGAGGTCGGCGTCGGCCGAGGTCGAGAAGATGAACGAGCAGGGCGTCGCCGCCTATATCGGCTGCTTCCAGAGCCCGGTCGGCATCGCCGCCAGCCAGGCAGCGGCCTCGAAGTACAACACGCCGTTCCTGATCGATGTCGGCGCGTCCGACCTGATCGTCAACCGCGGGCTCGAAGAACGTCTTCCGCCTGAAGCCCGGCTTCGGCGGTCTGCGTCGACGACGGCATCGCCGCGCTGGGCGCGCTCAACAAGGCGGCCGGCGGCATCGCCAAGAGCGCGGTGATCGTCCACGAATCGGGCGAGTTCGGCACCGGCACCGCCAAGCTGCTGCAGGCAAGCTGCCGTCGATCGGCATCGAGGCCAAGGAGCTGATCGCGCCACGACAACCCGACGCGCAACTTGGACAACATTGCGCTGCAGGATCCGCTGCTGGCGCCCGACATCATCATGATGTCGAACTACGGCAACGAGTACATGCTGCTGGCGCGCACGCTCTACCAGCAGAAGGTCAACGTCGCCGGCTTCTATCTCGATCCTGGGCGGCGGCTTCAACTACAAGTTCGTCAAGGAGATGCCCGACGTCTCGCAATACATGATGGACGTGCAACCACTGGTTCAATCCCAGGAGCACCAAGGCGCAGGAGCTCAAGAAGCGCGTCGAGGCGGCCGGCGCGCTGTTCACCTTCGAGGTCTACCTGACCTACACCACCGTGATGCTGCTGGCCGACGTCGCTGGAGCGCGCCGGCTCGGCCGACAAGGCGAAGCTCACCGACGCGCTCGCCAGCTCGACCTTCAAGGCCGAGCTGATGCCCTACGGGCCGACCAGAGTTCGTCAACGGCCAGAACCGAGGGCGCGCAAGCCCGCGGTCATGCAGGCGCTGAAGGGCGACATCGAGGTGATCGCGCCCGAGGAATTCGCCTCGGCCAAGGCGGTGTTCCCCGAGCCGAAGCTCACCTGAGCATCGCTCGAGCGAGGCGTGCTCGATCCACAGATCATCTTCGCCGGCGTCCTCAACGGCCTGCTGGCCGGCGGCATCTATGTGCTGGTCGCCGTCGGGCTCACGCTGATCTACGGCGTCCTGCACATCATCAACTTCGCCCACGGCAGCCTGCTGATGCTGGCGCATGTACGCCGTGTTCTATCTCTGGCGACGCTGCTGGGGCTCGACCCTACGTCGCGCTGCCGCTGCGTGATCGCCGGCGCCTTCGTCTTCGGCTTCCTGCTCTATCGCGCTGGTGATCGGCCGCTTCAGCCACGGCACGCGACGAGAACATCCTGCTGATCACGCTCGGCCTGTCGATCGTGATCGACAATGCCGCGCTGCTGCTTCTTCGGCGGCGACACGCAGACCATCGACGTGCCCTATGCCGGCGTCGTTCGTCGAGCTCGGCGCGGCCTTCCTGCCGCTGCCCAAGATCATCTCCTTCGCAGCCTCGCCTGCTGCTCTGCGTCATGCTCGGCCTCTACATGGCCACGAAGCGACACCGGCAAGGCGATCCGCGCCGTCGCCAAGGAGCGGCCAGGGCGCGCGCCTGGTCGGCATCGACGTCGACAACATCTTCGCCGTCTCCTACGGCATCGGCATCGCCTGCCTCGGGCGCCGCGGCCTGCCTGCTGATGCCGACCTTCTACGTCACGCCGCACCTCGGGCCACGCCTTCGTGCTGGTCGCCTTCACCATCGTCGTGCTGGGCGGCATGGGCAGCTTCGTCGGCGCGCCGCTCGGCGGCTTCATCATCGGCATCGTCGAGGCGCTGGGCGGCCTGTTGCTGGGCGAGCAGCTCGGGCCAGATCGGCATCTCGCTGATCTTCATCCTGATCCTGCTGCTGCAGCCCACCGGCCTGTTCGGGAGCAAGGCAGTGAGCCGGCAGCGCCCTGCTCTGCCTCGGCCGGCTTCGCCGCGGCGGTGGTCTTTCCGCTGGTGGCGCCGAACTATCTCGTCAATGTCGGCATGATGGTGTTCTTCGTCGCCTTCATCGGCCAGTCGTGGAACCTCGCCGGCGGCTTCGCCGGCCAGACCTCGTTCGGCCATGTCGTGTTCTTCGGCACCGGCGCCTACACCTCGACCATCCTGCAGGCTGACCTACGGCTGGAACCCGTGGCTGGCCTGGCTGGCCGCCATGCGCTGGCGGGCGCTATCGTCGGCTGGGTGATCGCCGTGCTGTCGTTCCGCGCCGGCCTGCGCGGCTCCTACTTCGCGCTGATCACGCTGGCCTTCGCCGAGGTCTTCCGCATCCTCGCCAATTCCGTGCCCTTCACGCGCGGCGGACTGGGCATGCTGATCGAGGCCGATCCAGCGGCCGATCAACTTCCAGTTCAGGGACCCGATCTGGTTCTATTACCTCGGCGCTGGCGCTTTGCGTCGTCTCGCGATGCTGATCGCCTGGCGGCTGACGCGCAGCCGCTTCGGCGCCCGCCTGGTGCGCCATCCGCGAGAACGAGGATGCGCGCGCGGGCGCTGGGCATCGATGTCTTCGCCGAGAAGGTCAAGGTGCTCAGCCTGCTCGGGCGCCATGTGCGCGCCGGCGGCACCGTTCTATGCCCAGAAGTATCTCTATCATCGATCCCACCATCGCCTTCGGCGTCGACAAGTCGGTCGAGATGCTGCTGGTCAGCATGGTGGGCGGCGCCGGCACCATCTTCGGACCGCTGATCGGCTCGGTGGCGCTGCACCGTCATCAACGAGGTCACGCGCGGGCTCGGCCAGCGTCGTGCCGGCGCTGAAGAACGTGCAGCCGCTCAGCCTCGTGGTCTACGGCATCATGCTGGTGCTGATCGTGGCCCGCCTGCCCGACGGCCTGATGGGCCTGTTCCGCCGAAGGCCGCGCCATGCGTGAGCGGCACCATCCCTTCTCTATCCTCCTCTCCCCGCTAGGGGAGAGGCTGGATGAGGGGGTTACGCACGTCGATTCCGCCTCACCTCAACCTCTCCCCTAGCGGGAGAGGAACATGAGGGCGATGTGCGGGCGTGTGATACGTGAGGCGCGCCATGCTTGAGGTGCGCGCACTCTCGAAGTCGTTCGGCGGCCTGGCTGGCCGTCGATCAGGCGCTCGCTCGACGTGCGCGCAGGGCGAGATCGTCGGACTGATCGGGCCCAACGGGGCGGGCAAGACCACGCTGTTCGCCGCCATCGCCGGCTTCCACGCAGCCCGATGCCGGCAGCGTCGCCTTCGAGGGCAGCGACATCACCGGCCTGCCGCCGCACAAGATCTGCGCCGCGCGGCATGGTGCGCACGTTCCAGATCACGCAGCCGTTCGCCAAGATCAGCGGTGCGCGAGAACATCATGGTCGGCGCCTACTTCACACCACCGACGCGCGGCGCAGGCGGCCGAGCGCGAGGCCGAGGCGGTGGCGCGACAGCGGTCGGCCATGGCGGGCCAGCTCGACCAGATGGGCGCCGACCTCACTGCGTCGCCGGCCGCAAGCGGCTCGAGCTGGCCCGCGCGCTCGCCACCAGGCCGCGGCTGCTGCTGCTCGACGAGGTGATGGCCGGGCCTCAATCCCACCGAGATCGTCGAAATCGTCGCAGGTCATCAGCGAGGATCCGCAGATCGGGCGTCACGTCATCCTGCTCGATCGAGCACGTCATGCAGGCGGTGACGTCGCTCGCGCGAACGCGTCTATGTGCTGAACCAGGGCCGCATGATCGCCGAGGGCACGCCGGCGTCGATCGCCGCAGACCCGCAGGTGATCGAGGCCTATCTCGGCCACGGCGCGCGCCAGCGGCTGCTGCGTGCTTGAGGTCGCAAGCCTCTGCGCGGGCTACGGCGCTATCGAGGTGCTGCGCGGCGTCGAGCCTCGACGGTCGCCGCGGGCGAGATCGTGGCCGCTGCTGGGCAGCAACGGCGCCGGCAAGTCGACGCTCAACAACAACATCTCGCGGCCTCTACCGGCCGTTCGGCCGGCACGATCCGCTTCGACGGCAGCGGACATCGCGCGGCACACCCTCCATGCGCATCGTCGAGGCCGGGCCTCATCCAGGTGCCGGAAGGCCGCCGCGTCTTCCCAACCTCTCGGTGCGCGAGAACCTCGAGCTCGGCAGCTATCGCCGCGGCCGCGCCGCGCGGCGCGAACAACCTCGATCGACGTGCTGTCGGTCTTTCCGCGGCCTCGACGAGCGGCTGGACGCAGACCGCCGGCACGCTGTCGGGCGGCGAGCAGCAGATGCTGGCGATCGGCCGCGGCCTGATGAGCGAGCCCAGGCTGCTGATCCTCGACGAGCCGTCGCTCGGCCTCTCGCCGCTGCTGGTCGAGGAGCATGTTCGCCCTGATCCGGCGGCTCAACCGGGACGGGCTGTCGATCCTGCTGGTCGAGCAGAACGTCGTGCAGTCGCTCGCCATCGCGCACCGCGCCTATGTGCTGGAGAACGGCCGCATCACGCTGTCAGGCAAGGCCGCCGGACCTCGCCCAGGACCCGAGCTGCGCAAGAGCTATCTGGGGCACTGACCTCAGAGCCGATCCGATGCTGCCGTCCTTCGCCGGCACACTCGGGTCGCGGAACCTGCAGGCGGCGACGGCGGTGTTTAGACCGCCTCGCCCGCCACCCAGCCCGATCGACCACGCCCACTGGAAATTGTAGCCGCCCAGCCAGCCGGTGACGTCGACCGCCTCGCCGATCACGTAGAGGCCCGGCACCTTGCTGCGCCTCCATGGTGCTGCGACGACAGCTCGGCGGTGTCGATGCCGCCCACCGTCACCTCGGCCTTGGCGTAGCCTTCGGTGCCGGTCGGCGTGACCTGCCAGCGCTTCAGCCGCGCCGCCAGCGTCTCGAGGTCGCTGGTCGCGCAGGTTCGCCATCGTCGCCTTCGGCGCGCCAGCGCCTAGCGCCAGCCGCTGCGGCAGCACTTCGCCCAGCACGGTGCGCAGCTCGGCCTTGGGCCGCGTGCGCTTGCGCTCCTTGAGGAACGTCGCCGCATCGTGCGTCGGGCAGCAGGTCGATCGACGATCTCCTGCCCGGCGCGCCAGTAGGACGAGATCTGCAGGATCGCCGGGCCCGACAGGCCGCGATGGGTGAACAGCATGGCCTCGCGGAAGCTCGTGCGGCCGCAGGCGCGCCACGACGTCGAGCGACACGCCGGCTCGAGCTCCGGCACCTTCGAGCGGTGAGCGGCACCAGCGCCGGCCGCGTCTCGGTGACGCGCCAGGCCGAAGCGGCGCGCGACGTCGTGCGCAAAGCCGGTCGCGCCCATCTTGGGGATCGACAGGCCGCCGGTCGCCAGCACCAGCGCGGCGGCGGTGAAGTCGCCGTGGTCGGTGCTCACGCGTGAAGCGGTCGGCCTTCGTCGATGCCGGTGATGCGATGCGCCGACGCGCGACGTCGACGCCGGCCGCGCGCGCATTCGGCCAGCAGCATGGCCACGATCTGCGCGCGCCGAGCCGTCGCAGAACAGCTGGCCCAGCGTCTTCTCGTGCCAGGCGATGCGATGCTTGCTCGACCAGGGCGATGAAATCGTGCTGCGTGTAGCGCGCCAGCGCCGACTTGCAGAAATGCGGGTTGGCCGACAGGAAAGCCTCGGGCCGGCGCATGCAGGTTGGTGAAATTGCAGCGCCCGCCGCCCGAGATCAGGATCTTCTTGCCGACCTTGTCGGCGTGATCCAGCAGCAGCACCTGCCGGCCGCGCTGGCCGGCGCGGATGGCGCACATCAGGCCGGCGGCGCCGGCGCCTGCGACGATGACGTCGAAGTCGCGGCCGGCTCACCCCAGCGTCGTCCTCATGATCCAGAGGCCCAGCACCAGGCCCGCGATCGCGCCCACCACCGAGCCGCCGACATAGAGGCGCGGCCAGCAGGTGCTCGTGGCGCTCCCACAGCAGCACGGCGTCGAGCGAGAAGGCCGAGAAGGTGGTGAAGCCGCCCAGGATGCCGGTGGCGAGGAACAGCCGCAGTGTGGCCCGTCGGCGCCGCCGCGCTCGGCGAACCAGCCGGCGACCAGGCCCATCGACCAGCGAGCCCACGATGTTGATGATCGAAGCGTGTGCGTACGGGAAGTGCGTGCCCAGCAGCCGCGCCACCCAGATGTTCATGCCGTGGCGGATCGAGCCGCCGACGCCCGCACCGACGAACACCACGAGATACGATCATCATTGCCCGCTCCGCTCGCTCTTCTACGGCTTCGTCGCGCGAAAGTCCTGGTTCGGAAAGGCCGACGCGTCCGGCACCTTGATCGCGATCACGCCGACGTTGGCGCTCTTGTGGCAGGCATTGCAGGCGTCGGTGAGCTGGCGATATGCCGCGTCGAAGCGCTGGCCATCGCCCGCCTTGGCCGCTGCCTCTGAGATCGTCGAGCGGCGCTGCTTCACCGTCGCCGCCAGGAGCTGAGGGATATCGAACTCCCGCCATTTCGGCACCTGCTTGGCGATGCGCTCGAACGCCTCCTCGAGCTCGTGGCCTTCATAGACGGCATAGGGCCAGTTCTTCTCCTGGCCGGCGATGTCCCAGCTTCAGGTGGCGCGGCTGCACCGTCATCGTCATCAGATCGCCGAGGCCCGGCCGGTAGGGCGCCGGAGTCTGGGCTGCGGCTGCAGCCGGAACGGCGAGAAGCGAGGATGAGGATCGAACGCCTGAGATCATCGTCGTCTCCGTCACTGGCTGTGGATTGACCGCCGGTGCCTACGTCAAGAACTCACCGCCGTTCACATGGATGGTCTGGCCGGTGATGAAGGTGCCCTCGGGCCCGACCAGCAGGCGCACCATGGCGGCGATCTCGTCGACCGTGCCGAAGCGTTTCAGCGGGATCGGCCGATTGACCCGGTTGGCGCGGCGCCGGCCGCCGCGCGGCGCGCGCGCCGTGTCGATGGCGCCGGGCGAGAGCGCGTTGCAGGTGATCTTGTGCGGCGCCAGCTCGACGGCCAGCGCGCGCATCAGCCCTTCGAGGCCCGACTTGGAGGCCGAGACGATGGCAGCGGTTGGGCGTGCCGACATGGGTCGAGATGCCGGACAGCGCCACGAAAGCGCCGCCGCCCCGCGCCACCATCTGCGGCACGATCGCCTTGCCCAGCAGGAAGGCGCCGTCGAGCGCCACCGACAGGATCTCGCGCCATTCCTCGAACGACATGTCGAGGAACGAGGTCTGGCGCCGGAGCCCGGCGTTGCTCACCAGGATGTCGACGCCGCCGAACTTGGCAGCGGCTTCGGCGGCGAGCCGCGGCGGCACGGCGGGATCGGAGACGTCGCCCATCGCCGCCATGGCCTTGCCGCCTGCCGCCTCGATCTCGCGCACGACGCCGTCGACGGCCGCCTTGTCGGCGCGGCCGTTCGACGACGATGGAAGCGCCGTCGCGCGCCAGGGCGAGCGCAATGGCGCGGCCGATGTTCTTGCCCGCGCCCGTGACGAGCGCGACCTTGCCTTGCAGAGGTTGTGACATGCGATCTCCAGAACCAGGGCGTGCGCGACCCTAGCGGAGATCGGTCGGGAACTTTAAGCGACGGCCGTATCAGCCCGCGACGATGTAGGCCTTCAGCGCCTCGGTCTCGTGCTTGGTCTCTTCCAGCCGGGCCTTCACGCACGTCGCCGATCGAGACCAGGCCCAGCAAGCTCGCCATGGCGCACCACCGGCAGGTGGCGGAAGCGGCCGCGGGTCATGGTCTCCATGACCTGGTCGATCGAGATCGTCGGGATCGCAGGTGACGACCTCGCGGGTCATCACCTGGCGCGCCTCGAGCTCCATCGCCTTGGCGCCGTGGCTGGCGCATGCGCGCGCACGAGGTCGCGCTCGGACACGATGCCGGCGACCGAACCTGCGCCGTCGAGCACCAGCACCGAGCCGATGCGCCGGGTACTGAGCTGCTGGGAGATCTGGGCGACCGAAGTGCCCGGCGTCACGGTGAAAACGAGACCGCCCTTCTGCGCGAGAATGTCGGAGACGAACATGGTTCCCTCCTTCCGCAAATGGTCACTGAGTGAACGTAACGCTGTGGCGCGGAGAAAGGTTGCGGGCCATAAAGCCCTCCATGAACGACGCTCGATCGGCCCTCGTCCTGTTCTCCGGTGGCCAGGATTCCACCACGTGTCTGGCCTGGGCGCTAGAGCGATTTGCGCATGTCGAGACGGTCGCTTTTGACTACCGCCAGCGGCACCGAGATCGAGCTGGATCAACGACTTGTGGTGCTGGACGAGATCCGCCGCCGGTTTCCGCACGTGGAGCGAGCCGGCTCGGCGAGGACCATTTCATCGACATGGGCGTGCTGGGCCAGATCAGCGAGACGTCGCTCACCCGCGACGTCGCCTTCGAGATGGAGAAGGACGGCCTGCCCAACACCTTCGTGCCGGGCGCAATCTGCTGTTCTTCACCTTCGCCGCCGCCGTCGCCTGGCGGCGCGGCATCGCCGACCTGGTGGGCGGCATGTGCGAGACGGATTTCTCCGGCTATCCCGACTGCCGCGACAACACCATCAAGGCGCTGCAGGTCGCGCTCAACCTCGGCATGGACCGCAGCTTCGTGCTGCACACGCCGCTGATGTGGCTCGACAAGGCGGAGACCTGGTCGCTGGCGCAGCGAGCTGGGCGGCGAGGCGCTGGTCGACATCATCCTCGAGCACACCCACACCTGCTATCAAAGCGAGCGCGGGCCGCGCGAGGCATGGGGCCACGGCTGCGGCGTCTGCCCCGCCTGCGCCTTGCGCAAGCGGGGCTACGTCGCGTGGCGCGAGGGCAGGACGGTCGTCTAGCGGCCTGCCGGCCAGCGCGCGCTGGCGTACTCCAGGAACGCCTTCGACTTGGGCAGCATCATCTGCGCGTAGCGGCGCAGCGGGGCGCTGGCGCCGTTCTGCGAGAAGGCGCCGAACTGGTCGACCGCCTCGGTCTGGATGGCGAGCTGGGCGTTGGCAATAGGCCGCGTCGAACGTCGGCGCCCTGCAGCGAGTTGAGCTGCGGCAGCATCCTCTGCGTATTCGGCGGGCCGTTGGGATCGGGCGCGTAGGAGACGCCGGCCTCGGAGCGCGACTTGCTGAGGAACTGGGCGGTTTCCGTATATTCGGTCAGGCGCGCGGGTGGCGTAGCCGCGGATGTTCTCGTTCGCCGACTTGGCGCAAGCGCCAGGCGAGCCGGAGCCGACCTCGAAGTCGTTGACCGGCCTGGGCAGAAGCCGACAAAACGCGCGTCGGGCAGGGCGTCCACCGCGTAGGCGAGCAGGGCGTAGGCCGCCGGCGCAGCGGCCAAGGCGATGCGAAGCGAACGGCGGGCGATCAATGTCATGGGGTCTCCGTCGGGCTGCAATCGAGCCGCGCGTCATAACGCGCGCGCTGCCAGGCGGGTTCCCCGGTTCACGGGCCCGCCAGACCTGCTAGGGAGCGCGCCGAATGACGACCAAACGCATGACCCTCGACGCGGCAAAAGGTCGCGGCGCTGGGCTATTTCCTGGCTTTCATCGCCTGCATTCCCATCGCCAACTGGATGATCGGCCATGTCGGCACGGTCTGCGCGCCGCCGCACGGCCCCTGCCTGGTGCCGGTGCTGCCGTGGGGCCCGGACGGCCATCCGCTGATGGCGCCGTCGGGCGTGCTGATGGTCGGGCTCGCCCTGGTGCTGCGCGACATGGTGCAGCGCCGGCTCGGGCCGCGCGGTCGGCGCTCGCCGCCGATCGTGGCCGGTGCGGCGCTGTCAGGCGCCGTCGCGCCGCCGCAGCTGGTCGTTCGCCTCGGCCGCGGCGTTCCTGCTCTCCGAGCTCGCCGACTTCGCGGTCTACACGCCGCTGCAAGCGCGCGGCCTGGTGCTGGCGGTGCTGGCCAGCAGCGTGGTCGGCCTGATCGCCGACAGCATGCTGTTCCTGTGGCTGGCCTTCGGCAGCCTCGAGATTCCTCGGCCGGCCAGATCGTCGGCAAGCTCTGGATGGTGCTGCTGGCGCTGCCGTGTCATTCACTGGATCCGCGCAGCGCGATCGCTCGGCAGATCCGTCGCGGGTAAGCGCCATGCACCGCATCCTCGTTGCGCATCGACGATCGCGTCGCCGTCGTCGAGGCCAGCTGCAGCCCGACGACATGACGGACATCGCCGCTGCTGGGTTACGTCGCGGTGGTGAACAACCGGCCCGGACGGCGAGGCGACGTTCGGCCAGCCGCGCACCGCCGACCTCCAAGCAGGCCGCCGAGGCGGCGGGCTGGTGTTCCTCGACCTGCCCTTCTCCGGACCCGCGCGCTCGCCCGATCAGGTGCGCGCTCTCGCCGACCTGCTGGCCGAGCGGCCGGGCCGGTCGCTTACTGCAAGAGCGGCATGCGTTCGGCGCTGCTGTGGGGCGGCTGCCGATGCGCCGGCACGCTCGCTCGAGGAGGTGCTGGCGGCGGCCCTGCGCGGCCGGCCAGAATCTCGACCCGGTAGGCGAGACCATGGTGGCCTCGCCCACGCCGCGCGCGGCTAAGGATCAGTCCGCCGGCCGAAAGTCTGGCTTGCATGCGCGGCCGCGGCCCTTCTAAATCGCGTCCGTTTGCTTGGGGGAGTTCATCGATGTTCAAGTCAATTCTGGCCGTGTCCGAAGGCGGTCCCGATGCCGCCATGTCGTTCAAGCTCGCCGCCCGCGTGGCCGGCGTGTTCGACGGCGCCGTGGATGCGCTCCACCTGCCGGTCGGACCGGCGGGCGGCATGGTCGGCGGCCTGCGCCATGAGCGGCGAGGCGATGCCGCTGATCATGGATCTCGACGACGAGCGGCTGGAGGAGCGCGCCAGGAGAGCGAGCGCGCCTACCAGGAGATCGTCGGCGCCGATCAAGGGCGCGACCTATACCGCCGCCAAGACCGCGACGCTCGACACCCTGGTGGCGATGGGCCGCTGCTCGGACCTCCTGGTGCTGGGCCGTCCCGGCGCCGATCCCGAGAACGTGGCGCCGGCCACCGTCGAGGCCGCGCATCTACGAATGCGCCCGCGCCGTCATGATCGCGCCGCCCGACCGCCGGCACGCGGCCGTTCGGCTCGGTGATCGTGGCGTGGAACGGCAGCTTCCAGGCGGCGCGCGCCGTCGAATACGCCTCTGCCCTTCCTCGCCAAGGCGAGCAAGGTCACCATCCTGGTGGTCGGCAGCACGCCCGACGATGTCGGCGCCTCCTATCTCGCGCGCAACCTCGGCCGCCACGGCATCAAGACCACCATCGACGCCATCGATCCCGGCGCCGTGTCGGGCCGCGCCCGCGGCCGCGCCGCTGCTCGACTACACCCACGGCAAGGGCGCCGACCTCCTGGTGATGGGCGCCTACGGCCGCGGCCAGGTGCTGAGCTTCCTCGGCCTGGGCGGCGCCACCGGCAAGGTGATCTCGTCCTGCCGCGTGCCGCTGCTGATGGCCCACCTAAGGGGCGGAATGCGCTGAGATGGAACCGCGCATGCGGTTCCATCCCATCGTCCGCGCCACGGGCGCATCCTTGTTCCCACAGGGCATGATGGTCCGGCTGATTCCAGCCGGACCCGTCATCTTCTAGGCCGTCAGGGAGGGCCGATCCTGTCGAGCATCGACGCCAGGCCTTCCTCGCGGTTGGCGGCGTTGTCGCTGCCGTCGAGGAAGGCGACCTGCTCGGTGAGCAGGCAGATGTGCGTGCCGCCTGCCGTCAGGGCGAGATCGTCGACGGTGGTGAGCGACACCGAGGATCGGCGTGCCGCGGCTGGTCATCGAATAGCTGAACACGATGCGGTGCCGGTCGGCACGATGTCGAGATAGAGCGTGTCGGCCACCAGGCGCGGATCGTCCTGGGACCGAAGCGCTTCAGCTCGCTGGCCGCCCTCGCGGAAATCGAAGGTCTGTTCGGCGATCACCCAGCGGCCCGGCACGTCCCACTTGGCGCGCGCCTGGGCTCGGCCCAGGCGGCGAACACGCGCGGCCGGCGGTGCCTTGAAGCGGCGCTCCAGCCGGATGGTGCCGTGCTGCGCCGATCGCGATCCGCCAGCCGTCATGTCGGCTCGAGGCGGGCCCGAGATTGTCGAACAGGCCGCGTGCCGTGCTCGCGGGCGCCGGCGTCGTCGTGGCCGTCGAGATAGACCGCCTGCTCGGTATAGACCAGGCCGGGTGCCCGGTGCCGGCCGGCTTGAACTCCGGTGGTGCCGAGCGACACCGAGATGCGCGTCTGTCCATGTGCATCGCGTAGGTAAGCACGATGCGCTCGTCGGGCACGATGTCCTGGTAGATGCGTCGTAGTAGTGGACCGGGCCGCCCGGCGGGCCGCCGCTCACGCTCTCGCGGCCACCGACCGCGGAAATCGAGCTTGAGGTTCGACTTCTCCCAGTTCGTCGGGGCCGACGAACCAGCGCGCGCCTCGGCCTTGGCGATCGGCATAGAGCGGCGAACACGCGCGGCGGCGCGCCGCGAGGATGCGCTCGATGGTGAAGGTGGCGTGCTTGGCGGCCATCGCTTTCTCCGCTGGTTTCGCTGCCGGTCGTCGGTCTCGGCCGGGAACGCGCCGAGGCGGTCCGGGCGGCACTCTCCCAGCTGGCGCGGCGCTCGGCGGTCCGGCGTTCGGCGGCGCCGCGCAGCGCTGGGCTCGACGCGGCAGGTACGCACGCGGCCGACCTTTCTGCGAGCGCGCCAGCCCGCGGCCTCCAGGACCGCGAGGTGCTGGACGACGGCCGTGCGACGTCCATGGCGAGCGGCCGGGCGAGGTCGCTGACCGACGCGGGGCCGCCCGCGCTCGATCGCTCGACCATGATGGCTGCGGCGTCGGGTCGGCCAGCGCCTGGAAGGCAAGGTCGAGCGGCGTGGAAGGATGGGTCGC
>ERZ1370068.2671-contig-1807_pt1 | contig 27653 bp, 44 predicted proteins | sample MGYA00561227_ERZ1370068 | MGnify/ENA primary metagenome ERZ1370068 (study PRJEB38410, sample SAMEA6850437) | metagenome | study: Metagenomic assessment of the ecological functions of the soil: analysis of the soil microbiota associated with the...
CCAGTTACGCATTGCTAAAGAAATGACGCCCGTATGGCTGGCAAATCATCCAGCCCATTAGATCCAGATGGTGCTATTCATCGCCAGGAATGGCTTCGGCAAACCTTTCGCGTAAAGAGTCACACCCCAGGAATCGCTGGCAATGTAGCGCATCCAGGAGAGCAACACATTTGATCCGGGGATCCCGCCGGCCCGTTTCCGCGGCTGTACTCTCCACCAAAGGACATCCCGATAATACCGAGACGGTCCAGGTCCAGTCGGCCGTTCAGCAGAGGATCGCTGCCCTCAATTCTCGGCAGCTCTCCCAGCAGGAATTGGATGTCATTAATCCTGCTCCGGAAAACGAGAGGTCGTCCCCTGCCGAATCCGGTGGGACATAGCGAACGCCCCGATCGTCGGGAAACACGGTAACGTGACAGTCTTCGTGATCCACCGATGCAACGATGTGCCCGTGACTGCGCCAACTCTTCCGCGGCTTGCGGATTGAGCCTGCGGTCGCAGTCATATCCGTGGGAATGCAGGATAACTGGGAAAGCGATTCGTTCCCGGCAGCAATGCCGCGTCAGGCAAGGAATGAGCGAAGCACCGGAGCAGGACGTTTGTCCATTGGGGCGACCATCCACAGTAACGTAAGAAGGTCCCGTCCGCCGCCACCGCTTGGTCCGTGTAAGGTCCCGGAAGGGTGGCTGCGCCTGGCGGGGTAGCTGGATACCAGAAGGTGCTCATGAAAGAGCTGTTGGTGCGGAGGCCGAAACGGTTGCTGCGTGTGAGATCGGTGAGGATGCGACTGCACGTGCCGACTGAAAAGGGGCCGGTGGGCTTGGAAAGCCCGTGACGAAATGGTTGGTGGCGGCGCCATAGAACCGCTGGTTAAAGCTCGCTGCATTGGTGTCATGGACGATCAAAGGATTGGAATCATTGTTCGTGCGCACGAGCAGGCCGAGGCGCGTCCAATCCACCAGGTTCGAAGACGTGTTCAAGACATAGATATCGAACATTTGCCTGAACTGGTTTGAAACCACGGTGGGCAACAGTGGGAACATATTGGAGACACTGCCAGCCACGGTGAGGGCAACTGTCCTGTCCGGTGCGACGGTGATGGCTTCGAGGTGATGCGGCACAGGTTGGGCTGTCAACTCCTGCCTGCTGCCACAAAGAAAATACGTTCCCAGGAGGGCGAGAAGGGCTGGTTTCATAATCTGATAGGAAACTGCGCGGTTCAGGGAGAATTGGTCAGGGTTCACTCTCGCACTGTGCGCCTGCTGGCCTTCCGCTGTCCAGCGCTCCCTTCCCGTGTTATTTACTGAGTTGAGGCAGTCCCTTTATTGAATCTTTCTTGTTTGGGAAAACTCTTGTCGAAAATAGGAAGCACAACGGAACTGATAAAGCGTTTCGACAAAGATTAACGAGCAAAGCAGGATGATTCATTTGGGACAAAGCTCGCGACACGGCTATGTTTTAAGGCACGTCTCGGGTGAGGTTGCAGGCGATAGAATCGGTTTGTAACCCCGACCGGATCGTTCAGGATCGCCAAATGGTTGGCCGAACTGGCGCCAACATCGGTTAATTTCTGCCACGAAGATTTCCCAATCCCGTCTGTGAATTCGACGGTGTAGGTGCGGTTTGAAATCGCGAGAAACTCCAAGGTGGCTCCCGGCCTGTCCGTGACTAGATTGACTTTGAGGCTAACTGGACGGATCGGTCGGATCGGTGCCGGCAATATATTCGGCAAGGTTGCTCATCGTATCGCCGTCGCTATCGAGGGTCGCATCGGCTGCTTTTGGGTTGAGGCCATAAAGGATTTCCCATTCGTCCGGGAGTCCGTCGTGGTCCGAGTCAGCGAGAAAGGTGACAAAGCTTGGCTTCCAGTTTGATTTATCGCTCCACGCATCGGGATCCGCTTTTTCATCCACAATGACTAACGAAAAACCAGCACCGTCCGTGGATGAGCGTACCATTCATTGGCATAGCGAAAGTCGAGAATCTCCTCGCCGGTGCCATCCACGAGTCGAATTCGATCGCCGCTGTTATCGAGCGCACCGGCGTATTGGCCGGCGACGGGCGGAGCAGCCCCATACCGGTCAATGAAACTGGCGAGGTTTCTGACGATCAGAACGGAGGCGCCCGGCATGAGATTGGTAATGCTGCTGCCCGTAAAGTTGAAGGAAATGCCGTTGGTAAAGCGCACACCCGAGAGATCGAGCGCAGTGTTGGTGGAAATGTTCTTCAGCTCAACGAATTCGTATTCCTCGGGTGAATTCGGATTTCCGGCGATTGGCGCCGGATGGTACATGATTTCTGAGATTCAGAAGGAATTGCTGCACGAGACTTGGCGCTCCGGTGTAGGTAGAAAGAGCTAACAATAGCGCCAGAATTGTTGCGGACCCGGAGAGTCTCGCCGCGGGCGGAAAGCTGGCCTGAGTACGGGCCGAGTACGAAATGCCCTTCGTGGCCCCGTGGTGTTGCCGTGCGAGCGCGGAAGGCGCGCACATTCGGAGAAACATAAAAAGCGCTCCTGGAAGGAATGACGGTCCCGGCCGCAAAGGTAAAATCAACCGCGCCCTCCAGCTTCCAGCCCGAAATATCGAGGGCGAACGACGTTGCGTTGGTGAGACAAATAAATTCCTCGTCCTGGTTGCCCGAAGCGGGATTGAACTCAACAGCGATTGCCGCGATGGAGCTATCAGCCGGCTGCGGGAGCGGGAAACCCGCATTTTGGGTCTTGGACGTGCCGATGGGCAAAGCAATGTTTGTCACGCTGTGTTTGCCGTAGAAGTGTTGGCGGCGCGGATAAAAAAACTATTGAGCAGGTCGTTGACTCCGGAAGAGACGCTGGCCGGAGGGAGGTTGTTTTGTCCCCCGATTCCGGCCAGCCCCACTTGGCGCGGTCCACCACGCCGTCTGAGATAATCAAATCTCGCCAGGCAAGCACCTTTTGTTCGACGGCACTGGAATTGGCTGCGGAGCTCGGCGGCAGCACAAGCGCATCAAGGACGGTTCTCATGCGGCGGCGGAACATCTCAAGCGTTTGCGGCACATCGAAGATCACGTCGTAAATTCGGTTGTAGTTTCCGCCCGTGAGTGAAAGTGCTTGTGATGACCCGTAGAGTGGAAAGCTCTTGTGGTTGTCGTTGGTGGCCTGAATACCCTGGTCGTTGGCCGGGTTATCCAGAAAGAACGCTCCCCAGGAGAGGTTCATGTCGAAACCGATAATGCGCCAGAGATTGTCTCCGTCATTATCGTGGTAAAGGCTCATGTTGGCCCACACGTCGTCGTTTTCCTGGACGAAACCGGGCGGCCACGAGATAGTTGATCACGTTGGGGAGGTCCAGCATCTCGAAGACATTTGTCCGCCGTGTGGCAATCGGAAGGGATTCGGAGATCGCATTCGCCAGTTGCAAATAATCCGCGTTCCCCTCCCATTCGCGGGTTTTCTTTTCAAAGCCGCCGGTGCTGAATTGGCTGGGTTGGATCGTGCCGGCGGCGTTGTAGAGCGCGCCGTTTCGGTCGTAGCCGAGACGATCAACAGTTCCTCCGTTTGAACGTCGTTGTGGTTGGCCAATTGATAAAATTGCCCGTTCAATTGCAGTCGCACCGGATAGTAAAACGACGCCGGCGAGCCGGCCTGCTCACAAAGCCAAAAGCTCATCCCCTGGCGCATGTAGGTGGGATCCGGATAATCCGCGACAAAAGATGTTCTCCGGATTCGTGGACCCGGTTTTCGGGCCAGCCGAAACCGACGCCCGGATGCCGGAAGAGGTGTTCGCGATTGAATTCAAAACGATGAGACTTCTTCGGATAGAAGGCGGTGGAGTTTCCCCGAAGGGCGACGTAAATATTGTCATAGAACTCGCCGTCGTAGAATACCGAGACACCACTGCTGCCAGCTTGGGAATCAGCTCCGGTTGAACTGGTGTTCGGGCCGGGCTGCAGGACATTCGGCATGGCAAATAAATGGATGACTGGTATCGAGCTGGTGACGTAATTCGGATTCACCACTGTGCCAAGGTATTGAGCAGTGCTCGCCGGGTCCGTGAAGAGCGGCCAGCGCGAAGCGCGGCCATTCACATCGGTCGCGGAAATATAGTAGCGCACCATTTGCCCGTTCGTTGCGGAACTGGCGGGAAGCACGGCCCCGTAAATGCCGTCGTTCGCCGCTGCATCGCCGTGAGCACCGTCGTCGAACATGGGCACAGCCACCTCGCTGCCGAACATGATACGGTACGCATCGTAACACTGGCTACGCTTATTAAACGATGGCAGAACTTGAGCAGTAACGAGCAGATCATCGTTGTCCAGAGTACGTTGGGAGTGTGCAGCACATTTAGAATGGCCGGGCCAGGCGCTCCGGTGCCACCGACATTCGCCGTCCCTGGAGTTGGGCGGGTGAAATAAACGCCATTCGTGGCGGCCGTGAACAAGGGCGTATCTCCAAATTGCTCGAAACCGTACGAGACATCCGGCACTTGCGGCGGGAAAGCTGGACGGAATTCGCTTGCGATGGTAGCGCCATTATCTTTCACGAGTGCGAGATATTCCCCTTCCGCCGACAATCGGAAATTCGTGTGCAGGCGGGTGCCAGGAATCCGGCGGTCTTTCTGACGCAAAGACCACCAGGAAGCCGCCGCCCGCAAGGTTCGTGGCGGAAAACGCCATTTGTTGAGGTTGTTCGTGGAATCGGTTGACGACCAGCCATCCAGGTTCACGGTTCCTGCGTTCGGATTGTAAATCTCAATCCAGTCGGAATAGTCCCCATTTTCGTCGGCCAGGACGCGAGTATTCGAGGCCATGAACTCGCTGATATAGAGCGGCTGATCCTCCGCAGTGGGATTGAGCCGGTAGCTCCAGTTTCCTCCGGCAAACAATTTGGCCGGCGAATCGAAATCTTGAATGCCGTGGCCTGGCGCCCATGCCACCTCGACCGGCCGGCCGGCGGTTCTGAAAAGCGAAACAAAGCTACTGGCTGGGGGTGATCGGGAGCAGGCTCAAAGCAGGCAGATTATTGATCAGGAGATCGGCCGCGTTCACGCCCTGAACTGACTTGTTGAAGAGAACAGTGATTTCTGTCAGGGCGCGGACGGTCGCGCCAGCGGGTGGAACGACTGCCGTTACGACTGGGGGAGGTTGGTGAGGGGAGGCTCACGGAAGATGGCTTCGAGCGAACAATCAAAGCCAATGTCGCTGCTGCCGAGGCTGCTTTGAAACACCTGCACTGCGATTACATTTGTCCCAGTAATGAGATAGGAAGACGGCGGTGGCAGATCGTAGATGAGAAACTCAACCGGTTCAGTGGCGTTGTTGGCCGAGCGTATCGATCGTGACCGGCGAGCCTGCGGGATCAGGCATGCTCACACGCTGAACTTCGGTGCCGTTGATCCAGGCCACAAAACCGTCATCCACTATGGCGCCGAGTTGAAGAGAGGCGATTTCAGTTGACATTGGTGATAACGAAAGTCTTCCGCAAAAACAGACAAAGATAGCTGCCCTGCATCCCCGTGATTTGCGTGCCCCCTGCATACGGATCGCCATGCCTAGAACGGAGATGGCGCGGTGGTGAACTGGAAGTCATTGAAGCCAGTTTCCCGCCACCGTCGTCACCGGCGCAGAGGCTTCATTGGTTCCCCGGAAGCCAGCGCCAGTCGGATCCGCGCTCAAAGAGCATGTCCGCATGGGACGAGAAAGGCAGACAGCTCAGGAGAATAAGCTGCGACAAGGCACTGAATTATACCGGCAACGAGAAGCTGCGCGAAACGCGCAACGCTGTATCGATAATTAAATGTCACAGCATTAGTAACCAGGCGAGGCGGGACTCATTGAGGTAGGCATCGCCAATGATGAACGTGGCGAACGCGTGGCCGCGAAGCAAGTTGTTTTCATCCCAGGTTTGCGGGATCCGAGAGCTCCGCGGTGGAAATGACTTGGTTGCCGTTCAAACCACCGAATGAAAGAATGAATAATCAGCATGCGGTCAAAGCCGCTCTAACTTCCTGCCGAAGTTCTTCAGGAGTGAACGGCTTCGGATGAACCGGTCGGGTGCTTGCTTGGGAAAATCGCATGTCTGTTCGGCTGAAGCCGCTGGCCATCAGAATTCGGAGCGTGGGATGAACAACGAGGCAATGACATATAAACCGGTCGACACGCATTGAAAGGCCGAGGTAGTCCGTAATCAGGAGATCCGGTTTTCGTCCTGTCCGCCTTCAAAGCTGCCAACGCCTCCGCACGATCATTGAAAGCCCTTACGATGTAGCCTGTCGCTTCCAGAAGTGTGGTGCACAACTCGGTTAGGTCTGGCACATCGTCGACCACGTAGATCGACGCAGCTTCAGTCGTTTGCAGGGCCGAGGCGGAAGAAGTATTTCGCCGCGGAGGATGCGTTCCGAACGCGAAGACCGCGACGAGGGGCTGAATTCGTGACGACTCGAGTACGTGTCAGGAACGGAGCGTCGGGAGCTTGCACGACCAAAGCGAACGCGGGTGGAAATATTTTGTCGCGAATTTTCATAGCCGAATTGGGAAACCCCCGGCTCTGCCGGGGGACTCGCGAAGTTTGGACAGTTCCGGGGATCGTAGCGCGCCTGAGGTTGACGCTCGTTCCCCCTCACCCCAGCCCTCTCCCCCAAGGAGCACTCCACCCGCCGCCGATGCGGGTTGTTCCAGAAAGAAACTTGGCTGGGCAGCCTTTGCGTGGCTTTGTTGGTGGCGACGATGCGCTCGGCAAGTTATGACCGTTCCCTCACTGGTGTGCAGTGCCCGACCAGGAGCTTGGTTCCGGTTTTCGCGGTCGTTCCATTGGCGAAGTCACCAGCGCTTTATCACTGGGGACTATCCCGTTTAGGAGACTGTTCAACCTTACCCACTCCGGGCCGATACGCACCGTCACCATGCTTATGAAACCCAAAAAGAACAATCCCTCCAAGATCAAAACACATCCAACAGCCAAAGCCAACACCCGGGGCGGTAACAAGAAAACTCGCCTTCCAGAAAGCCTCGCGGCAGGTGAACCTCAACGCGGCGGGCATCGACGTGCATCCGACCGAATTGTGGGTGGCCGTACCTTCGGACCGCGACACCAAACCCGTCCGCCGCTTCGGCACCTTCACCAAGCGATTTGGAACAGATGGCCGACTGGTTGGTGGCCTGCGGCCTTACTACCGTGGCCATGGAATCGACTGGTGTCTATTGGATTCCGCCCTTCCAAGCGTTGGAACGGCGCGGTTTGAACATGAAACTGGTCAACGCGCGCCACGTCAAAAATCGTCACCGGGCGCAAAGGCGACATCTCCGACTGCCAGTGGCTCCAACAACTCCACACCTTTGGCCTGCTGCGTAATTCGTTTCGGCCGTCCGATCAGGTTTTGCGTGCTGCGCAGCTATTTTGCGCCTGCGCGACGAGTTGATGAGAGCTCGCAGCCGGCAAATCCTCCATCTGCAAAAGGCCCTGCATCAAATGAACGTGCAACTGCACCATGTCCTGAGCGACATTACCGGATGCCAGCGGTCAGGCGATCTTGCGCGCCATCGTGGAGGGGCAACGCGATCCGGTGAAGGCTGGCCGGAATGGTGGACAAGCGCGTGCGTGCACCCCAAGACAAAATCGCTCGTGCCCTGGCCGGTGATTACCGGGAAGAACACCTCTTTGCCTTGCAGATAGCCCTGGAACTCTACGACGAATACACCCGGAAAATCACCGCCTGCGATGAACGCATTCTGGACTATCTGTCCAGCTTGGAAAGCAAAGTGGACTTGAAAGAAAAGCCATTGCCTGCGCCCAAACCCAGTCTGGCCAAGAAAGCCAAAAGCAACCCGACTCAGCCAAGGGGCCTTGGAAGTGCGCGCGCAAATCTATCGGGTCAGCGGCGTGGACTTGACCGCCATTGAAGGGATCGGAGCGCAGACCGCGCAAATTGTGATGGGTGAAATCGGCTGGGACCTGAGCCGTTTTGCCTCCGAAAAGCACTTCACCAGTTGGCTGGCGTTGTGTCCGGATCATCGCATCAGCGCCGGCAAAATTCTCAGCCGCCAAACGCGCCACGCGCCCAATCGAGCGGCCAATGCCCTGCGCCTGGCAGCCAGCCACGTTGGAACAAAGTCCCAGCGCGCTGGGCAACTACTTTCGCCGGATGAAAGGCAAGTTGGGAGCCACTGCGGCCATTACTGCCACGGCGCACAAACTGCGCGCGCATCGTCTATCGATTGATCAAACATGGCGAGGCTTACGTGGCATTAGGACAACAGGAAGAAGAGCAAAGGTATCGCGAACGGCGACTCTATAACCTGCGTCGAAACGCCGCCCGACTGGGTTTCTGAATTGATTGAAAGACAAGGCCATGCAAAACCAGTTTAGAGAGGGAGAGCTCTGGCACGGCTGGAAAACTCGAACGCTGAGGTTCCAGTCCCCGCTTTGTCTTTCCGTTTCGACGCCACGACAATCAAGAACGGACGTATTATCAAAGCACGGCCGAATGCTCTCCTCTCCTGGGGAGAGGGGTCGGGGTGAGGGGAGACGCTGACACCTCGCAAGTCGTGGCTGCCCGCTCGGACTCGGAGCCTGAGGACCGCCCGGTTGGACTCATCATTGCTTTGAGCCATTCATCATTTGAGTTGCTTTAGTTGTTCAAAGTGCGCACCGCAACTCTTAAGCGCGTGCAAACAGTTTGATTTTCTCTCGGACGTCTAACCAATCAATTGAGCAGTCCTAACAGCTCGTTAAGAACTCCTGCATTTGTAGCAGCCGAGGTAACGAGGCTCATTTTCATTCGGGAAACAATATGAGTTCAGAGCCTCTTACGTCGGCGCTACTTTTTCAACGGTCTGCTAAGGCCTGGCCGGCAACACCCTGGCCGTCAGGCAACAGGGTCGCCGTGTGAGAGACCCTTACCGCGTTCGCACCACCAGCCGTCGTCCACGTCCCGGTGGCTGGATCGTATAACTCCGCGCTCGAAAGCGTGTTGTTACCAAAGCCACCGGCGACGAGCACCTGCCCATTCGGCAGCAACGTCGCCGTATGCCTAAAGCGTCCGGTGGCCGGTGAGCCCGTCGGGGTCCAGGTCTGCGTGGCCGGGTCGTAGAGTTCCGCACTGTTGGCTGAAATGCCGCTGCTATCCGTGCCGCCGGCGACCAACACTTTGCCATTGGGCAGCAGCGTCGCGGTGTGGAACCGCCGTGGAGACCTCATGCTGCCAGTCGGCGACCAAGTCCCGGTTGCGGAGTCGTAAAGTTCCGCGGTGGAAAGAAACTGGCTGCCGCTGAGACCGCCAGCGACCAGCACTTTTCCATTAGGCAGCAACGTGGCCGTGTGATCACGGCGCGCCGTGGTCATTGAGCCGGTCGCCCTGCTCGAGCCGGTCGCGGAAGCGGATAGTTCCGAGCTAAACGTGATGCCGTCATTGTTGACCACCCCGCCGGCAATCAGCACCTGACCATTGAGGAGCAACGTGGCCGTGTGCGAATGGCGTTCGAAGTTGAGCGGGGCGTTGATGATCCCGGGAGCAGCTTGTGCCGGCTCGACTGAAAGGAAACCCAGCAGCAGCGCCGCGAACGGCAACGCGAAGCGAAAATACTTTGGCGTGAGATTTCATACTGGAGATGACCGAGAGTTGGTTCGTCTTTGTCCCGGGGCGGAGACAAGGTCCTCCGCCCCGGCACACCAATAGGGGTTGCAGCGAATTGAGTCGGTGCGGGCTACTGAATAACAGTGTTATTTCCCGGACCGCCGTCGAGCACGTCGAGCCCAGGACCGCCCTCCAGCACATCGTCGCCATCATCACCGAGCAGCACATCTGCTCCAGCGCTGCCAATCAGGACATCGTCACCCGGCCCGCCGTCGACAGTCAGGCTGATCACGCCGGCTTGAAGGCCCGAGGCCTCTACCACGTCATCGCCGGCCAGCATACGGATGATGAGTTGATCGAGAGCCGGCTCACTACCAACGACGCTCACAGTTGCAGAGAGGCCGAGAACATTCACTCCCGCCGGTGTCCCAGTGATGGTGAACAGCATCATCACCCGTTGTGCCGGTGACGATGACGGTGTCCGCTGCGTTGTCGCCCACACCAGAGTCCGGAGTGGCTGGCCAGGTTCAGGTCGACGCTGGTGACACCGGTCCCGCTCAGATCGTTGACCGTGATGGTATCAGCGCCACCCAAGGCGTTGAACTGGACCAACTCGACCGCATTGCAATCCATCGTGATGTTGCCCACATTGCGGAAGAAACGCAGGCGTTGGCCATTGGCTGAGATATCCACCATCTCGCCGATATTCGCGCCATTGAAGAGCAGCGTATCCTGGCCAGCCTGGCCTTCGAACACGTATCGCTCCCGTCACCCGGGTTCCAAACGAACGTGTCGTCACCCGCTCCGCCGAACATGACATCGATTCCCTGGGCGCCGATGAGCAAATCGTTTCCTTCGCCGCCAATCAACATATCGTCCCCGGCACCTCCATCGAGCGTGAGGTCGATCGCTCCCGCCTGGACCGCCGAGGCATCCACGACGTCAGAGCCGCCCAGCGCTTTAATAACGAGTTCATCGAGGCCTGGCTCGCCGCCCAAGACTGTGACCGTTGCAGCCAAGCCGAGGACATCTACTCCGGCAGCCGACCCGGTGAGGGTGATGCGGTCATCCGCAGCGGTCCCATTGACTACGACGGTATCAGCCTGGCCATCGCCGTTGTTGAGCGTGCGCACAGATCGATGACGACGTTGGTGACTTGAGTGCCGGTCAAATCGTTGACGGTCACCTGATCCGCACCGCCCAACGCATGGAAGATCACCCGCTCGACGCCATCGCAATCCATCGTGATATTGGCCACGTTCCGAAAGAATCGGAGTCGTTGGCCATTGGCTGAAAGGTCCACGATTTCGTCGATGTTTGCACCCTTGAAAAGCAACGTGTCCTCGCCGCCCTTCTCCTCGACCACATCACTCCCATCACCAGGGTTCCAAACGATTTGATCGTCGCCCTCTCCGCCAAAGATTACGTCGTCGCCACGGCCGCCGAAGAGAATATCGTCACCAGGCCCGCCGAAAAGGCGGTCGTCCCCACCGCCACCGCGAAGGGTGTCGTTGCCTGGGCCTCCGTCGAGTTCATCGTCACTTGCGCTACCGGTGAGGGTGTCGTCTCCTTCGCCGCCTTGGAGGTTCGCGGGCGGCATGGGCCCGTTACTATCATCCACGAGCAGCACGTCGTTGCCGCCTAAGCCGAAGATCCGAATGCGAGTGGTGTTGGCGATGGTAGTACGCCGCCTGTCACCGCCACCGAGCCGCCGTTGACCAAAATTGTCCCCGCAGCGTCGCGACTGGCAGTGAGCGTGTTGTCCTGGTCATCGCCGGTGATGGTCAAAATGCCCCCGGCGAAGACTGCGGTGATGGACGCGACGTTCGCGTTGACACGCAGATGACGCCTTCAGCCCGCTGACGGGCGGCATCGAATACAAGCACCTTCACGCTCGCTCCGGCGTCAGGGGGTTGAAGGTCTGCCGGAACAAGGCCGGAGCCACTCCAGCTCAGGCCTTGTTGAGTTAAGGGAATCTGCAACAACCGCGGTGCCCCAGGATGAAAAGTCGACCATCGCTGTCGCTTGCTGTCACATCAGGCGACGCTGTGACTGCAATGGTGAAGTTTTGTCCGGCAGTCAGAGGGTTTGGCGACACGTCGATTGACTGAATTGAAGGTGCGCTCCAAACCGCATTTCCAACACAGAGCCCCAGGGTCAAAGACACGGCTAAACGGAGATTTCGAAAGGTAACAAAAATTGATTTCATGTGCGTGATCGTTGTGAGTGAAAAGCGGTTAAACATTGTCGGGTAATGCGGTTGATCAAATTTCAACGGAGGATCGGGTTGTGGTTTGTCCCCGGTCGAAGCCACGGGGCCTCGACCGGGGTTGTTCACTTCTAATCAGTCATTACTCTGCCCGGTAGAAGAAGTAATCGGCTGTGTAAGGCGACTCGAAAACCTGCCCAATCACAGGTGCCGTCTTCCGAGGGCGCCTTGCCGCCCACGGTGTTCACGCGCTGGATGAATTTCGTGTTGGCAAAGATGCCGGCGCCTCCCTCGAACGTTGCGCTGAGCAGCACCCACGGGATGGCGTTGGGGTTCACGGTGGCGGCATAACACAACGGTTCCCAGCACGGTGCTGCCACTGTTGCTCATCCACCTCGGGCCTCGCGAAATGGCTCGCCACGACATTGCCTTCGTCATCGAACAACGTGGCACGTGGCACGGCCTTTCCCCAGTCGGTACCATTCCAGGTGTAGATCTGCACGCCCACGCCGAAGCCGTGGAAGTTAACCTTAAAGCCGTCATCCACGGCGAGGCGTTCATCCGGAACCTCGGGAGCGCGGTTATCGGTCGGCCAGAGCGGTCAGGCCACCGCCCAGGAGCAAAGCCAGCGCGCCGACGGTGGCTTTGTTGGCGGAAAGCGCCGCCCATACAAACGCTCCCAGCCGGCGAAGGACTGGCGTTTCATTTATCGTTTTCGTTTTGCTTACGTTCTGTCATCATAACTTGTTTCCTATTTCATTGTTTTCTGCGCTTCTGACTGGAGCGAAGAGTTGTTATCGCTCCAAACGAATCAGATTCGCTTTTGCGTGGATGTGACGAACAGGGAGGAAAGTAGTTCCGGGAAATCGCAACCTCAGAGTGGGACGAAAGACCCACGGGTTGCCTTTTTCAATGTGTAGCGGGCGAGAGAACCTCAAACCAAGTATCGGCGGCGCTCCCCAAGCACCAAGCCCCAAACACCAAGCTCCAGAGAAGCTCCAAATCTAAAGCTCCAAACCAAGGCCCGAGCGATGCGGTGGCCATCCAGGGCGGCGCGTTGAGGTTTGGAGCTTGGAACTTCTCTGGAGCTTGGAGCTTGGGCTGGGATTTGAAGCTTCCCAGCCGGATCATTCCACCGAACACAGCGAGGAACCCTATCGGTTGACCTCTTCCAGGGTGGCTTCAACTTCTGCGGTTCGCTGGTATTGGCCGTTATCCCCGACCGTTGCCCGGCGGCGTTCTCGGCGATGGGAAATCGGCGCGGGACGAGAGGTCATGAACCGCGCAAACGTCCTTGCGGAAAAGCAGGTCCAACGTCCAATCGAAGGCGACGCGAACCTTTTGTCCAAGCCAGGCAATTTGCTCAGGTAAATCGTGCGCCATAGCCACCACGCAAAGAAGCCTGAGAAGTTGAAGCCGAAAATCCGCGCGACACCCGTGCGGCGGCCGATGGAGGCGAGCAATCCAATGGTCTGGAAGGAAAATGGCTTTGGCGGACGGCCCAGCGAGCGCCAGCGCGATATTCTGCGCCACGATCCTGCCCTCGCGAATGGCGTGTTGCGCGGTAGGCGGATGAGACTTTCCTGGCTGTCTGACGTCGGGCACGAAAGCACAATCGCCCATCGCCCAGACTCCGGGCCAATCGGGGATTTGCAGGAACTCGTTCACCAGGACCCGGCCGCATTCCTTCTGGCATGGCAGCGAAGAAAGCAACGGGTTGGGCATGGTCCCGGCCGTCCAAATCAGGGTGGTGGATGGGATCGGAGGGCTATCTTTTAAGCAGACCTCGCTCTCAGTCATGCTTGTGACCCGGGTGTTGAGGCGAATTTCGACTCCCCTTCGCGCCAGCACCTTCTGCGCATACCGCCCCAGACTTTCACCCAACTCTGGCAGGATCACCGCCCCCGGATGCACGAGCACGACCCGCAGCATCCACTCGCGCAGATTCGGATAGAATTGCAGCGCCGCGCGCACGAAGTCGTTCAGCGCCGCGACCGTTTCTACGCCGGCGAAACCGCCGCCGGCGACCACAAAAGTGAGCAACGATTGTCGGTCGTCGAGGGAACATTCGGAATTTGCCTCTTCGAGACTGCGGATGATTCTGGCGCGTAGCTGGATTGCATCCGGAAGTGATTTCATGGCCAACGCCAGCTCAGCGAAGCCGGGCAAGTTGGAAAAGTTGGTAATCGAACCCAGTGCGAGCACGAGATGATCGTAATCCAGGCGGTGGGAGTGGTTGTCGGTAGTTATGGTGACCGTGTGAAACCACCACCCGCTTGTTGGGCAGATCGATCCGCTCGACCTCACCGACGAAGACTTTGGCACGCGCGGAGCAGCTTGCGGAGAGGATTGACAATGTTCGTGATCTCCAGGTCGCTGGCAGCGATTTCGTGCAGCATCGGCGTGAACAGGAAAAAGTTATCGCGACTGACCAGACAAATCTCTACCTCGGGCTCGCGCGCCAACAATCTCTCCAGGTGCAGCGCCGCATAGACGCCTCCAAAACCGCCGCCGAGGATGACGATTCGCTTTTTGGCCGACTTACTGATTGCGCCGTCGTCCATGGGGCATTTCATGAGGTGCTTGAAGAAGCGAACGCGCCAGACGCCGAGATCAGGCCTCAATGAGTCAGGCCTTGGCGTGGCGGGTTCTGGATCTGTCCGCGAGGATGGTTTGATACAAACGCAGCCATCCAAGGCAGATCATGAGCTCGCGGACTGGTTGGAAGCCGCGATGGGTCATGCTTGAGCAAAGCGCTGCCGGAGTTGGCTCGGCGAAGGTGGGTTGGGAGCCTGTTTGATTTCGGATGATCATTCGTATTCATGCTGTCAGCATTTGATATTAGTTCATTCTTTCTTTAACGTTCGGATGAAAGCAACGAGTGCCCGGGTCTCCGTATCATTGAGTTTGGCGCTAAACTTTGGCATCTCGCCCTTGATACCATTTTGGATGGTCGTGACGATGCGCTGGTCAGACTTTCGTCACGCCATGCAAATCCGGGCCTTCGTCGCCCCGCGCATCGGCGCCATGACAATGGGCACAATTGAGCATGAACAATTTGTAGCCCTGGTTCGCGGGTGTGCCTCGGGTGGAATCACCAACGCTTCAGCTGCGCCCGATGCCGCGGCTGGCTCGGTGCTGGAATATTTCGCCGGCGGCGAAAGCGATGCCAATCGCCGCCAGCGCTGAAATAGCTCCCAGGATTATTCCTTTGAGTTTGAGAGACAATTTCATACCAGGCCGTCATCTGCTCCTGATCATTTCCCCGCCCCAATTATTAATTTTGTATTTTGAGCCGCAGTTCAACCGAGCTTTGCGTCCACGACCGCGAGGCTGTGGGTGCTCTCCACGTAATTCACCTCGGTGATGCCCAGCACGGTGGGAAGAATTTCCGGCGCGACCTTCATCGGGCCGGGTTTGGGTGCGGTGCCGGGCGCAGGTTGCGGAAACGCTGTGGATGTGGCGGTGTGAAAGGTCACATTGCCCTCGACCTTTTCAGCGTCTGGTGAATGTGGCCGTTAAGCACCGTGACCGAACCGAACCGTTTCAAAAGACCCAGCGCGCGCTCGGCGTCTTGCGTACCCCAACCCCATTGGGGATAAATTGACCACAGCGGCACGTGGGCAAACACCACGATCGGTGTGCTGCTGGAAAGGCCACTCACATCGTCTTTCAGCCAGGCAAGTTGATCCTCGCCCAAAATGCCCAACCCGCCTTCGGCTATATTCATAACGTTGACGAGGCCGATGAAGTGAACGCCGCGTTGGTCGAAGCTGAACCAACCGTTGCCCTTGGTGCCTTTGCCGTAGCGCACGCGAAATTCCTTGCCATTGTCACTGATCACATCGTGCTCGCCGGGCACATAAAAAATCTGACCAGCCTTTGTGGTTTTGAGAAGTTGATCCAGCGTGTCGAATTCCGCTGGCTCGGAAAGATGCGACAAGTCCCCGGTGTGCAAGATGAAATCCGGCGCTGTGGGCAGGGCGTTGATTTTGGCGATGGCCTGCTTGAGGGTGCCGACGACATCGGTGTTGGCCGGCTTGTTAAAACCGATGTGGCTGTCGCTGATTTGCACGAAGCTGAAATCAGCCGCCGAGACTTTCCGCAGCCGCAGCGCTGACCGGGCTTAACATTTTTGAGCCAAGCACGCCGCCGCTCACGGTCCACAACATTCCCGTTCCGGCCCAGGCCATGCATTTCAGGAAGCCGCGCCGGTCAACGCCGTCGTGCCCGATCATGATGGCTGACTGTGTTCAGCTTTCGCTGACAGATGGCGAACTTCCGTGACTTTGTTTGGTTTGTTTTTCATACGCTTTGATTTTGTTTGCTGTCCAGACCGTGCGCGGCCGAGATTTATTCCTGAAACAGCGTTATCGGGGGCTGAATTCCACAGGGCGGTTAGCGTGTCAGCGTAGTCGAGTGGAACCACGTTTGAGAGAATGGTGCTGATAGGGTTCATGCGTTTGTTTGACGGATAACAGATACCTCCCCGCCTGCGGCGGGGAGGTTCATTGTTCCTCGTCTATTTCCTGCCAACAACCGAACAACGATATATCTCGTCCGTTACGACGAGAGTGATTTCTGGATTGGCGCCGGCGGCCGCCGCCTCCACTTCCACGTCGGAGAAGAACTGGTGGGGCGTGAACCCCGGATTAAAAACGATGAGGACTTGTAACCACAGAGGATTGAATCCGTCGCCCTGGATGGCATTGATCACAGGAACGAAGTCCTGTTCTTCGTCCAGATCGTTTGTTGCATAGATAATGTTGGCGCTCGAGTTGTGCGCGATTATCGGGTCGGAGGCAGGCACCTCGAACATATTGACGGTGAATAATTCACCATCGTAGTAAGCGGGCATCTGAGTTGCGGCGCCGTTCGGGCTTCCTTGAGCGGCACTCGCCACGATTGTCTGACCCTGAAATGCGCACAGCAGCACCGTGGCGATGAATACAAGCGCCGATTTCCATCCGATGTTCATTTGGTGTTTCGTTTCGATCTCCCGTATTTTGGTTTTTTCTTTCATGTTTTTCTGCTAGTTGTGGAACCTGACAGTTGCCAGCTCCGCTGTTTGATTTCTTATGTTTCTCAGAATTCGGTCTTTCTGTTATCTACCTGCGGAGCCGCAGTTAGACTCAGCCGCTTGAGATACGATCTCGTCCGCCTGATCCGCGCTGATTAAACCCTGCGCCAGGAACGCTTCTGCCGCTTGCGCGACTGCGGAGACGTACTGGCCATGATTTTTCCACGTTCCGCCCGAAGCTGGACCGCTGCACGGCGCGATTTGGTCGATGCTGCACCCGTTTGCGTCCACAATGGCGCCAGCAGGAGTGCCCGGACACAGATCCAAAGAGTCTGCGACTCCATCAGCGTCTGCGTCGGTCTCACCGGAGAGCGAAAACGCTGCGTTAAACGGTCCCTGGCCGGTGATGTCGGTCCCGATGCGCAGCCAATCCGGGGCCAAAGCGTCATTGCGAATCCAGCTTTGCAGGTCGGGCAGGAACGGGGTGCCGGGAGCGACAATCGGCTTGGGCGCAGAAAGCCACAGAAAATCGCCGCTGCTCAAGAGCACCTCCGGGCGGAAGAAATAATGATCGGCGGGAAGCGAGATGGGCGGATTGAACTGCACCGTGATCAATACCTCTTCTCCGGTGACGGCACCTTCGCCGTTGGTTTTTTCGTTGGGATGCTTGTTGATCCCGTTCACGACGGAGTTCGACACACTGAAGCTGGGATTCACAAGCGTCGCGGAAAAGGTCAGGCTGCCGTCGGCGCTATCGCGCGTCGCCGAATCGATTTCGACATCGGCCGGTGAATTGGTTCGGGTCAGGACGTTGCCCGATGGTGGATTTGCCGAGTCACCCGGGAAAACGTGATAGATCTCGATTTCAACGCCGCTGATGCTGGTGAGGGCTGCTCCCAATGGCAGCAGGCCGGTGAATGTCGCCTGACTGATGACGACGGCCTGCGTCGCCAGCGAAATCGTCGGCTGTCTCGGTCTGGAGTTTGCCCGGGCTGGACGGACGCGAGAGCGTGGCGATTTTTCCATCCGGATCGCCGGTGGAAAAATAAAAGAAGCCGCCGAGGCTTGCGAGGCCAGCAGGAGCAAAGCCAGCGCGCCAGCGGTGGTTTTGTTGGCGGAAAGAGCCGCCAATACAAACTGCCCCAGCCGGCGAAGGGCTGGCGTTTCATTTATCGTTTTCGTTTTGTTTCGTTCTGTCATCATAACATGTTTCCTATTTCATTGTTTTTGCGCTTCTGACTGGAGCGAAGAAGTTGTCACCGCTCCAAACGAATCAGATTCGCTTTTGCGTGAGGTGTGAGAAACAGGGAGGAAAGTAGTTCCGGAAAATCGCAGCCTCGGAGTGGGACGAAAGCCCCCAGGCGCAAATCAAGTTTTAGAAGAGTGTCTTTTCCCTGAATCCCAACGGGATTCCGCAACAAAGCCCAGGGTTGCGAGGCACGAGCTACCCTGGGGCAACGGATCAGGAAAACAAAACCCCAACGGGGTTTCGGCTTTGGTGAATGTGCGCCGCTGGTCGCAACCCCGTTGGGGTTGTTGTTTTTCGCGCTTCTTACCCAGGGTAGCTCGTGCCTCGCAACCCTGGGCTTGGGGACGCAATCCCTTTGGGATTGGCAGACTTCCAAAATCTGATCTGCGCCCGACCCACGGGTTGCTCTCGCAATCCAGTGCGAGCTCATGATGACGGCGAGCTGAGCACTTCCAGCGCTCGCACGGTGGCGGCGCCCCGAGTTTCAACCCCGAGTTTTTCGAAGATTTCCTGCACGTGCTTTTTCACGGTGGACTCGGTGATGCCGAGAATCGTGGCGATGTCCGGGTTCGTCTTGCCTTGGGCCAAGCCAGAGCAGCGCCTCGGCAGCGCGCGGCGTAAGGCCGAGCTTCACCAGGGGTTCGGCTGAAGAGAAATCCGGCTTGAATTCACGCTTCGCCTGTCGTGCGGAACGGCTCAGGCGCGCTTCGATCGCCTGGACGAGATCGTTATTGGCGACCGGCTTGGTGAGGTAATCATCGGCTCCGAGATTCATGCCACTGCGAAGGTCATCTTTTTCCCTTTGGCCGTGAGAAAAATGAAGGGGATTAAGGCCAGTTTGGCATCCGCTTGCAGCGCTCGGAGAACGCCATATCCGTCCAACTCAGGCATCATGACGTCGCACAGGATCAAATCGGGCTTTTCCCGGCGCGCCATTTCCATCCCCAGGCGCCCGTTTTCAGCCGCGATGGGCTCGTACTTTATAGCGGAGCAGGGCAGTGATGTTGCGCCGCATCTCCGGTTCGTCCTCGATGACCAGTATCTTTTTCATAAGTTGGTTTCAAAACCGGCAGCCTGACAGTTACCGTTGTGCCATGTCCGACTTTGCTCTCAATCCGCACCTTGCCGTGGTGCAGTTCCACGCAACGTTTTACGAGCAGCAGGCCCAGTCCGGTGCCGGCCCGGCTTCCGACGTTGGCGCCGCGATGAAAGGCGGTAAACAGCATTTGTTGATCGTCCTCAGAAATCCCGATTCCCTCATCGCGAATAACGCACAGCAGCTTCAGCGGAATCGCGCTCGACCGCAAACCGGACGCAGGCTCCGGTTCGGAGTATTTCACCGCGTTACTCAGGAGGTTGGTCAAAATGTGCGCCAGCAATCGCTCGTCCGCATGCGCTGGCGGGAGGGCCGAGCCCAGCGAAAGATCGATGGGGCATCGGCGGCTGGTGGCGGAAAGGACCTCATCCACGACACGGCAGCAAAAGGTTTCCAGGTCCAGCGCCGAAGGCCGGAAATCCAATTTGCCGGCGTCCAGGCGGCTGAGGACCAGGATTCCTTCCATCATCCCGGCCATGCGGCGCGTGTTTCCGGTGATGGACTCGAGTTGTTCGTCCCGTTCGGCCGGCTGCATCTTTCTGAAAGAATTCGCGCAGCAGTTCGGCTGAAGATTGAATAATGGCCAGTGGCGTGCGGAACTCGTGCGACACCATGGAAACGAAATTGCTCTTGAGCTGGCTGAGTTCCTTTCCCGCTCGAGCTGTTTTGAGCAATTCTGCCCTCCGCCTGTTTTCGCTGGGTGATGTCCAGGGCGAAGGAGAGGACGTGCGGTGTGTCGTTGAGTTTGATGGTTTCGGCTGAAAGCAGAATGGTGAAGGGCTCTCCGCGGCGATTGCAGCCAGCGGACTTCTCTCTTTGGCGAATGGAGCCGACCGTGCGCATATCGTTCAACGCCGAATCCCGTTCACTCCGGGTTCTCCCACATACCCAAACTCGGCGGACGTGCGCCCCAGCACCTCCTCACGGGGACAGCCCAGCCAGTTCACGAAGCGCATCATTCGCCAGGACATATCTTCCGTCACTCATCCGGAGAATGCTGATGAAAAACCGGGCTGGCCTCGAACGCGACGCTGAAGCGCGCTTCGCTCTCCCGCAACCGGGCCTCGCTGGCCCGCAACTCCGCTTCGGTTTGTTTCCGCTCAGTGATGTCCAGCGCCATGGTCAGCATATGCGGCACGTGGTTGAGTTGGATGACCTCCGAGGACAGCAGCATCGTGAAAAGTCTTCCGTTGCGATTGCGGAAGCGGCACTCCCGTTCACGGATGGAGCCGGTGCGGCGCAAATCGGCCCAGAACGCTTCGCGATCTTCCTGATGCTCCCACACGCTTAGCTCAGCCGTGTTTCGCCCCAGTATTTCGTCCCGGTGTACCCCGTCCAGTTTACGAATGCATCGTTCACCAGCACGAACCGCCCATCGCTCATGCGCGCGATGGCAATGAAGATTGGGCTGGCCTGAAAGGCGGCACTGAACCGCGCTTCGCTTTCGGCCAGCGCGGCCTGGGACCGTTTGCGTTCGATGCCCAGCGCAACGGAGTCCGCAACGGAGCCGAGCGCCCTCTAAAACATCATCAGCGAGCGGCTGCCGCGAGAACATGGCCAGCACCCCCAACACCCGGTCCTCCAGCAGCAGCGGATAACCGGCGAACGCGACCATCCCCTCGCGTGCGGCCCATTCTTTGTCGCTCACCCGGGCGTCGGTTTGCACGCTGTTGGTCAGATGAGGCTTCTTTCCCGGGCAATGAGACCGATTTTACTGGCCCACCCTTACGCGGCTGTGCGGTCCATCCAGGTGCGTGTAACAACCGGCGCTGGCCTGGAGTTCCAGGGTTTGCGTTGCTTCATTGAGGGTCCAGATGCGGGTGAAGGCGACGTCCAGGTGCCGCACCACCAGTTCGGCGCATTGTTGGAGCATGGCCTGCAGTCCGGTGCCGGCATTGAGGGCCAGCGCCACTTCGGTGCTCAGCGTGGACGTGCGGACGCGCTGATTGAGCGATTCCTCAGCGCGGGTGCGTTGCTCGATTTCACGGCGCAGCTCCCGATTCGCTTCACGCAAGGCGTGCTCGGCCTGCTTCCGCTCGGTGATATCGGTGATGAACGCCTGTATGACCTGGCGTCCGCTCCATTGAATCCGGGTCAAGGCCACCTCCAGCGGTATCTCGTTGCCATGCGGAGTGCGACTCACCCATTCGAAACGCGCGCTGCCGTTGGCCATGCATTCCTGAATATATTTACGGGCCAGCACAGCGGAGCTTTCACCATTCGGCTGGAAAGGGGGCGAAGTATCGCTCGGATGTTTGCCCAATAGTTCCTGCCGGGCTTTGGCAACCCATAATCCGCACCGCGGCGGGATTCACCTCCAGGATTTGGTTCTCGTCGTGAAGGACGACTCCTGACTGGAGCCTTCGAAGAGCGCGCGAAACTTTTCTTCCGACTCGCGCAGCGCCTCGCTCGGCGCGCTTGCGCTCGGTGTTATCAATGATGCTGGCGCGAATCAGATTGTCGACCCTCCGCCGGCAGGCGCAGCAACCGGACCTCGGTCGGGATGAGCCGGCCGTCTGGCTGCCGGTGAATCCATTCAAAAACCGGCGTGCCTCCCGCCAGGGCCTCATCCATTATTTCGCGGGCCAGTTCGCTGGAGCGCCGGCCGCTCGGGTTGGAATTCAGGACTCACATCCGCCGGTGTCAGATCGGTCAATCTTTCCATCGGCACTCCGTAAAGAACGCAGGCGTGCTCGTTGCCGAACAGAAATCGTCCGGTGTCGCCGTTAAAAACCACGATCGCCTCCGGAGCGTGCTCGACGAGGGCGCGGAACTGCGCTTCGCTCGTGGCCAGCGCAGCGGTGCGTTCCGCGACGCGGCGTTCCAGCGACTGGTTCAACTCCAGCAATTCCCGCTCGGTTTTTTCCGTTCGGAAATGTCGCGTGAAACGGACAACCATCATCCTGCGACCGCCCAGGCGCACCGGCGTCAGCAACACTTCCACCGGGAATTCCTCGCCGGTGAAACGCCTGCCCACCCACTCAAATCGCTGCGGACCCTGCGAGATCAGCGCGCTCCGACCCAGGCCCTTCCGGCTTCTCTGGAGGACCTTCCGTCAGGCTGCCGTTCGGGCGACAGGCTTTCCACAGGTTGCTTCAGGAACCAATCCTTGTCCCCGCCGCCGACCATTTTCAACGTGGCGGCGTTGCAGTCGATGATCCTTCGTTCCTGCGGGTCGAGGATCTGGATGCGCATCAGAACTGGCTTCGAAAAGTTCGCGAAACTTCTGCTCGCTCTCGCGCAGTGCGGCTTCCGTGCGCTTGCGCTCGGTAATATCGCGCGAAACCACGACGGTGCAGGCTCCGGCCACCCACGTCGATCGGGGTCAACAACACTTCCAACGGAACTTCGTGTCCATCGAAGCGCCGGGCCACCCATTCGAACCGGTGACTGCCGCGCTCTTCAACCAAGGCTACGACCTGAGCGGTCTTTTCGCGGCTCGAAGTGCCGTCGGGTTGAAGCAGCGGCGAGAGGTCCTCCGGCCGCGCCCCTAAAAGCTTCTCCTTTGTGCCCGCGCGCATGAGCTCGACCGCAGCCGAGTTGCAATCCACAAACACGCCCGCTTGCGGATCGAACAACCAAATCGCATCCGCGCTTCGCTCGAACAGGAGCTGGAACATGGAGGGATTATCCTTGAGCGACAACTTCGGCCGCACTGGGACTTTCGTCCCATTCACGGCCTGCGGCAGTCGGAGTTGTTCATGGAGTCATGTTGAAACAAAACGCGACGCCTCATGGGACGAATGTCCCACAGAGTTTTAGGAAAAAAGGAATAAGTTCGAGGCTCATTCTTCGCATTTGCATGAACGACCAATACAGATTCGCAGGTGCCGGATCAAATCGAGGGCTCAACAGCCTTCCGCCGAACCAAAACAACCGGCTGTAAGCTCCTGGCAACGCAATTCTGGACAAAGACAATCGATGCACAAAGGTTTATCCCCTGTGTCCACTCCCACCGAGCTTGGTTGTGGCGTGCCTCCGGAACCGAAAAACACAGAAGCGGGGACTGCAACCGCAACGTCCGAATTTTCCAGCGCGATGCCAGCGCTCTCCCTCTCCTTGGGGAGAGGGTTGGGGTGAGGGGAAGGAAGCAAACTCCAACCCCAGGCGAACGACGATTCCCGGAACTATTAAACTTCGCGAGTCCCCCGGCAGGTATGTGTTTAGCGTGGCAGGGACATCGCGCTGGATGTCCGCGCCGCGTGCAGCGGCACAACTCCTTCGAATAGCAATGTCGCTCGAATATTTCGATCCCGCCCGCTACTACGCGGGCGGCACGGCGCAGCGCGCCATCCCTACCAACGCTAAACCCATACCCCGGCAGAGCCGGGGGTTTCCAATTTGATTATGAGATTGCGGGATTTGCGCGAGTGATACGGCTAGCTCCTTAGTCCCATTGCACTCTCGACTCGATTCTCGAGAAGATGATAATGTTGTGAGTAATTCAATAGGACCTGCCTTATGCCTTCAGATGATTTTGAACAGATCGTGTCCCAGCACTATGAACCGCTTTACAGATTCGCCTTCAGCCTGACACGGCACGGAGGCCGACGCGTGCGATCTTACCCAGCAAACATTCTATATCTGGGCGACCAAAGGCCACCAGTTGCGGGATCGCAGCAAGGTCAAGTCGTGGTTGTTTACAATCTTGCACCGGGAGTTCCTGAATATCCGCAAGCGGGCGGTGCGTTTTCCACATTTCGAGCTGAGCGACGCAAATGAAGAATCTGCCCACCATCTCACCGGAAGTGGTCAACACGCTTGACTCAGCCCGTGTGCTCGAGTTTCTCGGCAGGTCCAGGAACCATACCGGGCGGCGCTCAGCCTCTTTTATCTGGAGGACTATTCGTATAAAGAGATCGCTGATATCCTCGAAGTCCCACTCGGCACCGTTCGGTCCCGTATTTCCCGCGGCATTGCGCAGCTCCAGCGATCAATCCTCATGGGCATGGACGCGACGTCGCTGCGGGCAATGCCCGACTCGGAAACAACCGAGTCCCGCTCGCGAAAGGTCATGGGAACGGTCCAGCGCACGTGACATACTTGTTCGGGTGGCCGACTACTTTTCGGCGTCACTTTTTTGAATCCACGTGGTCAAATTCAAGTCGGAAAAGTGCCAGTAGCCGGGTGGTGGATGCGCGTGTGGTGGGTACTTGATCGGTAGGATTTGCTTGGTCGCGCCGGCACGGCCAAGCAGCGCTTGCGCCGCGGATTTGAGCCGTTACACTTCGCCGCATGTCGTGGAAAATTCTCATTACCGCCCGCACGTTGAACGAGGTGGGCCATTCCGCGCTCGACCTGCTCCGTCAGGCTGGCTGCGAAATCGTCAATCCTCCCCGGTTCGGCCCGCTTCCCGTCGACGAGTTGCTTCCCGTGATTGACGGCGCTGACGCGGTGCTCGCCAGCATGGACCAATTTACCGAGGGCGTCCTCAACTCGCCGGCGACCGCGCGATTGAAGACCATCTCCGCGTTGGGGAGTTGGTTACGATGCCATCGACGTGCCAGCGGCGACGCGCCAGGGAATCGTGGTGGCGTACTGCCCGGATTCCTCAACGAGACCGTTGCCGATTACGCCTTCGCGCTGCTTCTGGCGCTGGCTCGGCGCGTGCATGAGAGCCACCTGACCATGCGCGGCGGCCAATGGCAGAGCGCCTGGGGCCACGACGTTCACGGCAAGACGCTGGGAATTCTTGGTTGCGGACGGATCGGTCAGGCCATGGCCCGGCGTGCGACGGGATTCAACATGCGACTCATCGTGGTACGACCACGCGCCGAATCCCGAAGCGAAAAAATCGGGCTGAAATTTGTTTCGCTCGATCAACTTCTGGCCGAGAGCGATTTCCTTTCCTTGCACGCCGCGCTGACGCCGGAGCAACCGCGGACTTGTTGGCGAAGCGCAGCTCCGCAAAATGAAGCGCGACGCCTACCTCATCAACACCGCGCGCGGGCGCGCTGGTGGACGAGACGGCTCTCGTGCGCGCGTTGCACGGAAGGCTGGATTGCGGGCGCCGCGCTGGACGCCGTTTCTGATGGAGCCGTTGCCGGGCGATCACCCGCTGCGGCGCGCCCGAACCTGCTGCTCACTCCGCATCAGGCCTCCTTTGCGCGCGAAGACCGGCGAGGCGCGTCAGTTTGACCGCGGCGCAGGCAATCGCTGGATCTCATGAACGGCCGGCGTCCGCAGTTTGATCGTGAATCCCGAAGTGTTCGAGTCGAAGGCGCTTCGTGCCCGGTGCTGACATGAAAATCCAATTCGAGTAGCATTAGCCAAGCCACCTCCAAGGACAACATGTCTGGAGCGTGCCGCGCAGCCCGTACAAGAGGATGGCGGAAAAATCCAGCGCGCGGGAACGCGGATTTGATGCGCCCGGTGACGAACGCGCCAAAAACATACTCCAGGAGAGGAGAAACATCCGCCCGTGCTTTGGCAATACGACCGAGCTTGGTTGTCGTGCGCCTCCGAAACGAGAAACAAAGAAGCGGAGACTGCAACCGCAACGCCCGAATTTTCCAGCGAGGTACCAGCGCTCTCCCTCTCCTTGGGGAGAGGGTTGGGGTGAGGGGGAACGAAGCAACCCAACTCCAGGCGAACGACGATTCCAGGAACTATCAAACTCGCGAGTCCCCCGGCAGAGCGCGGGGTTTCCCAATTTGATTATGAGAAAAATATCAAAGCATGTTCACCGATACCAGGCGCGCTGCTCGTGGAAAGGAACAACGGGCGCCGGTTATGGAAATACGATCGAACACACGCCGCGTCCGCCCCGCCAGCGTCATCCACATTGACTCTCCCGGCTGATCCCGCGTTTCGCGGGAGGCGAACCGACTGAACCCGGAGCAGTTGGTGATAATCGCTGCGTCTTCCTGCCAACTCCTTCGTTCCTGGCGATCGCTGCCCGTACGGGAATGGACATCCTGGCGTACGACGATGAAGCGGAGGCCGAGATGCCGGAGGATGATCTTCCGGTTCGAATCACACCGCATCCGTTTAAAGCCGCGCATCCTGGTCAGCCCAAATACCAACGAGGAGCGTATTCGACAATTGGTTGAGCTCGCGCACAACGAATGCTACATCGCCAACAGTTTGAAGTGCCAGGTTTCGGTCGTAGCCGATCATTGAGGTGCGGAACAGGTGATGGACCGAATGATATGGGGCTGCCAACTTTATCAAATCGATGCTTTCGCCGATCAACCGTTCGCCGGGAACCCGGCGGCGGTTTGTCTCTTGAGATGGGCCGCGCGACGACCGGTGGATGCAGGAGGTCGCGCGGGAAATGAACCTTTCCGAGACCGCATTTCTCGCTGCCGCAGGCTGACGGATTTCATCTGCGCTGGTTCACTCCAACCGTGGAAGTAGCCCTTTGTGGTCACGCGACGTTGGCCAGCGCTCATGCGCTTTGGGAGACGGAGCGGCTTCAAGTCGATCAGCCCGCCCGGTTCCACACGAAGAGCGGCTTGCTTTCACGGCGGAGCGCAAAGGCGCTTTGATCGAACTCGATTTCCCCGCTAAACCCGAAGACGTTCGCTACCTCCGCCCGCCGGTTTGGCTGAGGCCTTGGGTTGCAAGCCGAAAATATGTCGGCCGAAATGCGTTTGATTATTTGATCGAAATTGACGGCGAGACAACTCTGCGGAACCTGGCGCCGGATTTTAGCGCGCTGGCAAAAATTCCTGTTCGCGGTGGTGATTGTCACGAGCCGTTCAGATTCGCCCGAATTTGACTTTTGTCTCGCGCTTCTTTGCACCGGCCTCAGGTGTTAACGAAGATCCGGTCACCGGTTCGGCACATTGTTGTCTTGGACCTTTCTGGCAAAGCCGGCTGAACAAGAGCGAATTCACGGCGTATCAGGCTTCCGCCCGGGGCGGCGTGGTCAAGGTGCGCGTCGAGGGCCAGCGCGTCAAACTGGCGGGACAGGCGGTGACCGTGCTGCGCGGAGAGCTCGTTTAGCGGGTACTCATTCAGTCGGGAAGGTGGGTCCGGCTCCTCACCCTGAACCCACTGCCGCTGAATTGAGGCTGACGGTGCTCGTGTTCCTAGCGCCAGCGGGGCGAAATATTTATAGTCATGGAATCACGAAACCCGAAGCTCCATCGGAGCGACATGGAAATGAATATGCCGCCCCGCTGGGGCTTTTCGTCGTTTGGGGTCGGTGGCTATAACGATGTCGCTCCTCCGGAGCTAAAGAACGGCAGTTCGGCCGCCGCTCGACAGCCACGGCAGTAAGGGCGACCTCTGGTGGTTCGCTAAATGATTACCGTTCAGCGATTCGCAGCCATGAAAAGGTTTTATGCTGCGTGCGCCTCGCTTATTACACTGCTTACACTGTTGTCTGTGAATCGATCGATCCGCCGATGGAAAAACCCGCAACATTGCCATTCTGATCTTCGACGAAGTTGAGGTGCTCGACTTCTGCGCCATTCGAAGTTTTCTCTCAGGATCAGCGCGCAAGAAGCCAGGCTCCTTTCAACGTCTACACCGTCGCCGAGAATTTACGCGCGGAGCAATACGTAACTGAACGAAGTACA
>ERZ1370068.5813-contig-4820_pt1 | contig 27632 bp, 52 predicted proteins | sample MGYA00561227_ERZ1370068 | MGnify/ENA primary metagenome ERZ1370068 (study PRJEB38410, sample SAMEA6850437) | metagenome | study: Metagenomic assessment of the ecological functions of the soil: analysis of the soil microbiota associated with the...
CGAATCCGCGCGATTTCGAGCAGTCAGCGGGCATTTGGCGATTTCAGAGAGCGAACCTATCGAATCGTATCCGTTCCGATTCTGTTGCAGGATCTGGTGATTGGAACCCTGAGTTCTGGGCTATGAGATTAGCCCGCATCTGGTGGAAACGATCAAACTCGAACACAGGTGGCAGCGACGTCGTCTTTATGGCAGGTGCAGGTCATCGCATCCACCTTCAATCAGGAGCAGAACGGACATACTGTGTTGCGGATACTCACAGGCGCAAAGCCAGGCGCCTGCGACGCCCGCAGTCTGACTCTCAAACCGAGGTGATGCTGCAAGGCGAAACGTTCCTGGCTTTGCAGATCGCAGAGGGTAGCCCTTCGGCAGGGGAGGGTTCATTATTCTGAACTCAATCGACCGGGCCATGCAAAGCATCATGGGTGGCATCAAAGTGACCCCGGTCCTTATCGGCCTGTTCTCGATAGTCCGTGGCCATGTTGCTTGGGCTCGCGCTCAGTCAGTCCATCACACGACCGTTGATGAACTTTGTGAATTTCATGGGTGGAATTACTCGGACCGGCGAACTGCAGCAAAAGTTCCATGCCCCACAGATCTCGAACTATGAGGTCGATGTGCTGGCTCGAAGCTTCGAAAGCATGGCGGAATCGCTGGCAGAATCGCAAGCGAGACCAAAGCCGCTACACGACGAGCTGCGTCGCAAAGGAGTTCAACGAAGAAAGCTCAGCCGGCTGGCGACGCGCTCCGCGGCTCGATGCGCTCATCTCGCAAATCAACCCGCATTTCCTGTTCAATGCCCTCAACACCGTCGGCGTACTGATCGACGAGAATCCTGAACGAAGCGCGCGCGGTCTGACCGTCAAGCTGGCGTAACATCTTTCCGGCAAACGCTTGCAGGCTTCCGAGCGGGAAGTGGTCAGCCTGCAGGAAGAACTGCGCTTTGTGCAGGACTACCTGAGATTGAGAAAGCGCGCTTCGGCGAGCGGTCTTGCAGGTAGAAGAACGAATTGAGGTGAACAATGCGCAGATTCCTGCTTCACTCTTCAACCTCTTGATCGAAAACGCCATCAAACACGGCGCCGCTTTGAAGATTGGAACCACCACGATCCGAATTGCCGGTGCTCCAGGAGAACGGGCACCTGAATATTCAGGTCTCCGACGACGGCATGGGCATGACCCCGTCAGCCCGAGACAGCATGCTGGAACGCGGCTATGGTCTCCGCAACCTCATCGACCGACTAAACATTCACTACCCCTCGGAATTCGCCTGGAAAGTCGAAAGCGAGTTTGAAAAAGGGACGGTCGTTTCACTAGCCCTGCCGTGCCATCCACCTGCAACGAAAACCTAGCCCCAAATCCCACTTGAAAAGCAAATTTCACTAGCAGGCAGCACCAGCGCTAGCTAGGTTGGGGTCGTCCGTGTGCGGGCCAGCAGATGAGCAGTTGATTCAAAGCACTGCCTACGGTTTTTGCATCACATATGACTTTCATGGCGACATATTTCTACACTCGCCGGAATGAGTGCGGCACGCAGCAGCCTGAGCACGATAGCGGTGAGACACTGTCGCGCAAGAATCGAGACTAGACACTGAAATGCGTGCTTCAAAGTCATCGGTGAGAGACGCCCACAGAGCCTCGGCAACTTTGCTACTTATAGATTCGATACTTCAACATACGGCAAAAGAACCTGAGAAACGACAAAGATACTTCCTGCTCGCGGAAACCCGTGCTGGAGGCTTTCGTGCCTCCGAAGGGGAGCTGGTATTCCACGCCGGCCGATGGAAGGTTGACGATGATCAAGCCGGCTTCGATGCGGTTAATGTAGCTGAACACCTTGTTCAACTGATTGGTAAGCAGCGAGGCGGATAGACCAAACTTCACATTGTTTGCCATCTGAATCGCAGTGTCGAAGTCCTTCACAGGCATGACGGCGAGGACGGGTCCGAAAATCTCTTCTTGAGCAATGGTCATTTCCGGCGTGACCTCGGAAAAATGGTGGGCTCGACAAAGTAACCTTTGTCGTACCCAGCGCCAGTGAGTCGGTTCCCGCCGCACAACAGCTTGGCACCTTCCTTCTTTCCGACCTCGATGTAACGCAGGACCAGTTTTCATCTGGCCCTCGTCCACGCACGGGCCCATATCGACGCCCTTCTCCATACCATTACCGACACCGCAGCTTGCGCGTCTTCTCCACCAGCAGTTTGACGAATTCTTCAAAGATGGGTTCTTCAATCAGCGCCGCGGCTGGTGGCCGTGCATTTCTGGCCGGTCGAAAAGAAAGCCGCGTTCACAACGATGTCGGCTGCCATGTTCAAGTCCGAATCGCGCAGCACGATCGTCGGGTTCTTGCCGCCCATTTCCAACTGCGTCTTGATGCCGCGCTGCACGGTCTTGCTTTGAATGCCATTGCCCACTTCGCAAGAGCCTGTGAACGAAACGGCTTTGACGGCTGGAGTTGGAAATCAGCTCATCGCCAATCGCCCCGCCAGAACCCGTCACCATGTTGAGAACGCCTTTGGGCAGGCCGGCTTCGTGCAATGCTTCAATCAAACGGACGGTGCAGAGTGGCGCAACCGAAGCCGGCTTTACCACCACCGCATTTCCCGTGATCAACGCCGGGGCCATCTTCCAGGCAGGAATGGCAATGGGGAAATTCCAAGGCGTCAGCAGAGAAACCACTCCCAACGGTTTGCGAAAGGTGTAGGCAAACACGCCGTCTCTTTCGGAAGGGACTGTTTCGCCGCTGAGCCTCGCGCCTTCACCCCCGAAATAGCGGAAGATGTTCACAGCCCGCCCCACCTCGCCTTTGGCTTCGGGCAGGGTCTTCCCTTCCTCGCGGGTCATGTCGGCCGCGACACTCTCGGCCCGCTTTTCGAGAATCTCAGCAGCACGCATCAGAATGATGCCCCGGTTCGGTGCCGGCATGCCTGCCCACGCCGCCTGCGCTTTCTGGGCCACGTCGAACGCATTCTTCACGTCCTCTGCGGTAGAGGATTGATAACGAGCCACCAGTTCGTCGGTGTTGGCCGGGTTGGTGCTGTCGAAGGTCTTCCCTGAGGAAGCCTTCACCCACTCTCCAGCGATAAAATTTCCGTAGGTTTCAGCCATGGATTGGTCCTCCACTGAATGATGCCTTGATGACAAGCCAAACGAGAAAATAGCTTCTGAAAGAAGCCTGTTGGCATCTTAGGTTCTGGGTTCTGCTTTGTCAACTGAACCGCCTTGTTACGCCGTCAGGCTCGGCAAGCCCCGGCTTTTCCGATGCCAACTCGAACACGGAAACGAACTGCCAGCCTGCCGTATTGCTAGCCGCGACCCTCTGGCGGCCTGACAGAGTCACACCAGGGTCGTAACGATGCCAATCGCGTTGATCACGAGACGAACTCCCAACCGATGCAGATTTCGGCTGAAGGTTCTTGCTTTCCAGGCCGAGCCAGTCTTACCTCGGAAGATCGCACAGTGATCTCGGCGGAGCGAGATCCCAAAGAACGAATCCGATACTCGCGATGCCCAAAACGGTCGCCGGCCTGTTGAGTGCAGTTGCATGTCTGTGCCCTTCGTTCTCGTCGGATTCAGGGAAAGATCGGTCTTCGAGATTGACCGGGGACCCCACCGTCCGCAAGGATCCCATTGGCTGACTATTGGACTTGGGATGCTGAGCCGCTCGTCGTCAATGTTTAGCGCCTCCTTTGCTTTCATGCTAAGTTTTTGCCTATGAGGGCACCTCGGAACAACCTCCGCCGAAACTGCGATCAAATGGACTCAGGGATCTATTCTGGAGGAATAGCAATCTTCCTGGTTGTGGCGACTGTCCTGATTCTAGGTATTCCAGCGGCCATGTGCCGCTGGACAAACACTTCGCCGCTGCAGCGTTTTGTGTGAATGGCCTTCTGGGCAATCCTGCTGCTCCTGCCCATCGTGATGTTCAGATCCTGGGTCGCAGCGCGTGCTACCGGGAGCGACAGAAACAAAGCTGCATGGCTCTTCCTGTCCCTCATCTTGCTGCTCTACCTCGCCTACGCGCTCGGCACGGATTCCTCCAGAACTTTACCGCTCCTAAAGCTCACCGCTTATGTCCTGTTGCCGGCTGCGGTGCTGTTGACGATCCGCCAACCTGAACAGCGTCTGCTATGGCAGGATGTGCTGATCATTCTGGCGCTTTGGCTTCCACTCGACTTCCGTTGGATGCGCGACGTGTGGGGCTGGCCAAGCTCATTCCCTGGCGTATTCAATGAACAGCCTCCTGGCAACAGGCTTGGCAGTTTTCCTTTTCGTCTGTGTGCGGCGTCTCGGAGGGTGTTGGCTATCGATGCCACTTTGAAAAGGCGGATGGCTGGATTGGCCTGCGCAACTTTTTGCTGTTTGCTCCAGTGGCCATCCCCATCGGGCTGCTGACCGGATTTATCACGATCTCCGGCCGACACTTCTCCGGATGGCAAGTGCTTCTCTCAGCGCTGGGCATCTTCTTCTTGATTGCCATCCCCGAAGAACTATTGTTTCGCGGCATCATCCAGAACTTCCTGAGAAGACGTTTCGCAAACCGGCTATTGGCATTGGTTGTCACGTCATTGATCTTTGGCGCGGCTCACCTGAACAACGGTCCCAAGCCGGATTGGCGCTACTTTGTGCTGGCCTCTGCTGGCCGGTCTTTTCTATGGCAATGCCTACCAACGGACCCGTAGTTTGCTGGCGCCGGCATTTGTTCACACGCTGGTTGACACGGTGTGGCGCGCGTTCTTCAAGTGAATCGCGTCTCCACCCGAGGACTGCGTGCGCTAGCGCTCGCATGGAGCGACGAGTGCAGACGGCGCGGACGATGTCTAAAGAGAAACCCACTCTCGTGCTCACCTCAACCCAATCTTCTCGATGGATCGTACTCGAACTGCGGTTTGATCTATTCTCTCGATCCAAATCTATATCTGGCGCTGGCAATCCACCTGGCCGAGAACCGTGTGGTTGATCCTGCTGCTCTTGCTCGCCTCGCACCTGCTGGCATCGGGACACTTTCCGCAGCCTTGGCTTTCGGATCGACAACTTCTTCCCGGCTGCCAGGGCAGGCCTGCTGGGCCGCCATCCCCCTGCTGCTCCTGCTTGTGCTCATTGGAATTCTTAGCGGGCGGCTGTGGTCGATTCCAGTTCACTGGCAATCAATCACGCCGGTTTTGCGATATACGCTTTGGGGGACCTTCCAGCAGTATGGATTGCAGGGTTATTTTCACAACCGCCTTTCAAGAGTGATTTCGCAGCCGCTGTGGAGTTCCAGCGATCAACGCCATCGTCTTCATGAGCTTTCACATTCCGAATCCGGTCCTGATGGTCTTCACGCTGGTCGGGGGCTTTGCCTGCTCCATGCTCTTTCTCCAGTCGCGGAACCTTTTCGTTCTGGGCGTGTTTCACGGCGCCATTGGATTGCTACTTTCCAACGTCTTTCCAAGGGAATGGATGCTCAATATGCGAGTCGGCCCAGGATATTTTCGCTGACGCAGCAATGTGCTGCGCCGGAGCATACGCTGCAATTTCAAAAGGAATCTCGGCGCTCTCGATTCTCCGCTATACTTGCGTCTGACTTGCAAGAGCTGCCTCGATCTCTGAGGAGTATTGAAATGGACCACTATTATTGCAGGCACGACCTGGCCAAGTTCTCAGACATGGGCAAGGAGAGTCCGGCACTCTGGGAGAAGTTTCTTGGCTGGTACAACGCTGTTTTCGCCGAGGCGCGCTGTCGGAGCGAGAGAAGTCACTGATTGCCCTGGCCGTGGCGCACACGGTCCAGTGCCCGTACTGCATCGACGCTTACACCACGACCTGTCTGGAGAAAGGGTTCCAACTCTCGCAGCAGATGACAGAGGCGGTCCACGTTGCAGCCGCCATCCGTGGCGGCTCCTCTTTGGTTCATGGCGTCCAGATGCGAAACATCGTCGAAAAGCTTCGAGATGTAACCTGATGCCGGTATCTGGAGAAAGGAACGCCTGCTGAAGAGGCATTCTCCGCTGGCGCCTGCCAGCGAGCAGCTGCGCATCATCGACAGCACAGAGCACGGTGCCGTCATTCGATGACCTCTTGCAGGCAAAACGGACTCAGTCCCTTTGTCCGCCACCGGGATTGAAATCTTTCAGATCAATGTGGGTAAGCGGTGCAACCAGATTTGCGGCCACTGCCACGTGGATGCCGGGCCGGATCGTCTGGAGATGATGACCCGGGAGACGGCAACAGACTGCATTCGCGCGTTGGAACGCACCACTATTCCCAAGGTTGACATCACCGGAGGCGCGCCAGAGCTGAACCCCAACTTTCGCTGGCTGGTTGAGGAAGCCCGTCGCCTGCGAACGGCATGTCATGGATCGGTGCAACCTGACGGTCCTGCTTCTTGAAAGGACAGGAAGACTTGGCGGAGTTTCTGGCCCTCCATTCGCGTCGAAGTGATTTGTTCGTTGCCTTACTTTCAAGAACGCGAGACCGGACCGGCAGCGCGGTGAGGGCGTGTTTCAACGTTCCATCGAGGCACTGCGCAGGCTTGAATGCTCTTGGCTATGGGATGCCATGGTAGCGGCTTGGTTCTGAACTCTGGTTCACAACCCCGTGGGGGCATTTCTCCCTCCGCCTCAGGCCGCGATTGGAGGCCGACTTTCGCCGTGTTCTCGAGTCAAGTTTGGTATCCATGTTCAATCATCTCTTTTGCATCACGAACATGCCGATCAGCCGATTTCTGGAATTCCTGTTGAGGTCCGGAAACTATAAGCTTTACATGGAGACAGTTAGCTCAGGCGTTCAATCCGCACGCCGTGGCGGGCCTGATGTGCCGAAACACGATCTCCGTCGGATGGGATGGAAGGTTATACGATTGCGATTTCAATCCAAATGCTCGATTTGGAGGTGGGGCTTTCCGCGCCGCGCCATATTTCAGCCTTCGATATCTCGGCTCTGAATCAGCCGCGCGGATTCGTCACGGGACGCCACTGTTTTGGTTGCACGGCTGGCGCTGGATCGAGCTGTGGTGGTGCAACGGCAGGGGCCGCATGAGGACGCTTTCCTATCGAACGCTGGGGGTCTTTCGCTCAACACTCGGGGCTTTCTTTGGACTGTTGGAAACTGAGCCCTAGCACGCAACCGACGCCACGGCACGAAACTAAGCAGTATGCCGTTCTGCCCGTCATCACGCTGATGGAATACTACCTTCTGCCCAAAATGCGGCGGGACGCTGGAGTCACGGATTCTGAAGACTTCGGAGCCTGCCAGGCTTGTTTGCAAACAGTGTGATTTTGTGTTCTTCCTGGACCCCAAAGTCGCTGCCTGTGCAATCATTCACCAGCCGGGTGGCATTGTAGCTGCTGCAGCGAGCAATTGAGCCGGGCTATGGCAGAGTGGGTTTTCCAGGCGGCTACGTCGATCGAGGCGAAACGGTCGCCGATGCGGCGATCCGGGGAGGCCAAGGAAGAGGTCAACCTGGAGGTTCGGCTGGATTCCCTTCTGCGGTGTTTATTCCTACCGGCACAGTCCAGTGATCATTGTCGTCTATCTTGGCAACAGCTGATCGGCGGACTTCTGGCAGCTGCCGATGAAGCGCCTCGATGTTCGACTGTTCAATCCGGAAAGCGATTCCCTGGAATGAGTTGGCTTTTCCCAGCACCCAGGAAGCGTTGCGTCAATACGTCGGAGGCCTGCCGGAAAACCTGGCGGTGCGCTTTGGTGGGTAGCTGAAGCCTACGCCACTCGGCAGCGACTTTCGAGCGTGCGACTTCTTTCAGATACCTCTTTATGGAAAACGAACGAAGCAATCCAGCAATACGCGTCATCATGATGCCGAAGGATACGAACGCCCGCGGTACGATCTTCGGAGGCGTAATCCTGAGTTACATCGATCAAGCAGCCGCGATTGAGGCCCATCGTCAGTTCAACCGGAATTTCGTCACCAAGGCGATGAATGCCGTTGAGTTCGTCGCACCGGTACACGTCGGGGACGTGGTGAGCTTTTATACCCGCGTCATTCGGCTGGGGCGAACTTCAGTTGGAGTGCAGAGTCGATGTGGAGGCTGAAGGATTCAGACAGGGAGTAAAACAGCTGGTACGGGTGACAGAGGCGGAAGTGGTGTGCGTTTCGGTGGACAACGAGGGCCATCCTGTTCCCTTTCGCGACGAACAGTAGCCTTACAGCCGAGCTATTTGACCTGGGCCTTGATGTCAATCCAGACCTGCTCTGGAATATTGAGGAAGCACTTCACGATCTCAGGATCAAACTGGGTGCCGCAACAGCGTGAAATTTCATTGCGTGCATCTTGGTAAGTGAGCGCTTTGCGATAGGGGCGATCAGAGGTCATCGCATCGAAGGTATCGACCAGAGCGAAAATCCTCGCAGGCAACAGAATCTGGCTGCCCTTGAGTTTCTGCGGGTAGCCGGTGCCGTCGAACCGCTCGTGATGCTGGAGCACCATTTCCGCTGCTCCGGCCAGGAAATCGATCTTGCTGATGATGGAATGACCAATCTCAGGATGCTTCCGGATTTCCATCCACTCTTCCTCTGTCAATTTGGCTGGCTTCAGCAGAGATATTGTCGGAAATCCCGATCTTGCCAATATCATGCAGCAGTGATCCCCGTGCAATGTCCACGCAGTTCCATTCGAGGAATACCCAATTCACGCGCAATTAGAAGGGTATACTCGCTCACTCGTTTAGAATGGCGGAGCGTCTCGTGTTCCCGCGCATCCAGAGCGGAGATGAGAGCTTCAAGCGTATGCGAATAGGCAATCTCGATCCGCTCTAGCGCCTCTTTGATATCCGCAGTTTGCTGGTGTAACGCGCTCTTCCAGAAAGCTCTGATACTCCTTGTTCTCCAGAATTAGTTTCCGCCGCTCGGCGGCCCGCCCAATCTTGCTGCGAAGCTCGAAGATGTTAAATGGCTTTGTTACATAGTCGTAGGCGCCCATCGACATCGCATCCACTGCCGAGCGTGCATCATTCATCGCAGTAATCATGATCACAGCGATAGTGGAGTGGTTCGAGCTCACGTGTTTCAGAAGCTGGAGACCGTCCACCGTAGGCATGCGAACATCGGTAAGTACAATTTGGTAATCGGAAGACTAGGAGGCGGTCAATGGCTTCCTGGCCGTTCGAGGCGATACCCCACGAATAACCTTCAGAACTAACGACTTTCGAAAGGATGTCACGAATAATTGGCTCATCGTCAACAATCAGAACTCTCTCTGCTTTCGACCTGACAACTCAGCCGAGATCTCTGGAACCAACGTCGTGAATTGAATGTATCTCTTGCGTTTCTAGCATCTGGAGTGAATCCGCCCTTCACGCTGCCCTGAGTTGTGCACCTGCGACACAGCTTGTTCTGCTAAGCTTTTCGTCCTCAGAAACTGTGTGACGTTAATTTTTTGTCTAATAAAATATAGTACAAATACTAGTTCATTACTTAACAGTAAAGTTTCAAGCAGATTCATATCAGCTCACTCAAATTCACCTATTCACAAAGATCTGTAGCAAAAATAAATATGCTAAAGTTTTACAGGCAAAGTTTCGAAACATTGCTTGAATTCGGAACTGAAGCAACTCGGCTGCCACAGGATCCATCTCCTCAGCTTGACGCGATCCACCATTGCAGTGTCAGGTGTCATGACTCGTTGACTATCAGTGTCACTGACAAATTGACGATACAGGAACAGGTCGATCTTTGAGTACATTATTGTACTTCAGGCAGGTCTCTGCTCCTGCCCTCCTCGAACGATTTTCACTCTCTAGATTCTTCCATATATATCAATCAGATACACGCCGATTGAAGCGCAAAGTGTCCTCTGATTCTTACCGGACATTTTTACCTGGACCATCTCTTGCATAAAGAAGGGCAACACCCTTGGTGGAGTGAGTCTCAGAAGAAATGGTCAGCAGCAACAATGGAATCTAAAAGCGATTTCAACTCAGGACGTGCGTTGAGTTCCCTAACTTAGACGGCGAGCAAAGGATCTGCACTCGCCAGTGGCGAGGCAGGGTTTGAGGAGACAAAACAATGTTACAGACACAGAAGAAAAGCATGGTAACGAATCGTGCAGCCGTCGCAGCCCAAAAGAGAGAAGATCAGATTTTGGAGCACATTCCCCTCATTAAGTACCACGCCTACCGGATCGCAACACAGCTTCCTCCAAACATTGAGATCAACGATCTGATCAATGCTGGAATTCTTGGCTTGATGGACGCGATCGAGAAATTCGAGCCTTCGCGCGGAGTCAAATTTAAGACCTATGCAGAGCTTCGCATTCGCGGAGCCATGATCGATAGCCTGAGAGAACTCGACTGGGCCCCCGATCACTGCGAAAGAAGAGCAAGGAGCTGTCGAAAGCTTCTCAGAAGCTTCAGCAGGAACTGGGCCGGGAAGTGAGCGATCAAGAAATCTGCGATGAGATGGGCATCGAACTGGATGAACTCTACAAGCTGGAAGATCAGCTGACCGGCCTGAGCGTGGGAAGCTTCTACGACGCTTCACGCAAGTATGGCGAGGACGAGAGTGATGCGGAAAGTCTGATCAACTACTATCCAGACGACATCGAGAAGGGCCCCACGCATGTCTTTGAGAAGGAAGAGCTGAAGGCCATTCTAGCCGAGGCAGTCGACGGACTGAGCCGCAAGGAACGACTGGTGGTTTCGCTCTATTACTTCGAAGAGTTGACGATGAAGGAAATCGGCGCAGTGTTGAGAGTCAATGAGTCGCGTGTGTCGCAGCTCCATACGAAAGCAATGCTCCGCTTGAAGCTCAAGCTGAAGAGTTCTTCCTACCGGCCCCGCTAACTGATACTGTGCCCAGTGCGCTCGCCTGGAGATTCATCCGTGCAGGCAGTCCTTCGCGCTGCCAGCACAGAAAGCAGGAAACCGGAAGTGTACTGGAGAATCCGAAGCGCTGGTAGAGCGCCACGGCGGCCAGATTCGATTCCGTGACGGTCAACAGACACGCTCTGATAACCATTCAACCCCAGATAGCGAACCGCTCTTCCCAACAATTCTGCCCTGAGCCCTTTTCCCTGATGACCCTGGTGCAACGGCAATCTGCGGAATGTGGCCGACTTGAGGTGAGATCCGGGATGTGAGCACGTACCCCATCAGGTCACTCGTTCCTTGGATCCCTGGCGCTATAAGAAGCCTCGGGCAGGAAGTTACCACACCCGGGTCGAAACACCAGGTTGCTCAGAGAATTCCAGGCACTCAGCGAGCGATTGATAGTGGTAGGTTACTGCTCTGATCGATGACCGAGGCATAGGTGTCCACAGTGAGCTTGGCCATTTCATCGAGGTCGCCCAGACTCAATTGTTTCACCTCAGCCGCGACGTGGACGACGTGGCGAGTGGTCAATCTGACAGTCTCTCAACCATGAAAGCACCGGTCAAACTGGCTGAAGCCCTTCTCCTGCAAAGAATCGCGCGATCGGCCAGTCTCTGAAATTGACAAACTGCGATTCAACTCGGCTGAATCGCGCGATTCTCTTTCAGGGCCGCCAGCGACTCTTCCAGCAACTGGTCTTCAGCACCCTCCGCTGCAGCCCATGTCTCGACGCAAAACATCCTCCGAGCAGTCCTTTGCGCGACACTTCGACATAAAACGTGTAAGCTACCGGATCTCCGTCTGTGCATCGCCACGAAAGCCAGGCAGCGTTCCCGCGTCAACCATCGCGGAAATCACTCGTTGCGGTTCACTGTAGTCCCAATAGAGCTGGTGTTCGCCACACCTCCCGCTCCTGCTCAAAGAGGTTCCGTAGCTGCATGGCTCTTGAACTGGCGAAGCGGCCTGATTTCCATTGATGGAGTTCTGTCTAGAGATACTTGATGAGGAAGAAGAAGAAACAGCAGGACGACGTAGTAGCAGCCTAAAATCCCAGAAGATGATGAGTCCGAAAATGGTTTCAAAGTTCCATTTGAGCTTCGGCTTTTCATGAGAGCAGGAATCGCGAAACGGACGCCAGACTGAAATCAGTTTTCTCCGGGCAGGAGTGGCTTTGGGCATGTCGTTCATTAGACTTGCCGTAATCTGCCGGCATTCCAGGGCACCTGCTATGACCAGCTTGATCCGTTCCTTCTCCTTCTCCCCGTGAGACTCAACTGCATCAACTCGGCGTATGCGAGAATTTGGGCGACCTTGTTGTTCAATTGATGCAGCGAATTTCTCGCCTTTTGAAAGTCGAAATCCATAGATGCTCTCCTGGAGCGAAACAGCCACTGTGAACCTCTGTGGCGGATTTCGCAAGAATGTGCCGCATTGCCGGTTCGAAGCCAGCGGATACGTCCATCTCGGATGCGTCTTCGACGTCTGTGAGGAATCTCGAAACTCACTCATCGACCGATGTCACGCGCTTCATCTCATCAGATCCAACCGCATTCATCAAATCCAACCGCTTCAGCTTTTCAATCAGAGTGGTTCGTTTGAGGTTGAGGAGTTTCGCGGCCTGTTTCTTGTTGCCGCCAGATTTCTTAAGACTCTGCAGAATGAGCTCACGTTCCAGAAATGACACTTCGGTATTGAAGTTAACACCCTCATCCGGAATGTAGATCTCTGAAATGAACAAATTGTTGTTGGTTTTCTGAATCTCGCGAGGCAAATCGGAAGGCAGGATGATGTTGCGCGATCCAACCAATGCGACGGCTCGTTCGATTGCGTTTTCCAACTGCCGAATGTTGCCCGGCCAACTGTAGTTCATCAACATCTTCATGCCTTCCTGAGCAATAGTCTTCAGGTCGAGATTGGAACTCTGGCAGTATTTCTTGATGAAGTGCTTTTGCCAGCAGTGGAACGTCCTCGCGCCGGTCTTTGAGCGATGGCAAGTGGATCGGGATAACGTTCAAGCGGTAGTAGAGATCGCTGCGAAACTCGTTGCGATCCACCATGTCTTTCAGTTCGGCGCTGGTCGCCGCAATAATGCGCACATCCACCTTTACGGTCTCGGTGCCGCCGACCCGTTCGAACTCTCGCTCCTGAAGAACGCGCAGCAACTTCACCTGCAGCGTCTGACTCATGTTGCCAATTTCATCGAGGAAAATGGTTCCTTTGTGCGCCTGCTCGAACCGTCCGATACGCGTCTGATGCGCTCCTGTGAATGCGCCTTTCACGTGCCCGAATAATTCGCTTTCCAGCAGCGTCTCGGGAATTGCGCCACAGTTGATGCTGACGATCTTCTGCTCGCGTCGCTGGCTGTTGAAATGAATCGCTTTCGCAATCAAGCTCCTTGCCTGTACCCGTCTCGCCGGTGATCAATACGGTGCTGTTGGTGCCGGAGATGGTCTCCAGCCATGTGAAAGACCTCTGTGCATCGGCTTGCTGTTTGCCAACGATGCTCTCGAAGCGGTACTTTTCCTTCAACTGGGTCTTGAGGTAAGCGTTCTCCTCCTTCAGGCGACGCCGCTCGAGGGCCTGTTTGACGACCAGGGAAATCTCGACCAGTTGAAAGGGCTTGGCGATATAGTCATAAGCCCCTTTCTTCATGGCCTGGACTGCACTCTCCGACCGTTCCATAGCCGGTGATGATGATTCCAATCAGCTCTGGATAGAGCGCGAGCGCCTCTTGCAAAACCGTCGTTCCGTCGATGCCTGGCAGCTTCATGTCTGTTACCAGGATGTCGAATGGGACGGATTTGACTCTGCTCCAGCGCCTCCTCTCCATTGGAGGCCGCTTGCACTTCGTAGCCTTCCTGAGTGAGATAGGCCGACGATGGCGTTCCGCAAGTCCACTTCATCGTCAACGATCAGTACAGTTTCTCGTTCCGCTTTTTCCATGGGTGCCTTCTCGCTGAATAGGGTTCGATGGTTGCTGTGCTCAGCAAAGCAGCGCCGTCCGCAACGAATAACAACTTGGGAAATTGTTGTAAAGAGATTGCTGGGTACTTCAGACGTTCGTGAAACAGAAAGCGCCGGCTGCCATCCGCGAAGGATCAAGCGCCGGAGTCAAACGGTCATGCCTGCTTGCCCCTTTGGCGCTTCACAACTTCGTCGACCGCGTTAATGAAGTTCATCCATCTGGCACGGCTTGGAAAGCACGAGGTCCACGCCGCACTCCTTGATCCTGACATCGTCAAGCTGGATGCCCCAACCGCTGAGCAAAACAATCGGCACTTGCGCAGTTCTTTGCCCGGATTGCTTTTGGCAACATCCCAGCCGGACATATCGGGCAGCCCCAGATCAGAGAAAACTACATCGTACTGGCCCGCTTCAAACATGGCGATGCCTTCGGGGCCAGTGGCGGCAACGTCCGCCTCGTGGCCGACCGTGACAAACATTTCGGCCAGAAAATCGCGGATGACGTCCTCATCATCAATGACCAGAATTCGAATCTTCTTCGTCTCCATGGGAGCGCTCCTCGTGCGGTTGGCTCGTTCCGCCTGCGTTGCGGCCGGGAAGTACAGACAGGCAGGTGGTTCCCTGACCCAGCTCGCTTTCAAGGGCTATATTTCCATGATGGCGCGCAACAATGCCGTACGCCACGCTCATGCCTAATCCAGTTCCTTTCGGTCCCTTGGTCGAGAAGAAGGGATCAAAAACCTTCTGTTTGACCTCGTTCGACATGCCAATGCCGGTGTCCTTAATCTTGATTTCCGCGTACTCACTGTTCTCCGCCTGGTAAGACCCGCTGGAGATCTGGACAGTTCCCCCGTCCGGCATGTGCATCAATGGCGTTCGCGATAATGTTGACAATGACATCGGCAAGTTCAGAGCTAATGCCGCTGATGTGTCGGAACATCTCCGGGAGAAAACTGTAAATCGATCTTCACACCCTTCAGATCACACTGGTCTCTCCACACCGGCTTGATGACGTTGATTGCATCTTCGATGACCTGATTTAGATCCACGTGATGGAACTTCTGATCGGTCCGAATGCGCGTGAAGTCCTGGATGCGCTTCACGCGTCCTGTGCTCCTGAATGGTCGTCCGTTCGATAACTTTCAGGCTGGTGCGCAAGTTCTGCGGGTCAGGAACATTGCCCCGCTCCAAAGCGCCGAGCATCACCTGCGTCTTGCCCAAGATTCCGGCCAGGAATATTGTTGAAGTCGTGCGCAACGCCGCTTGCCATCTCTCCCAATGCCTTCAACCGTTCCACCTGTACAATTTGGTTCTGCAAATGTCGCTGGTCTGTCACATCCTTGCCGACAAACAGCCAGGCGAACAGCCGTCCATCGGAGCTGTATACCGGCGTGGTCGCGATCTCAAAACTGCCATTGAGCACCTGGTCTTCGAACTCCATGGCAATAATCTTGTCCTGCTCGTACATTTGGAGCTTCTGGTGGTGGCACCACGGCGACTGCGGATCCTTGAATATCTCCTCCGCCTGGCGATTCACCACGTCCCGCGGCTCCAAACCCAGCCGCCGCGCGAAGGCTTTGTTCACCCGAATGATTCGTCCCTCCAGATCCTGCATGCAGATCAGCTCTGACATTGCATCGAACGTGGTCTCCCACTCGGTCTTGCGCCTCGCGGATTGCATGGAAAAGGCGGGCATTGGCGATGGCGACGCTGATCTGGTTGCCAATGGAGTTGAGAATCTCGATCTCTTCTGGGCGAAAGTCTTTGCGCTAGATGGCGTCCACCAAAGACAAAGCCCAGCAACTTCTCCTTGAAGAACAGCGGCAACAAGACAAACGAGGGAATGCGCTGCTGGCGGCAGAGCTCGGCCAGCCGTGTGAAGGCAATTGGACGCGCCTGCAGCCTGAATCTCCAGTTCCACGAGCACGCGCTTGAAACGCAAGAGACGACTCGCGGGTGTCGGCCAGAAAGGCCTCGTCGTTGAGTGCCTCTACGAATTGCTGCGACAGGTTCACAGAGCCACTCACCATGTAGGCGGAGTTGCTGAACCTGAGGCGTTGCAATGGCACCGCAATTCCAGTCGGCGAACTCGCAAATCTTTTGCAGCGCCGCGGTCGATATCTTCTTCAATGTTTAGTGATTGCGCCATCGCCGACGTTACCGAAAGCAACGTGGTCAATTCGCGATTGCGCTGCATCACCTCGCGCTCGAGCTGCAACCTGCGCGTGATATCTCTGCCAATGGCTTCAAACCCGGATACCGAGCCCGCTTTGCATCAGCGTTGTCAGGCCCAACTCGAAACTCTTGCTTTCTCCGGCTTTCGTCCGAAAGTCGAGTTCCACCCGATTGTTGTTGAATGCCGATGCATCGGGTTGCAGAAGCTTGTCAGCCTTCTCCTGACTCTCAGGAGCAAGAATCTCCAGGATGTTCCGGCCAACCAGTTCCTCCCGCGGAGTAACCGAGAAGTTGATTCACCCGCAGCGTCAGAAAACTGAATGCGCCGGAGGCATCCAAAGTAAAGATCAAGTCATTGGCGTTTTCAGCCAGACGCCGGTACTTTTCCTCAGAATCCTTGAGTTTAAACTGGAGCTCGCTGGTCTGGATGGCCTTCTCAATGACCGCTGGCAGCTGTTTGAAATAACCCTGGGTCTTGACGATATAGTCGCTGGCGCCGCTCTTCATCGCCATCACGGCAACTTGCTCGTCGCCCTGGCCCGTCACCATGATCACTGGAAGCTGTGCTCCGGTTTGCCTGATCTTCGGATTACGTCAGTGCCGTCCCATCTCAGGTAAACGGTAGTCCACAATGACAGCAGGAAAATCGCTCTCGGGAAAGCCGATCGACGCAGGCCTCCCCGTCTTTCGACAGAGATCACCTGCATGTCGCCGTTTTGGCGTTTGAACGCTCGCTGGGTCAGAAGGACCTGATCAGGATTGTCCTCGACCAAAAGAACTTTGATTGGATACCGAATCATTAGCACGAATCCTGCAAGCCAACTCGCTCTCTCAATTCCTGGCGGAGGGCCAGAAGTCAACTCGTCAAACGCCGTATCAGTGCCAAAATTCAGACATTATTTCTACCATACTTTCGAGCCTGAAATCTATGATGGACCGTGAAGTATGACGAAGTATGTCAAATCGTTGAAAATGAGCCATTCCTGACGGAGCATCTTGTCGGCGACTTGGGTTATTTATCGTCCAGAAGCCCCAAATTCTTATAAAATACGAGGGTTAGTGCCAGACGAGCACACCGGGTGCCTTCGCCTGATCGTGCCCAGTGGGAGACAAGCAGAGGTCCCTAGGAGGGTCTATGACGATTCAAGACAAAATCCAAGAAGACATCAAGGACAGCATGAGGCTCAAGGACGCGCTCCGTCTGGACGTCTTGCGCGGGATGAAATCAGCCATTGAGCATAGAGAGATTGAAAAGATCCGAACCCTTGAAGAATCCGAGGTTTTCCAGGTATTGCACACTCTTGTGAAGCAGCGCAAAGATTCCATCGATCAGTTCAAGAAAGGTGGAAGAGCAGACTTGGTGGCGCGCGAAGAGAGACGAACTGAAGATACTTGAGTCGTATCTACCGGCTGCAGTCTCTGAGCAAGAGATCCGGCAAGTCGGTGACTGGAAGTCATAACCGAGCTTCAGGTAACCAATCCCAAGGACATCGGTCAGGGTTATGAAAACCGTGATGAGCAAGTTCGCAGGAAAGATTGTTGATGGAAAGCAGGTAAATGAGCAGGTAAGGGCTCAACTGGGCAGCTAACTCGCTATCGTATTCGTCTTGGGCAAGGTCGTTCGTTCCGCCACGCTTCTAATGGATTACGTGCCTTTGCCCAAGAGTGCCTCTGTGATGGGCAAGGCCCTGCGAGCGCATCCGCGAATACGACCTCTTTCACGCCTTCGCGAATGGCCTCGAAGGCACCCAAGACCTTCTTTTTCATTCGACCTTTGGCAAAAGCCGCAAACTCTTCTATTTGCTCAAAAGGGATGTCGGAAATCAGACTCGCCTCATCGTGAACGTCCCTCAGCAGGCCGGGAACATTCGAGAGAATGATCAGCTTGTCAACCTTCAATGCAGAAGCCAGAATGGCGGCTGCACGGTCACCATCTACGTTAATAGCTTCGCCTTCATAGCTGATTGCCGGGTGGCGTCAAGACCGGAGTGAAACCTCCGCTCAGTAACAGGTGAATCAGGGCTAGATTCACCTTCTCCACCCTACCGGTGAAGTCATCTCTGAGCACCTTTTTCTTTCCCGCCTCAAGAATCGTGATCGTAGCCTTCCGCATACCCTCCCAGATACGTCCATCCAGCCCTGACAGGCCAACAGCGTTAACCCCATTGCGCTGCAGTTTCTCTACAATACCTTTTGTTCATCTTGCCGCAATACACCATCTCGAAGATTTCTGAGCGTCTCCCGATCGGTGTACCGGGACTCGTAACCCGAAACCGAGGTGACCATGCGGGGCGGCTTGCCGAGCTGTTCCGGAAATGCGGTTGGTCTCGAGCTGAGCCGCCGTGCACTAGGATCGCCCGTTGCCCGGCTTTGACGATGGACGCCAGGTCCGAGCGAGACGGCATCGTAGTCAATTCCCAGGCTCCCGCCTACCTTGACAACAATCACCCGACTTTGTCCCCGCTGTATTCTTTTGAATGCCTTCTAACCGGCTCGCAATCTGCTACATCCTCTTCAGCCAATCGATCATCAACCCGGATGCTTCCGGAATATCTTGCAAATCTTGACTCCGTGGACGTCCGTGTTCTCATAAATCTGCACTCGCACGGGAGAGCCTGTTCGCTTTTCGAGCTCGCGTGCCGAATTAGCGGCCTGCGAATCGCCTTGGGCAGCAATAAAAGAGAATCGAATGGGGTTGAAAATCAGTTACCGACTTGGCTAGGACCCCGGCGTTCGCGGAGTCTCCAGAAATCGCAATCGCCGATCGCACCTCCTCGTATTTTCCTGAAGCCAGGAAAGCCAGATCGGCACCCAACTCGCAGCCGATCACTGCGATACGGTTCACATCGACATCGCTTGCGGGCCTTCAGCCACTGGATGGCAGAGTCAAGATCAAGCGGAAACTGCTTGGAATCGGAACGCCAGCTCGCCTCAGCGGTGAGCGGCGCTCCAGCTTTCTCCTTGCTTCCGCCATGTCCACGCAAGTCGATGGTGAGTGCGAGCGAAGCCGGCTGGACGCAACCGTTCCCGCACAAAAGCATCCCACTGCCTCCGATCCTGTCCAAATCCATGCATGATGGTATCGCGGGCAGCCTTAGCCTCGGCGCCAACTGGAGCATACCAATCGCCTGCACATTTTGACCTGATCGGTCGTGTTCAGGAACACGCCCTGGCCCGAAACAGCGTATGCCGGACGCGGCCGCATTCGATGAATCGTCCGAAGAGCCCAGCTCAAAATTGAACACATTGTCAAACGGTCAAGAAAGGAACTGACGCCCCTATTCTCGGAGACAAATTTGCCGTACTCTGCATGAACCTCGTAATCCACTTTGGGGTCCAAACCATAGATCGCATAAGAGCCCGTTTTCGTCAGTAATCAGAGTTGTCGTCGTCTTCTTGTTGACGTTGCGGATGAACACCTTCGCGCCGACGATGGACTTCTTACGCGCATCGACGACATGGCCGTGGATCGACTTGGTAGGGAGGTTCCTTCTTTTTGGCTTCTGTCGAACTTGAACAGAACAAGAACCAACAGCCCAACAAGCCAGCAGCACAAACCTTAGCAGTCGATTCAGTCTCATCTCGCTCCTCCTCAGAAAACCGAGTTCCAGTTCAAACCTGGAGCTTGCCGTGTGGCGCCCTCCAGATGCCGCGCAGTGGATCGCTGAATCGCCGAGCTATTTTTGGTTGGCTCGGCTTCCAGGCTTCAAGACGTAATGCGTCGCCGTTCATCTGCTTCAAAGGATACTGTCTTCTCGACAGACTTAAAGCCATCCTTCGCCGCCGCAACTCGAAACGTGTGATGCCCAGCTGGAAGGCGGATCGCAAACTCACCCCGTGGGCTGGAAATCACCTCCCACTTGCTTTTCTTCAACTTCGCTGCGGGCTCAGAGGTCAGCTCGGCTGGACGACTGGCGCCCGGCAGCCGGAAGCCCCTCCCATCGAAGCAAGTGCCGGAAAGGAGTGCATAGGGCTCAGACTGCCTTTTCCTTGTCCTTGGCTGGCGACAAGTGGTGGCTGCCAGAAATACCAGAGCAAAGCAAAGGTAGCTCCAGCGAGCTTTGGGCTCTACGCTGCATACCATTCTCCGCATTGCGGACCAGAGACCGCAAGTCTGCCCGCCCGGAGTCGCACTAAACAGGATGGAGTCCTAGAAACTCCAGCGCCGTCAGCCGTCTCTCCCACCCATACATCACGCTTCATCGCCTGAACTCCGTTGCACTGCAGCTCCCTTCATCAAGTTATCGAGCGCCGACAAGACGACCAGGCGATTCTCCACAGGCATCGAGTTCAAACCCAACATCACAATAGTTCGATCCGGCCAGGAGCTTCGGCTCCGGATAACGGTGAGATGCCCGCACTTCTCTTTAACGATGCGGATGAACGGCTCCGAGCCGTACTCTTCTCTGGATAGATCTTCCAAATGTCTATCTCTTCCAACCACTCTTTGAGAAGCACATGAGCTGTCGAAAGATGCCGCGAGACCGCGTCTGTGGCGGTTGCCGAGAAATGAGATCCGCGGTTTCACACCGCCAAAGGTGAGCTCCTGCTGAATTTCCGCCGTATGACGGTGACGGGTCGGTTGAAAGAGCGCAAAGAGACCGCTGCGTTCCGGATGGTGCAAGCCAGGCTCGACTTGTTTCCCGCGGCCGATGAACCCACCTTGCCCTCGATGAAAACACTTCTGGGCGTCAGCACACACCGTTCTTGAAGAGTGGGTAGAGCCTAAAGGATAGCCGTCGTAGCCAGGCAGCCAGCGCCCGGTCACTAGCTGGGCACTTCGGATCGCTTCCCGGTGCCGAGTTCAGAATGCCATAAACCGCTTTCTGGAGGAATTCCGGATTCGAATGCTCGTGCTCGCTACCAGAACTGGATAGTCTGCGGCACTCCCGCAACCTAAAATCGGACGAGAGGTCAATGACCCGTTCACCCAATTGCAAGAACTCTGCGATGCGCCCCATAGCCATGCCATGCGGGAGAGCACAAGAAAGGAGATCGGCCTTCCTCAAGTCGGCGCTGGCCACAAACTTCAGGTCGGTGCGCTTTGCGCAGGTTGGGATTGAACCGAGTGCACATACTTCCCTGCGTTGGATTCTGAAGTCACCTGGCTCACCTTCACTTGAGGGTGGCCTAACAACAACGCGCAACGTCTCGCCGCCGGTATAGCCGGAAGCCCCAACAATGGAAACCGAGATCATCAACCTCCCCAGCACGCTCATGGATATCAATCCGCCTGTACTCATGCGCTCAGTCCAGTGCTCATCACTTGCTCTCTTCCCCACTTGCAACACGTAGTCAATCACCTTCGCAGGGAATATTGACGCCGGTCAGTGTCGATCGAGTTCGAAACTCCATCGTATAGTTCACTTCGTTCACTAAGCAGTCCCCGATCCGACTCAAACAGATCGATCGCCACAATGCCACCGCCGACTGCCTTGGCAGCGGCAAGTGAGAGCCGGTTCAATTCGTCAGTCACCGGGACAGTTCTCCGCCTTGCCGCCGCGCGCGGTGTTCGTGATCCAATGCGACGAGTAACGATAAATCGCGCCAAATCCGTATCATCTCCTACCACGAAGCTTCGAATGTCTCGGCCTGCCTTGGGGATGTACTCCTGAATGTAAAAGATGGAATGATGATACGAGACCTGGGACTTCCTTGTTGTTCCAGAATCGCTTCAGCCGCCTCGCGGTCGTTGATCTTCGAAAGCAAGCGTCCCCACGAACCCAGCCGGCTTCAACACCACCGGGTAGCCCAGTTCTTCAATGGCCTGCAGTGCCGACTCTGGAGTAAACGCCAGCAGATGTTTTCGGAGAAGGCACACCCTCGCGTATCAGAGCGTTTGTTGTCAGAAACTTGTTCCCGCAAACATCGGCAACCTCAAATCGGTTCACCGTAGCGATGCCCCAGTCATTGAGCACCTTGAGCGCATACAGGGCACGCGAATGATTGACGCAGCGCTCCAGTACGACGTCAAGAGTCCATATGTTTGGCGTTCAGGCGGAAGACGGAGCTCGCGGTCGTCGAGCACCTGGAAAACTCCAGTCCGCGACTGCTTAGCTCTTCAATCAGGAGCTTCTCTTCTTGCGGACAATCGAGGCACAGTCAAACCAATTTTCATAGTTGCGCCTGAAAACAAAAACCACTAGCCCCTTCGGTGCGATTGCGCTTCCCGATAAAGCTGTGGCTATAATTTCAAAGGAATTCTGGTCTGAAGCCGCTGACGCCACTCGCCGGGTTACTCTCCCCAGTCCTCTTCTTCTTCCGGGGCCAGTTCGAGTTCGACGGGATCGGTTCCCACCACTTCCAGATCTGCCCCGCAATCCGGGCAGTTCACGATCTCTCCCTTTTCCACTTCCTCCAGCTCAATGTCGGCTTCGCACTCAGGACGGTAAGCCACGTTCAATCCCTCCTTGGTGTTTCAGAAATCTCAATGCTGCGGCGAAAATGTTCTCTGAATGATAACGGTCGCGAGGTTCGCTGTGGAACGAAAAAGCAGGAAATCCTTAGGAAACTGCTCCAGCGCCCCAAATAGGACGCAGAGTATAAGTAATGCGAAAGACACTGTCAAGCGCATTTCTGGAAACGCCGATAGCCCGAAAATGCGCACTGCTCGCTGCTTTCCAGGGAAGCGCACGAGTGGAATTCCGCGTGGAACGGAGCCTTCATCAGCGTTGCGGAGAACGATCGTCTCCCCGTCCGGTTACGAAGCGTTGGAGCGAGTTCGGACTTCAATTCATACGTGACATTCCGACGCCATCGGTGATGACTCGAAAGTTGGCGTTCTGATTTCAACGCGTGCTGCTTCTTCACCTTTCTACCGTGACTTCGAGTTCCTCCAGGTGAGCTGCGGCCCGCTTAGAAACTGTCTAGGATTTTGGCGCAAGAAAGTAACGCGCGGCACAACATAGACGCACATTGAAACCCTCAAGACTCAAAGCAGGGCAGTCTGCTGAGTAGGCGTTGACTGACTTGGCTGTACCGAGGACGAATATTCGTGGAGGGTGGTCGATCGTCCCATAAAGCGCCAGATGGTGCCCCAAAGCTCTGATTGCGGCGGTGATTTCTGGTTGGAGTTCTTCTGGTGGTCAAGGCAGTGAGTCCGACGCCAGCTTTCACCAATCTTACCGGGTGAGGGGAAATCAGCACAGGTGGCGGATGAAAAGCGTGCAATAGCTCATTGGAATGAATCGACTCATTCCCAATCGAGAGGATCCGAGCTCTCTGCGGGGGCTGACAGTCACCTCACTCGGAGCCTTCGGATTGGTGAGCGAAATGGGGGCCCAGGTCAGGATCTACTCCACCTTGTCACGCCATGGATTGACCGTCTCAGTGCACAAACCGTGGCTGTTCAACCGGCTTCGGCATTTGAAAGGACAAAAAGGGTAGGGGCTATCGGGTAACCCAAGACTCGCGGTTCATGGGATTGTTAGATAGCTGCATAGCTTCGTCATAGTGGAAACCACTCGTCAATCATCCGAGCCTGAGCTGGGTGCAGCGGAACTAGCTTGGCAAAGCTCTGTCTTCAGGGACGGCTCGTTCCTGGGCGATGGTCGGCCTAAGAGCCAGCTTCACAGTGCTAAGCAGCGTGTCTCCAGCGCGTCATTAGTGGGGTGGTGCAGATAGCGTGCCCAGGCCTCGGCCCGATCTTCCAAGCATGCGCGCTGGCATGAGGCGCTGACGAAACGTTGGCTGCCAGATCCGGCACGCCCCGCTCATAGTCAGCAAACCTCGGGTGCGCCAGTGGTTCGCCCCTCTTCGCCGCCAAAGAGGCTATGAAAGCCATAGAGCGAGCGCGTTGCCGTCCCCGACGAGCTTCGGTCCCTGTAGTAATGGCCGACCTCGTGGCGTGAAGTGGCCCAACAGCGTGCGGTATGGTTCACGCATTCGGAGCCGCCGCTTTTCCCGCTGAGCGCCGTCCGCTTCGGCCAGATTGAACAGGTAGACCACTCCGCGTCGACATGCCGGGTCCGCAGTGAGAGAGCCCGCGTGTGCAGTCAGCGACTGCAGGCCAAAATCCAAAGGCCAGGCCGTGCACCGGATTTGGTGGCATCGACTTCTCAGAGGTGTCTCCAAATTCAGGAAGATCTGCGGGCAGACAAAGCCGCCGTGCTTGGCCACTTCGAGCCTGAACTCACGCTCCTTTTGTGCCCTGGAAGTGGCTGGCTGATCCGGGATCATCCGCGTGGAGGCGGCATCGATCTCACAGAGGGGGATGGTCGCCTTCAGCGATGGTATCAGCTTCTCCGGCACAGGTGATGTTCTTCACGATCAGCGCCTCGCGCACAGACGGGTAAAGGCCCTGTTCCACGCGCCCGAGAGAATGGGAGAGCGCCATGGGCCGTGGTCTCCTCCGCCAGCGCGGATCGAGCGACCCGCGGGGCCTCGCGGGATCTGGCAGGTAGGCGGTAACAGGTGGTGATGTAGTGCAACTCGCCGCATTGGATATTTTCGAAGAAATACGAGCTGCCGCTGGCAGTGGTCAAGCTAATGAAAGATCTTCATGGCGCAGGTCTTGGACCGCGGCTTGGTGGGTCGTCCAAATTGATCAACCCGGGAAGAGTCCATCGAGACACGCCGGAAAGAGGATCGAAACGATTCCGGTCCAAGGTGAGTGGAATGGTTAGTGGGCACAGCGGGACCATCGAAACCCAACCTTTTCGGCAATGCTATAGCTTCGGCCAGGAGCTGCGCTCCTTTCAGCACCCACCCTGGCAACAATCAATTCCGCTAGAATGCCGGCAGACATCATCTGTGCCCCCAACAAGAGCGAGGCCGCTGAATAGGATCAACACCGGACGAGTACCAATCGAGCGATGCCCCGTCACCCAAAGCCAGGCAAGATAGGCCAATCCCAAAACCCGACGGCGAAAGGGCGACGAGACCGGTAGCACCCAGAAAATGGAGCGGGCGTTCGCCGAACATCGTCAAGACCCGCTACTGTGAGCAGGTCGAGCAGGCCCTTGACGAAGCGCTCCACGCCATAGTTGGACTGGCCGTGAATCCGGGGTCGGTGCTGAACCTCCATTTCCGTTACTCTGAACCCTCTGGCGTGCAGCGAGCAGTGTGATGAAACGGTGCAACTCTCCGTAAATTCTGATTTCGCGGACGACGTCGACTCGATATCCCTCTGAGCCGCACAGTTGTGGTCGTGAAGCTTCAAGCCACTGGCAAGCCGGATTATCCAGTTAAAGATCCTGCTCGGAATCACTTTGTGCCAGGGATCGAAGCGGCGTCGCTTCCAGCCGCTGACTAAGATCGAATCCTGCTTCAAGCTGAGCGAACCAGGCCTGGTATTCTCGGAAGGATTGTCCTGCAGGTCTGCGTCGAGCGTGACAACGAATTCACCGCGCACACATGCGAATCCTGCGCTCAACGCCGCCAGCCTTGCCAAATTTCTGGCGAAAGCGGATGCCCTGCACTCGGGGGTCACGCCTGGCCAGCTGTGTGACTTCGTTCCCAGCTCCCATCCTTCGAGCCGTCATCAACAATGATCATTTCCGGCTTGAAGACCTGCACTGCGCAGTACCTCATCAATCTCCCGATGCAGAGGCGCGAGGTTCTGCTCCTCATTCAGCTACAGGAATTACGATGCTAATCATTTTGCGTACTCTTCGCGTTCTGCCGAAGCAGATAGAGGGCAACCCGCAACTGAACAGCTCCACGGATACATGCGTGATCCGGGCAAGAATGGCGATCAAGCGACGGCGTTGCTGGTCCCAATACTCGGGCCCAAGGTCTGCATCAGCACCCATCTCTGACGCTCGAGGCCGGCCGGAACAATCAACACTGCAGAACCCGCTCCACAATGGCCAACGCGATACTGCCACAGGCCAGCAGAAACCCCGCGAAACTGAAACATCGAAATGCCCAAGCTGCCTGCAATTGCTAGCAAACTCATTCCGGCTGCCATCCATCCCGGAATGGCAGCCAGCTGAACCCTTGGAACCAGGTGGCGTAAGTGATGGGTCGCGATGGGAACAGCGCCCACTCTTCTGGAAAGAGCGTGCCGTCCAAGTGGTCAGCCGGCTAAACACGGGTGGCAGCACCGCAAAAAGCAGGCCGAGCTGCGAGTCCGCCTGGCGAGCGCGACCATCACATGGTTGAGGCATTGCCAGCGGACAACAGTGCAACCAGCGCCAGCAGTGATCCCGGCGGCCATCATAGCGAGGGGTTTCATAAAATGTCGAAGCTATGATCACGGGATGCGGTTGTAGCTTTGATTAGTCGATGAGGGCGCAGCGAATGAGAATGACCCAAGCGCTTGCCGGGAATGTACTTTCCCAGCTGGCTGGCGAAATAGGCGCGCTGCACCTCCAGCCTGCCTCGGAGCAGCCTCCCATGCCCAGAGCTGCCTGCGCGCCAGCTAAGCCGCAAAGCAGGCCATTGCCACTGCGTACAACAATCGCGCCTGATGAACAGGCAAGCGGTAGATCAAGATATGAGTTTCGTGTGCTGGAGCTTCCTCAATTCCGCAACGATCTGACGTCCTGCCAGCTGCATGAGCAGGACGCCTGCACAGACCCAGCGCGCCAAGCCAGATCAGGCTCTTCCTGCAGTCTTGAGCGCGACGGCGTCGATGCGGGCGGTGGAGTGGACAATTCGAGGAGTCGACTGCAGAACGGAGTGGTCGAGAAGACAGGCAGAAGGACCGCTTGTAAACCTGACTCCACAGAAGTGGGTCCGACGAGCTGAACGCTTGCAGGAAAATCAGGACAGCCAGCAGTCGGCAGCGTGAATCCATCGACTAGCTGAATCCGACACGCCTGCAAGTGCCGCCGGCCTCGCAGAGCTGCGGCGGCACTTACAGACTTAGTGAAAGCACCGCTGTGGCTCTTTCAGTACGCGACCGACGAAGCTATTTCTTCTTGTTCACGGCCACCTTTGAGTTCCGGCTCCAGGGAGCAAATTTGGCAACTTCTTGGCGGCGATCTTGATTGGCTGTCCGGTCTGCGGATTCCGACCGGTGCGGGCTTTCGGCTTTGCGACAGAGAAGGTCCCGAATCCCACAAGGGTCACACGACCCCCCTTCTTCAGGTCACCTTCAATGCCGGACTACTAGAGAATTGATGGCAGCTTCAGCCTGCGATTTGTTGATGCCGGCATCCTTGGCGACTCGCTCAATCAGGTCTGCTTTGTTCATGACTCTCTCCTCGGATGAGTTGAATTGTGCTGGCCAGCGCTATTTGGTGTGGAGGGGTTATACAATGGCTCAACTGGGTCGTCAGGCGTTTTCGTGCTCAATTTCGCTGCACTCGCTGTCGTGCCCCGCCCAGCAGCGGCCATCCAGCAGCTAGCTGAGGAAGAGATAACATGACAGACAAGATTGTGATCTTTGTAACGGTCGGAAATTCCAAGGATGCAGCATTGCTGGCAAAGAGCCTGGTTGAAAAACGTCTGGCTGCCTGCGTTAACCTGCTGCCCGGCGTTGCGTCGTGGTATTGGTGGGAAGGGAAAGTGACGGAAGACCAGGAGGTTCTGTTAATGATGAAAACATCACGCGACAAGTTTGCTGACGCTCGAGAGAGAAGTCATCCGCGGCGCAATTCCTGCGCCGCTAACGCCGAGGTCATCGCACTGTACGATCGTGGAGGGCTCGAAGAACTACTCTGAACTGATTGATGAGTCCTTAAAAAAAATTGAGCCACTGAATTCTCTAGCAATACGTAACTGAACGAAGTACA
>ERZ1370068.7302-contig-6229_pt1 | contig 27618 bp, 47 predicted proteins | sample MGYA00561227_ERZ1370068 | MGnify/ENA primary metagenome ERZ1370068 (study PRJEB38410, sample SAMEA6850437) | metagenome | study: Metagenomic assessment of the ecological functions of the soil: analysis of the soil microbiota associated with the...
TTGTACTTCGTTCAGTTGCATCATTGCTCAGGAACGTCGACCGCACGATCGATGCTCTGATCGAGCGAAGGTCGGCCGACTTCGACGAAGGTCCTACCGACGAGGAGATGGAGGCCGCGAAGGGATACCTGACCGGCGTCTTCCCGGTCCGCCTCGAGACCAATGCCGGCGTGGCGAACCAGCTCCTGACGCGGAGGTCTACGGGCGCAGGGCTCGACCACGCATCCAGCGATACCCCTCGATCGTCCGGGCCATCGCCACGGACGCGAGGCCGCCGCGCGGAAATACCTGAACCGCGACGCGTACGTTCTCGTCGTCGCGGTTCTACGAGCTCGAAGGACTCCCGGTTGGCAAATGACTCCCGCGCCGGCGAGCTTTGCGCCCCAGCAATCCCGCGCGGCCGGCGCCATGTCTGGCCTTGCCGCGTTCCTATCGCGACCGCGCCAACCCCAGGCCCGGAGGCGAAGCCGGTTCTTTGTTCCTGGGACAAGAAGACCGTCAGGGAGCGGTCGACGCCGCGTCCGAGCAGCGATGATCTGGTCGACCGCGGGGACCCTACGCGGTCCGATCGTGATGAAGAAGCGGCTGGTCCTTTTCGGCGACGCGGGATCGCAGAACACGATCCTGGACAGGGGCGACAGCGTCCGGGTCCTCGACATCGAAGGGGTGAAGGGCGCCGCCGTCATCGGATTCACGATGCCGCGGAAAATCGAACGCCGGCGGCGGCATCCACGTGCGCGACACCAGCTATATTCGCGACCATCTTCGAGAAGAACTGGGAGAGCGCGATTTCCGTGGCAGTCGTCGACCTCAACATGCGCGAGCTGCAATTCACCGAGAACACGGGAAGCGCCATCTATCTCAGTTTCTCCTCGGTGGTGATGCGGCTCTGTTTGTTCAGGAACTCCGGATACGCGGGTGGGGCAATCAACATGGTCCACTCCGGCTCAGTCCTCGATCCACGCCGGTATCCTTCGAGGAAAACCGCGCCGAGGCCGCCACGGGCGGCGCCGTGAGCACGGACAGCTCGGACATCTGATCGCGTCCCAATTCAGGAACAACACCGCGAAGGTCGCGGGCGGCGCGATCCTCGATGAACGGAGCGCGCGTGGTTCTCTCCCTGCCTCTTCCTCGAACAACTCGGCGGCAAGCGGGGCGGTCCACGTGGACAAATCCAGCCTGAACGTGGGCATCTGCGTGTTTGACCGCAATAGAGCGATCGCCCTGGGCTCCGCGATCGGCGTTGTGGGGCGCGGGCTCGCGGGCATCGGCTTACGCTCATTCAGGGCAAAGCATTCTATAGGAACGCGTCCGGACAGCGAGGAGCGGCCATCTGGAGCCGAGCAAGTCTCCCCGAGGTCCGGAAGAACATCTTCGTCACCAGGGGGCCAGAGAAGGCAGTCGCGGCGTTTCGCGTCCGCTCTACGGTCTCGCCTGATCCATGATCCCACCGGGGCGCGATCCGCACGCTCCCCTCGGCCGACGCACCCTCGTGGGCGACCCGCGCTCTTCTGCGACGCCCAAACGGCGATTTCTATCTCAAGGACTTATCCCCATAGTCCTCGCCCCTTGCGGTCCGATTGGTGCCCTTCCCAAAAGGTGCACTAGTTTCAAGGATCAGCTTCCAAACAAGTAGCCTTCCTCCACCCGCGATAAAGAAGCCTACCCCAGGGACTTTCGCCTTGCCCAGCCGGTAGGGGAGATGAGTCCGGTCAGCCGCCACACACTTCTGGGGAAGCATGGAGGGTCGCCATGAAAACCGCGCAGTTCCGTTGGACCCTTGCCGGCATCGCGGCCTGGGCTCTCTGCCTCACCCTCGCCGCCGCATACGCGTCCGCGCAGACGAACGCTGCGGACGACGAGGAGGAGAAGAAGGTTCGAATCTACCAGGAGGGGCTCGGAGCCTCTGCAAGATGGAGAGGTTCGGATCACCCCAGGACGACAGCACGCATATCCGCGCCGGGGAAACAGCCGGTGAAACCCGCGATAACCGGAACCGACAGTGATAACGAAAGCAGGATGCCCCGGGTCCCTGGGGGGTACCTCGGCGTCGCGGTTGGAGTATCACCCGCGAGCTTCAGAAAGCCAAGGATCTCCCGGAGCCCCAGGGCGCGTCGTAATCGGGTCGAGTCGGATAGCCCCGCCTGAGGCCGGGATCCGCCGCGGCGATGTTGATCATCGAGCTGGACGGAGACAGGATCCAGCGGGCAATCCTCGGACCTGATCTCGCAGTCCGCGATCGTAAGCCCGGCCAGAAGGTGAAGGTGATGGTCACCACCGGAGCGGCGAACGCAAGTCGTTCACGGTAACGCTGGGCACGCGGCCCAAGGAATTCTCTTGGGTAGTGCCCGTTCAGTGGATGGAGCGTGCCGACGGGGAGCCGAGGATGCCGCCCAGGGGGCGACCAGTTCGACCGTATCGATAACATATCGTCAGGACATACAGAAGCAGCTCAACGACATCCAGAACGATTGACCAAACTGCGGGAGAGGCGATCTCAGCGGCTCAAAGGGGATGGAGATCGCGCCGCGCGAAGAGCTAAGGCCCGCGACGAGGGACCGCGGACCCCGCACCAACTAGAGTGAACGGCGGGCAGGCGGGCGAGATCGGCCCGGGTCCCCCGTCCCATCGGCCCCAGCGCCCGCCCCTCCCCTTCACCAACTCTTGGGGGTTGGCGCGGGCACCACGCGTTAAGCTACCGTTGCAGAGTCTCGACCTGAGCCGGATTTTTGCTTCATACCGGCCTGCCCGATCCGATAACCCTGGAGAGCAATCGTTTGTCCCCTTTTCTATCGGCGAGCAGGGAGTCCAATCCGGACGAGGGCTAATTGGACTATGACGAGACGAAATAGGGTATTTTGCAACCGCCCTGACCCTCGGATTTGCCCTATTGCTTGAGGGCGCTCGGGTCTCGGGTGTCGATGCTCAGGCACTTCGGCCTTGGGTAACGGCGCCTACCGAGGAAGCGGACCGAGGCCCCCGGCGTGACGTCGCCCGGGCAGCCGTCCTCAGGGACCAAGCTTGCACCTCGGCCACGACCGCCAAGCGGTCGCGACCTGCACCAGGACCCGCCGCCGTCGCCGCCCGCGGCCGCTTCGGCCTACGCGGTAACGCAACATGGAATTCCGCGCCTTCACGTGAAGGGCGGCTCGAGCGTCATCGACGCCAATAACGACCGCGTCCTCTTCCAGAAGAATCCCGAGCGCATCCTCCTCCCGACAGCGAGCCTGACCAAGCTCGTGACGATGATGGTTTTCATGCAGACCAATCCTGAGTGAGGATCGCGCGGACGAGATTGCCCTGATGACGTGTCCACCGCGCCAGCACTCAAGCCGCACCTGCATCGCCGCTCCCGCGAGGAGATCACGGTGCGCGGTTGCCGATCTGATCCACGCGGCGCTTGATGTCGTCCGACAACGCGGCGACCAAGGCGCTCGTCCGCACCTGCGGCGTCCCGACGGATGAGTTCGTGCGGCGGATGAACTCCTGGTCGACTCGCTCGGTGTGCCCGAGACGCGCTTCGTCGAGCCGACCGGCTTGAGCGGAGCTGAACGTATCACGGCGCAGGGCATGGCGCGCACTCCTCCGCGCGGCGACCCAGAGCGACGTGGTGAGCGCGATTGCACAGAAGACCGAGTACTCGTTCACGACGAACCGAAGAATGCACCGCGCTGGTCAATACGAACCGTCTGCTCCGCAGCCAGTGGAACATCACGGGCGGAAAGACCGGTTTCATACACGAGGCGGGCTACTGCCTCGTCACGAACGTGAAGGGACCCACCGGCATCGATATCACGGCGGTGGTGCTCGGTGCCTCGAGCAATGCCCTTCGCTTCGCCGAAGCGCGACGGATCCTCGACTGGACGTTCCGCTTCGGGTTGGCCCTTCCCCAGACGACCCCGGAGAGCGATTGAGGTTGCCGCGCCGGGCCCTACGACGCCAGGGAGTCGGCGCCGGCGAGGGTTTCGCCAGCGCCGGCCTCACCGCGGTGGTCGTCCTCGCGATCGCGTCGGGCATTGCCACGCCCGTGCCGGCCTTCGGCCGCCGACAATTCCGCTCCCGTCGCGGGCGCGTTCGTCTATCCGGTCGGCGATGAGCTCGACTTCACGAAGCCTCACGAAGGCGAGGGCAACGCCTACTGGCGTCTCGGACGGTTACCTGGCGCGGCGCGGCCGCAAGAACAGCGGACGCACTACGGTGTCGATCTCGCGTGCGGCCACGGCGGCGCGCCGATCCGCGCGATCGCGTCGGGGTCGTCATCGTCGCGACGCCAATGCCATGATCAAGGTTCAAGCGGATGCAGAAGGTCAAGGTCCCGGTGGTCGAGAACGGCAAGCGCGTCTACAAACAGACGACGCGCCCTCGCCCGGTCTACAAGTGGCGCACCGGTTGGGGAAACTACGTCGTCATCCGGCACACCCTGCCGTCGGGCGAGACGGTCTACTCCCTCTACGGCCACATGATGCCGCGATCGATGATCGTGAAGCGCGGCGACGTCGTCGCCGCGGGGCAGCCGCTCGGGAAGATCGGGCACACCGGCAGAGCCTCCTCATCGCATCTCCATCTGGAGATCCGCAGGGCGATTCACGGCTGACCCCGACGATGTGGCGGCCTCGAGGAGGGGAAGAGGAAGAGAAGTCGCCGGAGGAGCGAAGCTTCGCACAGCTCCGGACGACTGATCCAATCTGCCTTCTTGGAGCAGCATGTCCGTCGCTACGACGATCTCGATCCCGGGTTCGTGGCAATCACGTTACGCCCTGGCCGCCTGCCGGGACGGAATCGTGGCGGGCGATCGCTCGAAGTTCGAGCCGGACGCAGTCGATGACTCGGGTCGAGTATTACCGCGGCCCTGGTGATCGCGTTCCGCCTCGCGAGCCCGTTCACGACGAAGACCTGGGACTCCACGGTCGACGCCCTCGTCGACTCGGAGATTCTCGATGCCGCCGAAGGCGCACGACCCACGGGCCGGCGACAAGATCTCGGGCTCCGAGCGCCCTCGAGATCCTCATGCGCTGCCTTGATCGCCCATCAGGCGCGGGCCCGGAACCTAGGGTCGATCGACGCCCTGCAGATGTCTCCGGGACTTCAATCGCGCGTTCGCGGGTGATGAGGCCGCGGTGGCAGCGGAGGCGCAAGTCGAAGTCGATCGCGAACGCGGAAACCGCGTCCGCGCGCCAGCAGGCCGAATACGCGCGCGTCGCCAGGGCGCAGAAAGGCGGCCAAGGCCGCGGGAAACCTTCGACTGTCAAGGTGAAGCGCGTCGATTCGGTCAAGCCCATTCCGACTTCTCGACGCGGGGTTCGCACGCGATCGCGCAATCCAAGAAAGACATCACGCGGGCCGAGTACGTGCTTGCTCCTCGCGACCGCGCTCCGCCTCGGCCGCTGAGCGCATATTCCCGCGCTCGAGCGCGCGGCCTCCCGAGTCGCCGACTCAGGGGTAGGACCTTCGTCCGACTAGCAGCGAGTCGTCTCCGCCCGGTAGCTCTTGTGGGCGTGAAGTCATCCGATTTTCCCACTACCGCCGAATTCTCGCCTCGGCCCACCGCTTGGTGCTCGCTGCGCGCGGAAGGGCTGCACGTCGTCGATTCCGAGGGACGGCGCTACCTCGACGCGACGTCGGGCGCCTTCTGCGTCCAGCTCGGCTACACGCGGTCCCGACCTGGTCTCGCGCCATGACGAAGCCGCGGCCTCGCGCCTTCCCCACGCCCGACCTCGCAGTTCGAGAGCGACGAGGGCGCGGCCTATCAGTCGGAGCTCTCTGGACGCCGGCAGGCGCGCCCTACTCCCGCGCGATTCTGACTTCTGTCCGGGGAGCGAGGCGTGTCGACGTCGCCCTCAAGATCGCGATATCGATATCAGCAGCGCGACCGGACATCCGAGCGCAAGTCGATCCGCTACCTGAACGGCCACTACCACGGCGCGACGCTGGGCGCGCTGGGCGTCACCGGAATTGGCGCGCGCGCGGGCGACCGGATTGGTGGGGCTGAGCGCTGGAACTCTCGGGCCGGACGAGGTCGCTGATGTGGAGCGGAGCTGGTCGAGCCCGGCGCCGCCGGGGTCTCAGGGCCGGGCGCCGCGAGGCCCTCCGGCGCAGACCGCTCGGCCGCCATGATCCTCGAGACGATTCCGGCTGGTGGGGCTCGGCGCGGTCGTGCCTCCGCTTGGGCTATCTCGCGCGCATCCGCGCCCACTGCGACGAGGCCGGGGCGCTCTGGATCGCGGATGAAGTGCTCACCGGCTTCGGGCGCGTGGCGCGCGCTCTTCGGGTGGCAGCGCACTCGGGGAGCGCCGTGCGCTCAACGGTACGACGGCCCGACTCCGCAGCGCGGCCGGACGTCATCGTTTTCGGCAAAGGGGCCGGCGCCGGCTTCGCCCCGCTCGCGGGCGTCCTCGATCAGCGATCCGGTCGCGCGAGCACCTCGACGCCGAGGGCTTCACACACTCATCAGACCTACGGCGGGAATCCGATCGCGTGCGCCGTTGGACGCCGCGTGCTTCGCGCGATGGCGGAGGAGATGCTCGACGAATCCGTCCGGGCCGCGGAGCCGTGGCTGGAGGACGCGCTTCGGCACCTTGCGAGAACCGTTCGAGCGGTCCGCCAGGTGCGCGGCCTCGGCTATCTCTGGGGATCGAGCTGGTGGAGGACCGCCGATCCGGCCAGCCGTTTGCCCGCGAAGCGGCGCGTCGCCGAGCGGATCGCAGAATCGTGCCGCGATCGCGGCGTCCTCGTCCACGCCGGCACCAGCATCCGGCCGACGGTGACAGCGGCGACTTCATCCTGATCGCGCCGCCGCTCGTGACGCGAAAGGGCGACTTCAAGACGATCGCGGAGGCGCTCTCCGCCGCGATCTCCGGAGTCGTCGGGTAAGGTGCGATGCGCGAAAGTCGTCTTCGTGAAAAGCCTCGTCGCGCTCTCTACGATCGACGATTACGAGTGGAAGCTAATACTGAGGCAGGGAAAGGGGGGAGGCAAATCGTGGGTGACAAGCGACGGATCAGCGCAAAAGAAGCCGAGCAGGTGGGCGCCACACTAGGTCTGGACTGGAAGCAGATCGATATCGAGCAATTCCGGCGTGGGCTGAAGTTGAGCTCGAGCACGGCGCACGCGACGCGCAGACGAACGTGACGAACGACGACATCACGCTGACGGGAAAGAGTAGCCTGGGCGCACCTCAAGGAATTCCCGGACTATTACACGCGCTTAGACAAGCTCGAAGCTGAAGCCGATGCCCATTGGGCGTCGCGTCGGTAACGGGGCCTCCCGAACCGCGCGCTCCATCTACCCGCCCAGCCGCTCGGCGCCGCTTCGTCGATCAACGCCAGCGCGCTCTTCTGGTTCTCCTCGTGGATTGCGCGTGCCCGGGCCAAGCGCTTCCCCGATGTGTGCGCAGAGATTCTCCTCGCCGATGTGCCTCGAGAACTCGGCCTGATCCATCAGTTGTTTGGGCTGCCCGTGCGCGCCGCAGAGAATGAGCCAGCGGCCGCGCTCGTGAAGCCGGTCGGCCATCTCCTCCAGCGCGGTGAGCGCCCGTCGCGTCGATCGCGCTCATCTCCCGAAGGCGCAGAATCACGACCGGAGGCAGCTCGTCCACGCGGTCGGTGATGTCCCGAGCTTTTCGGTCGAGCCGAAGAGAAACGGTCCGTGGATCCGGAAGAGCGCCGACGTACTCGGGAATCGCATGGTCCTGGACGACGTGGATCCGACCGTCGGTCAGATCCTCGTGCGTGATCTCCTCGACGGTGGTGGTTGCCGAGACCTTCCGGATGAAGAGCAGCGCGGCCAGCGTCATCCCCACCTGCATCGCCAGGGTGAGGTCGGCGACGACCGTGAGCGTGAAGGTGATGAGCCAGACGCTGATGTCCGACTTGCTCAAGCTTGCAGCAGCTCCGGAATCTCCTCCCAGTCGCCCATGTTGTAGGCGACGACGAGCAGGATTGCCGCCAAGGTCGCGAGCGGGACGAAGCGCGCAGGGGCGCGGCGACGAGCAGGATGCCGAGAAGCGTGAGCGCGTGGACCATGCCCGCCACCGGCGTGCGGCCGCCGGAGCGCGGATGTTGGTCGCGGTGCGTGCGATCGCCCCGTCGCCGGGAGCCCGCCGACGAGCGGCGAGGCGAGGTTCGCGCATACCCCTGGGCGATCAGCTCGGTGTTCGGGTTGTGGCGGTCCCCGTCATCTTGTCGGCCACGACCGCCGACATGAGCGACTCGATCGCGCCGAGCATGGCAATCGTGAGCGCTGGGTGCGATCAGCGGCGGGAATGCGCTCGAGGCGAAGCGGCAGGTATCGAGATTCGCGGAAGTCCCGACGGGATCCCGCCGAAGCGGCTGCCGATCGTCTCGACGGGAATCGCGAAGCGCCGCCACGGCCGCCGTGCCGGCGACCAGCGCCAGGATCGCGCCGGGCGCGCGCTGATGAGCCGCGGGCCGACGATGATCAGGAGCAGCGAGCCAACGCGCCAAGCGCGGTCGAGGGGCGCAGGAGATCGTGCCCAGCGCGCCGCGACCAGGTCGCGCATTCTCGGAAGGAACGCGACCGAGGCGTGCTCGACGCGCAGGCCGAAGAAGTCCTTGATCTGGGTGCTCGCGATCAGGACCGCGATGCCGTTCGTGAAGCCGACCACGACGGGGCGCGGGATGAAGTTCACCGCCGCGCCCATGCCGGTGGCGCCCAGGATGATGAGGATGATCCCGGCGAGGAGCGTGCAGATGAAGAGCCCTCGACGCCGTAGTGGGCCACGATGCCTGCGACGATGACGACGAACGCGCCCGGTCGGGCCGCCGATCTGCGTGCGCGATCCGCCGAGCGCCGAGATGATGAAGCCCGCCACGATCGCGCCGTAAATCCCCGATTGGAGGAGGCATCCCGGATGAGATCGCGAACGCCATTGCCTAGAGGGAGCGCGACCAGTCCGACGGTGACCCCGGCGAGGAGGTCGGAAGAGAAAGCCTCGGGCGGTGTACCCTCGGAGGGGACTCGATCGATTTCGGGAGGAAGGCGAGGCTACGGCGCCTCCTTTCCCGGCCGGTACGTGATCACCTGGACGCGCTCGAGCGTGACGAGGCCGTCGGCCACCATTTCGTCGAGCGCCGGGAGGAACGACTCGATCCGGTCGCGGCGATCCGCGATCTCGACGACGATCGGGAGATCCTCGCTTAAGCGCAAGACCTTCGCGGTGTGGATCCGGCTCTTCGCGCCAAAGCCCATCAAGCCACGCAGCACCGTCGCGCCCGCCAGCCCCGCCTCACGAGCCCGCGCCACGATCGCCTCGTAGAGCGGCTTCCCGTGCCACCGGTCGTTCTCTCCGATGAAGATCCGGAGGAGCTGCCCTTCGCCCTCGAGCTTCATTCTCGCTTCTCCTAGAGTTTCATCGCGGCCGCATATCCGGTCCAGACCGCGGCGAGGCCGAGCACCAGGTGCGCGGCCAGATTGAGGACCCCGCGCCATGGGTCTCCGGTGCGGACAAGCTCGAACGTTTCGTATGCGAGCGCCGAGAAGGTCGTGAAGCCGCCGCAGAATCCGATCAGGATGGCACTCCGCCAGGTTGGGTTCATCGCCACGCGCTCCAACGTTAACGCCGCCACGAAGCCGACCACCAGGGATCCCAGCACGTTGACCGCGAGCGTGCCGTATGGGAACGTTCCATGGGTCAGCCGTTGCGTGAACCCCTGGAGATAGTAGCGAGACAAGGTCCCGATGAAGCCGAACCCACCGATCAATAGCGCGCGAAACATCGCCGGATCATGCGGCAGCAGGGCGCGGCTCCGCAAGGGGAGTCGAGGGGCGATCCGCGGCGCTTCCCCGCCGCTGGGCCCGATGCTCCTTGTTGTGCTCCTCGCCGCGTGGATGGGCTGCGCCCACGTCGCCGACGTGCGCGAGGCCGACCGCGACTTCACCGCCGAGGCCCTTCGGGCGGGCGGCATCGTGAATCTGGGCGTCGTTCAGGTGAACGAAGTCCCCCAGGTTCGCCCTCCCTCATCGCCGCGCTCGAGCGGGTCCTGGCCGCGACGCGGAGCGATATTCGCGTCGATCCCCGCGTCACGAGTACAGGCGGCCTTCGACGACTCCACGTCGAGGCTCCTCCTCCTGGGCTACCAGATGCACGGCGCCCCGGAGGCCGGAGTGGCTCGCGCGCGCGCGCGGACTCGCTGCGAGGAGTTGCCCGTTACGGGATGCTGGGCCGCGTAGAGGGCGATGCCGCCCGCTACGCGGTTCGCGACGCACCGCCCAACGATCCATCGCTCCAATCGCCGTCCGGGCGAATCCTGGTTTCCGGACGGGACGCCAAGATCTCCGTGAACGTCTACGAGCTTACGACGCGGCGCGCTGGTGTTCAGTGGCACGTACCGGGCCTCCGCGGAGTCCGCTTCCCGTCGATTCGGTGCGGCTCTCCGGGTATCCGGATCGCTCCAGGGAATTAGAGCGGAATCCATGTCACGCCGGAGGAGCCGCCGGTCCCAGCAAGGTTACCCCGAACTTCCACCGCTCGCACAGGCGCTCGAGGCCGCGTATCGTCGAGTCTCGCCCGCTCGTTACCGGGCGGGCCGACGCCTCCATAAACGGCGCGCACCTCCAGGCCGGCGAGCCCGACTGTCCACCGGTGGAGGTGCGCGACCGCAATCCCGAACGGCGGCGATCTTCCGTCGCCGACGGCCTTCGAAAACTCTACGGGGGCATGCAATGGTATTGCCAACCATCGTCACCGCGCCGGTCCGTGCCAGTGCCCTGCCATTCAGCGTCGCTCCGGTATTCAGGGTGATCGACTGATCCGCCATGATGGTGCCCTTGAATACGGACGTCGTTCCCAGGCGTCGCCGAACTCCCCACCTGCCAGAAGACGTTTGAAGACTTGGCGCCGCCGCTCAAGATCACCGCCCGGCCGGATGTCGTGGTAAGGCGTCGATGCCATCTGAAAGATGAAGACCGCATTCGCGTCGCCCTGGGCGTCGAGCGTGAGATCGCCCGAGGAGATCGCGAGCGAGGACGTGGACTTATAGAGGCCCGGGGGCAGAGTCAAACCGCCGAGATTCCCAGCGACCGTGACGGGTGCCACGGTTCGTCCGGCAGCGTCGTTGTACGCCGTGGTGAGATCGGTCATGGCCTGTCGCTGATGTGGCATCGCCAGCGTGTGATCGCGCCGGTGAAGGTTCCGGGCGGGAAGCCGGTGTACCGCGGTTCCCGGGCTCACGCCGAGATCTCCCGTCAGAGCGGTTGCGCCCGTGCTGGTGACCGTCGAACCGGCCAGAACCGCGAACGCTCCGGCCCCGCCGAGATCGACTGACGCCGGACTGCCCTGCCGACGCCGACGTCGTGAAGCTCCACACGTGGTTGCTCGCGAGCGCATTGCCGGCGGCATCCTTGGCCCCGGTCGTGATCGTCGCCGTATACGCCGTGCTGGGCGCGAGGGCACTCGTGGGCGTGAACGTCACGATGTAGGTCGACGCATTGTAGGCGACGGTCCCGAGTCACGGCAGTCGGGCCGGGTCCGCTCACGGTGAAGGTGGTCGTCGTAGATCGTCGAGGCCGTCATCGCCTCACTGAACGATGCCGTGATGACCGCCACGCCCGTGGCTCCATTGGCTGGATTGGTGGAACTCACCGTCGGTGCGGAAATGTCTGGTCCGGGCCCGGTCGGGCCATTGTCGTCGGAGCTAGCACCCGGCGACCACGATTGCATCAGTATTGTCAGCGCCAACACTGCGAGCGACGATCGCCGTGAAGTTTCTGTTCGTCGAAAGCATTGGGAAAATCCTCCTGTTGAGCGTGGAAGTTGGTCGTACGCGTACTACGACGATAGTGGGGCGTCGTGTGACGCCGCACGTCGTCAGCTGGACGGGAGAGTTGTCCTGAGGGCGAGCACGGATGGTTGTATCTGGAGGCTTCTAATGCAGAATCGGTGCCATGGCGTGCCGGACACCCGCGGCACTCCATAGGTCCGTGTGGGCGCCTCCGATAGCACCGTATCTAGTCGCCAGGCGAGTAACTACTTTATCGAGGAGCAACGCGTCGGCGGGAGAGGAAGGATCTTCAAGATCGACACCGAGTTCTTCAAACTAAGCGGCTAGCGCGCCCAGTGCGGCCTGAAACCCAATCGCGCCGCCAACGGTCGCCAGAATTCCGTCACGAGGACCCCGAGGATGATGAGCGCGCCGCCCCAGACTTCCTTCCCGGACGATCTTTCTCGCCGAAGAACGACACCGCGAAGATGGAGGCGAAGATCGGCTCGGTGGCGAAGATGGAGCGCGGCCTTGACCGGAGTCGTCCGCGCGAGCGCCCAGGTTTGGATCACGATCACGAGCGCGGTCGCCATCAACCCGAGGTAGATCAAGACGCCCCACGGAACCTGCGCGAGTGGCGTGTGGAAGCCGCCGCGACCCGCGACGAAGATCCATCGCGAAGACCGCGCATGACCACGATCTGCATCCAGCTCAGCGCGACCGCGTCGCTCCGCTTCGCCACAACGCTCGTGATCACGATCTGGACCCCGAATGCGAGCGCGCAGCCGAGCGTCCACAGCTCGCCTGGACCGAGCGCGAACCCGGCGTCGGCGTTGAAGAGCGAGATCCCGCCAAACGCGAGCGCGACGCCCACCAGACTCGCCCACGACCGGGCTCGCCCGCGCCCACCTGACCATCGCGAGGAACGGCGTGAAGATGACGTAGGTGCTGGTGATGAAGGCCGAGCGCGACGGCGGTGATGGTGGCGAGCCCGATGACCTGGGTGAGATATGCGATCGCGACCCAGGCCCCGAGCCACGCGATCCGTCGATGAGCCAGCGGCGTTTTACCGGCCAGATCCGCCGCCAGAAGATCGCCCCGAGGACGATCCGCGGCGATCGTGAACCGGATCGCCATGAGCTCGGCGGGATGGATGACGTGGAGCGATTCCGCGCAGGAGCGCGAAGGTGGTGCCCCAGATCGCGGAGACGAGGAGGAGAAGGAGATCGGCGCGGGTCAGCACCCGGATGGTCCCCGCCGCCCGCAGCGAAACGCCCCACTGGGTGTCCTGAGCAGCTCGACGCGCCCGCCCACCGTCGGATCGACCCATGTCTTGCTGTCGCCGGCGTCGATGGCCAGGGTCCGCTCGTCGAGAATCCGAATTCGAGATGGTTCACGGTCGCCCCGGCCATTGCCTCGACCGCCCTGGGCCCAAGGCGCCTGTAGATGCTGAATATGTACGCGGCCTGCTTCACGCCGACGTCATAGGTTGCTGAGGGCGTCCTCCCCTGTTCTCCGAGATCCATGTAGAGCACGTCGAGGGCGAACGCCCACGGTCCCTTCTGGGCTTCGCCGTAGATCATGTAGCCAAAATCGAGGTGGTCGAAGATGTCGCCGGGGTTGGCGCTCACGTCAATTGCCGTGGAACCAACCACCGATCTCGCCGTCCATTTTTGCAAAGAGAAGAGTGAGGGCGCGATGAGGTAGCTCCACTTCGCTGGCGGCCGGGGCCTCGGGCGCGGACATCATCATTTGGGCTTCGGCGCACGGAGCGATACCAACGGCCAGGAGCGCGATCAGGGCGGCGCGTCTCATCGCTCCCATGAATCCTCCGTGGCTGCTCACACGCGCCGCCGCTTTCCGTCTGGCGATGGCTTCGCGTCAGGGCCTTGATGGCGAAGGCGAGGCTTTCCAGCTCGATCGAGAGGTTGACGGTGCGCAGCGCGACCGCCGGCGGGATCTGGATGCGTCTGATGCGCGAAGTTCAAGATACCACGCGCATTCCCGGCGGCCACCAAGCGATCCGCCACCGGCCTGCGCCGCGCGCGGCGGGCACCGCGATGACGCCGATCTCCAGCCCGAGCCGCTGCGCGTCCTCGCTTCAGATCGTCAACGTGACGAATCGTGAGGTCGCGCCAGCGCTGGCCGACGCGGTCAGGGCTCACGTCGAAGACCCCGACGATGTCGAACCCTTGGCGGCGGAATTCCTTGTAGGAGTAGAGGGCCGAGCCGACGTTCCCGGCGCCGACCAGCGCCACCTTCCACCGGCGATTCAAGCCCAAGAATTAGCCGGATTTCCTTGCGGAGGCGGGTGACGCCGTAGCCCAAGCCGCGCTTCCCGAAATTGCCGAAGTAGGAGAGGTCTTTCCGGACCTGAGCCGAGGTGACGCCGCTCTGGTGGGCGAGGCCCTGCGAGGAGATCGTGCGGTGGCCCTCGCCTTCGAGCTCTTCCAGCACGCGGTAGTAGCCGGAGAGCCGGCGGATGGTCGAGACCGGGATGCGCGGGTCCAGCTACTCCTCCTCGTCTTCCTCCGTCTCCTCGACGCGCGCGACGTCGATGAGCTGGTCGCCCTGCCTCGAGGCCGATGAGGCGGACGCCCTGGGTGTTCCTCCCGATCTCCGAGATGCCCGTCGACCTGCGTGCGGATGACGATGCCGCCCCGCGTGATCAGCATGACCTCGTCGTCGTCCACGACCTCGAGCGCGCGCCACCACTCTTGCCGTTCCGCTCGGTCGTCTGGATGGAGATGATCCCCTTCCCGCCGCGACCCGTGATCCGGTACTCGCTAATCGGGGTGCGCTTGCCGTAGCCGTTCTCGGTGGCGACCAGGATGCTCGCGTCGCGCTTCACCGCGATGACGCCGACCACCGCGTCGTCCTCCTCGAGCGTCACGCCGCGCACGCCGAACGCGGTGCGCCCCATCGGGCGGACGTCGGTCTCCCTTGAAGCGGATCGCCTTGCCGTTTCGCTTCGAAAGGATGATGTCCTGCGTGCCGTCGGTCTAGCACCGCGTCGATCAGCGCGTCCTCCGGATCGACCCCGATCGCGACGATGCCGCCGCGGCGCGGGTTCGAGTAGGCCGAGAGCGCGGTCTTCTTCACGGTTCCGCCTCGCGTCACCAGGAAGACGAAGCGATCGTCCTGGAAGACCTTCACCGGCACGACCGCCGCGACGCGCTCCTGCTGCGACATCTCCACCATGTTCACGATCGCCTTCCCTTCGCGGTGCGTCCGCCCTGGGGAATCTCGTGGACCTTGAGCCAGTGGACCCGGCCGCGGTCGGTGAAGACGAGGATGTAGGAGTGGGTCGAGGCGATGAAGAGGTGCTCGATGAAGTCTTCCTCGCGGGTTCCGGCGCCGGTGACGCCGCGTCCGCCGCGGCGCTGGCTGCGGTAGCGTGGTGACCGGGAGCCGCTTGATGTAGCCCGCGTGCGAGATCGTGATCACCACGTCCTCTTCGGCGATCAGGTCCTCGATCTCGAAGTCGCCCGAGGCGGCGACGATCTCGGTGCGCCGCTCGTCGCCGAAGCGCTCCTTGATCTCGCCCAGCTCGTCTTTGATGATCGTGAGCACCTGGGCCGGCGAATCCAGGATCGCGCGCAGCTTCTCGATCAGCTGGATCACTTCCAGGTACTCGTCCTCGATCTTCTTCCGCTCGAGGCCGGTCAGGCGCGAGAGGCGCATCTCCAAGATCGCGTTCGCCTGGATCTCGCTCAGCCGGAAGGTCGCCATCAATCCCTCGCGCGCCTTCTCGACGTTGGCCGAAGCCTTGATCAACGCCACGATCTCGTCGATGTGGTCGAGCGCGATCTTGAAGCCTTCGAGGATGTGGGCGCGCTTCTCGGCCTCCGCCAGATCGAACTTGGTCCGCCGGACCACCACTTCCTGGCGGTGCGTCGATGTAGTGCTGGATCATCTCCTTCGAGCGTCAGCGTCATCGGCCGGTTGCCGACCAGCGCGAGCATGTTCGAGCCGAAGGTGGTCTGCATCTGCGTGTGCTTGTAGAGCTGGTTCAAGATCACCTTGGGCTGGGCATCGCGCTTCAGCTCGATGACGACCCGCATTCCCTCGCGGTCCGACTCGTCGCGGAGGTCCGAGATCCCCTCGAGCGTCCCTTCCTTGACCAGGTCGGCGATCTTCTCGAGGAGCGCCGCCTTGCTGATCATGTAGGGAATCTCGGTCACGATGATCGCCTGGCGGTCCTTCCTGATCTCCTCGACCGTCGCGCGCGAGCGGACGGTGATGTGACCGCGGCCGGTCGTGTAGGAGTCGACGATTCCCTGGCGGCCGTAGATCACGGCGCCGGTCGGGAAGTCCGGGCCCCTGCACGATGCGGAGCAGGTCCTCGATCGGGCAGTCGGGCTGGTCGATGACGTGATGGATCGCGTCGACGATCTCGCGGAGGTTGTGCGGCGGGACGTTGGTCGCCATCCCCACCGCGATTCCCGACGAGCCGTTGACGAGGAGGTTCGGCACCGCCGAGGGGAGGACGACCGGCTCCTCACGCGACTCGTCGTAGTTCGGCCGCATGTTGACGGTGTCCTTCTCCATGTCGCGGAGCATCTCCTCCGCGAACTCGGTCAGGCGCGCTTCGGTGTATCGCTCGGCCGCGGGGGCGTCGCCGTCGACCGAGCCGAAGTTCCCTTGGCCGTCGACCAGCGGGTAGCGCATCGAGAAGGTCTGCGCGAGGCGCACCATCGTCTCGTAGACCGGCGACGGTGCCGTGCGGATGGTAGTTACCGGTCACGTCTCCGGTGATCTTGGCGGACTTTACGGAAGGGGCGGTCGTGGAGGAGGTTCAGCTCGCGCATCGCCACCAGAATGCGGCGATGGACCGGCTTCAGGCCGTCCCGCACGTCGGGAAGGGCGCGCGAAACGATGACCGACATCGAATAGTCGATGTAGGAGTTCCGCATCTCGTCTTCGACGTAGATCGGGACTACTTTATCAATCGTCGCCAAATGCCGGTCTCCTCACTCGGTACCGCTCACGCGGCTGAAACTCGCGCAGAGCGGGTGTGCGATGAACAGAGAATCTGCCGCGCTTCGCCCATCCGCTGCCACTTCATGGACCACTCCAGACGGGCCTCGCGTCTGGAATATAGGTAACTGCTCTCTCCGTTCGTCTCGCTTCGGATCCGACGGTCAACATCTCATGGGCGGCAAACAGAACGCGTTTGCTCGGGGCCCTACGCAGCTCGCCCGCGACCCATGGAATCTGGTTGCCGCTGACCTCGAACGCGGAGGCCCTCGTCAGCTCCGTCAGCCGTATCGCCGTGGCTGATATCGATGCGTTGAACGCTTTCGCCAGGTCGCACACAAGCTGCGGATCCGGCTGGCGATCGCACCGCGACAGAAACGCCCGCTTCGGGAACAGCACCTCGGAGGCGATCCGATTGCAGAACGTCTCCACGGCGCTAGCCCCTTGAGGGAGGTCTTGGACCACTCCGCTCGAAGATCGCGTGTCCGATCTCATGCGCGATGGTAAATCGCCGCCTCCCGTCGCTCTGCTTATCCGAGAGGACGACGCGTCAGCCTCCCCCGCTCGATCCTCAGCTCTCCCAAAGCCCGCAGGGACGGATCGACACTGCAATCCTCGATTCCGACCTTCGTCATCAGGGCGTCGAGGTCCGTCGGCGGATGGCCGACGCCCTCCAACAGCTCCTTCTGACGTATGCCGCAAGCAACTCCGGAAGTGTCGCCGTCGGAGCCGATAACCTTTCGAAGCCTACGACCTGCGTAGGTCCGCCAGATGTCCTGGTGTTCGCTCAGGGCGATCCGCCTGCTTCCTAGGCGCCTTGTCTTCTTGTACCCGCTGTTCTGGACGGTCGACCTTGAGTTTCTGCGCGCTGATCCCGAGCGTCTGCTTCGCCGGTGTAGGATCGTGCCATCCGGGAGCGCCGCGAAATGGATCACTCGCCGTGTACGGGGCTCTTCGTCCTTGGTCGGCAGCGTCACCGACGTACGAGGAGACCGCCACCGTTTTCAGCAATATTCTTGGCCGAGTCGAGGTCGATCGATCACTTCGTCTCCGGCCTTGAGGTAATTCTTGATCGTCACCTTGACGCCGCCGTCCGGGGCTCGGCGATCGAGATGCTCACGTTGCCGGCGTCCTTCGGCGGCCTGGATGTTGGCGGGCTCAAGGGGGCGTAGCTCGGCCAGCAGGGCGACCGCTGCCTTGAGCGAGGCCGCCGAGCTCGGTCTTCTTGATTCGACGGCCTTGTCCGCGAAGCCCCCGCTTCTTCTTCTCCCTTCGGCGTGCCGCGGCGACCGGGACTTTCTGAAGGGCGCCTTCAGCGCCGTAGTAGCAGCTGGTACTGCTTGCGGACCTTCTCCTCGCCACGTCAGCGACAGAATGGTCGTCTCGACCCACTCGTAGCTGCTTGAGCGCTGCGCCTTGCTGGCCGCGAGCGACTGCCTTCATGCGCTGCGACCCGATCTCGCGGACGTGCTCCTTCGCGGCTGCTGCCGGCGGTGGCGTGCCCGCGCTGGCGGCGCGGCTGCCGCGGGCGGTCACCTGCGCTGGCGGGGTCGCCTCCGCCGGTGGGGTCTGCGCCGGCGGGGGCTGCGCTGTGCGCGGTCACTATCCGGCGCCGCAGCGGTCCCGTGCGCTGGCGTGCGCACTCTCGCGACCGCACGCGCTGCCCGCTAGTAACGCATCGCTGTCTTGATCCAACTGATCTGCCGTCCAATTCCTGCATTGGCTGTGCGTCGCCGATTCACACTGTGTCCGACGTGGTGCCTGCCCCTTCGCTTAAGCGTCCAAATTGCGCACTGAGTCCGCGCGTGCTCTTCGATGAACTTGCGGCGCGGCTCGACCTGATCGCCCATCAAGATCGTGAACATCCGGTCGGCCTCGACGAAATCGTCCAGCGTCACCTGCAGCACGGTCCGGTGCTCCGGGTTCATCGTCGTCTCCCAGAGCTGGTCCGGGTTCATCTCGCCCAGACCCTTGTAGCGCTGGAGGTGGATCCCCTTCCGTCCCCATCTCCTCGAGCGCCTTGTCGCGCTCGGCGTCGTTGTAGGCGTAGCGCACGTCCTTCCCTTCGCCGACGCGGTAGAGCGGCGGCTGCGCGATGTAGATGTAGCCCGCGCTCGATCAGCGGCCGCATGTGGCGGAAGAAGAACGTCAGGAGCAGCGTGCGGATGTGGGCGCCGTCCACGTCGGCGTCGGTCATGATGATGATCTTGCGGTAGCGCGCCTTGTCGGCGTCGAACTCGTCGTCGATGCCGGTGCCCAGCGCCGTGATCATCGGTCCGGATCTCCTCGTTCGAGAGCATCTTGTCGAGCGACGCCTTCTCGACGTTCAGGATCTTGCCCTTCGAGCGGCAGGATCGCCTGGTAGCTCCGGTCGCGGCCCATCTTGGCCGAGCCGCCGGCCGAGTCGCCCTCGACCAGGTAGATCTCGCACTGCGGCGGGGTCGGCGAGCTGGCAGTCGGCGAGCTTGCCGGGCAGCGAGCCCGCAATCGAGCGACGCTCTTGCGCCGCGCGAGATCGCGCGCCTTGCGCGCCGCTTCGCGCGCCCGCGCCGTCGCGATGCACTTCGCGATGATCTTCTGGGCGACCGGCGGGCTCTCCTCGAAGAAGGTCGCGAAGCCCCTCGCCCACGACCGACTCGACGATCCCCTTCACCTCGGTGTTGCCGAGCTTCGACCTTGGTCTGCCCTTCGAACTGCGGCTCGGGGAGCTTCACGCTGATGACCGCGGTCAGGCCCTCGCGCACGTCGTCGCCGCCCAGGGTCAGCGTCCTTGAGCGCCTTGAGCATTCCTTCTGCTCGGCGTAGTTGTTGATCGTGCGCGTGAGCGCGGCGCGGAAGCCGACGAGGTGCGTGCCGCCCTCGATGCGTGTTGATGTTGTTCACGAACGAGAAGACGTTCTCGACGTAGCCGTCGTTGTACTGGATCGCGATCTCGACGATCACGCGGTCCCGCTCGCGCGCGTGGTAGATCGGCGCCGGGTGGAGCGACCGTCTTGTTCTCGTTCAGGTACGTTCACGAAGGAGGCGATGCCGCCCTCGTACTGGAAGTCGTGCTTCTTCCCCGTCCGCTCGTCCAGGAACTGGATCGCGGATCCCCTTGTTGAGGAACGCCAGCTCGCGGAGCCGCTGCGAGAGGGTCGTCGAAGTTGTAATCGACGGTCTCGAAGATCGTCGGGATCCGGCTTCCACTGGACGATCGTCCCGGTCGTCTGTCGGTGTCGCCTACGACCTGCAGATCGGTCTTGACGATCGCCGTGCTCGTAGCGCTTGGTGGTAGCGCTTCCCGTCGCGGTCGCACTTCGACCTCGAGCCACTCGGAGAGCGCGTTCACCACCGAGACGCCCGACACCGTGCAGTCCGCCCGCGACCTTGTAGGACGTGTCGTCGAACTTGCCGCCGGCGTGGAGCGTGGTCATGACGACCTCGAGCGCCGGGCGGTTCTGCGCCGGGTGCACGTCGACCGGAATGCCGCGGCCGTCGTCGACGACGGTGACGCTCGAGTCGGCGTGGATCGTGACGCGCGACATAGGTGCAGAACCCGGCCAGCGCCTCGTCGACGGAGTTGTCCACGACCTCGTAGACGAGGTGGTGGAGCCCCGACTGGCCCGGTCGAGCCGATGTACATCGCCGGGCGCTTCGCGACCCCTTCCAGGCCCTTGAGGACCTGGATGTTCCCGTCGTCGTACGAATGGCCTTCCTTGGTCGCGCCGTCAAAGTCGCCGTCGTCATCACGTCGTGTTGGCTCAATCCCTTCTCCTCCTTGCAGCGGCATCGGCGTCAGCCGGATCTGCGCGGATCCGGGCTTCGGCCGGAGCTTCGCGTTGATCTCTTCCATGATTCCCTGGCGGAGGATGGCGAGATGGCCCATCCAGACCGCTCCCCGCACTTCGATCAGCAATTCCCGCGTCGCGCACGCCGACGGCGTGCGTCCGCTTGGCGACACTCGGGGCCCGACGACCTCGAGCCAGATATCGGTCGCCGGCGGCCCTGACGGCCAAAGCGGTGCTCGTCGAGCTGAGGATCGAAAGAGCCGGTCGAGCACCCGAGAGGCTCGAGTCCCTGCGACGAGGCTGGCTCTCGACGCGGATGCCACGCGTATTGCGTGCGTTGCCGGCGCGAGGATGCCGCGGCCGCTGCCCCCAACGCGCCGACAACGACCTGACGCCTGATCGCGGGCAGCGCGCCGGTCATCGGAGAAGCCGGCCGGCACGTCACCACCGCCTGTCTGACCCGGAACCAGGTCCAGCAGCCGCCCGATCCACCGCGGATCCAGCTCCGACTCCGGGATCGTCGAGGAATACCACCGGAGGCTCCTCCGCCGTCGCATCCAGCACCTGCGCAAAGGCCAGTCGAAGCAAGATCGAGTAGAGCTGCGCATCTCCTCGCGAGGTCCCGTCGTTCAGCTCTCGCGCCCCTCGATTCGGCAGCCAACGACGCGGTCGGTGCGGGTCCCTGTCGACGTCCACCCCAGGCGCACGGTCGCGGAAGCCGCGCGATGCCTGTCGCACGCGCGCTGGCCACACCCGTCCCCGCTCGGCACGCCTCCGGATCCATGCTCGCGTAGTCCGATGCCCAGGTCGTGAAAGCGTCGGCGTCGAGCCCGTCCGCCAGCTCGCGAATGACTCGGTCCAGCTCTCGGCGGTCAGCTCTTCGCGGCGACGGTCCAGTCTTCGCGCCCGAGCGGGCCAAGATCGCCTCCCAGGCCGAGAACTCCGTGTCCCGTCCACCTCACGCCCGCTCGAGCCAGCATCCTGTTTCCGCTGCTTCAAGGCCGCCGTGTAGTCGCCGCAAGTGCGCCCACATGGAGCGCGGCTCCAGCTGGCAGAGCGCGACGTCAGGAACCGCCGCCTCCCAGCGGGCGCCCCGTTCAGCGACGCCACGTCCTCCGACCGAGAAATGAACCGGTCGGGAAGCGGCCGAGCGAGATCCGCTAAGCCGCGGCGACGGCGCGGCCGTCGCATCGACACCTCGCGTGACCGCCGCGCGCCGATCCCGCGCTACGATCTCACTTCGTACACCCGGCGCGGCCTCCACTCACCGCCCCGCGCACCTCGAACCCATCCTCACCGCGACGCAGAAGATCCCGATCCCGCGCGCCCCGGAAGGAGCGCCCGATCGAGAGCAGCACCGCCGCCTCGATCCAGTTGGTCTTCCCGAGCCGTTCTCCCCGAGGAGGAGCGTCGGCTCGCCGTCGAGGCCGGCGCCAGCGCCTCCCGGTGATTTCGGAAAGTCCTCAGCTCGAGCGACAGGAGCCGCACGCGAGCACGATCAGCCTCATGAGTCGGACGGCATCACGAGGCAGAGAGGTCCTCTCTGCGGCGGCGCGCCCTTCGCCTCGTCCTTGGGCGCCGGAACGACGAGGCCCGGCCGTGACCGGCGTGTTGAGCTGGATGACGACCTCGTCGGAATCGATGGTGCGCGAGGATGTCGAGGAGGTAGTTCGCGTTGTATCCGATGTCGAGATCGTCGGCGTCATACCCGACGTCGGATCTCTCCGTCGCCTCTCCCCTGGTCTGGGTGCGACGAACAGCGAGTTTGGTTGCTCGGTGATGGAGAACGTCACCTGCTGCGTTAGGTTGATCCCGCGAGAAGATCGAGACGCGATCGAGCGCCTGCGGCCAAGCGTCGTCGCCTCTTCCGCACGCAGGATCTTCGTGTTCTGTTCTTCGGCAGCACCTGCTCATGAGCCCGGGGAATGGTCCCTCGATCAACTTCGTCGGCGAGCGAGGTGCTCGCGCCGAGCGTGGAAGCGAGCGTGCGTCTTCGAGAGCTCGATCCGCACCGGGTCGCTGTTGCTCGAGAGTGAGCCGCGTGGAGATGATTCAGCGCCTTGAGCGGGATGATGATGTCGCCCTTGGAGTCGAGCACCTTGGATGCGCGGCCGGGTGTTCAGAGTGCCCGCGCGCGCGAGGCGATGGCCGTCGGTCGCGACGAGATGCGAATTTCACCGTCGGCGATCTGGAAGAGGGCGCCGTTCAGCGCCGAGCCGCGTCTCGTCCGTCGAGACGGCGTAGATCGTGCGCCGGATCATTCGCTCGAGGCGTTCGCGATTCCGATCGTCATCGTGAAGTCGGGCGTCACCGTGGATGCGCGCCGGGAATTCCTCGGGACGGATGCAGAGGAACTTGAAGCGCCCCGTCTTGCTCACGACGCTGAGCGTGAGATCCTTCGCTTCGAGCTTCAGCTCTTCCTTGGGAAGCTTGCGCACGAGCTCGAAGAGTCGCCTTGGCGGGGACCGGTGAGCGAGCCCTCGGCCCGTGACGTCGGCGGTCGCGCGCGTGCGGCGATCGCAGAGGTCGAGGTCGGTGGCCGTCGTCCGGATCGAGTCCGTCCGCGTGCTTCGAAGCAGGCTGTTCGAGAGAACCGGGCGCGTTTGTGCGCCCGGTACGGCGCTGGAAACGAGCGCCAGCGCCTGAGAATCTCGGCCCGTGCGATCGGATAGCTTGAGAGCCACGTCCTGAGCGATGATCCATAGTCCGTTAATCCTTTGAAACGGTTTTGGGGTTGCGCGTCGGTTCGGGGTGGCCATTCTCTTCCTTCTGGGCATAGGTGGAAGGGTGGAATCACACAACAGGGGAAACGGGGCTGTTTTGGGGTTGGGGTTGTCCCCAGGTGAGGGGTGCCTACGGAAGCAGCTAGATTCCTTGAATAGTGGTAGTAGTAGGGCGGTGGATATGTGGGAAGGAGTTGATTTGGGTGAGGGTTAACCTGTTGAGGTGTTTGTTTTTATGGCGGAAATTTGATGGGGGATGGGGCTATTCCTCCACTGGGGACAACTAGAAGTTGCGCACGTGTTGGAAGTCCTAGGACCGTGCTTGCTCACAATGATCTACACAGCTTTATGCGCAACATCTCGTGGCATCGCCTCAAAGTGAAGGCAGATGCCCCCAGGATCAAGCCAAACCGAGCAGATCTTTCTTCAACTTTGTACTTGCTCGTGCCATTGCTGGAGATCTCCGCGTGATTTCGAAAGAGGACAGCAGACTTGTTTTACTCATGGTGCCGCTTGACTCGCCAGGGAGTTAGATGTCCGCGGGCAATCCGATCAAGCTCCCCGGCCATTTGATAGCCCCAGTAGTCGTCGCGCTGGAGCCAGCCCAATTCCGCAGATCAGATTCCAGAAGGCTGGGCCATCACGCGCAGGTTCTGCATTGATCTCCGAGGCCCTATTGCTGTCGCCGATCTGACGGGTCTGAATCCAAAATGTCATGTACGAGCTTGCGGTCAGGCATGCGTCTGGTAAAAACCGGTGTGCCAGATTGCTCATCGAGGCACAAGGCTGCTCCAGATATCGCTGGCTCAGGACTGTGTTCTTCGATCTCGATCCCGATAGCCTCGTTGAGGCCAAGGCTCAATTGAGGGCGCACCGAGGTTTTCTCCGGTAAGGCCCAAATCCTAATGTGGTCACTGCTCTCAGGTCAGGAACTCATACCCGGTCGCCTGACAGATGAGCAGACAAGGAACCTAATTCATCTCCATCAGGCGTCCTCAGCCTTCAGGGATATACCGAGTGATCGATGAGACCTAACTGAGGCAGGAAGAGAATCCCGAATCTTTCTTGACAAGCAAGCCTTTCTCTCCTGGATATTATCCGGAATGCCCTGGTGGAGAGTCGGCGCCTGTGCACTGTGTTTGACAGAGGGCCGCCGACTGGCAATCTCTGAGTTCTACGAGGCGAACTACCCACAGGTCAGCCTGGAGGGAAAGCCGGTAGAGGGTGGCAAGGAAGATCCCGTTGAACCCGTCTCGACTCCAGTACGTGAACGCTGCAGGTTTTTGGCTTACGTTCACTGTGGCACAACCTAACTCTGGATGAACGAATCGAAAGTCATTTCGACACGACGACGAGGCAGAATCAAAGTCGACGGCGACATCGGTCATGGAAGTAACGGTCTTGAAGAAACGTGACAGTGGTACCCGGAGACAACTACAACCGGACGCCGGTGCATCTATGTCGGCAAAATGGCTAAAGCGTCGGGCTTCCAGCGCCTTCTGGTCGATGTCGAGGCCGGTCGGGTCCAATATGTGGTTATCGTCCACGGGTCGACCGCCTATCCTGAAACCTCCTCGACTTCGCTCGCCTCATGGCGTTCTTACAGGAGCGCCGTGTGGCGTTCGTATTCGTCACTTCAGAACTTCTCCACCGCGGATCCTGGTCAGCTCTACGCTGAACCTCCTCGCGACGTTCGCGGAGTTCGAGCGGAGATGATCCTACGAGGACGAAGGACAAAATCAGATGGACTCAAGGGCTTCACACCACCGTACGACCTACACGACGGCCGCCTGGTCGGCAAAGTTGCGCGAGATCCTGGCCGTCTGGCGAGGAAACCGCTTAAGCACGCCTACAAGCTCTTTCGCGGACCCGCTGGAAACGTCTTCTCGTTCATTATTGAGTTGGGACCATTCGACTCGAGAGTCAAGAATTGCGTCCAGCGAGCTCTTCTAGCTTGGGCAGTTCTTCTTCCCGAGACGTGACCTCGATAGCAATGAGCACGCGATTTCGCCCAATCCGCGATGGCGACCCCGTAATGCGTAACGACTTCCCCTTTGACCCATCGATCGCGTTCCATGACCTGGTCTCCAAAGCTCCTCTCTTGAGATTGGCGACATGCTCACCGCTCCCCATGTCCACCTGCGTCACCCCCGTCCACGAGGAAGACCAGTCTCCGCTGGTCTGGATCAGCGAACTTGACCGTTGTGCAACGGCCCCACTGATGGCTTCCTTGCCGATCTCTAACGTCCGCGTTGACTCGACAGCGATCCTTAATCGCATCGAGCGACGGGGTTTCTCGGCCATTCCCGGGTACGAGAACATCGGTGTTAGCTTGTAGTGGGAACTGATTTGTAACCATCCGAGTCATCCAATACTTTCTTTGAGGATGGTGATCGTCCGATCTTCGAACTTGTCGTACTGCTGGTCTTGATCTTGAAGCCGTGCTTGTACGTCCCCTTGGGAGGGGCGTCACTGGGTGCACCACGTTTGTAGCGGCCCGCGGCTCCGGCTAACTGCGCTGTCTGGAAGCGGCCTGCACGCAGATCGGCGACACCGCCGTGCGACGTGATTGTTAGGACGAGTAGAGAACAGCGTTTTGAGAACCAGGTTGCATTTTCGTCGGCCCTCCGGGTAGAGGTCTTCCAGGCTGGGCTGTACCCCGGTTCTTCGAGACTCGGATGAGAACACACCTTCGGAGATTCGGCACGTCCGCTGACGTACTTGAGCTGACGGGCAGGGCTTGTGGGCCCGTGTGGACCCGGCACTGGCCATCAGACGTGCTGGATCCCGGTGATCGCCTGGGCGGTCGACTATGACGGACAGGGCAAGATCGACGACCGAACCAGATCAGAGAGTGCCCACGAATGGAACAGCAGGGTAAGCCGCCCTGCCGTCTCACCGGGGCCCGACGGGAACGTCTTCGACTACCGGCGGGGTGCGGCGGGTGCTGATGATAATCGGTCAGGAAGATCGGCCTGGAGTTCTCGTGGAAAGAGCCTCGGGCGGGATCATATGATTGCGCGTTCTGTGGTGCTCTGTCTGCGATTCGTGGACGTGAAGCAAAAGAGCCAACGCCATCCGAGGGGTGGGTCCGATACGGAGGCCCCCTGCGCGTGCGCTCCGCAATCATCGGTAGATGATGCCTTTGGTGAGATGGTAGCCTGGTGAGGTGCGCACGGTAGCCGAGGCGTTCGCTTATGGCGCCCACGCCATTCTCCGAATAGCGCACCGGGGCATCGCCCTCCGGACGCTCCGCTGCTCGCCACTCCCGGTGGAGCCCACGTCCCGCCGGCGACGCCCGACCGACAGGTGGCTGGAACTGGTACGGGTTGCTACCACCGCTGTCCCTCGCGGTAGGAGCAATATACCTACCGAGAAGTTGGGGAACGCGCCACATCCCAGGCTGGCTAGGTGCGATGATGGTCGAGAATATGTCGAAGGGGAAACAGAACGGCCGGATGATCATCAACGATCATGTGTCGGCTGACTTGAGTGGCATCTGAGCCCTGTGGGGATGTCGCCTGGTCGGTATCCCGCAGGAGCGATCGCAAACCAGCCGGAACTCCGGGCAACGTCCCATGCAAAATATCCTACGGGTCTCTTTGGATTCCTAACCGCAGCGAGCGAGAATCCATCATGCACTGCGATGCCGTCGAATTGACCGATTTGGCCGTGCTTGGCGATTCTTCACGGTTGGATCTTCGGAAATGGTTCAGCAGTTCATATCTTATTCGAACGTGCGACTCCGCATCTAGTTCATTCGGCGGACCATGGCTGCCATTTTTTCCCATCTGGTCCGGAATTGGACGACTGCGTCACTCGCCGAGCAGGTCCACCGCCCGACCAGCCTGAGCCAGCATGCGGCCCATCGGCCCCTGAGCTGAAGGAAGCCTGTGCGGACCCTGATTGGTGATCTCGATGAATCAACGCTGCGATTGTCGCCACCCGCCGGGCTGGAATGGGGTATTACGAATTGAGGACGAGGTGTCGCTCGCACCTATATCGTCTGGCGGAGGGCTACACACGGCTACCCTCCCATCTGCCTGAAGGGAGTCCTGATGCTGAGCTACTATACTCGTTCAGTATACGTTCCGACGCCATAGCGGGACGAGCGTGCAACGTTAAGCGTCACGTTTGGCGACGGCCGAATACGTGCTCGTTTCCTAAGGAACGTTGAGTTCGCGCCCGTCTGTTCGGAAACGGGGACCCCACGTTTCTTCGAGAGTTTGCTGATTGGCTCAACAGAGCGCGCAAGGCAGACACCAGATTGATCTCCCAGGTCTGGGAGTTGTGCAAACTCTGGACGAGGACACGCTACGCAAAATCATTATCGGAAACTGGATGAATTGATCCAGTTCTCTCCCCGCGGCAGTCCCTGTTGAGCGCCGATCGCCTTATCAGCAATACGTAACCGGAATCGAAGTATAC
>ERZ1370068.4100-contig-3192_pt1 | contig 27617 bp, 43 predicted proteins | sample MGYA00561227_ERZ1370068 | MGnify/ENA primary metagenome ERZ1370068 (study PRJEB38410, sample SAMEA6850437) | metagenome | study: Metagenomic assessment of the ecological functions of the soil: analysis of the soil microbiota associated with the...
GCTCCGGCGGCGTGGCCGGATCGGCTTGTCCCGCCTCAACCGCGTCCTCGACATCGACATCCCCAACCCGCGGGTGACCGTGGAACCGGGCGTCACGAACCTCGAGATCACCCGGCGGGCCCCGCCCGACGCGGCTGCTACTACGCGCCCGACCCGTCGAGCCAGATCGTCTGCTCGATCGGCGGCAACATCGCCGAGAACTCCGGCGGCGCGCACTGTCTGAAGTACGGCTTCACCGTGCACCACGTGCTGGGCGTCGAGGCCGTGCTGCCGGACGGCGAGCTCGTGCACATCGGCGGCGCCGTGCTCGACACGCCCGGGCTCGACCTGCTCGGCGTGCATCGTCGGCTCGGAGGGCACGCTGGCGATCGTCACCAAGGCGACGCGTGCGGCTGCTGCGGCGGCCCGGAGAGCGTGACGACGCTGCTGGCCGGCTTCCGCGTCGATCGACGCGGCGGGCGAAGCGGTGTCCGGCGATCATCGCGCGGCGGCATCGTGCCGGCGGCGGTCGAGATGATGGATCGGCTGACGATCGACGCCGCCGAAGCCGCGGTGCATCCGAACTTCCCGAACACCGAACGCCGTGCTGATCGTCGAGCTCGACGGCCCGCGAGTCGGAAGTCGACGAGCTCTTCGCGCATCGTCGAATCGCGTCTGCCGGCGACGCGGGCGCCAGCGACGATCGAGATCGCGCAGCGATCAGGCGCAGCGCGAGCGGATCTGGAAGGGGCGCAAGGCGGCGTTCGCCGCGATGGGCCGCGTGTCGCCGAACTACTACGTGCAGGACGGCGTCGTGCCGCGCACGAAGCTGCCCGAGGTGCTGCGCCGGATTCGCGAGCTCGAGGCAGCGATCCGGCCTGCGCATCGGCAACGTGTTCCACGCCGGCGACGGCAACCTGCATCCGCTCATCTGCTACGACGAGGCGATTCCCGGCCAGGCCGAGCACGCCGAGACAGGTCGCGTCGGAGATCCTCGACTACTGCATCGAAGCCGGCGGCGCGATCACCGGCGAGCACGGCGTGGGCGCCGACAAGAAGCAGTCACATGCCGCAAGATGTTCGCCGCCGACGACCTCGACGCCATGCAGCTCGTGCGCTGCGCGTTCGATCCGGCCGGGATCTTGCAATCCCGGCAAGGTCTTCCCGACGCCGCGCCTGTGCGGCGAAGTGCCGGTCCCTACCGCCAGCATCCGCTCGAGCGCGCCGGCGTGGCGGAGCGCTTCGATGGCGTCCCACGATATCGAGGCCACCGCGCGGTACTCGCCGCGAGCCGTCTGGGGCGCGCCGAAGGCGTCCGCCATCGCCGGGGACGCCGACGCGCGCTCGACGGCCAGCCGAGAGTGGTGCTGGAACCCGGAGATGCCGCCACGGCTCGCGAGCATGCTCGACCTGGGCCGACACCGAACGCTCTGGCGGTCGCCTCCATGGCGCCGGCACGAAGCTGACATGGGGAGCGCTCGCCCTCGAGCGCCGACGTCCGTGCTCTTCGACCGTTCGCCTGCTCGCCGGCGTCGATCACTGCGCCGGCGACCTGACTGGCACGATCCCGCCGGCTGGCACGTCGCTCGCCCAGGTGAACGAGCGTGCTGGGGCGAGCGGCAGTGGCTGCCGCTCGACCCCGCCGCTGTCGGATCGTGCCGACGATCGGCGGAATCGTCGCCACCAACGACAGCGGCCCGCGCCGCCACCGGTACGGCACGGCCCGCGACCTCATCATCGGCATCGAGATGGCGCTCGTCGACGGCCGCACCGCCAAGGCCGGCGGGCGCGTCGTCAAGAACGTCGCGGGTTACGATCTGTCGCGAGCTGCTCTGCGGATCGTTCGGGACGCTGGCCCTATCGCTCAGCGCCACCTTCAACCGGCGCGCTGCCGGTCGGTGCCTCGTGCACCGTCATCGCGACGGTGGCAATGCGCAGCGGCTCGGCCGTCTGGCACGCCTGGCGGCCGCGCCGCTGACGCCCTCGGCCGTGGATCCGACGTCCGCCTCCTGCCCGCATGCTGATTCGCTTCGAGACCACACCGGCCGCTGCCGAAGCAGGCAGGCCGCCGCCGCCTGCGATCTGTGCACGCGCCACGAGCGCGCCCACCGACCGTCCTGCGGGTGACGTTGAAGGCGAGGCGTGGCGGGCACGGGCCGCAGCGTCGAAGCTGCTGGAGATGGAACCTGCACCTCGGCGATCGGCCGTTCTTCCCAGCCACGTGGCGAGATCTCGTCGAGCTCATCGAACGTGCCTCGGCCACCCATTCGGTGGACTACGGTCGGCGGCCGGGCAGCGCTCATGTCCTGTTTCTGAAATTGCGAGGCGAGGTCAGAGCGGCACATGATCATCGGCAAGACGCGCGGCGGACGCCGCTCGGTCGTGGCGAAGCGCCGTGCTCCTGTCGACCCCGTGCCTGTCGAACGGCGGCTGGACGCCTGGGGCGACCTCGGTGACAGCCGTCGGACCATGCAAGCCGTCAAAGCGCGGTTCGATCCGCACGGCACGCTAAGTCCAGGTCGAGGCCCAGTGGAATTCAGGGGTTCTATGGTTCCGACCAGAGGTGCTGACACCATGAGGAACTCTGAAACCTTTGGAACCCTCTGAAGGGTTCACGTAGCTGAGCCGCCAGTCCAAACACCCAGCTGACAGTTAGATAGCTGACAGCTGAGGAAGGCGACTCTGAAGATCGTTCAATTGAACACACACCTGAAGCTTCTCGCCTTCGAGACGCTCACGCCTCTGACGCCGCTGATGGACAAATGCGTGCATTGCGGGTTCTGCTCTGCCGACCATGTCCCAGCTATCTGCTGCTCGGACAGGAAATGGATCGCTCCGCGCGGGCTGTAATCTACATGATGAAGGCGGGCGCCGAGGGCCGGCGCTGGCGATTGACGAGCGGCGTTCGTCGAGCACTTCGATACCTGCCTCGGATGCATGGCATGCGAAACGGCCTGTCCGTCGGGCGTGCGCTATGCGCCGCTCATCGAGGAAACGCGGGCAGTCGATCGAGCATCCACCATCAGTCGTCCGCTCTGGCGAACGGCCTCTTCCGCCAGCTGCTGTTCCTGGTGCTGCCCTTTCCCGCCCGCCTTCGCCTGGTCGTCGCGTGGCCGATGGGCCTTGCGCATCGCTACCTGCGCCGTCAGCCGCGCCTGCTGTGCGCTGGCTGCCAGCTGACGTTGCGCAACCTGATCGCGCTTGCGCCGGTCGCGCGCCCTGGGAACCGACGCCTGGCGAATGATACCCGAAGCGACTGCGGCCGTCGGCGCCGCCGCGGCTTGCGCGTCGGCCTGACCACCGGATGCGTGCAGCGTGTGTTCTTCAGTCAGGTGAACCAGGCCACCGCCCGGGTCCTCGTCGGCCGAGGGGATGTGACGTGATCGCGCCGGGAGGCCAGGGCTGCTGCGGCGCGCTGGCGCTCCACGCCGGCCGCGACCGCGAGGCCCGCGACTTCGCGCGCGACCTGATTCAGGCGTTCGACGGCCTCGGCCGTCGACTCCATTGTCGTCAGCGCTGCAGGGTGTGGCTCGGCGATGAAGGGCTACGGAGAGCTGCTCAAGGACGACCCCTGCATGGGCCGGACGGGCGAGCGCATTCGGGGCGAAGGTGCGCGACGTGACCGAAGTACTCTCGTGGACTCGGCACGGCGCCGAGCGCCCCGGCACCGGCTGGACCTGCGCGATGGCCTATCACGACGCCTGCCACCTGGCACACGCGCAAGGTGTCCGGCGCGAGCCGCCGTCAGACTGCTGGAAGCGATCCCGGCGTCACGGTCACGCCGCTGGGTGAAGTCTGAAATCTGCTGCGGCAGCGCCGGTATCTTCAACCTGGTTCAACCTGAGAATGCGCGGCGGCTCGGACGCCGCAAGGTCGCAACGCATCGCCGATGACCACGCCCGATCTCGTCGTCACGCCGAACCCCGGTTGCATCGTGCAGATCGCGAGCGCACGCGCGCGCCGCCGGCCATGCATTCCCCGTGCTTCCACATCATCGAAGGTGATCGATCGGTCGATACGCGGGACATCACTGACAAACACAAAGCTGAAATCTGAAACCTGAGGCTCGACCATAGCTGCTGAGCTTGCACTCAGCTTTCGAGCCCGCTCCAACCTCTTTGCCCCTTCCGCCCTTCCACGCGTTCACCTGCCTTCGGCCTCGCTGCCCTCGCCGCACCCTCTCTGCTGTTCCCGCCTCTACATCTTGAACCGGGCTTCGAATATGACCGAGCGCGTGATGATGTCGCCGAAGATATGCCGCTGGATGTGTCGCTTGTTGGAAGATGTTGTTCACATTACCAGCGTCGTGATCCGTGCCCTGCTGCCATTTCACGCCCCGCTCCCGTTGACCATCGTGTAAGCGTCCGTGAACCCGTGGTACGCGCTCTGTCAGCACATCGCTCCAGAATGCCTTGTCCGTATAACTCAGCGAGAGACTGCCAAGGTAGCCGGGGTTGGTCGAAATTGAAGCCGGCGTTGACTCGATGCTTCGGCGGAAGCGAGAGCCTCCTACTGGTGGAAACGGGTTCGGGTCGTCGAGAATGATCGGATCCGCCTGCCAGGAGTAATTGGCAAATGCCGAGAGCGTGCGGCTGACGCGGTGATCGACTGACAGCTCGACGCCCTTCTGGCGGATTGGGCCGAGATTCAAATACGTGAATGCGGTCCGCGGCAGTGTAACTCCCGCGCGGCCAGGAGGCCGATGAGCGCCGGTGGCGGCAGCGGCCAGCCCGGTGGCGGGTTGGCCACGGTGTACGGGTCGAGGTTCGAGGGGACGCTGCGCGAAGTTGATGCTGCTGTCGAGGTCGTTGACGTACACCGCCAGGCTCACGGTCGTGCGTTCGGCAAATGTTCCTGTATACGCCACCCCTCGTAAGCCGTCAGCGGATTCCTCGCTCAGCTCCCTGGGGCATCGACCCAATCGGCAGCTTGCTGCCCACGGCGTGCACGACCAGCGGAAACGGCGTCGCCCAGGCTGCTAGCTGCAGCGGCGGCGGCAGGAGCGGGCCCAGCGCCGACAAATCGGTGGGGACGACGATCTGCGTGTCCAGATAGTTGTTGGTCAACGAACGGCGAGCGGAACGTCCTTGTTGAACGCGAGGCGCACCGGAATGATTCGCGCCTCGCTTTCGAGGACGGCTGCAAGGCGGGGCGAGAACACCGGATCGTCCAGGTTGCTCGAACTTGTCGACGCTGCCCTGATTGTCAGCCGGACGCGATCGAAGATGATCTCATCCTGCCCGTAGGCGCCGACCTCCGTCCGGCTTCTCGAGCGCCGGCGCAATCGTCATCTTGAAGTTATTGCGCCGCACGTCGTCGCCGAAGCTCACCACGTGCCGCGTTCCCAGCGCGACAGCATCCCCACCTCGAAGTCGTGCGTCTGGGTTGAAAGTTCAACTGCAGCGGCGCTCTGGTCGCCGGGTCAAGCAGCAGGAGGTTCGGGGCCTCGGCGTCGACGAAGCTGCTGAAGTAGCTGACCTGACCGCCCGGCGGGTGTAATCGACCCTTGGCGTACCCCACGTCGATCCGCTTTGAATATCGAACGGGCCGATACCGGTGTAGATGATCCCATCGGTGCCGGCGACGCGCTCTGGTACGTCAACCGGCTGCCGTTGCCGAGCCTCCTGATCGAATCGCAGGTCGAACTTCGGCTGGCTTCGTGCCACGATTCCTGAACGCGGTTCCGATCGGACCATCGCCATCGTCGGATAGCGCGCGCCGCCAACCGTGGCGCCTGGAACGCGCGGATCGGGGATCACCGGGATGGTGCCGGTGGGCCGTGGATATGCGTCGGAATTGAAGTAGCCGGCCGACACCCTGTACGACCACTTGTCGTTCAGAATGCGCGACACCGACGCGTTGGCGCCGAACAGCCCGCCTGGACCCTTTCCGGTGGTCGACCCGGCGTCCCTGACTGGAAGAATCCGCCGCTCACCGACACGTCGATGCCTGGCGCTTCCGCGGCGGCTTCCGTGATGATGTTGACGACCGCCCGTCAGCGCATTCGCGCCCCAGACGGCGGAGGCGGGGCCGCGGATCACTTCAATCTGTCTGATGTCGTTCATGTTGTTCGGCAGGAATTCGCGAGGACGATGCCGAAGAAGTCCAGGTCAGATCGGACCGGGCCGTCGAGCAGCACCAGCCTGCGAGGTTGGAGAGTGTCGAGGTGGCCTGACGGCTCGTCACGTTCACATCCCGGGCAGTGAAGCTGCACGACGTTAGACGCCGGGGAGCGATGCGCAGCAGATCCCCGTAGTCCTGCTGCCGGCGTCGTCGTCAGCACACCTGCGTGCCGATCACCGCCATCGATCGTCGCCGGCGCGTCGACCAGCGCGCGGTTTTCGACCGCGATGCCGCGACTGACGACCACCGTCTCGCCGAAGCCGGGCCACGGGCGAGTTCTCGTTTGGGGGCACCTGCACGGTGCTGCCGGCGACGAGCGACGCCATTTCGCGACGCTTGCCCGAAGCCGACGAGCGACACGATGATGTCGTGCGTCCGCCGGGGAGGTTGCCTGAACGAGTGCTCGCCCTGCGGGTCCAGTGACTGTCGTCTGACGTCCGCCGCCGCCCACGAGGACGACCGTGGCGCCTGGAACGACGGCGCCCGACTGGTCGACGACCGTGCCGGAGACGCTGCCGGTCTGGGCGTGTGCAGGGAACGGCGAAGCAGCAGAATGACGCCGAGCGCAGCGACGAGCCGGAGCATCCAAATCCTCCTTGAGTCTTGCCTGGACCTGACGCGCGAACGCGCGGCGATTATGAGGCCACGCGTCGACCAACGCAAGATGCCGCCTGACGGTCTGCGCACGACTCGCATCGCGCGTCGGCCGGCGGCTGACAACACCGCAGCCGTCGCGCTACAATCGCGCGCTGATGGTCGAGATTGCGAGATCTACGACACGACGCTGCGCGACGGCACGCAGGGCGAAGGGCGTCGACCTTTTCGGTCGCCGACAAGCTGCGGATTGCCGAGCGTCTGGACGCCTTCGGCGTCCACTACATCGAGGGCGGCTGGCCCGGCATCGAATCCGAAGGACATCGAGTTCTTCGAACAGGCCAAGCGCCGCACGTTCCGGCGCGCCCGGCTCGCCGCGTTCGGCTCGACGCGCCGCAAGAGACGTACGCGCGTCGAAGACGACGACCAGGTGCGGCTGCTGCTCGACGCCGAGCACGCCGGTCGTCACGATCTTCGGCAAGACGTGGCTGCTGCACGTCCGCGAAGTGCTGCAGACGACGCCGAGGAAAACCTCGCGATGATCGCGCGACACCGTGCGGCTACCTGAAGGCGCACGGCAAGTTCGTCGTGTCACGACGCCGAGCACGCGTTCGACGGCTGCAAGGACGACCGCGCGTACGCCGCTGGCGACGTGGCAGGCCGGCCGAGCGCGCCGGCGCCGACGTCGTCGCGCTCTGCGACACCAACGGCGGATCGCTCCCAGTCGGAGATCCTCGAGATGACCGAGTCATGCGCGCGCGCGCATCTGCGGGCGCAGGCTCGGCATCCACACGCACGACGACATCGGCCTGGGCGTCGCCAATGCGCTGGCTGCGCTCGACGCCGGCGCCACGCACATCCAGGGCACGCTCAACGGCTACGGCGAGCGGACCGGCAACTGCAACCTGACGAGCGTGATGCCGATCCTGCAGCTTCAAGCTGCAGACGTCGTCGATGCCCGACCGAGTCGCTGCGCGCAGCTGAAGGAGCTGTCGCAGTTCGTGGACGAGACGGCGAACCTCCGGCCGAATCCGCGCCTGCCGTGGGTCGGGCGCGGCGGCGTTCTCGCACAAGGGCGGCACGCACGTGAACGCCGTGCAGAAGGTGATCCGCAGCTACGAGCACATCGATCCGGCGCTCGTCGGCAACACGCGCCACGTGCTCATCAGCGATCTGGCCGGCCGCAGCAGCATCGTGATGAAGGCGCGCGAGCTCGGGCTTCGACGTCACGCAACGCGACGCCCGAGCTGCGCGACGATGCTGCGCGCGCATCAAGGACCTCGAGCATCAGGGCTACGAGTTCGAGTCGGCCGACGGATCGCTGGCGCTGCTGATCCGGCGCGCGCTCACGCCGCGCCGCCGCCGTTCGTGCGTCGACGCCTATCACGTGTCGGTTCGCCGCGAGGGCGACGCAGTCGGTCTGCGAGGCGGTCGTCAAGGTCCGCGTCGGCGACGAATCCGAGCACCGCGTGGCCGAAGGCGATGGGCCGGTCAACGCGCTCGACGCCGCGCTGCGCGCCGCGCTCGTCCGCTACTACCGCCAGCTGGAGGACGTGCATCTGACCGACTACAAGGTGCGCATCATCGATTCGACGAGCGGCACAGCCGCGCGAACGCGCGTGCTCATCGAATCGAGCGACGGCACGGTCCGAATGGGGCACCGTCGGCGTCAACGACAACATCGTGGAAGCCAGCCTTCAGGCCCTCGGTCGACAGTCTCGAATACGCAGTTGGTGAAGAACGAGAAGGGCGCTCGTCTGAAGTCTGAAGTCTCAAAGTAGCTGCCAGCTATCAGCTATCGGCTGGAGACCTGAACCTTCCCTCAGCTCCTCGACGGAGCCGGGCGATCTCGTCCACGGGGATGCTGGTGGACCGTGTCCGCCTCGGCCAGCGCCCCCTCGCGGCCGATCGCTTCGAGGTTGCGCGCGGCCTCGAACACCCGCGTGGCACGCAAATATCCGCGCGCTTCCCTTCAGCGCGTGCGCCGTCGTGCGAATCTGGACGGGGTCGCGCGCGTCGACGGCCGCCTTGAGGGCCGCCATCTGCAGCGGGCAGTCATGCCAGGAAGAATCGTCCACCATCTCGCGCACCAGGCTCTGGTCGCCGTCCATGGTGCGTTCGAGGTCCGCGAGGTCGAAGAAGGACGCTCGCCGTCGGCCGGACCGGCCCCGGCTGGACGGTCAGGGTGCCCGAATCGTTTCGATCACAGCAAAGGCGCCTGGGATTCCGCCGGCTTGGCCAGGTAATCGTCCATGCCGGCGGCGAGACACCGCTCGCGGTCGCCCTGTCATGGCATGCGCCGTCATCGCGACGATCCGCATGTGGCCGCCGCGTCTCGCCGTTCGCGCTCGCGGATGGCTGCGGTCGCCTCGAAGCCGCCCATCTCCGGCATCTGCACGTCCATCAGGACCAGCGTCGAAGGCTGCGCGCTCGATCGCGCTCGATCAGCTTCTCGGCCGTTCGCTCGCGACCATCGACGCGATGTGCCGCGCGTTGGCTGAGCAGACCGACGGCCACCCGCTGATTCGACGAGATTGTCCTCGGCGAGCAGCACGTCGAGGCATCTGCGACGCACTACGAGCCTGGGCCGCGGCCGAGGCGGCGTGAACACGTCGGCGCCCCGACCGCTCGAGCGCACGCGATAGATCGCCTGGAGGAGATCGGACGGCGCTGATCGGCTTGCGTCACGTACGCGGCGACGCCAAGCTCGCGGCAGCCGCGAGGATCGCCGTATTGGCCCGGACGAGGTGAGCATCATGATCGTCGCCCCGGCCAGCGTCTGCTGTTGGCGGATGCGCTCTGCGACGTCAGAAGCCGTCGAGATCCGGCATGTTCGCGTCGAGCAGGACCAGGGCGAAGGATTCCCCTCTTGTGCGGCGGCACAGCAGCGCCTCGAGCGCCTCCGCGGCCACCATTCCACCGCCGTCGGCTTCATCTGCCACCCGGTGAGTGACTCGACGAAGATGCGCCGATTGACCGCGTTGTCGTCGACGATCAGCACGGGCAGCTGCAGGAGGAACGTATCCGGGTGCTCGGCCTGTGGCAGCTCGCCGACGCCGAATGAGGCCGTGAAGTGGAACGTGCTGCCGCCGCCCGCCTCGCTCTCGACCCACGATCCGTCCGCCCATCAATGCCGCACCAGCGTGGCCGGACGATCGTCAAGCCCGAGGCCGGTGCCGCCGAACCGGCGCGTCGTCGATCCGTCCGCCTGGCGGAACGCCTCGAAGATCGGCGCCGTGCTTGTCCGCCGGGATGCCGATCCCGGTGTCGGTGACGCGTGAAGTGCAGCGCGCGTGCTGCCGTCGCCGCGCGCGAGTCCTCGACCGACGCTGCGACGACGACGTGGCCGCGCTCGGTGAACTTGAGCGCGTTGCCGACCAGGTTCGTCAGCGACCTGCTGAATCCGCGTCGGATCGCCGACGACGCCGGCCGGCACGTCCGGGGCGACGTCGCAAATGAGCTCGAGGCCCTTCTGGTGCGGCCCGCAGGGCGAGCGGCTTGAGCGCGTCGGCGATCGACGTCGCGCGGCGAGAACGGCACCGCTTCGAGCTCGAGCTTGCGCGACTCGATCTTCGAGAAGTCGAGGATGTCGTTGAGGATCGACAGCAGCGATGTCGGCCGACGTCCGCACCGTCCCGAGGCTGTCGCGCTGGTCCGCCGTGAGCTCGCTGTCGAGCACGAGGTCGGTCATGCCGATGATGCCGTTCATCGGCGTGCGGATCTCGTGGCTCATGTTGGCGAGGAACTCGCTCTTGGCGCGGCTCGCTTCCATCGCCCGATCGCGCGCCGCGACGAGCTCCTCGTTGACGTCCCTCAGCTCGGCGGTGCGCGCGTCGACGGCGCGCTTCGAGGTCCTGCTGCTGCAGCTGCAATTGCGCGATCGCGCCGGTCGATCTCGTCCAGCATCTCGTTGATGCCGTCAACCAGCTGCCCGATCTCATCGTCGCTCGACGTGTCCCGCGAAGGTCATAGCGGTGCTCGTCGGTCACCGCGCGCGAGAGCGGTCAGATCCTGGATCGGCCGCGAGATCACCTCGCTGGAATCGCATCGACAGCGCGAGGGCGTAGAGCCAGAACGTCGCGAAGAGGACGATGAGCCAGAGCGCGCGCGAGGCGCGACCGCGCGCGCCTGTGCGCGATCGGTTGTCCGCGGCCACCCACACCGTGGCGACCGTGGCACCGCGATCCATCACGGGATGCGAGACGCGAAGCGGGCGTCCCGGAGAGGAGAGGCCAGGCGGGCAGTGATGAGATCCATGACCGGTGGCGCTCGAGGGCGGCCGGATCGCGCTCGAAGCCGGCGAACAGACGGGCCATCCGGCAGGACGATCCCCGCGGCGGCTGACATCCCGATGTCCACGGCCAGCGCCCTGGAGCGCCGTGGTCGCCTCCCCGACGCCGCCGCGCGCGGCGGCGGCGGCGGCTGCTGACCGCCGCCAGTTCTGCCAGAGCGGCGAGATCGCGCGAGCGCGCTACGTGCGAAGCCGCGTCGTGGTAGGTGATAGAACACGCCGGACGCCACCACCATCGACATGCCGCCGATGAACATCACGATCGCGTTGATTCTCCACGCGATGGACAGCCTCGCGGAACCACACCGGACGATCCTCATGCGTCGTGGGAGCCCAGGGTCGGCCGCGACCCCCGTCGGACGCGCGCGGCGATCTTTGGCATACGACCCGATCTGCTTCTCCATGTCGACGTAGCACGTCGGGCAGATGCCGTGGCTGAACTGCGCGTCGGAGTGGTCGGCGATATAGCGCTTCGACCTGCTGCGCAGTACTGATCGTCGCCGCGAATGCGCTTGCAGTAGCTGCAGATCGGCAGCAGCCCGCTGGAGCTGTTTCACGTTCGACAAGCGCCGTCCTGCAGTTCCGCGACGCGATCGGCGAGCCGCTCCTGCAGTGCCGAGCACCCGGACGCCGACTGCTGACGCGCGCGCGCAGTTCTTCGGGGTCGAACGGCTTGATGATGTAGTCGTCGGCGCCGGCGTCGAGGCCGGCGACGACGTCGCCGCGGCCTCTCGCGCGCCGTGAGCGAGCAGCAGGCACAGCGTTGTCGAGCGGCAGCTCCGCGCGCACGCGGCGGCAGCACTTCCGGGCCGTCCATCTGCGGCATCATCCAGTCGAGGATCGCGAGGGTCGGCGCCGTCGACGCCCGCAGATGCTCCCACGCCTGGGCGCCATCGGCCACGGCCCGTCGCGTCGAACCCCATGCAGCTTGAGTGGTCTTGGCCAGCACTTCCCGCGCCATCCGATCGTCGTCTGCAATCAGCGCATGCATCGCGTCACCTCCGCCGATTTCCCGCCGCTCCGGACACCCCAAGCATTCCAGAAATCCGGACGGCAGGACGAGCCCTAAACCCTACTTATCGGCCGATCACCGCGTCGATACCAGTGCGTGGCCCCCGGGGGCCGCGTTCGAGAGTCCACTCCGACCCCGAGGGCCCGGCGCCCATGGTTTCCTCGGAAATGTGCTTGCTGATAAAACTCATCCCGACTTGAAGCAGGCCCTCGTCGCTCTTGCGATCGCGATCGCGCTGCCATACGCGCATTCGCTCCGCTCTTACCGGTTCCCGGATCCGTGCCCGTCCCATTCGCGGGCGCGGCTTTTCTGAACCCAGCGCAATCTCCAACCTGCGCTGGCACGTGGCAGCGCGCGAACCTGCACGCCCACAGCCGGCAGTGGTGGGGCTTGACCAACGGCACTCAATCAGCCGGCGAGGAAGTCGTGCGGGCGTATAAGCGCGACGGCTATGCGGTCGCGGGCGTGCTCCGACTACGCGGCGATCGCCGCGCTGCATGGCGTCGCCGACGATTCCGCTCGTACGAGCACGGCTACAACATCCCGCAAGACGCCACCAGCTCGGCATCGGCGCGCGCCGCGTGGATCTGGCTCGACTTCCCGTTGCGGCAGACGCTCAGCAACCGACGCAGCTGGTCATCGACCGGGTGGGTCGAACCGGCCGACCTGGTGGTCGCTCAACCATCCCACCGTCACCGGGATGGTTACTCGACCGAGGATCATGCGGCAAGCTGGCGAGGCTACCAGCTGATGGAGATCGTCGAACGGGCCGCTTCCGATCGAAGACCTCTGGGACGCGGCGCTCTCAGTCCGGCCACGCCGTCTGGGCGCTCGCCAACGACGACGCGCACGACCTTGCACGAACCGGCGGCGCACCGTTCGATGGCGTGGAACATGATCGACGCGGCGTCCCCGTCCACGCGCGATGTTGTCGACGCCCTACGCGCGGGGCCGGACGCACGCCGTCTCGCGCACCAGCGGACACCACTTCAGGGTTCAAACCGTTCTGGCTGGAATCGAATCGCTGACGGCACCCTTCTCGTCGCGCGCCGGCGAACCGTCGACGTTCAACTTCGTCGGCCGGGACGGGATCATCCGCAAGACAGTGAAGAAGCGCGATGAGCGCGTCGTACACCTTCGCCGGCGACGATACGGCGATACGCACGGTCATCGAATTGCCGCGCGCGCTTCTGTATCTCAATCCCGTCCTGCGATACGACGGGATCCGCCTGCCCGCACCGTCTGCGAGCGTGAACGTCATCGGCAGCTGAAGCCGCAACGGGCGGGGCTTCGATCGCGCCGTGGCGCTCCTCGTGATGTATCGGCGGCGGCGAGCCGGCGTTCTGGTCTCTCCGTCTGAGGCCCTTCTCCCGCGCGACGACCGCAAGACGGCCTGAACATAATCTAGTTATTTAGAGCACGTTGCAAAATCAGATGTAGTGCAGGCCTTCAGGCCTGCCTGACGGGCGGACCTAAAGGTCCGCACTACATTTGCAACGCGCTCTTAGTCATCTGATTATCTGGGCTGATTGATTCAGAGACCAGATAACCAGATTCAGAGTCAGGCCGGGCAAGGGTCCCGCTCGACAATCTGGCGCACTCTTCTCGCGAAACGTCGCGACCCAGCCGGCGGCGTCGTCGAGGCCAAACCCCAGCCAACGACCGTGCTCGTATTCGGAGAAGCGCGCGCCTCGGAATAGTCCTTCGACTCGGGAAGGCGTGAGAGCGCTCGAGATACTGCGCGCAGGTGGACGCGGCCGGCCTCGGAGATTCGCGTGTCGCCGAACGTCGCGCCGTCATACGGCAGGCCCTTCAAGCTGACGAGACATTGGCTCGGATTGGACCAGATAGGAACCCCGCCAGCCGCTCAGATCCACCTTGTGCGGGCCGAAGGTCGAGCCGAGATCCTGGATGATTGCGAAAGGTTGCGGGCAGGGCTTGCTGCGAGTCGCCGTCCTGTTCGGAGAGACAGACGAGCCGTTGGTTCGACGCCTTGCTGTCCCAGTGCGCGAGAAAGACGGCCATCAGCCGGAGCGCGTCGAGCTTCGGCGCGGCTCGCCCCTGGCGTTACGCATCCTTGAAGCTCGGACCACTCCCAGCCTTCTGATCGCCCCCGATAATCCGGACGCCTGCCGAAGCGGCGCTCGACCGCGACCCAGTTGAAATCCGTATACAGATGCTCGCCCGTGCGCTCCAGCAAAGTCGCCGATACCGGCGAAGCCCAGCACGATCGTTGTCTGGAAGGGAAAGCGCGGGCATCCATAGCACCGGAGATGTTCGATGAGAATAGTTGCTGTTTGCGCCGAATCCCAGGGCGGTCAGCAGGCGGCGGCTGGCCGCGGCTTCCGCATGCACCTCCGGATTCGGCCGTATTTCGCCTTGACGATGTCGCCGTTCCTGAGGAGGCAATCGAATTTCGGGCTCGTGCCGTCGGCCCCGCGCGCAAGAAACCGGCACTCGACGCGCTTCTGCGACAAGACGCCAGTCGGATCGGGAGGGTTTGCAGACAGGTCGGCACCGCTCGGGAATCCGCCACTCCAGCATGCTGGAGCGCGGCGTCGCGGAGCTGCCGCGCCTGCAACGGATCGGCTGGCCAGGGTTCGTCGGCATGCGGCGGGGCGAATGTATCCGACGGCCGCCCGACTACCGCCGGCGATGAGCCAGGCACGATGTCAGGAGCGCGATGGCCAGCCAGACCACAGCCCCGGTCCTCCTCGAGGTCGTTCCCAGCATGTTCTCGATCCGCTCCTGACCGGGAATCGCGCCGGGTTATTGGGTCGTCCGCGCGAACGTGTCGCACTGGCGCGGATCGCCGGAAGACAGCCCGCGCCTGAACCACTCCGTGCGCTGCGCCGAGCTGCCGTGCGTGAAGCGCTCGGGCGCCACGCGGCCGCTCGCCAGCTGCGCTGCATGACGATCGTCGCCAATGGCCCCAGCCGCGCGCAAGGCCTCCCTCGGCATCGCCCGGTTCGAGCTCCACGTGCCCGGCCTGGGAACCGTCCGCTCTTGGATGCTTCATGCCCCCAGACGCCGGCGTAGCAGTCGGCCTGCAGCTCGAGAGCCACCGAGGCGCTCCCCGCGCCAGGCCGCGGATCCTGTTGCACGCGCGCGGCGGTCCCCAGCAGGTTTTGCACGTGATGGCCGAACTCGTGCGCGATCACGTATGCCTCGGCAAAATCGCCCGGGGCGCCGAACCGCGCCGCGACAGCTCGTTGAAGAATCCGAGATCGAGATACACCTTGTGATCGGTGGGGCAATAGAACGGGCCGGTGGCCGATTGCGCGAGTCCGCAGGCCGATTCAATTCCGTCTCGAAACAGCACCACCTGCGTGTGCTGATAGCGCCCGCCGAGCAGCTCGTGCCCACGTGTCCTGCGTGTCGCCGCGGCAACGGCATCCACGAAATCCACGAGCCGCTCTTCCTCGGGCGTTGTGCGCAGCTCGCCCGTGGTCGCGACCGAACCCGGGGATGGCCGCCCCCACCCCCAGGAGGGACAGAAAGTCGGTCCCGGTGGCCCAACTCAGAAGCAGGAGGACGAGAAATCCCCCGATACCGATCGAGCCGACACGCATTCCCGAGCTTCCCCGGGCGTTCTTCGATGTTTCCCGATCTCCAGGTGACCAACGCATACGCGAACCTCCAGCCGGAGACATGTGCAACACGAGCACCAATTCCGCCAGCTCGGCCGTATGCTCAGATTTCCAGTCGAACATTTCGGGCGCCGGCCAGCAGAAAGTGGTCGGGCGAACGATCTCGAACGCAAACCGCTGAGGCCCGCAGAGTCTAGTTATTGCTCCCCAGTTCGGCGGGTCAGCTGTCGTTTGGCAGGAAGCTGGAAACCCAACAAGAGAGGGAAGGAAGGCGCCAGTACGGTGTCTAAAAGCCCAGAGCCTGCTTGATGGCCACATTCGGCACAGCCCGGACACCCTGACGATCGAGACGCCACTTGTCCATGTACTGCGCCGGCCTGACGAACTGAACCGTGGATGCCGAGAGCAGCGCCTCGAGAGCCGGATCCGAATACTTCGGGGCGCCCGCCTGGAACGAACCCCATGAAGCCGTCCCAGTGAATCGGCAGGTAGGCCTTCGGCTTGAGCACAGGAAGCACGAGCTGTGCGATGGCGGCCCCGCCGGTCCCCATCCACAAGTCGACTGACTGAGTCCTTCGCCGCCTGATCGCCGTCTTCAGATTCTCGATCGGCGCCCTGTAGCTCCGTGCCGTCCACGACGATCGGCACATACGAAGATCCACGGCGCTTGCGGAGTTCTGCCAGAACCAGCTGAAACGCCCCTCCGGACCATCGACAACGAAGAGATACGCGCGATTGCCGCCCCCATTGGGAAAGTCTTCCGCCACGCCACCGCGCAGGCCGCCCGTTTTCGGATCGGGCCGCGGGACCGCCCGGAGCTCGACGGGGTTGTGCTGCTCCGGATTCTTCTGGGGTCGCCGCTATGGTTCCAGCGCACAACGCGCATCGTGACGCCATCAGCCAGCGCGATCGCTTCGCCGCCGTTCACCGGCAGGCATCGTGCCTTCGGAACGTTCTCTCGGCCAGCGCCTGGAAGCACGTGGTTTTCGAGCCGATGATCCGGGCGCCCGTAAGGGTCGACCACGTCGCCGTGTCGAACGAATGATCGAAATGGTTATGGCCGGTCAGCAGGACGTTGACGCTCGAGGGCCCGCCGAGGGCTTTGAAGACGCGCGTCACCGCGGCGACATCCGGCTTGAACGCCTGGCTCGTCTTGGCGAGGCCACCGCCACCGCCGGAGAACGCGCTCTCTGGCAGCCGCGTGAAGTAACCATCCGGCGAGTATGCGAAGCGGCCTGAGCTCGAAGTAGGTGTTCGAGATGGACATCCAGGTGATGTCGACGTGGGACGGCGCGGCGGCCCGAATGGAGCGCGATCAGCCCCAGACAGACCAGACCGATCGAGGCGGCGTATTTCGCCATCAGTAATCCGGCCTGTGCTAGGGGCGATTCGGGTTTGGTTCCAGCTGGGACAGTGCACTCTTTCACGATTCGATTCTCCGGTTCGATCTCCAGCGCCTTCTTCAGCTGCACGATGGCCATATCGGTGTCGCGTTTCCTGACGTCACGCGCGAGACAGCACGATATAACTCCGCGCCGGACTTCGGATTGAACTCCAGGCTCATCATCATCAGCGCAATCGCATCGTCGGGTCGCGCGTCCGCGAGCCGCTGCGCGAGATTCAGCAGGTCGGTCTCTGAAAAATCATACGTGTCCCGCGCGTAGAACTTCTGTCTCAGCTCTTGTACTCGGCGACCGCCGCGTCGGGCCCTTGTCCCTGAGCGTCCTCAACATGATGTCGCTCAGTTTCTGTGGAACCAGGGCATCCGCGGTGGCAGGTGAGGCAATGGACGTTCGTGGCCTGGCCGGCTGCCTTTCCCGATGCGGCCTGCACTCGTGCGTTGATCTCGCGCGTCATCGCGATCATCTGGCGCGCGATGGCCTTCTTCGTGTTCGTGTCGGCCTGGAAGTCCGTGGAGTTGTCGGTCTGCCGCACGTGGCAATACGAGCACTGAACGCCCAGCGCCTGGGCTATCGCCTGCATGTTCAGCAGTGGATCGTTCGGGTCCTGCGCCGCGAGCGGTCGCGGCTGCAGCGTGGCGACGACCACCAAAAGAAGTCCTGGGACGATGCCCTTCATGCCTGCCTCCACCGCTGGAACCGATGCCGTGGCTCCGATGATACACGAGCGGAAGCCCTGGGCCGACACTACGTGCAGGCAAGCCCGATGTCTCGGCGGTTTCAGGGGCCCTGCGTCTGCGGGTAGCCGACGTGAAGCTTCGGGATAGTGGGTCGGGATGCAGCCGAGGAACCGGGCCCGGTGCTTGTAACGCACCGGACCGGCTTGAACCCCAGCTTGGCTTAGTTCGTCGAGGTCGCCGACCTCGGCCAGACAGTCAGCTGATCTTTGCCCTTCTCGATCGTCTGCATTCCCTGCATGAGGAATCGCTGCAGCCGTCTCCCGTCGAAGGTCTCGGTCGTGTAGATGTTGCTCTTCGAGTCGAGCACGATGCTGTGCACCGCGTAGAACTGACCCGGTTGCTTTCCACCGGTAGCCCGAAGCTCGAGAGGATCTCCATCGACGCGCGATCGAGAATCCAGACCTTCATGTTCGCACCGTCGGTGACGAACATGAACTTCTGCTGCGGGTCCCTCGAAAAGGCAATTTCCCATACCGATCCGTTGCCGAGGGTTCTCTGCGCGATGATCTTTTCTTCTTGATGAACTTGCCGTCGGTGCTGAACACTTGAATGCGATCGCTGCGGCGATCGCAGACATACACCAGCTCTCTCGGTCGCCGCGAATGCCGCGGTGCAAGGCAGGCGGAAACTGCCGGCAGCGGCGCGCTCGGGGTTGTAGTTGGCCCATGTCGGCATCGTCGGGTTTGTTGCCGTAGGCGCCCCAGCATCGCCTTGATCTTCATGGTGTCGATGTCGGCGACGACCACGCGGCGGTTGTGTGCGATCTCCGTCGGCGACGAAACGCCTCATTGGTCGTCGGATCGAAGCCTCGCTTTGGTCGCGACGCCGCCGCATTTCGACACGTCGGCGCTGTCGGCAGCAGCCTTGCGGCCGAACGAACTCCAGGAACTTGCCGTCCGGTCCGAGAATTTCAGCGCCTGCCCATCGCGGCTGCTGCTTGCCGCCGAGCCTGTAGTTCCCCTTTGGGATCGACCACATGATCCCGTGGTTGTTCTCCGGCCAGTCGCCGTAGCCCTCACCGGGGCCGCCCCAGCTGGCGGCAGAAGGTTGCCGGCCTCGATCGAACCTTCGAGGACCGGGGGCGCCTTGGCGCAGCAGGCTCCTGCGTCCTCAAGAGCGCGGCGTTTTCGCCCGGTGAGAGCGAGTCGGGCCGACGAATCACTCCAGATGTGGTCCCGTGGCGATCGACTCCGTTTCGCCCCGATCAGTCATCCCCAAGTACTCAGCCGGTCCGGCATCTGGTGCTCATCGGGAACCGTCGCGGTCCGCTTTCGCACTGGGGGCACCGTGACTGGTATCGCCCTTGCCGTTTCCATTTCCTGAGCGGCGACACCTGCCTCGAGCGACTATTGGCTTGCTTACGGCTGCTCGCAGCGCGACCAGCAGGACGAACGTAGCGTGACGCCAACCACCGGATTACGCCGCAAGTGTTTCAATGTTATGCGTTCCTCCTGGCCTACGTAGCCTCCAGTGGAGATCCTTCACATCATGGCCGGGTCGAGTGCCGTGTCCCTGAAGTCCCTTATTATAAACTGAACTTCGCACGCGCTTTCGGCAGCCTTCGGAAGTGTCTCGCCAGTAGAGGCGTTGCCCTTCAGAACTCGACTGCAAGAGCTAACGCGCCACGGCGTAGCAAGGTGCCTGGATGGTGCCCGCTCATGGCCGCAGCTCGACTTCGACGTCCAGCGTTCAAAGATCGCAAAAGCCGCATGCACGAGGATCTTCGTGTCTCTGCCCAAAGGTCGGCGACGTAGACGAACTGCTGTCGCGGGTCCCTCGAGAAGGCGAGATCCCCACACCGACCCGTCGCCCATCGTCGCCGGCGAGACGATGGGCCTCTTTCACGAACTTCTGCCGTCCTTTTGGAACACCTGGATGCGGTTGCCCCCACGGTCGCAGACATAGAATCCATCCCGGGTCTTTCGACAACTTCACGCAACTGACATTCTGGAACTGCCGGGGGCAGCGGCGCGCTGGACGCGGGGTTCGGATTTTGCAGGGGCGTAGCGGCGCCGTGTCACCTGGGCTTGCTACGCCGTAGGACAACCTCGCAGCTGGCGGCCGTACGCGCCGGTGCCCGCGTCGACGACGACGACCCGGCGATTGCCGAGGCCGTCGGCGATGTAAATCTCCTGTTCGCCGCCTCATCGACATCGAATCCCACCGGCCGGCTGAGCGTTGTCGTGCCGTTGCTGTCCCCGACCGTCGCCGGCTTTTCCAAATTGCCACACGAACTGGCCAGTGCGCGTGAACTTGATCGCGTGCGCATCCTGCGGAGTGGCAGCGAACCGGGCTTCGGCGGCGGCTTTGCCCGCCCCGTCCCGCCGGCGGGGAGGCGGATCCGGACGCCCCCTCGACACGACCAGCCTCGAGACCCGCCGATGATGACGTTGCCCTTCTCGAATCGTGACGGCAGTCGCCTTGCGGGACCAGCGGCCAGCCGTAGCCCCGCCCGGCCCGCCCCCACTCGCTGAGCAGGTTGCCCGCCGCGTATCGAATCCCGAGCACCTGCGGCGCGGCGAAGCAGCACGTGCTCTGTGGCGGCTTGAGCCTCCGGTCCTTTTTCGTTGTTTTGCAGGGGCAATTCGCGCCCCCGTGCGTCACCCAGATGTGGTCTTGAGCATCAACCGCGACGCCGTTGACGCGACCCGAGAGATCCACATCTTCGGCAACGGTTTGGGCCACAGCCGATCCACTTCGAACCTCGGCACCTGCCCGCCAGCCGTCCGCGACTGCGCGGCGAGGGTTTCATGCTCCGCCCCGATTCAACCCGAAAACGCCGACCGCGGCCAGAAACGTCGCCCAATTCGAAGAGTGTCTGGCCTTCGCCCTCATAATCTGCCCCTCCGGAACCGCCCGTGATTTGCGATCTCGAAAAGCGATCATCCACATTGACGTGCCTTCGCCGCGGCTCTCAACTTTTTCTTGGCCGGTGGTATGACCCACGGCTATTCCGTGAATGTGGGCCTCGTCTCCCAGCCTCGAGGGGGCTTTTTTGTCGGTAAAAGGTGATCGTATCCCGATCTGGCGCCTCGCCGCGATCTCTGACTTCGCCGGCGCTGCTCGGACTCGCCCGCCTGCGCCCGCGCGCATGTCATCCTGAACGACGCGAAAATCGAGCCGATCCCGAAGCCCGAGGGTCAACGGCTGCGGCTCCTCGTGCGGGTGCCCCTCCAGACCATGGTGGATCTCGAGCACCTGACGCGAGGGACCTCGCAGGACTTCGTGGATCCTCGACCGGGCCGACCAGGTGCTCAACGACGCGGCGGAGCTGTGGCTCGTCAACAACCCGGAGGCGCATTTGCGAAAACAACCGCCTCCCTGATTGCCGGCACCCCGGATCGCCGACGTTCGCGCCTTCGCTCGCCTTCGACGGCTCCTTTCTTCGCCTCGGCACGAACAAGCCCTGGCCCACGTTCAGGGCCCTCGACTGACCAACACCGTGTGGATTTCATCTGGAACCAGGGCCTGCTCGACGTGTTGCTCGGCACTCATTCAATCGGATCGGTCCCAGTTCTCGATCTACCGAAGCTGAGCAGCCTGGCGCCTGAGCATGACGACGTCGCTTCGGTTCCTGCCTCCCGATGGCACCGTGCACACGTTCGAGTTCATAGGGAATCCGGATCTCATCAGACTCGACCCTGCGTGCACCAAGCGGCCGCGCGGTTCGTCGGAGCACTCGGGTTTCAGTGAACCTTTTACGGCAGACTATTGGCTGTTCCTGCTCGCGCTGGCGATTCCTGCTGCGGCGATGGCATGCGCTCGTTCCCGTCGTGACGGCATTCGCGGTAGCCGAAGCGATCACGCTGAGTCCGTCCTCGAACCTGTCGTTGGATACGCTATGGTTCCAGCCGCTCATCGGGTTGCTGATCGCGACCTCCATCATCTATATGGGCGATTGAAAACGCGATGGGGCTGGCGTCCGCTGGCTGGATGATCGCCTTCGATTCGACTCCTGCTCGATTTCATTTCTCGTTCGGTCTTCGGCCGGCGCTGCAGTTTGCCGGCGCCCACGCGATGACCCTGCTGATCGCGTTCGGCGCGGGCGTGGCGGCCGGACAAATTGTGGTGCTCCTGATCCTTGTCCCCGCGGTCGCTCTCCTGGTCCGCCTGCTCGGCGAGCGTGCGCAGCGGCGCTCTCCTATCGCTTGTGGCTGGCCATGTCGCGTGGCATTGATGGTCGATCGCGGCACGCTCCTGGAGCCGGTATCCATTTCAATGGCCGGCGGGCATTCCGGCACTGCTGCTGGTGAACTGGGCGATAGGGGTCATTGGCTGCGCTGGCGGCTTTCTGGCGCGTGTGGATGACAGTCGGGCGAACCGCGGCGGGCGGAGCGGGTGCGGCGCGCGCTATTGCGAGCGCGGAGCCCTGAGGCTGGATCCATGCCGAGGCCGGCACATCAATCCAGTAGGGCGTCGCATCGGCCGTGTAGCCCACCCGGACGATGGCGTCGGCATCGTCGATCGGCGTGCCCCTCCCAACCCAGTGCGAGTTCGTCGGGTCCGGCTCCATGGCAACCGTTTCGCGCGAACGGCCGTTCGGAATCACGTAGCGATTCTGACCTCCGAGGCGATCGTCGTTGCCGGCAACGGAGCCTCGCACACCGCCGCTGAAGTTACACGCCGTAGCTGCCGGTCGTATCGAGAACAACCTCGAAGTGAGTGTCCCCGTTCATCAACACGAGACCGCCTTGTCGTGGCCTGTGGTCATAATGGGCGAGCGCCCACGCTGAATCCGACGCGGGCGACACGCTCTGGCCGCGGCCACGGCCTGGCGTAGGGTGAACGTTCGCAGCCCGGCCGCAGCAAGCGCCACGGCGTCACGAGAAACGACCCGCCTGACCTTGCTCATCGCCATCGCCGCCGCTACGGATCAGGGCGTCTCGATCTTCGAGACCGTGATGGTGGCGTCCTTCATCTCGCCGGTGAGCTTCACCATATGACCCGCATGGGTCTGGAGCGCCGGATCCTTCTGATCGGCGATCTGATAGACCGTTCCGTTCGAGACGAACACATACTTCGAGCCGCCTCTGATACATGCGAGCGTGCACTCGCGAGCGTCCGGTGGGCCGGCCTTTGCCGCCACCCGCGGCGTCAGCGTCCTCAGGATGCATCAGACCGCACGCCGAGTCGGCGATTTCGCTGACCAGGTCTGCTCCGCCGGGAAGACCGTGGTCGCAAAATAAACGCCGCACTCAATGCAATGAACGTCCTCACGCCAACCTCCCTTGCTCGAGTTTCGCCCGGCCACTGACTGGTTCCACAGCGATATTAACCCATGTTTCCGGCTACCTGGCGCGTCAACCGCGGCGGCCAGCAGTCCCTCCAAGTCCAACGGCCGCGTACATCACGATCCGCCGCCGGGTCCGGCGCGGCCATTGCACTGCGCGGCCGATCTCGTACAGCTCGACGCCGTTCTGGTCGGGGTCCGCTCAGATAGAGCGACTCGCTGACCTGGTGATCGGCGGCGCCCCGTAGAGGAATCCCGGCCCGCTCGAGCCGCCCGAGGGCGTCGGCCAGCGCGGCGCGCGTGGGATACCTGATAGCCGTGGGCACAACCCCGTGCTTCCGGGGCGGGCGATCCGCCAGGCTTTCCCACGTGTTCAGCGCACGTGATGGTGATAGCCGCCCGCGCCGACGAATGCGGCCCCGGCCCATACGCGTCCCGTCAGCTCGAACCCGAGGACGTCGCAATAGAACTTCAAGGCGCGATCCAGATCGGCAACCTTGAGGTGAACGTGTCCGATGTCGACGGCGCGGATCGATGGGGGCCACGTTCAACTCCACTCACCTTCAAGCCTCGCGCCAAGGGGCTCGATCACCCGCCTGATCGCGTGACTCGGCGCAATCATATTGGCGTCATGCGGGCGATCACCCACTGCCCATCTGGCTTCTTCAGTCATATCGATACGACGCACGACGCCGGGCCAGCCCAGCTGGGTCGGCGTTCCCCGCCGACAGGAGTGAGCGTGACGGTCAACTGATTCCAGTTACACGCCCAGCCGCCAACGATGCGAATCTCTCGAATGTCCGCACGGCTATCCACTCGTGTGTGCCTCTTTGCCTGGCGGGTAAAGCGGGCCGCCGCCGCGAAGGCGCGTCCCTTTCCAACCATCGGCGGTCTTCCGAAGCGCTGAGAAACACGACATCGTCGGCCATCAAGTCGAGGACACGTTCCAGATCGTCTTCGCCGCAGTCGCCTGCAGCCAGGTCGCAAGATCGGAAGGCAACCGAATCGCCTCGTTCGTCGGGGATCCATGGTCAGGTTCTTATTGCAAGATTGCAGATTGCAGATTTGCAGATTTCGCAGATTGAGATTGCAGATTGCAGATTGCGAGATTTTGGACTTAGAGCACGTTTCAAAGTCAGACATGCGTGCAGGCCTTCAGCCTGCTAAAGGTCCGCACTTGAGCCCCTTCAGACTTGAGACTTGACCTCGAGACTGGCGTGCTATGCCAACGCCTGCCGGCTGTCCCACCAGGCCTCGAACTCCTTGAACGATCGGCTGAGACGCACGGGCTCGGTCAGCTGACCGGTCAGCACTTCTGCGGTCTTGTAGCCGTTGCCGGTCACGCAGACGACCACGGACTCGTCGGGGCCGATGACACCGCGCTGAATCAGATCGATCGCGCCGCCGAGTGTCGTGCCGCCTGCCGGTTCGGTGAAGATGCCCTCGGTCTCGGCGAGCAGGCTGGATGGCGTCCACATGATCTGCGTCGTCGGTCACGGCCGTGCCCGTTCCGCCGGTCTCGCGCACGGTCTGCGAGCACCTGATGGCCGTCGGCCGGATTGCCGATGGCGATCGACTTCGCGATCGTGTTGGGCCGACCGGCTCCGTGGATCTCGGCCCCGCTGTCGAGCGCGTGACGACCGGCGCGCAGCCGGCCGCCTGCGCGGCGTGAATGCGCGGGCAGATCGCCCTCGACGAGCCCGACGGTCGACGAGTTCGCCGAAGCCGCGCGCGATGCGCGGCAGCAGCGTGCCGCCGGCAACCGGCGAGACGACGTGCTGCGGAAATCGCCAGCCGAGCTGCTCGGCGATCTCGAAGCCGTACGGTCTTCGCGCCCTCCGGCGTAGTAGGACCGCAGGTTGATGTTCGCGAAGCCCCAGCCGAGCTGATCCGCCACCTGCGTGCACAGCCGGTTGACGTCGTCGTAATTGCCGCGGCAATCGGCGAGAATCGTCGGACCGAAGATGGCCGACCTGAGCACCTTGCCCGCCTCGAGGTTGTCGGGGATGAACACGCAACACTCCAGCCCGAGACGGGCGGCATGCGCCGACACGCTGTTGGCGAGGTTGCCGGTCGACGCGCAGGCCAGGACACTCGAGCCGAGCCCAGCCACGGCGCGCGTCGCCGCGACCGACACCACGCGGTCCTTGTAGGACAGCGTGGATGGTTGACGGAATCATCCTTGATGTAGACTCGCTGACGCCGAGGCGTTCCGCCAGCCGGCTGCAGCGGACCAGCGGTGTGAAGCCCGGAATGAAAGCCGGTGCGTCGGCTCGCCGGTAATCGGCAACAGCTCCCGATAACGCCAGAGGTTCTTCGGCCGGCGCTCGATCTGCTCCCGGGTCAGCTTGATCGACGCATAGTCGTAGACCGGCTCCAGCGGCCCCAGGCACCGATCGCAGCACATAGAGGGCTTCGGCTGGAAACATGGTCCTGCAGAGATGGCACTGCAGTCCGGTAAGCTTGCTCTGCCACAGCCTCCGCAAGTTTGTGGGTCCACGAGTCCTCGAATGTCCCGGGTTCCGTCAGTATCGGGGCGGGAACGATCGCCGCGTGATCGCGCGCGATCGGCGACGAGGTCGCCGATCGCGGCGACGGCGGTGGCCTCGCCACCGGCGCCGGTCCCGGTAATCGTCACCTCCCGGCGTACGCCCCGGTGACGATGGCCGCGTTGAGCGGTCCGATCGTCCTCGCGAAGAGGGATGCGCGGCACGAACACCGGCGCCACCCAGGCTGTCAGCGTCGACCGCTCGCGGTCGTAGTCGGCGTCGGCAATCTGCCGAATGGTCCCGCCCCGCGCTCCTGCATCTCGGAAGTCTTCGGGCTGAATGCGCGCCGTCGTCCGGCGTCCCGATCTGCGAGGGGCTGACGCGGAAGCCGGAACCCGAGCGAGCATTCAGGATCGTCAGCTTCGCCGCTGCGTCCCCGCCACCGAGATCCGGCAGAAGGATCCGCACTCGGCGAAGCCGCGAGCGCACGCATCGGCGATGTGCCCGTCAATCGAGCACCCGACTGGCGTCCATCTGGGAGAGCACGGCGTTGCTGGTGCCGTTCAAGATCGTTCGATGCGGTCACGCGTTCCCGCCGCCGAGTCCGTCGCCGAGCGCGCCAGCTAATCGGCATCGCGCCGCCGACGGCCGCCTCGTACCGCAATTGCCGGCCCTGCGCTCCGCGAGCAACAGCAGCGCGGGACCGTGGTGCGCGATGATCATCCTGTGTTCGCGGTGACCACCGACTTCCCCGCCAGGAGCGCGCGGACATAGTCGACGGCCGGCCCGGCTCCGCCAATCGCTTCGACGATGATCTCGACGTCGCTGGCGAGCAGGTCATCGAACGTGTCGGTCCAGACGACCCGGTCTCGCGGAGAGATTCTGGCTGCCGGGCGCGCTTGTCGCGCGCCCGCCGGTCGCAGATGTGCGTGAGTCTCGAGGCTGGGAATCGAATCGGATGCCAGTGAGCCGCCGGGCGATGGCCGGACCCGACGGTGCATGAAACCGAGGATGCCGACCAGGCAGCGTGGCGAGCCGGGGCTGTTACCCGAGGTTTGAAACGAGTTGAGGACCCAAAGTCCTTTCTCATCTTCCTCTGGTCACGGTCCGCCTGAAGGCGGATACTACGACGACAGCCAGAATGGCAATCGTCGAACTCGGCTTCAGCCGGACCGCCGGGCAGGAATTGGCACCTCACCGCACCCATCAGGGTCCCGGGGTTGCCGTGGCGTCGTCGGGCCCGTCCTCAGCCACTCTCTGATAGAAGAACGGGCAGCCGTCCTCGGTCCGGAATATATCAGACGGTTGAAATGGTCCGCAAGAGTTTTATCGACATATCTACACTGGGTAGATATGGGCAGCTCCTCAGCCGTTAATCAGCTGCTCGGCTGCAGGGCATGCCCTGAAGCAGCCGAAGCTGAAAGCTAGGAGTGTCACCGACGCGTCACTCGTCCATCCACGTTCCGGCGTGTACCGCCGGTTTCGGCCAGATCGACGAAGTCGAGCGCCACGGCGTCGGCCTCGGTGAATCGCTGCAGATCCTCCAGCTCGCTGGAGACGCGGGCCAGATCGATCCGCTGGAAGAACGCCGCCGGGGCCGACTCGCCTTCGGTCCGCTCGCGCTGGTAGAAGCCGATCAGCCGCTCGAGGCACTCGGGAATGCGGCGGGCCGGAACCTTGGCGGCGGTCCGCGCGAAACTGGCGCCGGTCCGATCGCCGCCGCCGACCATCACGAAGTACTGCGGCACCGCGCGCCCACCCACGCGTCTCACGCTGCCCTGGAATCCGATCGTGGCGACGCGGTGCTGGCCGCAGCCGTTCGGGCAGCTCGCCGATCTTGATGCGCGCCGCATCCGCGGCGGCAATGAGCTCGGGATCGTCGCGCGCAGATGATCCTCGAGCAGCCGGCCCAGACCGCGCGACTGCGTGACGGCGAGCCGGCACGACTCGGCCCGGGGCAGCTGGTGACGTCCGCGATGCGTCGACGCCGAGCCAGTCCGAGGCCCGCGGCAGACAGCCGCCGATAGCTTCGCGGACATCGCGCGACAGGCACCCAATCGGAAGACCAGATCCTGCTCGAGGGTGACACGGACGGTGCCATCCCCTACGCGCGGGCCAGCTCGCCGATCACGCGCATCTGTAGCAATACGTAACCGGAACGAAGTACAA
>ERZ1370068.939-contig-10859_pt1 | contig 27602 bp, 46 predicted proteins | sample MGYA00561227_ERZ1370068 | MGnify/ENA primary metagenome ERZ1370068 (study PRJEB38410, sample SAMEA6850437) | metagenome | study: Metagenomic assessment of the ecological functions of the soil: analysis of the soil microbiota associated with the...
TCGCGCCGACGCATTGCTATGATTACTGTCTCGGCCGCGGCGAACGGCGTGCCGGCTGCGTCCTTCGGCGCAAGCGTCAACGCCCCGACCTGCGGCCACGCGATGCCGAGCGCCACATCATTCCAAAGCAACGTTCGCCTCGTGTTCCGGATGCCAATGGTCAGTCGCCGTTGCGAGCATAACCCGCCACTTCCGACACGACCAGGAAACCGTGCGCAGAATTACCCGGCGGCACCCAGCGCATCCGTTTGTTGTCGGCTGGAAAGCAGCTGACTCCGCGACATGCACGCTCCGTACCAGACGGGTCGGCGCGTGCGCGGCGCAGGTCCACCGCGACGTCGAGGGCGCCAGCCACGAGGTCACACGCACCAGCTTTCCACGAGCATGCACCTGCGGTCTGAGGTAATGCAAGCCGCGGAGCACGCCGCGCCTGCGAGCGCTGAATGATTGTCCTGGAACGAAGTCGGCGTCGACGCCGGCCTCGGACATAGCGCGACGATTCCAGCTTTCGTAGAAAAATCGCGCCGTCCGCCGGAAGACTCGGCCCGATCACAACACGTCCGGGCAACGTCGTCGGCGTAACTCGCATTAGCGGATGATTGAGTCGCGCAATAGGCCGAGCGTACTGGCCGAGCCATTCTCGGCGAGCGCGGCCCTTCTCTTCGAGCTGCGCCAGCGTCGATATCACCCCAGCCAGATAGTGCGATCTCCTCCGGGCACGCGATCTTGAGCCCCTGCCGCCGCTCGAGTCGTCTCGATGTATTGCGACGCCTCGAGCAGCGACTCGTGCGTGCCGGTGTCGAGCCATGCCATGCCGCGGCCCATGCACCTCGCAGCTCGAGCTCGCCCCGCGCGAGATAGGCCAGGTTGACGTCGGTGATCTCCGAGCTCGCCGCGCGCGCGACGGCTTCAGCTCGGCGGCGATCTCGATCACGCGCGCTGTCGTAGAAATAGAGCCCGGTCACCGCATAGCGCGATTTTGGCTGCTTGCGGCTTTCTCCTCGAGGCTGAGCGCACGCGGCCGTCGGCGTCGATCTCGGCCACGCCGTAGCGCTCCGGGTCGGCGACCGGATAGGCGAACACGGTCGCGCCCTGCGGCGCTCGCGCCTGCGCGCGCCGCAGCTGCGGCTGCAGATCGTGGCCGTAGAAGATGTTGTCGCCGAGCACCAGCGCGCGACGTGATCGTCGCCGACGAAGTCCGCGCGCCGATGATGAACGCCTGCGCGAGGCCATCCGGCGTCGAGCTGCACCGCATAGCGAGATGCTGAGCCCCAGCGCGTGCCGTCGCCCAGCAGCTGCGCGAAGCGCGGCGTGTCGTGCGGCGTCGAGATCAGCAGGATGTCGCGGATGCCGGCGAGCATCAGCGTCGACAGCGGGTAGTAGATCATCGGCTTGTCGTACACCGGCAGCAGCTGCTTCGAGCACGACCTGCGTCGACCGGATAGAGCCGCGTGCCCGAGCCGCCGGCGAGGATGATGCCCTTCGATTCATCGCTTCAGGCCGCCGCGTATTGCAGCGACGATCCAATTCGTGGTATGCGCCGCTCGTGACGGCGCCGAGCCAGCGCGTCGTTGTTCAGATACCATTCGATCGTGCGGCGCATGCCCGATGCGAACGTCTCGCGCCGGCGCCCAGCGGAGCTCGGTGCGGATGCTTGCGTCGAGTCGATCGCGTACGCGGCGGTCGTGCCGCGGCCGATCGCTGGACGAACGATGAGTCTGCCGCCGCATGCTCGCGATCCGGGCCGTCAGAGGTCGAGCGCCGTGCAGACTGCGCGCACGACATCGAGGTTCTTCATCTCGGCGCTGCCGCCGACGTTGTACGTGTCGCCGGGCCGACCGCGCGCAAGCACGGCGCGGATCGCCAGCGCAATGATCGCCGACGTAGAGCCAGTCGCGCACGTTCTGGCCGTCGCCGTACACCGGCAGCGGCTTGCCGGCGATCGCGTTGACGATCATCGAGCGGGATCAGCTTCTCCGGAAACTGGCGCGGACCGTAATTGTTCGAGCAGTTCGTCGTGAGCGTCGGCAGGCCGTAGCGTGATGGTAACGCGCGCACGAGATGGTCGGACGCCGCCTTCGACGCCGAATACGGACTGTTTGGCGCGTAGGCGTGTCGTCTCTGCGGAACGCGGGATCCGTCGCGCCGAGCGACCCGTAAACTTCGTCGGTCGACGACATGCAGGAAGCGAAACGCCGCGCGCTCCGCCGCGGGCAGCGCCGACCACCAGCGCGTTGACCGATTCGAGCAGCGCGAAAGTTGCCACTGACGTTGGTTTCGATGAATGCAGCGGGCCCATGAGATCGAGCGGTCGACATGCGTTTCGGCGGCGAGATTGACGATCGCGCGCGGGCGGTGCAACGCGAGCAGCGACGCGACCAATGCGCGATCGCCGATATCGCCGCGGACGAATACGTGGCGCGCGTCCGCGGCGAGCGACGCGAGATTGCCGAGGTTGCCCGCGTAAGTCGAGCTTGTCCAGATTGACGACCGGTTCGCCGGCTTCGGAGAGCCAGTCGAGAACGAAGTTGGCGCCGATGAAACCTGGCGCCGCCGGTGACGAGAATCATGGAGTCGTTGAGTATGACGAGTCTCGCAACGCGCGATTTGCAGCAGTAGTAGTCGCGGTACCAGGCGACGAAGCGCGCCAATCCTCGGCAAGCGATGTGCGCGGTGCGAATCCAATCGCCGCTTCGCAGCCGGTCGATCGCCGCATACGTCACCTGCACGTCGCCGGGCTGCAGAGGCCGGTAGTCGCGGGTCGCCGCGCGACCGAAGCAGCTGCTCTCGAGCGTCGCGATGAATGTCTCGAGCTCTACTGCCTCGCGGTGGCCATGTTGTAGATGCGGCGGGGCGCTGCCGCTCGCCGCGAATCGGCCGGCGGTCTGGCCAGCGTGCGCACTGACGCCCTCGACGATGTCGTCGACGTATGTGAAATCGCGCTGCATCCTGCCGCGGTTGAACACGCGATCGGCAGACCGGCGAGGATGGCCTTGGTGAACAGCATCGGCGCCATGTCCGGGCGTCCCCATGGGCCATAAACGGTGAAAAGCTGCAGGCCCGTCGTCGGCAGCGATGAAAAGATGGCTGTAGCGTGCGCCATCAGCTCGTTCGCCTTCTTCGTCGTCGCGGCATACAAGCTGACCGGGATCGACGTGCTGATCTTCCGAGAACGGCAAAACGTGATTGGCACCGTAGACCGACGACGACGACGCATAGACGAGATGCGCGGTCTCGCGCGTGGCGGCAGCCCTCGAGCACGTGCCCGAAGCGCGTCGATATTGTTGCGCACGTACGCGCGCCGGGGTCGATAAGCGAATGGCGGACGCGCCGGGTTGCGCCGCGAGATGGACGACGCGCGTGAATCGCCGTCGCAAACAGCCAGCGACGTGGCCGCGGCGTCGGCCAGGTCGATCCCTTGAAACGCGAAGGCAGGTACGCCGCGAGCAGGCCGGACGCGCGCGCTCCTGCAGCGCGCGCGTCGTACATGGATCGAAGTTGTCGACGCCGATGACCGTCGCGCCGGCATCGAGCAGCGCGCGCGCAGCGTGCATGCCGATGAATCCTGCGCGCGCCGGTGACGAGGATGCGCTGCCCGGCGACTCGTGTCTAGGCGTCATCGGCCGCGCGCGCCCCGGCGTTCAGCGCGCGCAGCTTTACATACTTGAGAAAGCTCGCAAACGCGCCGATCGCGATATGCGCCGAAGCCTGGCGACGCCGTCCAGGAACCCGAGCTTCACCGACATAGAACCGGAGGAACTGCGCCAATGGCGAGAACGCGACACGGATCGCGCCGGTCGCTCGCCGCGCGCGTGCAGCTCCGCGGCCCGAAGCGAAGAGTAGCGATTCTGTTTCTCGATATACGCGTCGAGCGATTCGGCCGATGCGTGCAGCAGGTCGCCTGCAGCCGCGCTACTTGGGCCGTCGACGATCACTGCGCTCGTGCACGGATCGTCGGACCACCGCGCGTGCCGGCGATCGAACAGAACGCACCGTCCAGTCGGGATAGCCTCTCACCATGCGCGAGCCAGCGGCCGAGAAAACGATTGCGGCGCGCGATCGCGTACGCGGCGGCCGCCGGATTTCGGCCGCGAACAATGCGCGCGATCGCGCCGGCAAGCCGCGGCGACACGCGCTCGTCCGCGTCGAGGCACAATACCCAATCCTGCGATGTCATCCACCGCAGAACTGCTTCTGCGGACTCGAAGCCCAGCCAGTTCGAGCACGATCGCGCGCCGCAGGAGCGCGCGCGACTCTCACTGGTATCATCGCCGCTGCCCGAATCCACGACCAGGAGTTCCGCGGCGAACGGCGCTGGATGCGCAACACTCCGCTTGCCGGGCGCGGCGTCGCGAGTGATCACCACCAGCGACAGGAAGCTTGCCGGACATGGTGCCGGGCGGCTGATCAGGTGCTGAATCGGCGTGCAGCATCGAAGCGTTCGGGTCCTTTCGCCAGTGGCGCAAGTTTACTTGGTTTCTAGGAGCCTTCTGATTGGGCCCCCACGCGGGCGCGACGGGTCGCTGGCTGGGGATGATGGCGCGAAGCAATAGGAAGCGTAGGCGCGCGTGCAAGCCGAGCGACAAAGCCAGCGCCCCGGCCAGCCCCGTCCCTTCGGGTTGCTGCGCAATGCGGCGTCTGCTTTGTCGGCCTCTCGGCTCGTAGCTCGAACTACGACCTCGTCGTCCCGCATCGGCCAACTAAGGCATCCATCCGCATTGCGCGCGGCAACGCGCTCCACGTGGGGCCCAATCAGAGGCTCCAAGACCCAGTTGGTTCCGGTGAGCGCCGTCCTCGTCATCCGACCTTCGTCGCTCGGCGACATCAGTCTACGCGCTCGCGATCGTTTCCGACATCCGTCGACATCGGCCCGAGCTCGCCATCGACTGGGTCGCGGAGCGCGGATTCGCTCCGCTCCTCGCGATGTGCCCCGACATCCGCAACGTGGTCCCGCTCTCGCTCCGGCGTTAGGCGCGAAGCACCGTTCGCGCGCGCAACGTGGCGTGAGATCGGCCACTTCCGGCGCGAGCTCAGGACGTTCTGGCTACGCGACGGTCCTCGACCTGCAGGAACAAGCGAAGGGCGCGGTGATCGCGCGCGCGGCGCGCGGACGCCGGCACGGCTTCGATCGCGCGAGCGTGCGCGAGCCGTTGGCGACGCTCGGCCACGACGTCTCACCATCGCGTGGCGCGCACGCTCCATTTCTCGTCGATCGTCGCCGCGCGCGCTCGCCGGCGCGGCACTTGGCTACGCGATCGACGCTCCGCCACGCTGGCACCATCGTGCCGCCGCCGACGGCGCCCGGCAGCTGCCTGAGCGGCCGTTCGCCGTGTTGTTGCACGCGACCAGCCGGCCGGAAAAGGTCTGGCCCGAAGCGCATTGGCGCGTCGCTGGCATTGATCTCGCGCGTTCCGGTTTCGCGCCGCTGTTCCCTGGGGCAGCCCCGCCGAGGAGGCGCGAAGCCGACGCTTGGCGGCGGGATCGACGATGCGATCGTGCCGCCGTGGCTATCGCTGCCCGAAGCCGCCACACTGCTCGCGCACGCGGAAATCGTCGTCGGCGTCGACACCGGGTTCACTCATCTCGCGGGCGCGCTGGGCACATCGACGGTCGGCTCTTCTTCGCCACCGACCCGATCCTGCATGGCGTCTCTTCAACCGGCGCGCATGCGCGGACCTCGGTGGCGAGCATGGGATTCCCGGCGTCGATGAGGTGATCGTCGCGGTGGGCGCGCTCCTTCGCGCGGCGCCACGATGTTGACCACCGCGCCGCGCAGGCCGACGATGGCCCGTGCGCTGCGCACACGCTGCTGTGGTGGATCGCGCTGCCGTTCTGCCGCTGCGCCTCGCGGTGGCGCTGGCCGTCGCGAGCCCGGATACCGGTTTCGTATCGGCGAGCGCTTCGGACATTTTGCCGCCGATTCGCCGCCGTCTTCCGGCGAAGCGTTGTGGATTCACGCCGTGTCTCTCGGCGAGACGCGCGCTGCCGCACCCTTGATCGCGCGGATCCAGCACGAGCGCCCCTCGCGCGAGAATCCTGCTCACCCACATGACCGCGACCGGACGAGAAACCGGTCAGCGCGTTGTACGGCGATCGGGTAATGCAGGCATGGCTTCCGTACGACGTTCCATTCGCGGTACGCGCGTTTCTCGCGCGATATCGACCGCACGCCGGCGTGTTGATGGAAACCGAGCCATGGCCAAATCTCGCGGCTGAGTGTCGTTTTCCGCGGAATTCCGCTTTCCTCGTCAACGCCCGCCTGTCGGCGGCCTCGGCAACCGGGTACGCGCGGGTCGCCTCGCTTTCGCGCCCGATGCCTGGTCGTCTCTCGGCGTTTCGGCGCAATCGCCGGCGGATGCGAAACGATCTGACCACACTGGCGCCCGCGACGTCGTCGTGAGCGGCAATCTCAAATTCGATATTGCGGTGCCGGACACGGCAAGCGCGCTCGCAGGCGAACTGCGAAGCCGCACCGGCGGAGGCGCGCCTCTCTGGGTCGCGGGCTCCACGCGCGAGGGCGAGGAAGCGCTCATTCTCGGACGCGCTTACCGGTCCGTCCGCACGCGCGTTGCCGCCCGGCACCTTGATCGATCATCGTGCCGCGACACTCCGCAGCGTCTCGACGCTGTCGCGCAATTGGCTGCGCTCGCGCGGCATTCTCGTTCGCGCTCCGCAGCGCCAGCGCGCCAGTTCCAGCGGACGTCGGCGTCCTGCTCGGCGATTCGATCGGCGAGATGTTCGGCTACTATGCCGCGGCCGACGTCGCGTTCGTCGAGGGCAGCCTGCTTGCCGCTCGGCGGACGCAGAACCTGATCGAGCCGATCGCGCGTCGGTGTAGCCCACGCTGTCGTCGGACCGGCACACGTTCAACTTCGCCGACGCGAGCATGCGCGCGATCGGATGCCGGAGCAGCGATCCGCGTCGCCGACGCCGCCGGCGCTCGTCACCAAGGTCGCGCGCTGCTCGACGATGTCACTGCGCGTGCCGCCATGCGCGAGCGCGCGTTGGCGTTCTGCGCGGCGCACCACAGGCGCGACGGATCGGCTGTGGGCGTGGCTCGCGCCTCAAATGCTGCCGCCGACGTCGTCCGGCTAGCCCCTTAATTGTCTGTTGGATGTCTTCCAGATCCTGCTCGGAGAGCGTGCCCACGGCGGACTCTGGAGCCGCAGCACGCCGATCAGGTAGTTGAAATACGCTTGTGCGACGTCGTGCCGCGCCTGGAACACGTTCTGTTGCGTGTTCAGCACGTCGAGGTTGGTCCGCACGCCGACTTCCTGCCCCAACCGGTTCGACTTCGTAGCGCGACCTGCGCCGACTTGAACGCCTGCTCGAACGCCTGGATCGAGGCCACGGCGCTGTTGACGCCGGTGAAGCCGGTCTGCGCATTGAAGAGCGCCGCAGCGCTTCGCGAACTCGACGTTCTGCCGCGCGTTGTCCTGCAGCGCGATCGCCTCCCGGACCTTCGAATTCACGAATCCGCCCTGGTAGATGGGCACGGTGAGCTGCACACCGATCTGCGCCACTCCGGAGGTCGAACCCCGCGGACTGATTGAGGGCGCCGTTGCCCCCTGCCACGCGTGCAGCTGCTGACCAGGTCGACGGTGGGATAGTGGCTCGGCGCGCTGCTTGTCGACTCTCGAGCGTCGCGATATCCAGGTTGTATTGCGCGATCTTGACGGCGAGATTCTCGACGAGCGCTCGATCGACCCAGTAGTCGGCCGAATCTCGGCGACGGCGGCACCGGCTCGGAACCCCGCGCCGACCCGCTTGAGCGATGCTGGAGAGCGGCCGATGATGGCGCGGAGCGCCGTGCGCTTGTTGTCCAAGTCCGTTGCGTGCGGAAATTTCCCGGCAGCGATCGAATCGAACTCTCGCTTGCGCCCTCGTTGGTGTCGGTGATCGTAGCGACGCCCACTCTCGAAATTGCGGCTTCGCTTGCGCAAGCTGCTCGGACACAGCGGCCTGCTGGCTTTTCGGTCAATTCGACGGTGAACTCGGCCAGCAGCACGTCGAAATACGCGATGGCAATGCGGAGAATCAGGTCCTGCTGTCGCCGACGACAGCAGTGCGGTCCTGGCTTTGCGCGACCTGCTCTTCGCCTGCGGTCGCAGACGATGCGATTTTGCTGGCGATGGAGGGGCTGCGCGCGGCCGACACGCCGAGCGAGCCGAAATTAAAGTTGCGGTTGTTGATTTCCTGCGGCGGATCGACGCGGATAGTCTCGCTGAAGTTATTCACGCTGGCCGCACCGGTCGCGCCGACGGGAGGGCAGGAGCCGAGCGCGCTGCGGATCTTTCCTGGAGTGGCGACCACTGATCGCGCGCCGCCGCGAGCGTCGGATCGTTCTGCTGCGCCTCGCGATAGATTTGCAGCAGGTCCCCGCCCGACGCGCGCGGCGAAGAAGAGGCCGGCCAGCGGCGATCGCCAGCGCAGCGCGCGGAAGCAAAGAGCGGCAGTCGTTTCATATTATTCTGATCCAATGCGGTCAAAACTCGAGCGCGCCGGTGCGGCGGCATTCGACGAGCGGTGCAACGACGGTTTCGAACAGGTCGACCGACACCCGAGCGCCCGGCGCCGCCCAGCGGACGAGCCGCGCTGTCATCGCCGGCGCATCGCCGACGATCGCGGAACAATCGTCCGCCCGGTTTCAGCTGCTCGAAAATCGTTCGGGCAGAAGCGGCGTCGAGCCCGTCAGCACGATCGCGTCGTACGTGTCGTGGCCGAAGCCGCGCGCCCTGTCGCCTGCAACCACTTGCGCCTTGCGAAACCCGTGACGCGCAAGTTTCGCGCGGGCGTCTTCTGCACCAGCGCGTTGGAGATTTCCACGCTGACGACGGCTTCGGCGCGGCTTGGTGAGCAACGCGGTGAAATAACCGCTGCCGGTCCCGATCTCGAGCACGCGGTCGCGCGGCTCGAGTTGCAATTCCTGCAGCACCCGCGCCTCCATCTCTGGGCGTCCACATCCTGGCGCCGTTCGGCAACGGTATCTCGAGGTCGGCGAAGGCGATCGCACGATGCGTGGGCGGCACGAAATCTTCGCGCTTGATGACGAACAGGAGGTCGAGAATGCGCCTGAGTCGACGCACGTCCCAAGCGCGGATCTGCTGCTCGACCATGTTGAATCGCGCTTGCGCGCGAAATCGAACGCACTTCATCGTTGTCCCAATCCACCAAAAAGCTTAACTGACCGCGGGTCATTATAACACAATCGGTCCTTTTCCCTCTCCAACATCAATCCAACGTGCGTCGATATCGCCAACAACGCGAAGCCCCGCCATCACCAGCAGAAAAGCGCCGATCGGCCATAGGTGCGGTGCGATCTCGGCGCCGCCGTTGCCTCTTCAGCAGCACGCCGCGGACGATCCGCAGGAAATGCGGTAAGCGGAAAGATCTCGCCCAGCGTCTGCGCCCAGCCCGGCATGCCGCGAAACGGAAACATGAATCCCGACAGCAAGCATCGACGGCAGGAAGAAGAAGAACGTCATCTGCATCGCCTGCAGCTGGTTTTGCGCGACCGTCGAGATCGTGAAGCCGAGTCGCCAGCAGCGACGCGATGTAAGAGCATCATCGCCGCGAACAGTAACGCCAGGCTGCCGAACATCGGCACGTCGAACAGGAGCCGCGCAGCGACGAGGGATGATCGATCGCCTGAATGAAGCCGACGACGATGTACGGCACGATCTTGCCGGTCATCACCTCGAGCGGCAGCGCGCGGCGTCGCGAGCAGATTCTCGAACGTGCCGCGCTCGCGCTCGCGCGTCATCGCGAACGCCGTCATCATCACCATCGTCATCTGCAGGATCACGCCCGAGCAGCCCCGGCACGATGTTGTATTGGGTGATGCCCTCCGCGTTGTAGCGCCGCTGCACGACGCATCTCGAACGGCGGGCTCATCCTTGCACGCGCTGCGCGAGCGTTCCGGTGAGGTCGTAGCGGAGCGCGCCGACGCTCAGCTGCGAGACCGCCGCCAGCGCGTTGCCGGTCGCCGCGGGATCGGTCGCATCGGCCGCGACGAGCAGCGACGGGCTGCTCGCCGCGCAAGAGGCTGGCGCGAGAATCGGGCGGAAACACGATGGCGAACTGCACATCGCCGGTCGCGAGCAGGCGGTCGGCGTCGGCTTCGCCCGCGGGCGTAGTGCGTGACCGAGAAATAGCGCGTGTTCTCGATCGCTCGGATGATGCTGCGTGAAACTCGCTGCTTGTCGTAGTCGACGACCGCCGTCGGCAGCGCCTTCGGATCGGATTGATCGCGTAGCCGAAGAGCACGAGTTGGAGGATCGGTACGCCGACGATCATCGCGAACGTCAGGCGGTCGCGCCGCATCTGCACGAATTCCTTCGACGGCGATCGCGACAAAGCGCGACAGCGAAAATGCTGCGTTCATTGCACGCTGTCGGAGCGCTCTTGCATCAGGCTGATGAACACGTCCTCCAGCGACGCGCTCGACTCCGGGTCAGCTCGAGCTCCGGGCCGCGCGCGCGCCGTCGAGCGCCCGCTCGAGCGCAGCGGCGTCGTGACCGGAGACGATGCAGCGTCGTGCCGAACGGAACGACCGTCGCCACCGCCGGATCGGTGCCGAGCTCGCGCACGAGCAGTGCCAGCGTCCGCTCGTCGCCCGATTCCGCACCGCCACGACCCACGCTCGACAGTCCCGAGTGCGCGATCACCTCGGCCGCCGTACCTTCGTCACCAGAAGCTTGCCGAACGGCGAGATATGCGAGCTCGATGGCAGCGTTCGGCCTCGTCCATGTAGTGCGTGCTGACCAGCACTGTCATGCCCTCGGCGGCAAGGTCGTGGATCTGCTCCCAGAAATCGCGGCGCGCCTTCGGGTCGACGCCCGGCCGTCGGCTCGTCCAGCAGCAGGAGCTTGCGGCGAATGCAGCAGGCACGCGGCGAGCGCCAGGCGCTGCTTCCATCCGCCGGACAACGCGCCCGCGAGCTGCTGCCCGTCGTGCGGTGAGGCCTAGATCGGTCGAGCGCGCGGCGACCGCCGATTTGCGGTCGCGCACGCTATACATCCGGGCGACGAAATCGAGGTTCTCCTCGATCGACAGATCCTCGTAGAGGCTGAAGCTGCTGCGTCATGTACCCGACCTCGCGCTTGATCTTCGGCGCCTCGGTGAGAAGGTCGTAGCCGAGACACGATGCCTCGTCCGGCGTCCGGCGTTAAAAAGCCCGCACAGCATCCGGATCGTCGTCGTCTTGCCGCTGCCGTTCGGGCCGAGGAAGCCGAAGATTTGTCCGCGCTCGACGCTTGATCGCGAAGTCGTCGACGACGGCGCGGCCGTCGTAGCGCTTCGTCAAACCCTGGACATCGATCGCCGCGGTCATTGGACGACTTTCTTCGCTGCGCTGCCCCCGGCGGCGCTCACTGCGGCACGCAGCGCTCAAACTCACTTCCACCGGCAGCCCGGGATGCAGCGCCGGGTTCGGCGTGTCAGGCCGCGCCTCGACCAGGAACACGAGCTTGGCGCGGTTCTCGCGGCTGTAGATGACCGGCGGCGTGTACTCCGCTTGCGGCGCGATGAACGTGATCCGCTGCCGGGACGGGATTCCCGCAACCGTCGCAATGCGCGACGATCGCGGCGCCCTGTCGCAGCGTGGCCAGCACCGGCTCGGGAACGTAGAACCGAATCTTGACGTTGGACGGCGGCAGGATCGAGACGACCGGCGCGCCCGCGGCGACCCATTCGCCGGGACGGTACAGAGTATCGTTGACGAGCCCTGCGACCGGAGCGGTCTGCGTCTTCTGGTCGAGTCGCCATTGCGCCTGCGCGAGCGCTTCGCTGGCAGCCTTGGCATCGGCCTGCGCCGCTGCAATCGTGTCGCTACGCGCCGGCAGGTTGGCCACAGCGACCTGCGCCTCGAGCTCGCGAACTCGCCCGCGATCGCCGTCACGCTTGGCGAGCGCCTGATCGAGTTGCTGCGGCGAAAAGAACCTGTCCGCGACGAGCTTCTGCGTCCGCACGAGGTCCGCTTCCGATTGCTTCGCCGCCGCCTGCGCCTGCGCCAGCTGCGCGCGCACCGCCGCGATCTCGGGGGGACGTTTCGCTTTCGAGGTCGGCGAGCGTTGCCGCGGCCTGCCGCGCGCGCGACTGACGCTTCGGCGCGGGCCAGCCGCTTCCTGCGCGCTTTCGAATACGAACAGCGGCGCATCGACCGCGACCTGATCGCCGCGCTTGACCGACAAGCTCGCCAGGCTGCCGGCAAGCGGCGCCGCCACGCGGACGAACTCGGCCTCGATGTAACCGGGAAGCCGGCGGAAGGCGCGTCGCCGCATCCGGAAAGCGAAAGCGCGCCGGCGAAGACGACTCAGAGCGAAGAACGATGGCCGCATCTCATTTTTCCTTGTCGCTAACGGCATCGCCGCAAGGCCGATCAGCGCGCAATCGACGCGTTCGGCGATCGCGGCATCCGACGCGATCATCGACGCGATGTCGGCGCCCATCCTCTCGGGGACCAAGTCGTGCTCGACCAGTGCGCCGCCGATCAACACCGGCGCCGCGACGCTCCCTGCCAGAAACACCAGCGCCTGCGGCGCGCGCCATCGGCTTCAACGCTCCCGCGCGCTGCCCGCTCACGATGAGTCCGAGAATCACGCCGACGTGACGCGGCATGTTGCGCGCAGGAACTCGGCGGCGAGCGGCTCGCCTGAGAACGCATCGGCGCACAGGCGGCGCAAAAGCCGGCCGTTGTCGCGCGCGAATCGCGCGAGCACGTTGAGCGCGGCGCGCAACGCTTCTGCGGCGCGCGCGAGGTGGCGGCAAGCTCGAGATTCGCGAACATCTCGTCGTACAGCTCCCGCAAAGAGCTGCCGCACGAACAGCTCCTTCGTGCGGAAGTGATAGTGGAACATGCCCAGATTGACGCCCGCGTGCGCGGCGACTTTGCGCACCGACAGTCGTGCCGCCCCGGCGTCGGGGAACAGGTCGCGCCCAGCCGCAAGCAGCAATCGATCAACATTGCGGGAAGGGCGCGCCATCTCGGGGAGATTTTGCCGATGCTCACGTGGTCGGGAGACCGCTCCGACCAAAACGCCAGATAACTGTGCGACCGTTTAATTACACAGTCAACCAATAAATCGAGCCGAAACCCGGCGCGAGGCCCGCGCATCCACGCGAGCCTCGCGTCAGTAAAGGGACCGAATTGTTAAGGAGCGAGCACCCGGACGCGCCGCCGCGGACCGGACCCGTGTTCGAGCCGACCTAGCCTTCCAGCCGGGCCGCCCCAAGGGAGGCTTGCTCCTCCTTCGGGGGCAGCGAACACAGTGAGCGTGGGGGTCGTTATCTAGTCGTCTGCGCCGAGCTTCGCCGGCACAGCCGGGGCGCTTGCGGCAGCGGTCCGCCGCACACGTCGCGCCCTGTGCCATTCGTGGTACTGGTCGAGGTACGTGTAGATCACCGGCACCACGATCAGCGTCAGCAGCGTCGAAGTGATCACGCCGCCGATGATCGCGCGGCCCATCGGCGCCTGCGTCTCGCCGCCTTCGCCGAGCCCGAGCGCGAGCGGCAGCATGCCGCCGATCATCGCGGCGGTCGTCATCAGGATCGGACGCAAGCGCACCTGCCCGGCGTCCAGCAGCGACGTCGGTGAGGGCCGCGCCGGCGCGGCGCGACGCGGTTGGCGAAGTCGACGAGCAGGATCGCGTTCTTCGTGACGAGGCCCATCAGCATGATGAAGCCGATGATCGAGAAGATGTTGAGCGTCGTTCCGGTGAGCAGCAGCGCGAGGAACACGCCGATCAGCGAGAACGGCAGCGACGCCATGATCGCGACCGGCTGCGTGAAGCTCGCGAACTGCGACGCGAGGATCAGGTAGATGAAGATGATCGCGAGACCGAGCGCGGCGACGGCGGCCTGGAAAGACTCCTGCATGTCCTGCTGCTGGCCCGCCGACGTCGCAGCCGGTAGCCCGGCGGAAGCTCCATCGCCGACGCGACTTTCTGCACGTCGTTGCCGACGTCGCCCGCCGGCCGGCCTTCGACGTTGGCGTAGATGCCGACGCGCCGCTGCAGGTCCTGGCGCTTGATGATCTGCGGGCTCGTCGTCTCGACGAGCTCGGCGACCTGGCGCAACGGCACCATCCGCAGCTGGCCGTCCGGACCGCGCTTGTTCGTCGCTGAGGTAGAGGTTGCCGAAGTCGGACGCGAGCCGGCGGCTGTCCTTCGAGAGCTGCACGTTCGACCTCGTAGTTCTGGCCGTCCGGGCCGAGCCAGTAGCTCGACCGTATCGCCGGCAAGCAGCGGCCGGATCGTCGCGCCGACCTGCTGCACGGTGATGCCGAGATCGGCGGCGGCGTCGTTGTTGAGGCGGATCGACAGCGCCGGATTGGCGGCCTTGTCCGATGTCTCGAGATCGGCGATGCCGGGGACCTTCGCGACCTTGCCGGCGAATTCCTTCGACAGCTTCGCGAGCGTGTCCGGATCGGGCCCGAGCAGGTTGAACCAGATCGGCCGGTCGTAGCCGATCGCGAGCTCGATGCCCGGGACCGGTCGCAGACGCGTCGCGGATCGGCGCTTCGAGCTGCATCTGCGAGCGGCTGCGCTTCGCGCGCTCGACGAGCCGGAGGTTGACCCGCGCGTAGTTGCGGCCGTCCTCGGTGCCGACCGTCGTCATCGCGAGGTCGATCTCCGGGAACTTCTTCAGGACCTCCTCGACTTCGCGCACCTTGCCATCCGTGTACTCGAGGCTCGAGCCGACCGGCGTGTTGAGCCGCAGCGAGATGAAGCTCTGGTCGGCCTGCGGCATGAACTCGGTGCCGACCCAGCGGCACGATCAGCGAAGCTGCCGAAGAACGTCGACAAGCGCGATCGCGACGACCGTCTTGCGATGGCCGAGCGCCCATTCGCAGCAGCGCGGCCGTAGATCACATGCACGGCATCGACGCCGCGCTCGATCCACGCCATGAATCGGCCCGAGCCACGGCACGTACTTGAAGCGCGAGCCCGGCGGATCGTGCCAGATCGACGACAGCATCGGGTCGAGCGTGAAGCTGATGAACAGAGCTCACCAGCACCGCGACGGCGACCGTCAGCCCGAACTGGAAGAAGAAGCGGCCGATGATGCCGCTCATGAACGCGATCGGCACGAACACGGCGACGATCGCGAACGTCGTCGCCATCACCGCGAGCCCGATCTCGTCGGTGCCCTCGCGCGCAGCCGCCATGTGGTCCTTGCCGAGCGACGAGGTGGCGCACGATGTTCTCGCGCACGACGATCGCGTCGTCGATCAGCAGGCCGATGCACAGCGACAGCGCCATCAGCGTCAGGAAGTTGATCGTGAAGCCGAACGCGTAGAGCGCGATGAACGTCGCGATCACCGCGATCGGCAGCGTGAGGCCGGTGATCACCGTGCTGCGCCAGCTGTGCAGGAACAGGAACACGATCAGCACCGTCAGGAATCCGCCCTCGACGATCGTCTGCTTGACGCGATCGACCGCCCGTCTCGACCTGGTCGGCGGTCGAATAGGTGACGCGGACCTCGACGTCGGACGGCAGCCGGTCCTTCAGCGACGCGACCGCCGCCTTCACGTTGCGGCCGGTCTCGACGATGTTAGCGTCCTGCGCCTTCTGGATGTCGAGCGTGATCGCCGGCCGGCCGTTGATCGCGCGCGAAGCTCGTCATCTCCTTCTCGCCGTCGATGACGTCCGCGACCTGCGACAGGTAAACGGGGCCGCCGCCCTGCTGCGCGACGATGATCCGATTGAACTGCTCGGGATCCTTGATCTTGCCTTCGACGCGGACGACCGAGTCGCTCTGCCCGCGCGTCAGGCGGCCCGCCGGAACGTCCTGGTTCGCGTTCTGGATGGCGGTGATCACCTGGTCGACGCCGATGCCGAGCGCCGTGAGCGCGTTCGGCTTGATCTGGATCAGCACCTGGCGCGTGACGCGGCCGTTGACGTCGATGCGCGCGACGCCCGGCTGGTTCTCGAGCGCCTTGACGATCGTCTGGTCGGTCAGCGACGTCAGCTCGCGCAGGTCCAGTCGTCGGCGACAGAACGGCGAGCGACGCGACCGGCTGCGTGTGTTCTCGTTGCTCGACGCGATTGACGAGCGGATCCTTGACGTCGCGCGGAAAGCTGGGCCGCACCATCGCGATCTTGTCGCGGACGTCCTGGATCGCCTGCGTGCGCGTTGGTCGACAGGCGGAACTCGACGAAGACCTGGCTCGATCCCTCGCGCGAGTTCGAGAAGATCCGCTTGACGCCCGACACCTGGTGTTGACCGCGTATTCGAGCGGCTTCGTGACGTCGGCCTCGACGACCCGGGCGCGGCGCCCGGGTACGACGTCATGATCTGGACGAACGGCAGGCTGACGTCCGGCATCTGCTCGACGCGCAGGCGGTTGTACGAGAACACGCCGAGCACGGTGATGCCGATCATCACCATCGTCGCGAAGACCGGGTTCTTGATCGGAAGTCCGCAGTTATCCACATGGCTCACTCGATATATCGAGGCGTCGTTCACGCCGACGATGGAATGAATCTCAAAGCATTGAAGCAGGCGCGCCACGGGCCGGAGCTACGATGCGCAGGCGCGTTGACCGGCGTCCATCGAACCGTGAGTGATGGTTAGGCAATGATCCCCAACGGGTGGCGATCGACGCCGTGTCGAACGCCGCTGAAATTCGCACGGCAGGGCGATCATCCTCCCGCTCCTGATCGCTCCGAGATGGCGTTTTGCGACGACGTCGGCGCCTTGACGAGCGCCGGCGCGCCATCCTTCAGGTTGTCGAAGCGCGCCGCGAGCACCGGCAGACCCGGCGCCAACGTGTCTTGACTTCCACGATGCCGTTGGCGTCGTCGCGCCTGCCGAGCGACACGACGCGCCGCGACAGCTTGCCGTTGTCGATCACCCATACGATACGACTGCTCCGCCTCCATCCGGACCGCCGTAGCCGGCAGCGTGGGAACCGGCGCGCTCGACGGCGAGCGCAATGCGGCCGGTGGCGAACATGCCGCTCCTCAGCACTGCGTCGCTGTTCGGCAGACCGACGTACACGATCAGTGCGCGCGTCCCGGCTCCGTCGACGGGTTGATGCGCTCCACGCGTCCGGTGAAGCGACGCTCGCCGTAGCCGTCGACGGCGAACTCGACCGGCATGCCGACGCTTGAGCTCGGGTACGTCGATCGCCGGGACCATCGCCTGCACCTCGAGATCTTTCAGATCGACGATGGTGACGAGCGGCGCCTCGATCGCGACCTTCTCGCCGGGCTGCACGTGACGCTTCGCGACGATGCCGGCGAGCGGCGCGGTGGCAACGGCATCCTTGAGCGCATTCCGCGCGAGCTGGACCTGCGCCTCCATCGACTTCACGCTGCCCTGCGCGACGCTGAAGCTCGATTCGGCGCTGTCGAACGCGTTCTGCGAGATGAACTTGTCGTTCATGAGCCGCACGTTCATCGTCGCGGGTTTTCTCGGCCAGCGCCGAGCTGTGCGCTTCGCGCTTTCGAGCGCGCCGACGCGATCGATCAGCTTGAGATCCAGGTCGGTGGTGTCGATGCGGACGAGCATCTGACCCGCCTGCACGGTCTCGCCTTCGCGGATGGTGATCTGGCGGATGTCCCCGGCGACCTTCGCCTTGACGATCGCCTGTCGCACCGGCTGCAGCGTGCCGGACACGGGCAGCCAGCGCGCCAGCGGCTTCGGCGGCGACGTAACGCGAGGTCGCCCGCGGCAAACTGCAGCACCACCGGCGCCGTCTTGTCGTCGGGCTTTTTCTGCGATCGGAGCGCCACCGCGCCGCCGCCGACCCGCACGATGACCAGCAGCACGATGACGCGCCGACAGACCGGCGCCGCGTCATTCTGATTCGCATGAACAATCTCTCCCTGTCCGCGTCGGATAGGACGCGTCTGGTTGCACCGTGCCTGTCGCCGTCGTCACGTCCGACGCCACGGTCTCTCGCGAGTAGCACACCCCTCGACCATCGACGCTTAGATGCCATCGACATCGCGACCGGATTCACCCAGCGCCGCAAGCGTAGGCCGGCGCAGCGCACCGCGACAAGCTGCGGCGCGACAAAGCGCCGCGGACGGCGATGGGCTGCGATCATGGCCGCCTGAGGCGCGAGGGTCACTTCGCCCCCGTACCCGCGTTTGACACTATGTTCGCGGGGTACCCATAATTATACGTTTCCCTCTCACCACGTCGGGAGGATCCCCATGCACATTCAAACAGAAGCTCGGCTTCCGTACTGGTTAGCGCCGCGCTCGTCGCCGGATACGGCTGCAGCCAAAGGAAGAACCGAAGAAAGCGGCCGAAGCCTCGCAAGCCGCCGCACCCCGCAGACGACAGCGTCACCGTCAAGATCGGGCACGCCGGCCCGCTGACCGGCGGCATCGCGCACCTCGGCAAGGACAACGAGAACGGCGCGCGACTCGCGGTCGAGCAAGCCACCGCCAAGCACCTCAAGATCGGCGGTAAGACGGTCAAGTTCGAGCTGATGGGCGAAGACGACCAGGCCGACCCGAAGCTCGGCCCGACGATCGCGCAGAAGTTCGCCGATGCGAAGGTCGCCGGCGTCGTGGGTCATCTGAATTCCGGCGTGATCGATTCCCGCGTCGGCCGTCTACAACCAGGCCGGTCTCCCGGTGATTTCGGGCTCGGCGACCAACCCGAAGCTGACCGAACAGGGCTTCAAGAACGTGTTCCGCGTCGTCGGGCGTGACGACCAGCAAGGTCCCGCGGTGGCTCAATACCTCGAGTCGATGAAGCTCAAGAAGGTCGCGATCGTCGACGATGCCACCGCCTACGGCGAAGGCCTCGCCAACGAAGTCGAGAAGACGCTGAAGGCCGCGGGGCGTCAACGTCGTCGCCCGCGAGAAGACCAACGACAAGGCCACCGACTTCAAGGCGATCTTGACCAAGATGAAGGGCAAGACGCCCGACGCCGTGTTCTACGGCGGCATGGACGCCACCGGCGGCCCGATGCTGAAGCAGGCGCGGGAGCTCGGCATCAAGGCCGTGTTCGCGTTCGGGGACGGCGCATGCACCGACACGATGAAGCAGTTGGCGGGTGACGCCAACGCCGAAAACCTGATCTGCTCGCAGGCCGGCCTGCCGGTGGTCGCCGCGTCGAAGGACTTCCTCGACGCCTACAAGGCCAAGTACAACGTCGATCCGATCATCTACGCGCCATTCACGTACGACGCCGCGAACCTGCTGGTCGCCGCGATGCAGAAGGCGGATTCGGCAGATCCGGCCAAGTACCTGCCCGAACTGCAGAAGATCAGTTACAAGGGTGCGACGGGCACCATCGAGTTCGACGCGAAGGGCGACCGCAAGGACGCCGAAATCACGATCTTCACGATGAAGGCCGGTAAGCTCGAGCCCATCGCGGTCGTCAAGGCCGGCAAGGCGGTAGGCTTTTCCGACTTCATGAAGCCTACGTCCACGGCGATGGCCCCGGCCGTCGCGCCCGCCATGGCGCCGATGAAGGACGACATGAAGAAGGACGCGATGAAGAAATAGGTGGCCGAAAGGCTGCACCGAAACGGCGCCCGGCGGGCGCCGTTTTTTGCGTCCGGCCACCCCTCACCCCAACCCTCTCCCCGCCATGCAGGGAGAGGGGCGCACGATTGCGTCGAACGGGTGAGGGGCGCAACGCTTGCCTGACGGAATCGCCACCCGCACAATCCCGGTCGCCCCTTAGCCAATCCCGCCGTGGACACCTTCCTGCAGCAGATGATCAACGGCGTCACGCTCGGCAGCGTGTACGCGATCGTCGCGCTCGGCTACACGATGGTGTACGGGATCATCCAGCTCATCAACTTCGCGCATGGCGAGGTCGTGATGATCGGGGCGATGGTCGCCTATTCGGTCATCGTCGCGCTCGTCGGCGCGCACGTCGCGCTGCCGCCGCTTGCGATCGTGCTGATCGGCCTCGTGACGGCGATTCCGGTCTGCGTAGCCGTCGGCTACACGCTCGAGCGAGTCGCCTATCGGCCGCTGCGCGCGCGCGCCGCGGCTCGCGCCGCTGATCACCGCGATCGGCCTGTCGGTCATCCTGCAGCACTTGGCGATGATCATCTGGAGCCGCAATCCGCTGCCCTATCCGCAGATCGTGCACGTGGTTTCCTATCATCTGACCGACAACCTCGAACGGCGCGACGATCACCAACGTGCAGATCGCGATCCTCGCCGGGTCGGTCGCGATGATGGCGAGGCTGCTCGGGCTCGTGTACCGACCAAACTCGGCGTCGCCATGCGCGCGACGTCGCAAAATCAAACGGTCGCGGGACTAATGGGGATCGACATCGATCGCGTGATCGCGCTGACGTTCGTGATCGGCGCAGCGCTCGGCGCCGTCGCCGGCGTCATGGTGGGCAACGTATTACGGCGTCGCTCATTATCAAATGGGGTTTCTGCTCGGGCTGAAGGCGTTCGCCGCGGCGGTGCTGGGCGGCATCGGCAACCTGGCCGGTGCCATGCTGGGAGGATTGCTCCTCGGCGTGATCGAGGCACTCGGCGCCGGCTACGTCGGTGAGCTCACAAACCTGTGCCAGTTGTCCGAATGGTCGAGCGCGCTGGCCGAGCGCTGCGTCAACGATCCCAACGTCACGCTGTTCGGTTCCAACTACCAGGATGTCTTCGCGTTCCTCGTCCTGATTGCGGTGCTGATCTTCCGGCCGTCGGGGCTCCTGGGCGAGCGCGTGTCGGATCGCGCATAACCGGCCGACACGATTCCGATGCATCCGCTGCTCGACACGAAGAAGAATCCGCGGCTCGCTTGGGTCGGCATCGTGCTCGTGGCCGTCACGCTCGTCGCGCTGCCATTCGTGCTGGCGGGGATCGGCACGGCATGGGTGCGGATCACCGAACTCCGCGATCCTCTACGTCTTCCTGGCGCTCGGCCTCAACATCGTCGTCGGCTTCGCCGGCCTGCTCGACTTCGGTTACATCGCGTTCTACGCGGTCGGCGCCTATGTCTACGCGCTGCTCGCGAGCCCGCACTTCGACATCCATCTGCCATTTTGGGTGACGCTGCCCGCTCGGCGCGGCGATCGCCTGCATGTTCGGCGCGTTGCTCGGCGCGCCGACGTTGAAGCTCCGCGGCGACTACCTCGCCATCGTCACGCTGGGTTTCGGCGAGATCATCCGGATCTTCCTGAACAACCTGTCGCAGCCGGTCAACATCACCAACGGCCCCCAGGGCATCACGCTGATCGATCCCGTTCCGCATCGGCAGCTTCAATTTCAAGACCAACGAGACGTTCGCCGGCCTCGATTTCACCGGCCCGATCAAGTACTACTACTTCCTGCTCCTCGTTCTGATCGCCGTGATCGTGGTCAACCTGCGCGCTGCAGGACTCGCGGCTCGGCCGCGCGTGGGAAGCGATCCGCGAGGACGAAGTGGCAGCGCGCGCGATGGGCATCAACACACGCAACGTCAAGCTGCTTGCGTTCGCGATGGGCGCGTCGTTCGGCGGCATCGCCGGCGGTATGTTCTCGGCGATCCAGGGCTTCATTTGCTCCGGAAAGCTTCATCCTCGTCGAATCGATCAACGTGCGTCGCGATGGTCGTGCTGGGCGGCATGGGCAACATATGGGGCGTCATCCTCGGCGCGCTTTTGCTGTCGTTCATGCCCGAGGTGCTGCGCTATACCGTCGGTCCGGTGCAGGAGCGCCTGTTTGGTCGGATGCTGCTCGAGCCCGAAGTGATCCGCATGCTGCTGTTCGGCTTCGCGCTGGTACTGATGATGCTGTTCCGGCCCGCGGGAATCCTGCCCTCCGCGTTGCGCAAGCGGGAACTCGAGACCAATCGAGTGGCCGCGACCCCATGAGCGCCGAAGGGCCGCCCCGAGGCGCGAATTACCCCTCCGGGGCGGCGAAGCGGCGTCAGCCGCGAGCGTGGGGGCCATGAGTACGTTGCTCGGCGCGGAAGGCATCACCAAGCGCTTCGGCGGCGTGCAGGCGCTTCCGACGTCGACTTCGCGATCCGCCACGGTGAGATTTACGGCTTGATCGGCCCGAACGGCGCCGGCAAGACGTCGCTGTTCAACGTGCTGACAGGCATCTACGCGCCCGACGCCGGCGCGTTCACGTTCGACGGCGCGCCGCTCTCCGGCTTGAAGCCGAACGACGTCGCCAAGCGCGGCATCGCGCGGACGTTCCAGAACATCCGGCTGTTCGCCAATCTCACCGCGCTCGAGAACGTGATGATCGGCCGCCACGTGCGGACGCACGCCAGCGTTGATCGGCGCGATCTTCCGGGGCCGAAGACGCGGGCCGAGGAGGAGGCGATCGAGCAGCGCGGTCGTACGAGCTGCTCGAGTACGTCGGCGTCCGCAAGCGCGCCAACGACCTCGCCAAGCATCTCGCGTACGGCGACCAGCGGCGGCTCGAGATCGCGCGCGCGCTCGCCACCGAACCGAAGCTGCTCGCGCTCGACGAGCCCGCCGCCGGAATGAACGCGACCGAAACGGCGTCGCTCAGGGGCTGCTCGAGGAGATCCGCCGCGACGGCACGACGATCCTCCTGATCGAGCACGACATGAAGCTCGTGATGAGCGTCTGCGATCGCGTGCTGGTGCTGGACTACGGCCGGAAGATCGCCGAGGGTCCGGCGGCGGACGTGCAGAACGACGACAAGGTGATCGCGGCGTACCTCGGCGGCGAGGTCACTCTCAATCTGAAAGCGCGCATAGTGGCCGCCGCCGTCTGCTCGCGTTGAAGCGGCTTGCCGTCTCCTACGGCGGCATTCAGGCGGTCAAAGGCATCGATCTCGACGTCGACGCGGGCGAGCTCGTCTGCCTGATCGGCGCCAACGGCGCGGGCAAGACGACAACGCTCAAGGGCGTATGCGGCATGTTGCCCATCAAGTCCGGCACGATTCACTATGCCGGGCGCGACATCACCGGACGGCCTCCGTTCGAGCTGGTGCGCGGCGGCCTCGCGATGGTGCCCGGAAGGCCGCGGCGTGTTCGGCGCGCTGACGATCGAGGAAAACCTCGCGATGGGCGCCTACATCCGGCGCGACCGCGACGGCGTCAAGGCCGACGTCGAGCGCGTGTTCGCGCTGTTTCCGCGCCTCAAGGAACGCCGCCAGCAAACTGCCGGCACGCTGTCCGGCGGCGAGCAGCAGATGCTCGCGATGGGACGTGCGCTGATGTCGAAGCCGCGACTCCTGCTGCTCGACGAGCCATCGATGGGCTTGGCGCCGCTGATGGTGCAGAAGGTATTCGAGACCGTGGTCGCCGTGTCGCGGCGAAGGCGTCACGATCCTGCTGATCGAGCAGAACGCGAAGCTCGCGCTGGAAGTGAGCGATCGCGGCTACGTGATGGAATCCGGCGAGATCACGCTCGCGGGCGAAGCGCGATCGTTGCTGCATGATCGCAAAGTCCGCGCCGCGTATCTGGGCGAGAGCGTATAGCTTCCGACCGCCGGCCGCGCACGCCGCAGGGCGACGACCGATGCCTGCCGACCCGTCTCAACCTCGATGCCGCCGGCGGTGCGCGCCGCGCGGAGCGTTCCGGCCAATCACGCGCTCCTCTGGTATCGCGAGGCGATGCGGCTGTGGAAGCGCGGTCCGGTAATTTTCATGGCGCTCGCGCTCGCCACGCTGCTCGTCGATTTGGGGCTCTCGCTGATTCCGGGCGGCGGCGTACTGCTGGCGCAGATCGCGGTGCCGCTCGCCGCGTGCGGCCTCTCTATGCGAGCCTCGCTGCCGACCGCGGCGGCCGGCCACGGCTTGCCGATATCGCCGCGATCGTAGGCGCGAGCGCCGAAGCGATGCTCGCGGTGATCGTGTCCGGCGCGATCGTCTTCGCGGCCGAAGCCGCGGCCGCCTATGCGGTCGGCGGCGTCAACATGCTCGACCCCGGAATGCGCGATGCGGCGATCACGCCGGGCGCCATCCTCGTGATCTACGCGATTGGCATGGCGGTTTCGTTGCCCGTCACGTTCGTGCCGTTCGCGGCGCTGTTCGACGGTCTCGGGTTTCGCGCGTCGTTCGCGCAAAGCGTCGACGGCTTCGCGCGCAATCCCGCTACGCTCGTGCTCTACGGCGTGCTGTCGCTCGCATTATTGTTGTTCGGTTGGGCGACGGCCGGTATCGGTCTGTTGTTCGCGCTGCCATGGTGGGCCGCGTCGTCGTACGCGGCGTGGAAGGACATCTTCGCCATCGACCGGGACCGGACGTCCGCGCCGAATCCGCCCTGACTCGCGGGCATTACGCCAGTCGGGCGCGTCGCGAAGCCCGACACCGTGGGATCCGGCGTTCCGGCGTCGACGTCGACGGCGGAGACGCGCGCGCCGGGCGGGCCGTGCCGGCACCACGCGATCATCCGTTCGACAATCGGCGGATCGCCCTGCACGAATGCCTCGACGCAGCCATCCTCGCGATTGCGTACCCAGCCATCGACTTTCAACGCGCATGCCGCGTCCGCCATCGAATAGCGGAAGCCGACGCCCTGACGCGACCGCGGACGACGATGCGGCGGGCGATCATCCGGCTTTCGCGTGCCGCAGATAAAAGAACAACGCCGCGACGGTTTTGGCGTCGGTGATCTCGCCGCGATCGAGCGCCGCGAGCATCGAGTCGACCGTCATCGTGTCGAGGTCGAGGAATCTCGCCCTGGTCGAGCTGCCTCCGACGTGGAGCAAGTCTTCGGCGACGAAGAGCTCGATCGTTTCGCTCGAGTAGGACACGACCGGGTGGATCCGCCGAGATGCGTCCATCGTTTCGCGGTATAGCCCGTCTCCTCCAACAACTCGCGCTCTGCGGTGGCGAGCGGCGCCTCGCCGGGATCGAGCTTGCCGGCTGGGAACTCGACCAGCACGCGATTCAACGGGTAGCGGAATTGCCGCTCGACGACGAGCCGGCCGTCGGCATGCACCGGAACGATCAGCACCGCTCCCGGATGCACGACGTACTCGCGCGCCGCCGTGGCGCCGTCGGGGAGGCGCACCGTGTCGCGACGAACGTGCAACAGCGCCCCGTCATACGCGCGCACGCCGTCGATCCGGGTCTCCTCGAGATGGCGATCCGACGCTTCGGTGGCACGCGGCGGGCGCTCGTCTTCCGTCGGGGGACCCTCACACCCGGTGGCGCTCATTGGACCCCCACGCCTGCGGCTAACGCCGCTGCGCTGCCCCCAGAGGGGGAGCACTTCGCGACGAGGGATAGTGACGCGAGCAGCCGGCGAGGAGCCCGCGACGCGGGGATCGACGGCAAATGCGAGTCGGCACACGAAGCCGACTCCTCGCTGCAACGATTCTGTTCGCAGATCCAAAGAGGCCGAGGCCCGGCGGCGCTCATCCCAGCCAATCCTTCGCCACGAGGAAGTCGGAATAGAGCGATGCTTCCGGCGTGCCGGGATCCGGATGCCAGTCGTAGCGCCATTTCACGAGCGGCGGCAGCGACAGCAGGATCGCCTCTGTCCGGCCGCTCGATTGCAGGCCGAACAGCGTGCCGCGATCCCAGACGAGGTTGAATTCGACATAGCGACCGCGGCGGTACGCCTGGAAGTCGCGCTCGCGCTCGCCGAACCGCATGTCCTTGCGGCGCTCGAGAATCGGCAGCATACGCGGCGATAAAGTGCTCGCCGACGCTCTGCGTCAGCGCGAGCGCAGCGATCGAATCCGCCGTCGGCGAGATCGTCGAAAAAATTCCGCCGATCCCGCGCGGCTCGCGCGCGATGCTTGAGATAGAAATAATCGTCGCACCAGCGCTTGTACTTCGCGGTGCGACGCGTCGGCGCCGAACGGGAGCGAGCGCGTCGCGGCAGGCTCGGTGGAAGTGGACGGCGTCGCTCGGCGAAGCCGTAGTACGGCGTCAGGTCCATGCCGCCGCCGAACCACCATACCGTCGGCGCTTCGCCCGCTTTGCGCGCGACGAACAGCGCACGTTCATGTGCACGGTCGGCGCGTAGGGATTGCGCGGATGCAGCACGAGCGACACGCCCATCGCCTCGCACGCCGCGGCCGGCGAGCTCGGGCCGCGCCGCCGTCGCCGACGGCGGCAGCCCTTCGCCAGGACGTGCGAGAAGTTGACGCCGCCGCGCTCGAGCACGGCGCCGTCCTCGATCAGCCGCGCGATGCCGCCGCCGCCTTCGGTGCGCGACCACTCGTCGCGGCCGAAAGCGCCGCCGTCGATGCCTCTCGAGCGCGGCGACGATGCGTTGCTGCAGGCCGGTGAAGTAACGCGCGGCGTGCGACAGTGTCCATCGATGCGGCGAGTTTCGAGCCGAAGCGTCGGTCACGGCTTCCGAGGCGATCGCGTGCACGCCGATGTCGCTGCGATATTGCATGCCGTCGAAATGAATGCGCCGCCACGGCATCGTACGCGGCTCGCTGCGCCTGGCGCACCGAGTCGCCCAGCGCCGTCACGCACAGCACGCGACCGCCGCTCACGACGACGATCTTGCCGTCAGAGCTCGGTGCCCGCATGGAAGACGTGACACTGCGGATGCGTGTCCGCCGTGACCCGCTCGAGTCCGTCGATTACGGCGCCTTGGCGCGGATCGTCCGGATACCCTGCCGCGGCGAGCACGACACCAAGCGCCGCGCGGCGATCCCATTCCGCCATCGTCTGATCGAGCGTGCCACCGATGCCGGCGTCGATCAAGTCGACCAGAGTCGGACTTGAGGCGCAACATGATCGGCTGCGTCTCCGGATCGCCCAGGCGGCAGTTGAACTCGAGCACGCTTGGGTTGCCTGCGTCGTCGATCATCACGCCCGCATAGAGGAATCCGATGTACGGAACGCCGTCGGCGGCCATGCCGTCGACCGCGGGCACGATGACGTCGCGCATGATCCGCGCGTGCAGCGGCGGGCGTGACGACCGGCGCCGGCGAATAGGCGCCCATGCCACCGGTGTTGGGTCCGCGGTCGCCGTCCGGCAAGCCGCTTGTGGTCCTGCGACGATGCGAGCGGCAGCACGTTGCGGCCGTCGACCATCACGATGAAGCTCGCCTCCTCGCCCGCGAGGCAATCCTCGATGACCACGCGCGCGCCCGGCGTCGCCCAACGGATCGCCGACGAGCATCGCGGTCGATCGCCGCGTGCGCTTCGTCTGCGCGTGCCCGCCACGACCACGCCCTTGCCGCGGCCAGTCCGTCGGCCTTGACGACGATCGGCGCGCCGCGGCGCGTCGACGTACGCGTGCGCGGCGCCGACGTCGGTGAACGTCTGGTATGCGGCGGTCGGAATGCCGTGCCGCGCCATGAACGCCTTGGCGTAATCCTTCGAGCTCTCGAGCTGCGCTGCCGCGCGCGTCGGGCCGAAGATCTTGAGGCCCGGCGGCGCGAAACGCATCGACGACGCCCGCGGCGAGCGGCGCTTCGGGACCGACGACGGTAAGCGCCGACCGGCTCGCTGCGCGCGAACTCGACGAGCGCGGCGATCTCGGTCGATCGCGACGTTGGTGATGCCGGGCTCGCGCGCCGTGCCCGGCGTTGCCGGGTGCGACGAACACCTTCGCGACGCGGGGCGACTGCGCGATCTTCCACGCAAGCGCGTGCTCGCGGCCGCCGCCACCGATCACCAGGATGTTCATTTTGCTAGTAGAGCGCGAAACGCCCCATCACGTAAATCGTGCTGCCATGGTTGACTCCGCCATTCAGCGTCGGGATATACGTCATCACCATCGTCGCTTTC
>ERZ1370068.6262-contig-5256_pt1 | contig 27598 bp, 40 predicted proteins | sample MGYA00561227_ERZ1370068 | MGnify/ENA primary metagenome ERZ1370068 (study PRJEB38410, sample SAMEA6850437) | metagenome | study: Metagenomic assessment of the ecological functions of the soil: analysis of the soil microbiota associated with the...
GTTGCGTATTGCTCCCGGCAAGCATGCGTTGCGCCGAAGCACGGCTCTGGCCGTTAGTCGTGGGGCATCCTTGTCCCAGCCGTGACAACACCGCCAGAACCGTAATTGCCTCCGGCGTCGCCGCGCAGTCGTGGTTGCGGTGCCCGGCACCGACAAGCCCAGGTTGACCGTCGAACAGCCGCAGGGACGGCTTTCTGGCTGCTTTGTAGGAACGATAACGCCGCGCAGGGACACCGCTGTTTCTGAAGCGCCAGGTGATCCCACTGACTACGACTGGCAGCTGACGCGCTAGGCAGTTCAGCGACCCCGCTGCCGCCAGCACTGCGCCGCGCAGTCGCGGAGCGAACCGCGACCGGGCCGCTGGCTGGAGAACGCCCGCAGCCCCGTCCGGGCGGCATCAAGACGCCGACGGATCTTCGTGCTGCTCTCCCATCACGAAGGTTACGGCAGCCCATCGAGCTGGCAGCTGGCGCACGGCCTAGCCGGTCATCGCGACCACCGCCGGCGCCATCCTGTCACCGTTCCGGCGACGACGTCGATACTCGTGCCGCCGGGAGATCGCCGCGCGCTGGGAAGGTCAGGTGTTCGTCGACGAGCAACTGCGTCCCGTTCCGCCGCGGGAGCGGCGCTTGCCGCCACGGCGTCTGATTCGGCCCACGGCGGCGCACGCCGCGCAGGTGCGCCGTTTCGACCGCCTCGCCGCGTAGGTGAGTCCTTCACGCAAGATACAGATGCTCTCTGCTGCTCCCCGCATCAGGGCGCCTATCGCTCATTTTGATAGGCGCTCTAAGGATTTCATTCATCATCCGGTCTCCGGCGCCGGCGCCTGACGATCGGGAGCCGGTCGCCGCAGAGGTCCTCTACCGGCTTCGTCGTCAACGAACGGGAGATCGCAGATGAACCGACTGTTTGCAAGCGCTGCCGGCCTGCTGGGTTGTCGCATTGGCCGCTTGCCGGCTCGCTGGTCACCACCTTCCGCAGCCAGGGCTGGGTCCGCGCTTGATCGCCGGCAACTCCGGCATGGAGAACTGGGACACATCACTCGGCGGCGGCAACTGTAAAGCGGGCCGCGGACTTGGGCGCCTATCCGGGGCGGACAAGAGCACGCTCCGAGGGCGCGAGCATCCTGGTGTCGAAGAAGTCCTTCAAGGACCTCGACCTGTACGTCGAGTTCTGGGCCGCCGACAGACACCAACAGCGGCGTCTACTTACGCGGCCCGATATCCCAAGGAGGTCAACACCGCGTCGGGCGCGCTATGCAGACGTGCGCAGATCTGGGACAAGAACCCGAATCCGGCGTACGGCACCGGGCAGCCTAACGTGAACGCTGCGCGGCGGGTGCAGCCGCACATACAAGGCCGGCGGCCGGTGGAGTACCTTCGAGGTCTACGCCAGGGGCGGCCAGCTATTCGCCGTCAAGATGAACGGCGTGGTCACCGTCAGCGATCATCGACAGCCAAGTCGCCGCGAAAGGGCGGATCGGGATTCAGTTCAACCAGGGACCGATCAAGGTCCGCCAAGCACTTTCTCGCGTGAAGGAGCAACTGTTCCGGGCCTGACCCGGGGCGCTTCAGATAGCTCTGAAACACCGGCATGCACGAAGGCGACTGGCGTCGGCGCCGTTGGGCCAGAGATCCTCGGCGCGGAAGCGCACGTCGTAGGTCGGCTCGATCCACCGCCTCGACGCCGTGCGCGTGGGCGTCGGGGAACGGGTAGCGCCGGCGTCTCTCTCACGACCACGCCCATCTTGCCGCGGATGTAGCCCGGCATGCGGATATGCGCCCAGGGACGAAATCCTCCTTCACCCGCACGCGGTCGCCGGGACGAAGCGCTCCGCGCTCGGGGATTCCCGGCCCGGCGCGCTTCGGCCGCGAAAGCGGGAACGTCCCCTTGCGCCGAGGCGCTCCGAGCTCCTGCTCCGCGTCACCACCCCTCTTCTCGACGCAGAGCGTGGCAAGGCCGGTCAGGGAGCGCTCGTAGTAGCTGGCGAAGATGAGCATGGCGCGGCTCCATGCGCTCGATCGCGTGGCGGTACTCCGATCCATGTTGATGATGCCGCGCTTCACCGCAAGACCGACCATGGCGTTGACGCTGCTTCTCCAGGGCATGGTAGGTCTGCACGCCTTCGGCGAATAGCTGGATTTTTCCGAATCCCTGCTTGCCGCCGAGATCGTGCATGCGCCATCCATCGCTTGCTAACTCCATTAGTGACGTGACGTGGCCCGAGTGACTGGCGATGCTAAAGGCCGCGAGACGCCGATCATCGAATCCTTGGTCACGATCTCCGCCAGCTTCTCCTCCGGCCAGCCGATGCGTCTCGGCGGCTGCACCGGCAGAGCACCATGTAGCGCGTGTCCGCGGTCGTGTCCCAGACGCGGACCTCCATCTCCGGCGGCAGATCGAGCCCCATCTCGCGCAGCACGGTCCGCGACTCGCGCACCACCCGCGCGCGGTCGCTCGAAATCCTTAGCCAGTCCGGCGGCATGCCGATGATGCTGAAAGCGGTGCAGGAGCACTGCGTGCACACGATACACGTTGTGCACCGCCGGCTGTTCTCCAGGACGACGAGGATGCCGGTGGTGGGCGGGCATGGCGAGGCCCCAGCTCGGCGACGGCGTTCGCGTCCCGTTCTCCAGCAGGCGCCGCCGGAAGGCGGGATCGGTCCAGGCCTTCGCCACGACCCGCGCGCCGTTTTGCGGGACCATTGCTCCTCCACGACGCTGCGCGAAAGCATCGTCGATGGCTCGAGCAACGTTTAAGCATTCCGCTGCGCATCCAGCGCGGCTTCCAGCGCGGCACGCGCGCTTCTCGACCGGCGGCGGGCGCCTCGCGTTGATGATGTGAGATCTGCCATGTCTGTCTACGCTGCCATACGGATGTATCGCCATCCGTCTCGTGTTCCTGCGGTCTGTGGTCAAACCGAAGTCTACAGCCATCCCAGAATAAGAATCAGCGTTATGAAGACTCTGAGAACCCAGAGGGGAAATGGCATCCTCTGTGACCTCTGTGTTCCTGTAGCAAAAACCGGTCTACCTTCTAGACGCGCGAGCCTTGAGGTATTTCCGCGACGATCGTCCGCGCCCCGCACCGGCCGCGGATTGGTCGAGATCGGGCCCGGTGCCGTCATGCTGCCGCGCCAGCTCCGGGATCGCGGTCCGCGCCTATCCCGACGTCGCGCCAGCCGGGTCGGCAGGCCCAGCGACTTCGACGAAATCCCGCATCACGTCGCAGGCGCGCGCGCCGGGACGGCCGAGCTTCTCGGCCACGGCCTTCTGGCGCTCGGCATTGACGGGCTCGTTCCATTGAAGCGCAGCAGCGAGCGAGATGCGACGAGTGCTGCGTGCGGCACGCCCGCGTAGCCGCCGAGTATGTAGCCGATGCCGTGGCTCGCGCCGTTCGGAACGAGCGCGGCCGGGGCGACCATGCGTCAGCCACGCCGCCAGCTGGCAATTCAGACGCGGCTCGAGGTCGTCGGGACGCGCCTTGACCGCCGGCAGTGCTGGCGGCGAGCATCCCCATCGCCTGCAGCGCACAGGCCCTCGGCGAGCGGATGCGGCCGGACCGAGCACCAGCGCTCGACCGCGTGATCCATCGCCCGCATGCCGGTCGAGAGCAACAGCTCCATCGGCGTCTCCAGCGTCGCCGCCGGATCCAGTATCACGGTTCTGGGCACCATCCAGGGATGGCGGAAGTGACATCTTGACCTTGCGCTGGACGTCGGTGATTCCCGCGCCGCTGGTGAACTCCGGCGGCGGACAGCGTCGTCGGCACCGCCGTCATGCGTATCCGGTCAGCCGTCGAGCGGCGTCAGCGGCGCCGTGCCACCGCTTTGGCGCCAGCGCCGACAGCGCTCGTCGACATCGCGCACGCCCCGCCACAGCGCGATCTGCATGGTCTTGGTGGCGTCGACCACCGAGCCGCCGCCGACTGCGCAGCAGGTGGTCCGCGTCGACCTCGCGCGCGAGCCGCGGCGCCGGCGATCGACCGCTTCGCGCGGCGAGTGGGCGCTGATCGCGGAGAACTTGCCCACGCAGCGATCGCCGAGCGCCGAGGTCACCTCCCGGACCAGCCGGCTGTCCGTGAGCGAGCGCGTGGTGAGAAGCAGCACGCGCTTGGCACCGATGCAGCTCGATCTCCTCCCGCACGGCCTCGGCGGCCGGCTTGCCGTGGATGACGCGTTCCTGCGCCGTCAATTCAAACGTGCAGGTCAACATTTCACACCTCGTCAGCGGTCAGGGGTCAGGGTCAGGCGTGACTAACCACGTCTCCCCCAGCGGGGCCGCGTAGCAACTGTCCCGGCAGCGCGCCGGTGTCGGCGCCAGTTGCGCAGTGGCGACCGTCGCCGTTCACCACCGTGGCGCGCGACGCCGCGGCAGCGCTGGATCAGCCGGCGGGCGCCGGCCGGCAGATCGTCGACCACTTCCGGCATCTCGGCCGCGATGGTGTCGGGATCGAACACCACCAGGTCGGCGGCCATGCCCTCGCGGATCAGGCCGCGGTCGTGGAAGCCCCAGAGCGTGGCCGGCACCAGCGTGAGCATGCGCACGCGCCTGCTCCAGCGTGAACGCCTGCTTCGTCGCGCACCCAGTGGCTCAGCAGGTGCGTCTGGAGCGAGGAATCCATGAGCTGCGAGACGTGGGCGCCGGAGTCCGAGAACGTCGTGACCGTGCGCGGGTGGCGCATGATCTCCAGCGCGATAGTCCTGGTCCTCGTTGGCGATCGGCTGCAGGAAGAAGAGGTCGAGGTTCTTCTCGAGCGCGAGGTCGATCATGACCTCGGCCGGATGCTGGTTGCGCTCGCGCGCGACCTCGGCCACCGAGCGGTGCGGGCCCTCCACGGTGTCGAACACCAGGATGCCAGTCGTAGTCGGCCCAGCTGGCCTCGGTGCCGCGCGCGCGTGCCGTCCGGCTGCGTGTCGGCGGCCTCGATCAACCGGCGGCGCAGCTCGGGATCGCGCAGCTTGCTGCCGCTGCTCCTCGAGCGGCAGCTTGCGGATCTCCTTCCACGGCGGCAGGCGGTCGAACGGCAGCTGGGTCCTGAACGAGAGCAGCGCGCTCAGCGAGCGGCTGTGGACCTGGGCGAACATGCGCCGCCCAGCGCCGCGGTCTCGTCGAGGAGGGCCAGGTACTTCCGCCACGTGTCGGGCGAGTCGCGCCGGCTGAACACGCCGAAGGTGATCGGCCGGCCGGACTCGACGGCGAGGTCGCGCAGCCGCGTGTGCCACTCGCGCACGCCCGGGTCGCCGGCGTCGCGATCCACGCCCTCGCCGGCCAGCTCGAAGACGCCGGCGTTCATCTCGCCCATCACGCCCACCAGGCGCCGCACCTCGTCCCAGCTCGGCCATGCGGCTCGCCACCGGGCGGCCGTCGGGCGTCTCGTGGCTCGGCGAGCGCGAGGTGGTGAAGCCCATGGCGCCGGCGCGCAGCGCGTCGCGCAGCTCGCGCTCCATCGCCTTGCAGGTCGTCCTCGGTCGCAGGCCCGCTCGAAGGCCCGCTCGCCCATCGCGAACGTGCGGAGCGCGGAGTGTCCGACGTAGCCCGAGTAGTTGATGCCCTTGGGCAGCCGATCGAGCGCGTCGAGGAACTCGGGGATAGGTCGTCCACGCTCCACTTGATGCCCGCTTCCATCGCGGCCGGCGGGATGTCCTCGGCGCGCTGGAGGTTGCGGACGACCAGGTGCTTGTCCTTCTCCGCGCACGGCGCCAGCGTGAAGCCGCAGTTGCCCATGACGACCGCTGGTGATGCCGTGCCAGCAGGACGACGTCCCGAGCGGATCCCAGAAGACCTGGGCGTCCATGTGGGTGTGGCCGTCGACGAATCCCGGCGCGACCACCTGGCCGTCGGCGTCGACCACCTCGCGCGCGCGCTCGCGGATGCGGCCGATCGTCGCGATCCTGCCGTGGCGCACGCCGACGTCGGCCCGGAACCGCGGCAGGCCGGATCCGTCGATCACCGTTCCGTTCTTGATCACGAGGTCGTAGGACATATCGCTGGTATCTCCCTTACGTGAATGAGGGGATCGTCCCCATACTTCCCTGGGAATCCTGCACTCGCACCCGCATTCGCGCAAGTGCCGCGCGCATCCCGCAGCAATCCGTGCACGATCCAGACTCGCTGGAGCCCGTCCGTGGACCGGTGGGCCTGACTGAACGGGCTCGGCTACCGCTGCCTGGCGGCGTAGCGGATGTAGGCGGGGTGAGCGGCGGCGGAGGTGTTTCCGGGAAGAACGTAGACGACCGTGCGGTTGGCAGCGAGAATTTTCTCGATGGCGCCTGTCCTCCGTTACCGGAGCGGAGCGTCTGCAGCTCCCCGGCTGTCGAACACGTAGAGTTGCCCGTAGGTCTGGTCGAGCCACCACGAACGGCAGTCCTTCGTTGTGCGCCGGAAGCAGCGACCCAGTTCCGGCGATCAGGCCGGGCGCCGCCGCGAACTCCCGGCTGACTCGCTCACATCGCTCCCGCCGGACCATGCGGGCAGGCCCCGGCTTCGCATCGTCGGGATCCCGGCCCCACCGCAACCGGCACCACGACGATCGCGCCGGCAACCAGAGATCGAATGAGCAGGGACGCGGACATACGGGTGTGTGGGCGCCTCGCAGAGCATGATCGGCCGCCGCGATTCGACGTCTGTCGGTCCGCGCTGACAGCGGCTTGCATCCGTCGTCCCCGGACGACGGCGAGGTCGCTATACTTCCCGCGAACGCGGCACGTCGCCGCGCTCGACAACAATATTTCGAGGAAACCATGGACTAAACCTGCTCCAAGGATCTGCGGCGCATTGCTCGGTGCCTGCGTCGCCGGCGCAGCGTACGCGCAAGCACCCGCTTACCCCACCAAGACCGTACGGATGGTGATTGCGCTCGCTCCCGGCGGCGGCGTCGATACGACGGGCCGCTTCATCGGCCAGAAGCTCTCCACAGCTCTGGGGCCAGTCGGTGATTCGCCGACAACCGTCCCGGCGCGCGGGGCGCTTCGCCGCCGAGATCGTGGCCCGCGCGGCCCCTGACGGCTACACCCCTCCTCATGTCCTCGTCGGGGCTCACCATCACGCCCCATATCATGAAGCTGTCGAACGCGACCCGGTGAAAGACCTGCAGCCGGTGACGCTCGCGGTGATCTCGCCCGGCGTCATGGTCGTGCATCCGTCGATCCCCGCGAAGAACGTGAAGGAGCTGATCGCCTTCGGCACGGTCAACGGCCGAACGAGTTGTTCTACCCTCGTCGGGCCAGGGATCGGGTCAGCACCTCGCCATGGCGCTCTTCTGCCAGATGACCGGGCTCAAGATGACGCACGTGCCCTCAAGGCACCGCGCCCAGCATCACCGACGTCGTGGCGGGACGCATCGCGGTGACCGTCGCGCAGCGTCATCTCGACCCGACCGATGTTTACCTCCGGCAAGCTGCGCGCCCTCGCCGTCGTGGGACCGAAGCGCACGCCTGGCGTTGCCCGAGTATCCCACCGTGGCGGAATCCGGCGTGCCAGGCTTCGGTGTGGACAACTGGTATGCGCTATTCGCCCGGCGGCACCGACAAAGCGATAGCGAGCAAGATCCAGGAAGCCGTTCACCGCATGCTGCTCGCAGCCCGACACGCGCAAGTTGCTGCTCGGCCAGGGCCTGATGCAGTCGGAAGCACTCCAGACGAGTTCGCGAAGATGCATACCGGCGAGATAGCAAGATGCAGGCGAAGGTCGTGAAGGATCGGGCTGCAGCCCAACTAGGGGGCTGGGGGCTAGGGACTGGCAAACAGCACAAAATAGAATCATTCAAGGAAAAATGCGCAGCGCGCGCTGCCATCTTCGAGGAGACCCACAATGGCCATCAGCCTGAAGGTCAACGGGGCGACCCGCTCGGTCGATGCCGAGCCGGACACGCCGCTGCTCTACGTGCTGCGCAACGATCTCGAGCTCAATGGCGCCAAATACGGCTGCGGCATGACGCAATGCGGCGCCTGCACGGTGCTGGTCAACGGCGCGGCTAGACGCTCCTGCGTGACGCCGGTCGGCTCGATCGAGGGAAACGAGGTGACCACGCTCGAAGGGCTCGGCACGCTCGACAAGCCGCACCCGCTGCAGAAGGCCTTCATCGATGAACAGGCGGCTCAGTGCGGCTATTGCGCGAGCGGCATGATCATGGCGGCAGCCGACCTGCTCAACCGCAATCCGCAACCGCGGGAAGCGGACGTGCGGGCGGCGCTCGCCGACAATCTCTGCCGCTGCGGCACCCACAACCGGATCATCCGCGCCGTCCTGCGCGCCGCGCAACAGAACGGGAGGATCTGACCGATGGACGCTCCTCACCTGACGCGCCGCGAATTCACCGCCGCCCTCGGTGGCATCGTCCTCTCGTTCAGCCTCGTTCCAAAAGTCGTGTTCGGGCAGGACCCGGCGCGGCTCCCCGGCAGCCTGCAGACCAACCGCACGCTCGATGCCTGGCTGCGCATCAATGCCGACGGCAGCGTCACCGTGTTCACCGGCAAGGTCGAGCTCGGACAGGGCATCGTGACGGCGCTCGCCCAGATCGCTGCCGAGGAGCTCGAGGTGCCGCTCGCGCGCGTCACGATGATCTCGGGCGACACCGGCCGGACCCCTAATGAGGGGCAGACCGCCGGCAGCCAGTCGATCGAGCAGAGCGGCACCGCGCTGCGCATGGCGGGCGCCGAGGTGCGCGCCCTGCTCATTGGCCTCGCCGCCAGGAAGCTCGGCGTCTCCGCTGACACGCTCAAGGTCACGGATGGCGTCATCCATGCGCCTGACGGCCGCAAGGTCGGCTACGGTGAGCTCACTGCAGAAACGGACCTCAAGCGCGAGGCAACCGCCAAGGTGCCGCCGAAGCCGGCCGCACAGCACAAGATTGTCGGCAAGTCCGCGCCGCGCATCGACATCCCGGCCAAGATGACGGGCGGCGCCGCCTTCGTGCAGGACTTGCGCCTTCCTGGCATGGTGCATGGCCGCGTGGTGCGGCCGCCACGCTATGGCGCCAGGCTCGACAGCTTCGACGAGGCCAGGGTCAAGGCCATGCCGGGAGTCATCGCGGTGGTGCGTGACGGCAGCTTTCTCGGCGTGGTGGCGCGGCGCGAGGAGCAGGCCATCAATGCGCGGCTTGTGCTGATCGAGTTCGCCAAGTGGTCGGGCGGCTCCGAGCTGCCCGATCCGGCGAAGATGTACGAGCAGCTCATGTCCCTGCGCAGCGAGGACAGGGTGATCGGCGAGAAGGACGCGCCCGTGCCGGTCGGCGCCAAGGTGCTCGAGGCGACGTACCATCGGCCCTATCAGGCGCATGCCGCGATCGCGCCCTCCTGCGCGGTGGCCGAGTTCAAGGACGGCAAGCTTGCGGTCTGGACCCACAGCCAGGGCGTCTTTCCGCTGCGTGCCACCATCGCCAGGGCGCTCGGTCTGCAGCCGCGCGACATCCGCTGCATCCACGCCGAAGGCCCCGGCTGCTACGGTCACAACGGCGCCGACGACGCTGCCTTCGACGCCGCCATGCTGGCGCGCGCCGTCAATGGGCGGCCGGTGCGGCTGCAATGGATGCGTGACGACGAGTTCAAGTGGGAGCCTTACGGCCCCGCCATGACCATGAAGGTCAAGGGGCCGTCGCCGGCGGCCGCGTGGTCGACTGGACCTTCGACGTCTGGAGCCAGAGCCACAACATGCGGCCGGGCGATCCCGACGGCATCAATCTGCTCGGGAGCTGGTACCTCGCCGATGCGAAGCGGCCCGGCCCGGCGCGCCATGCCGCGCAGCCGAACGGTGCGGGCGACCGCAACGCCATCACGCTCTACGATTTCCCGCGCCAGCGCACCACGCACCACCTGATCATGGACAATCCGGTGCGCACCTCGGCGCTGCGCACGCTCGGCGCCTATGCCAACGTGTTTGCGATCGAGTCCTTCATGGACGAGCTCGCGGCCGCCGCCGGCATCGACCCGGTGGCGTTCCGCCTCGCGCACATCAAGGACGAGCGCGAGCGCGCCGTGATCGAGGCCGTGGCCAGGGCCGCCGCCTGGAAACCGGGCGAGAAGGGCGATGGCCGGCGCGGCCGCGGCATCGGCTATGCGCGCTACAAGACCGTGGCCACCTACGTTGCGGTGATAGCCGAGGTTGAAGTGAATCGCACAACCGGCATCGTCAAGGTGCCGCGCATCTGGACCTCGGCCGATGCCGGGCAGATCATCAATCCCGACGGGCTGACCAACCAGATCGAAGGCGGCGTCATCCAGTCGATGAGCTGGACCCTGCACGAGCACGTGCGGTTCGACCGCAACGGGATCCTGTCGGAGGACTGGATGAACTATCCGATCCTGACCATGCCGGACGTGCCCAGGGTCGAGACCGTGCTGATCAACCGGCCGAACGAACGCGCGCTCGGTGCCGGCGAGGCCGCGCAAGGGCCGACGGCGGCCGCCATCGCCAATGCGTTCGCAGCCGCGACCGGCAGGCGCATCCGCGAGCTGCCGTTGACGCCCGAGCGGGTGAAGGCGGCCCTGGCGTAGCGGTTGATCGCGGAGGCTGGCCACTGGGCGCCAGACTTTAGCACGGCCGGCATATACTTCTCGTGTGCGGGGACGTGATTCCGTCGTTGTGTCATTTTAGTAACGCCACATGCGAAGGAGGATCCAATGGATTCGAAACGAAACAGCCGCAGGGAGCTCCTCAAGGCCGGCGCCGCGTTAGCCGGCGGAATCACGTTGGGCACATCGGGTAAGGCCGCCCAAGCCCAAGCGCACGACCATCCGATGACCCCAGGCAGCGAGAACGCCTCGCCGATGATTCACGGCAGCAAGGAGCAGATCGAATACGGCCAGCGTTCCAAATACGTGACCTCGGTGCGCGTACAGCACCCCATCGGCGGCAGGCCGTCACCCGACGTGTTTGGCAAGGTGTTCCACGTGGCCACGCCGTTGCAGGATTCTGTTGGCGTGATCACGCCATCGTCGTTGCACTATATCGCGACGACCCGCGGCTCCTTCCTGCCGGACATCGACCCCAGGCAGCACACGCTGACGATACACGGCCTGGTGGATCGGCCCCTGACCCTCACCATGGACGAATTGAAGCGCTTCCCGTCAGTCACCCGGTTGCATTTCATCGAGTGTGCGGGTAACCGGCACAATGGGAAGCAAAAGAACGTGCAGGATACGCACGGGATGACAAGCTGCTCCGAATGGACCGGCGTGCTGCTGTCCACGCTGCTCAAGGAATGCGGCCTGAAAGGCAGCGCGAAATGGTTCGTCGCTGAAGGCGCCGAGGAAGTGAAGGGCGCATCGAGCATTCCCATCGAAAAAGGGATGGACGACTGCATCATCGCCTACGGCCATGAACGGCGAGCCCCTGCGGCCGCAGCAAGGGTTTCCAGTGCGCATCATGGTTCCCGGATTCGAGGGCATCTACCACACCAAGTTTCTGCGGCGCATCAAGGTCGCCGACCGGTTTTACATGAACTACAACGAATTCGGGCATCTGCGTCCGGAGGACAAAGAGCTTGCGCTCGGCGAACAGATCGGGCCCAAGTCGGTCATCACGTACCCGTCCGGCACACAGCGGCTGCCTGGCCCCGGATTCTATGAGATCAGCGGGCTCGCCTGGTCCGGCGGCGGCGCCGTCAAGACCGTGGAAGTATCCACCGATGGCGGGAAGAAGTGGAACCGCGCCGAGTTCAAGAACACGCCACAACGCATGGCGCACGTCCGATTCGCCTACCCGTGGAAATGGGATGGAACCGAGACCGAGATTCATGTCGCGCTGCATCGACGAGATCGGGCAGAGGCAGGCGCTGCGAGAGGAGATCGCCGATTGGTGGAAAGTACCCTTCGAGCGGGACTACCGGGTGCCCGGGCTGGACAACAGCGTTATGCCCTGGAAAATCGCCAGGGACGGGAGCGTGACCAATGGGCTCGCTAACTCACTCAAGGTTGTCACGATTCCGCTGCTGCTGGGAGCCTCCTGGGAGCCCCGCGTTCGCGCAGTCGCCCACCTATGGCGTGGGACGCACGCCGACCGCGGAAGAACTCCGCCGCATGGATATCTCGATCGGTCCTACGGGAGAGGAGCTCCCTCCCGGCCGCGGCACCGCCAAGGAAGGCGCACAGGTCTACGTGCAGAAGGCGTGCATCGGCTGCCATGGCGCAGCGGGCATAGGGGGATTGGCGCCCATGTTGCGTATCGAAACAAGGCGCGGATGTTCCCGTCTGGAAAAAGGAGCGCATCCTGCCACTGCGCTCGCCGTATGCGACGACGGTGTGGGATTTCATCAATCGCGGCATGCCAGTCGGGCTGGAGGGGACTCTGACGCCCGATGAGGTCTATTCGTTGACGGCCTACCTGCTCTTCCTCAATAAGGTGATCCCGGAGGACCAGGTACTCGACAAACAGAGTCTGCCGAAGGTCAAGATGCCGATTGGCGATGAATTCGGCAAGCCGCATCAGTTTAAGCTCAACGCGCCAAGGCTTGAGGGTTACCCCTACTAGCGGGTTAGGCTACGTGGAGCAAAAAAGGCCTGCGATGCGCGGCCTTTGCTTGAAGGTACGCGCCGGACGGGATGAATCTGGGCACTGGGTCGAAACGTTGCCCCTCACGGGGCGCCTGATCTCGTAGCTTCCGGTCGCTCAGGACCAGGACGCAGCGGGTAAACGACTCCAGCCCCTGCCGGAATTCGGCCGCGCTGGTTAGTCCCTTGTCACGACGAACGCCACGAAAGTAAGAACTTTCGTCGCAGCCTCCGCGCCAAATTTCAACGTCAGTCGCACGCGCGATCCTGTCTCTGTCAGCACGCGATATTCGGCCTCTACTAAAACCAAGTCGAAAACCCGCATTCCTTTGCGGGCTGAAGGCCCCTCGAACTTGAGCGAGCAGCCTCGATCTGGCCGGCTAGCTGTTCAATATCCGCCTGCTCGGGACCCTTCTTGAGCAGTAGTAGGACGCCTTCCCGTCGGCGCTTGAATGGGACATGACGTCACCGAAGAGGGGAGCGTGCCTATGTAAACCGTGCTCTTGCCGGCAAGCGTGGTCTTCGCTCTTCAGGGAAGAGAACGCAGTATCAGCGGCCGCGAGGACCTGGCCCAGATCACCGCAGAAATCGGCCTGGCAGCCTGCGCTCCACACAAGAGCAGCGGCACTGGCGATGATAGCCCGCCAAGTCTCCTCCACTGCTTGCGACGTGTGGAAGGAAACGGGCTGACCACACTGACTTCCGTGCTTCATCGTCTTTCCCCTCGATCGCGCGCGAAAGTCATCCGCGCTGTCCGTGCCGCCCGGTCCCCGGCCGAACCGGCCCCGACTCCCGCGCGCCCTGCGAGCACTACCAAACTCTTTATCCCGTCACAGCGCGGAGAGATAGCGCGCCATGGCGTCGCGTTCGCGACTCGGTCAGCACTTGCATGAATTTCGGCATGTCGAGGTTGTTGGTTCGCTCCTCGGCGGCAAAGGCGCGCATTGCCGCGACCAGGTATTCATAACTGAGCCCGGCCAGCCGCGGCGCCGGCATGCCGCCCTCGAAGTTCGGCTGATGACAGGCCTGGCACTGGGCGATGCCCTTCGGCGGCGACGGCGCCTTTGCGGACGCGCGCGCTGCGGCCAGGGCTTGGCCGCGAAATAGGCCGCGATCTTGCGCAGATCGCCCTCGGCCAGGTCCTTGGCGATGGGCGACATGATCGCGCTGTTGCGCTCGCCGTTCCGGAAGTCGCGCAACTGCTTCATGAGGTAGCTCTGCTCCTGGCCCCAGATGACCGGAATGGTCTTGGGGTCGGTAGGAACGCCTTTGTCGCCGTGGCATGCCGCACAGAGCTGCGCCTTCGCCTCGATCTCATCCGCGGCATGCGCCGGCGGGATGGCGGCCGCAAGGCCGATCCCCATTCCGAAAATCGCCGAAAAACGCGCGTGAACATGACGATATTCCTCCGCTCGCATGATCCCGAGTCCATCGCGTCTCCAGGCCCCGAGGCTAAAGCGTGGCAGGATACCGCATAGTTTTCCATCAGGAGAGCCCTATGCGAGCCAGACTGATGTTGACGCCTTGCCGCCACCGCCGCGGCGATGATCTTTCTTCCGTCCGTCAACGCCGTCCAGGCTCGAAGGCGATGCGGCGCTCACCGGCATCGTCAGCTCCGAGGCCGAAGGCAAGATGGAAGGCGTGCGTCGTCACCGCGCGCCGGCCGGATCGATCGTCCAGGTCAGCGTGACCACGGACGCGGAGGGCCGCTACAGCTTCCCGCGGAACCGCCTGGAACCGGGCGAATACACGCTCGCCATCCGCGCGGTCGGCTACGACATCGACTCCCCGGCCAAGGCGACCGTGGCGACGGGAAAGCCGCGACGGCCGACATCAAGCTGAAGAAGACCAGGAATCTCGCCGGCCAGCTCACCAACGCCGAGTGGATGATGAGCATCCCCGGCACCGAGGATCAGAAGGCGCAGCTGCTCAATTGCGTCGGCTGCCACACGCTGGAGCGCGTCGTGCGCTCGACGCACGATTCCGACGAGTGGACGCAGGTGATCAGCCGCATGAGGGGCTACGGCGCCGTGAGCCAGCCGATCAAGCCCCAGCGCATGCTGGATCGCGAATCGCGCGGGAACGCCCGAGCAATATCGCAAGCTCGCCGACTATCTCGCGACCATCAACCTGAGCGCGGCCGACCATTGGCCGTACGAGCTGAAGACGCTGCCGCGTCCCAAGGGCCGCGACACCCGCGCCATCGTCACCCAGTACGACGTGGTGCGGCCGACGAGCCGAGCCGCACGACGTGCTGGTCGACAAGGAGGGCAAGGTCTGGTACACGGATTTCGGCGAGATGTTCATCGGCAAGTTCGATCCGAAGACGCTCAAGCTCGTCGAGTATCCGATCAAGAAGTTCAAGGACAAGGCGCCGACCGGGCTGCTCTCGCATCGAGTTCGATCAGCGAAGGCAAGATCTGGTTCGACACGATGTACCAGGGCTCGCTCGGCCGCCTCGATCCCAAGACGGGCAAGATCGCCTATTACCCGGTGCCGCCGGAATACAACGACGACACCGTGCAGCTCAACTTCACGGGCTTGCGCCACGACGTCGACGGCAAGGTCTGGACCAAGACCGTGGGCACGCAGCACATCTTCCGGCTCGACCTGAAGACCAGCAAATGGGAGCGCTTCCACCCGACCGACTACCTGCCGGCGGACAAGCGTCCAAGAGCGCCGGCATCTACCAGGTCATCTCGGACTCCCAGAACAACCTGTGGATGGCCGAATTCACCGACGGGCCATATCGGCAAGATCGACGCCAAGACGACGAAAGTGACGTGGTGGCCGTTCCCCACGGCGAACGCCCGCGCCCGCCGCATGAACATCGACGACCAGGACCGCATCGTGGTGACCGAATATCGCGGCAACAGGGTCGCGGTGTTCGACACCCGGGCGGAGAAGTTCACGGAGTACGACCTGCCGCCCCGCACGTATCCGTACCGGGCCAATTTCGACAAGAACGGCGAGATCTGGGCGTCGACGATGCATACCGACCGGGTCGTGCGCCTCGATCCCAAGACCGGCAGCCACGGTGCAGTACCTGATGCCGTCCGACACCAACATGCGCACCGTGTTCGTCGACAACTCGACGACGCCGGTGACGTTCTGGGTCGGCAGCAACCACGACCACCGGCTCGTGAAGGTAGAGCCGCTCGACTGGACAATCCCCCATTCCTGAAAAGCAAAAGGCCAGCAGATTGCTGGCCTTTTTGCTTGAACCTGGCGCGCCCGGCGGGGATTCGAACCCCGCCAGGTCTCGTCGCCGCAGGCCGGTGTCCTAGCTGGTAACCGCTTCCCGCGGCCGCATGCTCCTGCTTCTCCATCACCGACTGGAGCACCTCGTAGTAGTGCCAGCCGTTGATACGCGTTCTGCCAAGGAAGATGGTCATGGCGTATTCGGGTGATGCCGATCGTGCGCGCCTGGTTTGCAGGCATCGAGCGCGCGCTCGGCATAGGAGCGCTCGTCGAGCGCTTCCCTTCAGACTCGTCCGGGTCGGAGTCCTGAGCGCTCGGCCGCGGCCAGAGCGTCTCCGGCTTCCCGATGTCGCGTTCCTCCGTCCACATCAGATCGTAGACAGCCGTCTTGAATTCGAAAATCGCGTTCCCGGTCGCAGGCAAATTCGACGAGCCTCGAACGCGAGGAAGCTGTATTGCCGCTTCTCCGGAAAGCGCATCCGCGGATAGTGCTCGGGCGCCATCTCCTTGACCCAGGCGTGGAGACGCTCGCGCTTGGCAGCGCTCTCGGGAGTCTGTTCGCGGGGGCAGCCTTCGAGCGGCGTTTCGGGATGCAGCCAGTGAGGACGCCACAGGGGCCGGACGCCGCACTCGCGGGCCAGCCGGTCGATCTGCTCGACCGCGAGATAGCTGTAGGTGCACACGAAGTCCGCAAACACCACTACGCGAAAGGGTGCCGCCGTTTGCTCGCTCTGATCCATATCGTCCTCCCTAAATCGCTCTGGCCATCGCTTCAGCCGCCTCAACCGACAAACCCTTCGCCGGTTATACCACCTTCGAGCACATCCCGGTCAAAAGTCAAAAATGCCACGCTCGCCCCGTTGTCCCCGGTCACCAGCGGCTCGGCAGCTCTTGTCGCCTCGCACGTAGCGGAATCCTGGCGGCCGATTTCCTGCCCTTCCGCGATCACGGATCCTTCCAGCACCACCTCGTAGCGCCCGAATTCCGCCGCCGGCATGGCGAGCGCCGCGTGGGCGGGCGACTTGACGACCACGCCGCGGGACCGTAACTCGGGCGGCATCAGGAGCTTGAACGCCGAGTGATCGGCCCCCGGCAGCTGCTGCCAGTCCGAGCATCGACGCCAGGGTGGCGAATATGCGCCCGCTCAGATTGATCTGGCGCCGGGCGTCGTGGTTCCCCATGGAGATGATGCCGCCCGCCTTCGGATGCAGCACGAGCATGTCGTGGCCGCCGGATACGGCGAACGGGCCATAGGGCATGTTGTGGTCGGTGTAGTGTATGGCGAGCGCTTCCAGGTGCTTCACGCCGCGCGGAAAGTCCATCGAGCCGCCGAGCAGCAGCTGAAACTGCGACGTGAGATGCATGTGGGCGTACACGGACGGGCAATCGTCGAAGCGGAAGTGGAGGGCTTCCGGCCCGCCGTCCTCGCCCGACAGCAGCACCTGGCAGGCAAACGTAACTGCCCTCGGTGGAACTGCGTTTCCACGGCGCTTTTGCCGCATCGACGACGCGGCACTGCTGCATGCCGGTCATTTTATCTAATTTCCGTTCCGCCGGATGCGCTCCTCGAAATCGCGCTCGAACACGCGCCGCTCGCCCTCGTAGCCTTCGAGCCGCGCCGTCACGACGAAGTCGCGCCTGGTGCAGGCGACCCGCGTCCGCACCTCCGTGCGTATCTTCCAGCCGCCGCGCTCGAAAAGCCACATCCACGTCACTTCCGCCGCGCACGACAACGGATCGCCGTCGACGATGCGGTAGCGCTCCGTCGAGCGGGCCTCCGCCACGAGGTCGATGTCGTCGTAGCGGTTGCGCCCGCTCGAGTCGGTGATCTCGACCACGGTCTCGTTCTTCCCCAGGTCGGCGCGGACCACGCGGTTGCGGCCGCCCGGCTCGAGCACCGTGCGCCTGAACGGCTCCGCCGCCTCCGCCCGGCTTGAACCTGCACCTGCGCGTCTTCCTTGCGCGGCGGGCGCACCGGCAGCGCCAGCGCGCTCCGGCCCGCATGCAACGTCAGCGTCACCGGCTCGGGAGACGGCCAGATGAGCGGCCAGTAGGTCGTCGAGACCGCGACGCGGATGCGATGTCCCTTCACGAAGGAATACGCCGCGTCTATGAGCGGCACGCGCACGGTGTAGCGCCGGCCCGGGACGAGCTTCACCGGTTTCCCGGGGCCGTCCCGGTGCGTGAGATTCAGGACGCCGTAGGTGACGCGCGTCGACGTCCCGTCCGGCGCGACATCGCAAAGCCGGACGCAGACGAACGCGACAGGCTTGTCGACGGACAGCACCAGCGTCGCCACGGACGTGCCGAGTATTTCCGTCGTCTTCTGGCGAGCGGCGCGGTGTCGAAGCAGACGGACTTGCCGTCGTCGGCGCGCTGATCGCCGGGCAGCTCCGGGCTCGCGCCGTGCTGGAACCAGGGCATCAGCTCCCGCACTCCAGGCCCAGCGTGCTGCGGAGAACAGGCGACGATACGACCCGTCCTCCCTGCCCGTTCGCTCGAGCTCCCGCCAGCGTTCATCGCATAGCGTTTCTGCCTGATGCGCGGCGAGGGCCATTGCGGCTCCGCCACCCAGCGGCCGGGCGATTCCGCGTAGTAGTTCTTTGCCGGGCACCGCCTGCGGCATCCAGGCCGTTAGCGCGGGATCGTTCTCGACGCCGCGTTTCCCTGCCGCGCATCCAGCGGTCGAACCAGCGCAGCGTCTCCTGGAGAAGCCGATCGCCGGTCCCGGCGCTGCAAGATGGGGAAACCGGTGTCCCCACGGTCCGATCAGACCCTTTCCGCGGCACCTTCAGCTTGCGCAGCGCTTCGTCCACCGCGCCGACGTAAGAGCCGTCAGCCCAGCCGCCCACCGCAAAAACGGGCAACGGATGCGATCGAACGCTATGGCCCGGCTCTTCCAGTGCTCGCCGTAGTTCTGGTGCTGCAGCGACGAAACGATCTGCGGCACGTTGCTCTCCAGGCGGTTGAGCCACATCGAGCGCCAGCGCTCGCCCACCAGCTCCGGGTCGGGCGGGCGCGACTTGTAGCCGAAGAGCTGCGTCGACCAGCGGATGGCGCGCAACAGCACGCAGCCGCCGCGGTACACCTGGCTGTACACGTAGCGGTCGGGCGCGAACTCGCACGGCACGATCGCCTTCAGCTCCTGGGGCGCGCGGTGAGCGGTCTGTATCGCCGAAAACCCGCCCCACGAGATGCCGAAAATGCCGACCTGGCCGTCGCTCCACGGCTGCGCGGCTATCCACTTCAGCACCTGCAGGCTGTCCTCCTGGTCCTGCTGGATCGCGAACACGCCCTGCTCGCCGTCGGAGTCGCCCGAGCCGCGGATGTCGATCCGCAGTGCAGGCGTAGCCGTGTCCGGCGAAGTAGCGGTGATGCATCGCGTCGCGCGGCGCGTAGATGTCGCGCTTGCGGTACGGCAGCAGCTCGATGATCGCCGGCACGCGCTGCGCTACTGGAGATGTCGGGCAGCCACAGCTTCGCGGCGAGCCGCGCGCCGTCCGGCATCGGGATCCAGCAGTCTTCGGTTTCGGTGAACTGGTGCGGGAAGCGGGTGACGGTTTTCACGTGCCGGTGAGCCGGGAGTTCGCCAGCGTCAGCCGCTCCACGAGCACGCGCAGGAACGAACGGTCGAAGTTGAGCTTGCACATTTCGCTCGCGCGCTCCAGCGCCGCGATCGGGATCTTGATGAGGCGCACGTTCGAGGCGGCGATCACGTCGGCGATGCGCGGCTTGTTCTCGCCGGCCAGGTGAGGCCATCTCGCCGAAGCACTTCGCCGCCCTTGAGCGCCGTGATCAGGCGCTTCCTGCGCGGCGACCTTCGCCTCGCCCGACACCAGGATGCAGAAGAACCCGCCGGGATCGCCCTCTCTCACCAGCGGCTGGCCGGGCTCCGCGGTCAGCCATTCGGAGAACCGCAGGACTTCCCACAGCTCGGCATCGCTGAAGAGAGCGGAAAAACACGAGGTGGCGCAGCGAGTTGAATTTCTCGGTCTCGAGCACGCCGTGCCTGGGCAGGGGCTGCCCGAGGCGACCGCAGCGAGGTCGTCGGAGAACTGCTGCCACGTCTGGTATCGAATCGAGATATCGCGCTCGATGGCCCGCTTGACGATCACGTCTATCTCGCCGGGCACGTCGCGGCGGAACTCGAGGGCAGCGGCCGGCGGAGCGTTCAGCACCTGGTAGGACAGCGCGGCGATGTTCTCCGCCTGGAACGGCATCCTCCCGGTCAGGCAGCTGGAACATCACGACGCCCAGCGCGTAGATGTCGGTCTGGACGGTCAGCTTCTGGTTCAGGTGCTGCTCCGGCGACATGTAGGCCGGCGTGCCTATGCCGTCCACCACGCGTGCGCGTCGTCGTCAGCGTACTCGCCGCCGCGCCGAAGTCCGAGATCTTGATGTCGGTGTCGTTCTTGATCAGGATGTTGGCGGGCTTGATGTCGCGGTGGATGACGCCCTGCTGGGAGGCGAAATCGAGCGCGCGCGAGCACTTGTAGACGACCTCGATCACGTCGCCCAGGTTCAGGAGGTTGTCGGCCCGGGCGAAACGATGAAGCGTGCCGCCGCCCACGTACTCCATCACGATGTAGGCGTGGTCCTCGTCCACCGCCGCGTCGTAGATCTCGACAGATGTGCGGATGCACGAGCTTGCCCGCCAGCGACGCCTCGGTGAGAAACAGGTTGTGCGTCACCTTGGCGCTCGCGGCATCCTTGAGCGCCGACTGCGTCACCAGCTTGATCGCCACGTCCCGGTTGGCGAAAGTGTCGCGGCCGAGCCAGACGCTGCTCGTCGCACCCGTCGCCGATCTTGCGGATGATGTCGCGCTTGCCGATCCTGCCTGTCCTGCCGGCCTGTGCACGGGCGCTTCGCTCACTGGAATCCGCCGTTCCTCGTATCCTGTAGGAAAATCTACAGGACCGCCTACCTCGGCGTCAAAGCGTCTTTGCGCGGATGACCGCGCAGACCGCCTTCTAGCGACGCATGACCACTCGGGAAGCCACGTCGCGATCCCGGGAAACACGGTGATCAGCGCGATGCGCGAGCACCATCAGGCCGAAGAACGGCAGCGACGCCCAGGCCACGTAGCTGCTGTCGCGCCCGCTCATGGTCTGCAGCACGAACAGGTTGAAGCCGAGCGGCGGCGTCAGCTCGGCGATCTCCACCAGCAGCACGATGAAGATGCCGAACCACACGAGGTCGAAGCCGGCCTGCTGTGACCATCGGGATCACGATCGAAGTCGTGAGCACGATCATCGAGATGCCGTCGAGCGCGGTGCCGAGGACGATGTAGATCAGCGCGAGCACCGCGATCAGCGCGTAGGGGTTCGGATCGAGCGACGCCACCCACGCCGCGAGCGCCTTCGGGATGCCGGTGAAGGCCATGCACGCGGTGAAGAAAGCTCGCGCCGGCCAGGATGAACATGATCATGCAGGAGAGGCGCGTCGCGCCCATCAGGCTCTGCCAGAACGTCGCGCGGTTCAAGTCCGCCCGACCACCAGGCGATCGCCAGCGACCCGAGCACGCCGTAGGCAGCCGATTCGGTAGCCGTCGCCCAGCCGGCGACCATCACCCAGACGATGAACACGATGAGCGCCAGGCACGGGATCAGGAGGCGGCTGCGGTAGAGCTTCTCGCGCAGGGTCAGCCGCACGTCTTCCCGGGCGTGCGCTCCGGATGGAGCAGCGCCCACACGACGATGTAGCCGGAAAAGAGCGCCATCAGCAGGAAGCCCGGGCAGAAATCCCGCGAGAAATACCTTCAGTATCGATACCTCCGCGGCCACCGCGTAGACCACCATGATGATGGAGGGCGGCAGCAGGATGCCGAGCGTGCCCGCGCCGCACAGGGAGCCCAGGCAGGTCTTCTCGTCGTAGCCGCGCCTGATCAGCTCCGGCAGCGCGACCTTGGCGATGGTCGCGCAGGTCGCGGCAGACGAGCCCGACACCGTGCCGAAGATGCCGCAGCGCGAGGACGTTCACGTGCATGAGCCGGCCGGGCAGCCAGCCGAGCCACGGCGCCAGGCCCTCGAACATCTCCTCCGACAGCCGGGTGCGGTAGCAGGATCTCGCCCATCCACACGAAGAGCGGCAGCGCGGCGATCGTCCAGTTGGCGCTCGAGCCCCAGAACGCCTGGAACAGGCTCACCTCCGGCGGGCTCGAAGTGAAGAACTGCAGTCCCGCCCACGCCACCGCCGCGAGCGAGATTGCGATCCACACGCCGCAGACGAGCAGGACGCAGCAGCAGGACCAGCAGCATCGCGGCGACAGTAAGCGTCGTCATGCTACGAGCAGACCACCCCGGTGCCGTTCACGTCCACCCTCCTGGATGGAGGAGGGGAGGCCGAAAACGATCTCCTCCTCCCAGAGGAGGTGCCTCCTGACAGGAGGCGGGCTGGTCAGGTTGCCTCATACCGATTCCGGAAAATCCCCGCGCGCGCGGCGCTCTTCCTCGGCGAGCTGGTAGGCGGGCTTGCGATGCGCAGCACGCGCGACCAGATCGTCGAGCACGGCGATGAGAGAATATCAGCATGCCCAGCACGAACGCAAGCTGCGGGATCCAGATCGGGATCCTGATCAGTCCCTGCGCGACCTCCGTGGAACTGCCAGCTGTCGTAGACGAAGGACGCGACGGCCCACGTCATCCAGCCGGTGAACAGCGCGGTGACCGACAGCGCGAGCGAGCTCGGACCACCAGCGCGCCCGCGGCGGCAGCCTTTCGATCGACGAGCCCCATGCGCACGAGCTCGCCGTGGCGGAAGGTATGGCCGAGCGCGAAGAACGCCGCGGCCGCGGTGAGCCAGGCGGACAGGTCGTCGGCGCCGCGGACGAGCACGCCGACCTCGCGGCCGAGCGCCTGCGCGAGCATCACGAGGAAGATGCCGGCGAGGAGAGCGCGGCCAGCGCGCCGCTGGCCGAGATAGAGGAAGTCGAGCCCGCGCCTCATGTGCAGCTACCGGCATACCAGCGCTTCGGGCTGCCAGCTACAAGCGTCAGATACGACCGCATACGCCTGCGTCGATCGCGCTCGCGGCTGGCTGCTGGCAGCTGGCGACGAAGTCACTTCGCGCGATAGGCCTTGATGATCGCCTGCCCGTCGGCGCCGGCGGCCTTCAGCCACTCGGCGAGCATCGTGTCGCCCACCTTGTGGTAGGCCGCCTTCATCGCCGCGTCGGGCTCGTGCAGCGTCACGCCGTTCGCGGCGAGCTCCTTGTTGGCGGCCTGCTCCGCGCTGCTTCCCGAACTCCCAGCCGCGCGTCTCGGCGTCGGTCGCCGGCCGCGAGCACCGCCTTCCTGGCGCTTTCGGGCAGCCTCTGGAACGCGCTGCTCGTTGACCACCACCACGTTCTTCGGGTGGAAAGCGTTCGTCACGTAGTAGTTCTTCACGAATTCCCAGGCCTTGGTCGAAGTGCCGGTGGCCGAGGAGGTGATCATCGCGCTGATCGTGCCGGTGGCGAACGCCTGCGGGACCTCGGGCACCTGGATCACCGTCGGGCTCGCCCCGAGCAGCTCGGCGAGCCGCGCCGTCTGCGGGCTGTAGGTCCGGAACTTGGTGCCCTTGAGATCGGCCACCGTCTTCAGCGGAGTCTTGGTGTATATGCCCTGCCCCGGCCACGCTACCGAGTGAGAGCAGCCGCAGGCCGCGGCCCTGCAGCTTCTTCTCGAGGTAGGGCTTCTGCGCCTGGTAGAACTTCCACGCGTTGTCCCAGCCCGCCGCCACGAACGGCGAGGTTGTCGGCAGCGAACACCGGGTCCTCGTTGCCGAACTGCCCGAGCAGGAACTCGGCGATGTTGACCTGTCCCGTGGACACCGCGCGCAGCATGTCGGGGTGCTTGATCAGCGAGCCGTTCGCGTGCACCGCGATATCAGAGCTGGCCGTCGGTCGCGCGCCTGACCTCATCCAGCGAACCGCTTGACGTTGAGCGTGTGGAATTCCGTCTCTCGCTGTAGGGCGTGGGCATGTCCCACTTCGTCTGCGCCTGCGCGCTCGTCGCAAGACCTGCCGCCGCCACGCAGCAACGCACACGCAAGCATTCCCCGTATCCGCATGGTCTCCTCCCTGATTCTTGGCGCCGGATCGGAATCGGTGCTGCGCTCCGTGCATCTTGTGCGCGAACGTCCGGGCTGTCAATTGCAGCCCGCGCACTCCCGAGCATCGTAGGCGCGCCGGCGTCGTGATGCACCATTTCAGCGTAAACCCCATGTCCGAGAACACCTCGTCGCGCTGGCAGTTCTGGATCGACCGCTTTGGCGGGACCTTCACCGACATCGTCGCGCGCCGGCCCGACGGCGCGCTCGTCACGCACAAGCTGCTCTCCGAGAACCCCGGGCGCTATCGCGACGCCGCGCGTCGCGGGCATCCGGCAGCTGCTCGGCGTCGCGCACGGCGCGCCCATCCCGGTCGAGCGGATCGAGGCGGTGAAGATGGGCACCACCGTCGCCACCAACGCGCTGCTCGAGCGCAAGGGCGAGCGCGACGGCGCTCTTCATCACGCGCGGCTTTCGCGACCAGCTGCGCATCGCCTACCAGAACCGGCCGCGCATCTTCGACCGGCACATCGTGCTGCCCGAGCTGCTCTACACGCAAGGTCGTCGAGGTCGACGAGCGCATGGGCGCGCGCGGCGACGTGCTCGACGCCGCTCGACGCTGAGCGGCACGCCGCGATCTCGCGGCGGCGCACGCGGAGGGCTATCCGCTCGATCGCCATCGTGTTCATGCACGGCTATCGCCATCCGGCGCACGAGCGGCGCGCGGCCGCGCTCGCGCGCGAGGTCGGGCTTCGACGCAGGTGTCCGGTATCGCACGAGGTGAGCCCGCTGATGAAGCTCGTCTCGCGCGGCGACACCACCGTGGTCGATGCCTACCTGTCGCCGATCCTGCGCCGCTACGTCGAGCCAGGTCGCCGCGCGAGCTGCCGGCGTGCGCGCTCATGTTCATGCAGTCGAACGGCGGCCTCACCGACGCGCGCCGCTTCCAGGGCAAGGACAGCGATCCTGTCCGGGCCCGCGGGCGGCATCGTCGGCGCGGTGCGCACGTCGGCGGCGGCGGGCTTCGACCGGATCATCGGCTTCGACATGGGCGGCACCTCGACCGACGTGTCGCACTACGCGGGCGAGTTCGAGCGCGCCTTCGAGACCCAGGTCGCGGGCGTGCGCATGCGCGCGCCGATGATGAGCATCCACACGGTCGCGGCCGGCGGCGGCTCGATCCTGCATTTCGACGGCCGCGCTACCGCGTCGGGCCCGGATTCGGCCGGCGCCAAGCCCGGGACCGGCGTGCTACCGCCGCGGCGGGCCGCTCACCGTGACCGACGCGCAACGTCATGCTCGGCAAGATCCAGCCCGAGTTCTTCCCGACGGTGTTCGGCCCGCGCGGCGACGAGCCGCTCGACGCCGAGGTCGTGCGCGCGCAAGTTCGCCGAGCTCGCGCCGGAGATCCGAGGCGACGACCGGCGACGCGCAGCCGCCGGAGCGGTCGCCGAGGGCTTCGTGCGGATCGCGGTCGGCAACATGGCCAACGCGATCAAGCAGATCTCGGTGCAGCGCGGCCACGACGTCACCGACTACACGCTGTGCTGCTTCGGCGGCGCCGCGCGGCCAGCACGCCTGCCTGGTCGCCGACGCGCTCGGCCATGACGCGCGTCTTCATCCATCCGCTCGCCGGCGTGCTGTCGGCCTACGGCATGGGGCTCGCCGACAGGTCACGCGCCATGCGAGCGAAGCCGTCGAGGCGCGGCTGGAGCCGCGGTCGTGCCGAGCTCGAGGAGGTGGCGGCGAGCTCGCGGCGAAGCGGCGCAGGCGAGCTCGGCGGGCCAGGGCGTGCCGCCGAGCAGCAGTCCAGACGCGCCCGCGCGCACCTGCAGCTACGAAGGCACCGACACCGTCGCTCGCCAGGTGCGCTACGGCACGCCCGCGGACGATGCTGCGCGCGACTTCGAGCGCGGCTACCGCCAGCAGCTTCAGCTTCCTCATGCCCGGGCGCGCCCTGATCGTCGAGGCGGTGTCGGTCGAGGCGATCGCGCCCGGCGAATGCCATCAGCGAGGCGCAGGCCCAGCCGCAGCGGCTCGCGCGCAAGAGCCGCGGATAGCCCGCGCACGGTGCGCGATGTACGAGCGGCGGCGCAGGCTATCACGACGCCCCGTGTTACCGGCGCGAAGGCCTGCGCCCCGGCGACCGCATCGCCGGACCGGCGATCATCGCCGAGAGCAACGCCACCACCATCGTCGAGCCGCGACTGGCGAGGCGCGAGTGACGCGACGCTGGACCACCTGGTGCTCGAGCGCGTCGTCGCCGCGCAGCGCGTGCGCGCGTAGGCACGCAGCGCGGACCCGGTGATGCTCGAGATCTTCAACAACCTCTTCATGTCGATCGCCGAGCAGATGGGCGTGCGCCTCGCGCAGCACCGCCTACTCGGTCAACATCAAGGAGCGGCTCGATTTCTCCTGCGCCGCTCTTCGACGCCGACGGGCAACTCTGATCGCCAACGCGCCGCACATGCCGGTGCACCTGGGCTCGATGGGCGAGAGCGTGCAAGACCGTGATCGCCGCGACAACGCCGGCGAAGATGCAGCCCGGGCGACGTCTACGTGCTGAACGACCCGTACAACGGCGGCACGCACCTTCCCGACGTGACGGTGATCACGCCGGTGTTCGACGACGATCCGGCGAGCCGAACGATCCTCTTCTACGTCGGCTCGCGCGGCCATCACGCCGACATCGGCGGCATCACGCCCGGCTCCATGCCGCCCGACAGCACGCACGGTCGAGGAGGAAGGCGTGCTGATCGACAACGTCCAGCTGGTCGAGCGCGGCGCATGCTGCGAAGCGCGAGATGCGCGAGCTGCTCGCGCGCGGCGCGCTACCCGGCGCGCAACGCCGACCAGAACATCGCCGACCTGCGCGCGATGGTCGCGGCCAACGAGAAGGGCGTGCAGGAGCTGAGGCGCATGGTCGCGCACTTCGGCCTGGACGTGGTGCACGCGTACATGCGGCACGTGCAGGACAACGCCGAGGAAGCGGTGCGGCGCGTGATCGGCGTGCTGAAGGACGGCGAGTTCGCCTACGAGCTGGACAACGGCGCCGTGATCCGCGTGAAGATCACGATCGACCGCGCGACCGGCGCAGCGCCGCCATCGACTTCACCGGCACCAGCGCCGCAGCTGCCGAGCAACTTCAACGCGCCGCGCCGCGGTCGCGATGGCGGCGGTGCTCTACGTCTTCCGCACGCTGGTCGACGACGACATCCCGCTGAACGCCGGGTTGCCTGAAGCCGCTCGAGGTGCATCATCCCCGAGGGCTCGCATGCTGAACCCGCGCTATCCCGGCGGCCGTGGTCGCCGGCAACGTCGAGACGTCGCAGTGCGTCACCGACGCGCTCTACGGCGTGCTCGGCGTCATGAGCGCCTCGCAGGGGACCATGAACAACTTCCACGTTCGGCAACGACCGCTACCAGTGCTACGAGACCATCTGCGGCGGATCAGGGCGGGCGCTGACGGGCGCCGACGGCGGTCAGCGGGGCTTCGCCGGGCACCGACTGCGTGCACACCCACATGACCAACACCCGCCTGACCGACCCGGGAGGTGCTCGAGATGGCGCTTCCCGGTGGTGCTCGATGATTTTTCGATCCGCAGGGGCAGCGGCGGCGGCGGGCCAAGTGGCGCGTGGCGGCGATGGCGCGGTGCGGCGGATCCCGCTTCCTCGAGGTTGCCATGATCCGCCGCGATCCCAGTCGGGCCACCGGCCGCGTGCCGCCCTACGGCGCGGCGGGCGGCGAGCCACGGCGTGATCCGGGCGCAATGCGGTCATGCGCGCGAACGGCAGATCGAGCAGTTGAGCGGGTGCGACGAAGACCGAGATGCAGCCGGGCGACAGCTTCGCATAGCAATACGTAACTGAACGAAGTAATAC
>ERZ1370068.626-contig-10571_pt1 | contig 27597 bp, 25 predicted proteins | sample MGYA00561227_ERZ1370068 | MGnify/ENA primary metagenome ERZ1370068 (study PRJEB38410, sample SAMEA6850437) | metagenome | study: Metagenomic assessment of the ecological functions of the soil: analysis of the soil microbiota associated with the...
GCCACATGCATTGCTTCGGACAAGGACGCGCCGCTCGAGGAGTTCGCGGCGATTGCTGCGTGCAGATCCCCGTGTTCCGTGCTCGCCGGAAACCCAGCATGGGCGTGTGATGACCTGAGCAGGTGGCCGTCGGGATCCGCGGGGCACCCCGCGCCCGCCGAAGTGGTGATTGATCTGCCCGGCTGCTTCGGAACGGGTCGCCAGTAGTCGATCCTGCGCAGCGGATGCGCGCGAAGATCGGGTCGAACTCCGCCTCGTCGATCAGGAACGCGTACGGCGCGTGCGAACGGCGCGCTGCCGCGCGTCGAGGAAGTCGAGCCGACGCTCGCCGCTCCAGCGCGCACGCACGGTGAAGTGCCGAAGGGTGCGGGGCGGGAGTCCTAGGATCTCTGCGAGAAAGGTCGCGGACTTCTTCCTGTCGCGGTGCTTGTGCACGAGCGTGTGGTTGAAGCGGATGGCCATGGTCCGACCTCCCAGAAAAATTTAGCGCGGCCGATCTCCTCGCTCATGGAGCGACGGGTCGACCACGGGCGTCTCTTCTGCTGGCGAAGATGTCGCGCTGATCTGATGCTCACGGTGGCCTCCTGGCTGCTCCGGTGCTGTTCTTCGCCACCGTCGTCTTCGGAGGCTCGCCGCTGGCGATCCCGGGCGTCTTCATCGTCGCGCGTCTACGCCTGGATCTGGCTGCGCATGCGACCGACCCGGTTCGCGGTGTCGCGCCGACGCGCTGGCAGGTGACCTGGCCGCTGCGGCGCTGGGCGCATTCCGCGCGGCGGGAGATCGCGAGCGTTTGGCTGATCGACAACGCACGGCCTGCGCCGCGAAGTCGGCTTCGGATGCGCGTCGGCGCGGGCGGGTCTCTGGGGCGGCTTCTGGCTGGCTGTGGAGCTGGCGGCGCGGATCGTGCAGATGTACGTCTCGCGCATCGACGGCTTCGTCTGGATCGAGACCGTCGGCGGCGGCCCTGGCTCGTCACGCCCGCCGAGCCCGGAGAGCTTCGTGCGCGCGTTGTCGACGAGCCGCTGCGCGCCAGCGGCGCACGCGCTCTCGGAGGTCGGCAGCCAGATGCGCGCGCAGAAGTCGCGCAGCTCTTGCGCGCGCCGCGCCACGCGAGGTCGTCGAGCGACTCGCGCAGGGGACGTCCTCGCGCAGGGTGGCCAGACGCTTGTAGAGCAGCGCTTCGTCGCGGCGCGCGGCCAGCGTGGCCGCGAGCTTGTCGGCGCCGCGAACCTCGACGGTCCAGCTCGACGCGGCGCTCGGGATCGCTTCGATGGTCCCGTACGCGGACGAGCGAGCACCGTCGCGAAGCCGAGACTGCGCCCCCAGCCCGGCAGGCCGGGGTAGTTGTCCGCGGAGTCGCCGACCAGCGCGAGCCAGTCCGCGATCGAGCGCGGCGGCAACGCCGTATCTCGCGCGCGACGCCGTCCTCGGTCGAGCGTCCGCTTGCGGCGCGGTCGAGCATGACTGACGCGTTCCGCGTATGCACTGCGCGAGGTCCTTGTCCGGCGTGGCGATCCGCACCTGCTCGGCGTCGCGCTGCGTACTTGGCGGCCTGGGCGGCGAGCGCGTCGTCGGCCTCGAACTCGCACCATCGGCCAGACCATTGAGCCTGAGCGCCGCCATCGCTTCCTCGCACGAGCGGAACTGCGCGAGCGAGCTTCCTCGACTGCCCTCCTCGGTCTTGTAGCCGGCGTAGAGGTCGTTGCGGAAGGAGTGATCACGTGGTCGGTCGCGCACGCGACGGGCGTCGCGCCCTGGCTGTGACCACCAGGTAGAGCAAGGTCGCCAGCACGCCGCGCGTGGACGCCGACGCCGCGAAGCTGCGGACTCGGGGCAGCGCGCCGGGGCACCGCGAACGTGGCCTGGGGGCCGGACCTGGCATTCGCAGGTGACCGTGGGCGCAGCTGCGGTTCATCGCGTTTCGGCGACCGCCGGACGCCCGCGTCCGCGGTCACGCGCTGTCGGAGCAGTGCTGCAGGGCGCGTGCCTACTGGGCGGTGCAGTTGCGGCTTCTGGCCGTCTCGGATCAGCATGGCGTGATCGCTCCGCGAAGGAACGTCACGCCCTCGGCGGAGTAGTTCGCGCCGTACGCGCCCCTGTGTCGGCGTCAGGGTCTGCGCCTTGCCGTCCATGGTGAGGACGATGGTCCCGTTCTGATCTTCGCGTTCAGCTTCACGCCGTCCTCGCAGGTGTAGTCGTGGCCGTTGTTCCACCGTGGCCGCAGCAGCTGGCGCCGGCTCGCTGACCGGCGGCGTCGCGGCTTCGGACTCGGCGGCGGCGGACTCGCTTCGGCTGCGGCTCGGCGGCGGGCGGAGCTGCAGCTTCCTCGTTGCGGGAGCAGCCGGTCGCGAACAGGCGCACAGCACCAAGAGGCTCACTGCAGCGAGCGTCTTCATGGCTGGCCAGTTTGCTCTCGGCAGAACGTCGCGGGCGCAAGCGGTCGACACCCGGGGCGGCTACTTCGCCGGCTTCTCAGGCTCGGCCTGATCTCGACCGTTCTTGCTGCGCGCGGCCTTCTGGCGGGCTTCTGCCTGGACCTGCAGCGCGCAGCAGGCGGGCGCGGGCGCCTGCTGCTCGGGCGTCGAGCGCCACCTTGCCGAACACGACCTGGCGCTCGAGGCGGCGCTCGCGGCCGTCGCTGGCGATCGCCACGATCTCCGAGCTGGTTCGCGCCCGCGATGAACGGCACCAGCGCGGACCACCGCCGGTCTCGTCGCGGGCGAGCTCGACCGCGCGGCGCGCCGGTCGTCTTGTTCTGGACGCGCAGCTGCGCAGCGAGCGGAGCCTCGATCTTGGCCAGGAGCGGGCCGGAGGTTCGCGAGGTCCTCGACCGCGTGGTACTCGCCGTGCGTCAGCTTCGCGACGCTGGCCTCGATGTCGAGGCCCGCGTCCTCGGCCTCGCTGCCGATCGCGAAGACGTGCACGCGGGGATGTCGCAAGCTTCGCTAGCTTGCGCGCCGCGCGGATCGCCGCGCGGACCGGGTCGTTCATGGGCAGGGTGGGCATGCCGTCGGTCAACACCACGAGGTGTCGGACCGCGTGCGCGCGCGGCTGGCTGGTCGAGCGCTGCGCGTGCCGAGCAGCTCGGATCGCCCGGAGCAAGAGCCCGGCCGCGAGGTCGGTGCCGCCTGCCTGGGATCGACCAGCAGCCGGTCCGCGGAGCGCCTTGCGCATCTGCGCGAAGTTCGAGGTCAGCGCCGTCTCGGTCCAGGCGTGGTGCCTCGTACGGGTTCCCGCCGCCGGCGAAGGCGAGCCTCTCAGGCCGACCCGTGTGGTAGCGCGGGTCGAAGGCCGGGGCGAGCAGCGACTCGATCGCGGCTTACCTCGGCGCTCGAGCACGCCAGTCAGCGTGCGCGCGCGACCTGGACCCCGGGCAGGCGCGAGCCAGGTCGAGTAGTTTCTTCCGCCCAGTCTTACGACGCGTCGGGCCAAAGTGCTGCCCGGAGGTCGATCATTCGTAACACGACGTCGAAGAGCCCGGAGGTCGCCACTCGTGTGCGCGAACGCCCGGCCGGAGAGGAACCCGAGCCCCGGGCGTCCCCTGCCGGCGGCCGGATCGACGTCGACCGTGTCGAGCGTGAGCGTGATCTCGGGGGCGGTGCGGCCGGCTCGGCCAGCCGCCGGCCGCGGCCCCGGCGAGCGCGAGGAGGGCCGCGAGTGCGAACGCAGGGGGAGCGAGCGCATGGGGATAGTGTGGCCGCTCTCGCCCGGCGCGATCGGCCGCTCCAGGGTGGGCGGAGCTCGCTCATCCGACCATCTGCCGCACCGTCTGCAGCAGAGCGATCGTTGCGGCTCGCCCGGAGAAGGCCAGAAGCGTCGATCTTCGGCGGTCCAGACGCCGTGCCTGCCAAGGCCCCAGGACACGACCGGATAGGCCAACGCCGGCGCGGCGGCCACGCCCACCACGAGGCCGACCGCGCCGAAGAACGCGCCGCCGAGCGCGATCGAGGTCAGGGAAGAGCTAGCGGCGCTGCCCAGCAGCACCACGAAGCGCCGGTACGGATCGCCGAGCGCGAGCAGGACCGGCAAGGGCGTTCTCGTTCGCGCTGGCGAAGACCGCGCCGCAGGCGAGCACGCGGAGCATCCAGCCGGCTTCGTGGTAGCGCTGGTCGTAGAGGGCGACCACGAGCCGGTCGCCGAACACGGCGACCAGACAGAGAACCGGAAGCGCAAGCAGCAGGAAGCCTGTCGCTTCCGTTCGATCTCGAGCCGGAGCTGCGAGCGTGCCGCCCGCTCCCAGCCGCGAGAAGACCGGGAACAGCACGTTGTGACTCACCTGCGCCACCACCGCGACCACGAACAGCGGGACGAAGCAGGCGATGTTGTAGGCGCCCAGCTCGGCGACGGACAGTCCCTTCCTCGATCACCAGCCGGTCGCTCCGCATGATGATGAACAAGAGGACCGTGCTGGGGAGCATCCACCGGCCGAAGCGCACGAGCTCCTGCGTGTACTCGCGCTTCCAGGCGAATCGCGTCACCGCGAACCGGGAACATGGCGTGGGAGGCGGCCAGACCCACGGCGCTCGAGAGAAGGTTGACCTGCCACGAGCGCCCAGACCGAGTGATACAGCCATGCGCAGGTGATCACGATCGCGATGCCCGAGAGCTGGACGACGAGATCGAACATCAGACCAGGCGCCGCAGCGCCATCTCGCGGGCCGCGACGAATTTTCCGGTCGACTGGAGCCCTTCGACGACCAGCACGGCGCCGGACACCGTCAGCAGCCCGACCAGGGTCGGCTCTCCGTACCAGCTCGCGATCGGCCGGGCCAGGAGCGCGAGCGCGCCGTACAGCAGAACACCGCGCAAGGCATGGATCGACCACGCGGTGTTCAGCAGATCTCGGTCGGGAGGGTCCCTTGCGCTGGACGAGCGTCTGACGATCCCGGTGTCCGAGACCATCTGCAGCCCGATCAACAGCGTGTCCACGATGGCCATGAGTCCGAAGGCCTCGGGGTTCAGCAGTCGCGTGATGATCAGGTTGGTCGCGAGACGGGAGAGCCTGACTCAGTCCGTAGCCGCCCGTCGTCCAGACCACGCCCTGAGTGACCGCACTGTTCCAGCGCGCGCGCCGAGTCGCCGCCACCAACGTGCGCGCGTTGCTCGACGCCATCTCCGTGCTCACGAAGGAGGATTCCGGTGGGAGCGGCGTCATGGCTCCTGGACGTGCGCTGCCAGGTGGCGTCCGGGCGCGCACTCGCGACGATCCGACCCAGCAGCGGGAGCTTCCAGAGCAGATAGGCCGGCGCGGCGACCAGTACGGTCAGGTCGGAGAGCTGGCCCCCGAGTCGCGCGGCGAGCGCGACGTGGAGCGCGAGCACCGCGAACCCGAACGCGGCCCAGATCCTGGAGGCGCCGCCGGGAGCACCGCGAGCAGCGCGAGAAGCGACGCGTGATAGGCGAGCGGAAGCGTGAGCAGGTCCAGCAGCGGCTCGACCAGCCGCAGGCGCCCCATCGCAATCTCGCGCACGAGACGCGGCCCCCAGCCCCACACCAGGTTCAGTCGCCCGCCTTCCCAACGGATGCGCTGGCTCGCCGCCTCGCCTCCGCGCGTCACCATCTCGACCACACCGTGGTCGAGTCCGACGAAGCGCGCGCGCCGACCCCGCGTGCACGAGGCGAAGGTGATGGTCGAGGTCCTCCGTGATCGAGCCTCCGCGAGAACGGGACCTGCTCGAGCGCCTCGCGCCGCATGGCGAAGCCGTTGCCAAACAGACCGGCCGACAAGCCGAGCCGTTCCCGCCCGAGCGGCCGCACCACGTTCATCGCGAGTCAGCGCGAGCGCGAGCAGCCGGGTGCGCACCGACGCGTCCGCATTGCCCACCAGATTTCGAACCTGCACCGCGTCCGCGCCGCGCAAGTGTCTCCGGATCTCGCTGACGAAATTCGGCTCGACGATCGTGTCCGCGTCGACCACCGCGAGGGCACCGACGCCCTCCGAGCGGAGCTGCTGCCAGGCGGCACGAAGCGCGAAGCCCTTCCCCGCTCCTGGGCGTGCTCCGCACGAGCACGCGGGTGCGCAGGCCTTCGCAGACTCCGCAGTCGCGTCCGGAGCAGCAGTCCGCGTCATCGACCAGAAGCGACGACTGGCCATCGAGCCTCGATCGCCGCCTGGAGCGACTGCACACAGGCGCCGATCGTTCCCCTCCTCGTCGTGCGCGGGAACGACGACGGCGATCCGGCCGCAGTCCGCGCCTTCCTGCAGCCGCGGCGGGCGCCAACGCGAGACGAGCGCAGCCAGACTCAGGATCAGCAGCTCCAGGTGCCGGGCAGCGTGGCGCAGCACGCAAAACAGCGCAACGGCGCTGCGCCAGCTCACGCACCTCTCGGCCCCCGCTACGCGTGAAGGCCCCGTTGGGCGTAGCGAGCGGGAAGCCGGAGCCGCCAGCTGCTGCGAGCGCCGGGGCACGGGCGCCCGGACGGCCAGGCTCGCCGACACGTACAGCACCCACAGGATCGAGCTCTCCTGGACGGTCGCGACCTCCCAGAGGTTGTAGACCAGCACGAAGGCCGCGACGCAGTACGGCCAGAGTGCAGCGCGATCGCGCAGCGGCGTCCAGGCGAGAGAGCGAACCAGGGTCGTCGAGAGCTGGAACAGGAACAAGCTCAGCCCGACCAATCCCAACTCGATCGCGAGCTCGAGGTAGCCGTTGTGGGCGTTGGGAAACCACATGCCCGTGGTTCTCACGATGTCCAGCTGCCAGAACGATGCGATCGACTGACCGAGCAGCGGACGCTCCAAGACGAGCTGCATCGACTTGAGACCAGATCTCCGTCCGCGACGATAGCGTCGGGTCCTTTCCGAGCGCGCCCAGCAGCGAGTCGAGCAGACCGCCCGCGCCGCCGCCAACGAGGCCAAGCACGAACCGCGAGCGGCGGGGATGGCGGCGACCCAGGCCCCGGCCGACTGCGCGGAGCGGTGCAGGGCGATCACGCAGCACAGCATCGCGGCCGCCAACACGCCGCCGAGCGAGTTCGAGAGTCCGAGGAACAGCAGGGCGCCGGCGAGCGCGAGCCGCATCCCCAGCGCCGGCTGCCTGGCGCGCCCATGCGCAGGAGCAGCGCGGGAGCCGCCAGGGCCATCAGGACGCGCGACCTCGTTCTTGTGCGGGAGCGGCCCGTGGAAGGCGAGCTCGTAGCCCGGCGTCGAGAAGGACTGCACTGGATCGAGCAGCGCGCTCGCGGCGAAGACGAGGAGTGCGATCACGACCACGGCGGAGAACACGCGCAGCTGCTCGCCCACGGAGAACGCGCGATGCGAGGTAGAGGCCGAACGCCGTGGTCTGAGCCATCACTGCGGCCCGCTTGAACGCCCAGGTCGGCTCTTCCGACCAGAGCGCCGACGAGAGCAGGAACGCGATCAGAAGCCAGAGACCCCAGTCGCGCGTGGCGACGCTCCACGAGGACCGCCAGCGCAGCAACAACAGGTACGATCACGGCGAGGTAGAAGACGTGCTTCAGCAGGCGGAACCCGGACGGCGCGAACGCCTCCGGGATGCCCGTGCAGAGCAACAGCCCGAGCAGCGCGAACTGCGGCTCCAGCCAAGCCGCGCTCCATCCCCGGCGCACGCTGTGCGCTCGAACGCCCTCGCTCGTCACGTTTCGGTGGTCGGTCGATCGCAGCGAGTTCGAACGGGGCGTCCGCCTGATCCTGATTCGCGGCGCGCGGGGCGCGGCGCATGGACCGAACGAACAGACGGGCGAACGACAATCCCGTCGAGGACGTAGCGCGGACCCAGGCGGAACGGCTGAGACGCCATCCGGTGCAACCACTCCAGGCCCGAGTTACGCATCCACCGCGGGGCTCGCCTCTGGCGACCGGCCAGGAAGTCGAAGCCCGCACCGACGCCGACCACGACGGGCACGTCGAGCTGACGCGTCTCGAGGTGATGGTGGATCCACTTCTCCTGCTTCCGGAGAGCCGAGCGCCACGAGCAGGATATCGGGACGAGCCTTCTGGATGGCCCCGAGCAGCGCACGGTTCCGGGCAGGGTCGGTCGTCGAGGCTTCGCTGGGGAAGACCGGTGCCGCCATGCCGGCGACCTCCAGGCCCGGCGCGAGCGCGCACAGGACTCCGCCACTCGCTCGGCCACTCCAGGCTCTCCACTGCACAGGAAGATCCGCCACGACTCTCTGGCCGCGTGGATCGCGAGGGGCTTCAGCAGGTCGGCGCCGGTGACTCGGCCTCGCAACGGGTGCTCACCGAGTCGAGAGACCCAGACGATCGGCATTCCGTCGGCGGTGAGTACGTCGGCCGAGCGGAGAATGCGCCCGGAACGAACTCTCGCGGCGCCGCAAGGCAGATCTGAGTTGACGTTCAGGGTTGCGATCCAGCAGCGGCTGCGCTCGCGAAGCGATCTTTGCCGATCCGCTCGATCAGTCCGTCTTGAGTCAGGATCGTCGAAGTCGAAGCCGAGAACCGCAGATCTTGCCGTCGCGGGACGCGCTCGAGGAGGCTTGCCAGCGTTCTTTCATGGCGATGCCTCGCGGCTGGCTGGTCAGTTGGCGTCCCGTTGGTTGACGCGTGCTTCCCGCCCGGCTCCCGAGGGAAATCGTACTACGAAATGTGGTCCTCAAGTCCTCGCCCCTCTGCATAGCAGCGATGCCTGGTGTCGAAGGGCGACTCGAGCGCAAAACGCCGCTCTGCCGCGGGTTGGTATATTTTGGAAGAGATGCAGATTCCGACCCGACGCGACGCGGGATGGCCGGCGCGCGCCGTCTGGGTCGCGCCGGGGAGCCCGTTCGCCGAGGGGTTCCGACATCTGGCGCAGCGCGTCGCGAGCCCGGCTCGGAGGAGAAGCCCCAGAGCGTGCTCGTGACGAGCGCCTTGCCCGGCGAGGGGCAAGACGGTGACCGCCTGCAATCTCGCGTTGGCCCTGCGCTCCTGGCGCCCGGCGAGAGGATCGCGCTGGTCGATTTCGACCTCGGTGCCCGGGGTCGCCTCGGCGCTGGGAATCGAAGGCGCAAGTCCGGGGTCGAGGAGGTGCTGCGCGGAACGGTGTCGATCGACGCGGCACGCGTGGAGACGGACGCCGGCATCGACGTCTTCCCATCGGCGGCCGCCCACGCCGCTGCTTACGAGCTGCTGGCTCGACCCGAGCTGGCCGAGTTCATCCGGAAGCTCGAGGCGGGCTTATCGCTGGATCATCTGCGACTCGGCGCCGCTGCTCGCGGTGACGGACACCGGGGCTGCTGCTCGCCCAGGTCAAGTGCGTGCGCCCGCCGTCGTGCGCTCGGGCAGGACGCCGCGCGCGGTGCTGAGCGAGCTGGCCGAGCGGCTCCGAACGAGAAGACGCTCGGGTTCTTCTTGAACGACGGGCGCCTGCCGTCGCACGGCCGGCGCCACCACTGGACGAGGCTACTACACCTCAGGGCAAGCGGCGGCACTGGTGGCAACCGGAGCGCAGCCGTGAATCCCCGGCTCCCGAGCCCGCTGCCTCGAGCCCGCTGGCGAATCCCTTCGCGGATCCGTTCGGCGCGGTCAGGCGCCACTGGCCCGGGATGTTCGGCGTCTTCGCCGTGGGTGCGCTCGCGAGCGTGGCGCTGTGGCGGCTCGACGCCGACGCGCTACTTCGCTGCGCGGCGACGGTGGTCGTCTCTGTCTCCGGTGGATCTTCGCCGATCGCGGGGTGATCGGTCGCGCGCGTGGCGAGGGCGAGACGCCTGACGGAGGTGCTCGTTGCCCAGGTGCTCGACAGCAACCTCGGGCAGCCTGATCTCCGAGCCTCGGCTCCCTCCGGAGGTCGCGGGGTGACTGATGGCGCGAGATCGCGCGAGCGCGCGCGCGTCTCAGGCTCACGATCCGCGAGCTGAAGACGCTCGACAGGGGCGAGCTCGACACCCACGAGCACGCGTACTCGATCGGGTTCGAAGCGACGACCCAGGAATGCAGCGGTGGCCGTCGCGAACCGCCTGGCCTCGGCATTGGTGCAGATCGACGCTGCGAAGCGCAGCGTCAGCGAGGCTCGCGATCTCGCATGCTTCGCAGCCAGCTCGAGCGCACCCAGGCCGAGCTCGACCGCAGCGAAACGAGGCAATCGCCGCGTTCCGGCGCCAGAATCGCGGTCTGCTTCCGGGCGACCTGCGCAGCGAACACCGCCCGCCAGCGCGAGCTCGGCGCGCTGCGCGACGAAGCTGGTGCAGCCCGCTCGCAAGGACACGAGCCAGACATCCCGCCGTCCAGGATCTGGAGCGACAGATCCGCGGCTCATCAGAGCAGGAGGTCGCAGGTCTGGATGCGCGGAGCGCGAAGATGCGGAGAGGTCGAGGATCAGCTCGGCGGCGCTCGAGGCCGCGGCGACGCTCTCGCGCGAGGAGTACCTCGGGCTGAAGCAGCGATCTCCAGCACGGCGGAGCTCGGCGGAAGCCTGCTCGACGCGCAGCCCGGCGGTCGCCTGTCGGTGCTCAACCCCGCCGAGCCGCCCGCGCGCAAGGTGGGCGCACCGCTGGCGCAACCTCGCGCTCGGTCTGGCCGCATCGCTTCGCGCTCGCGTTCGCGGTCGGCGTCGCGCTCGAGCTGCTCCACCCCGTCGTCACCTCACCCGACGACGTCCTGGAGATCGTCGGACAACCCGTGCTCGGGTGGGTGACCCGAATTCGCTGGCGGCTCCGGGTCCGGGAACGGCAGCTGCCGAAGTCCGGCTTCTGCGCCCGTCGCCCCAATACCCACTCGTCAGACCTCGAGCATCTGGCGCGCCTTTGGCGTCCCAGCTGAACTGCTCGGCGGCTCGAGAGCTGCGCCGCCCGTCCCAGCTTCGCGACCCAGATCCGGCGCCGTCGCGAGGCGCTCGAGACAGTCGCGCATCCTCGCGGTGATCTCTGCGCGCGTCCCGAGCGCGACCCGGGCCCCGTGCTCGCGGTGACGAGCTTCGCCGGGGCCGCCGTAGTCGACGACCACCGGCACGACGCCCAGAGCCATGGCCTCGAGCACCACCGCTCCGCCGAACTCGCGGATGCTCGGGAAGCCGAGCACGTGCGCCTGCGCCATGCGCGCTGCGAGCTCGCGGTGCAGGAACCCAGCCCGCGAAGATCACCCCGGCGCCGAGCTGCTCCTTCTCGACCAGCTGCCTGAGCGCCGGCATCTCCGGGCCGTCGCCGATGATGTCGACCTGGAGCCGCCCGTCGCGCACCAGCGGCGCTGCGGCAGCCAACAGCATGTCGGCGCCCTTGTACGGCACGAGCCGGCCACACGAACACCACGCGCAGCGGAGGGCATCGGCAGGTCGTGTCCGGCGCCACGGCGAATCGCGCGGGTTCGTAGCCGTTCTCCGGGATGTACACGCACTTCGAGCGCCAGGCGGCGCCCCATCTGTGCCAGCGTGTCGCGAGAGCCGACGACGATCGCTGGCCGGCGCTGTCCCGCGTGCGAGCGATACCCGGGGACGAGTCGATAGAGGTCGCGAACGTAGCTGAGCCACTCCTTCTCGCGCCGGCGCTCGGAGTCGAAGCCACTCGGCCACGGGACGCCGCCGTTCAGCGGGCCGAGCACGAAGGGCACGCCGGCGCGCGCGCAGAGGGGCGCCAGCGGGACTGGGCGTCGTCGGACTCAACGGAGTCAGACGGTGAACGAGTCGAACTCGCGCGCGCGGATCTGCGCCGAGAAGCGCTTCCAGACCAGCCGCTCGAAGTACCAGTTCGTGAGTACGCCGACGGCCGTCGCGGTCGTCCAGCCCTTGTCACTTCCGCCTCGAACAGCCTCGATGAACTTCCAGGCGGGCCTGGCGAGGCGCTCGGAGTCGATTGCGCTGAACTCCCGGCCCTCGCGGAGAGCCCGCGCGCAGGATCGCGTCGCGGCTGCGGATCTGCGTGACCAGATGCGCATCCGCGACGCGGGCGATCGCGCGCGCGTGGCTCCAGCCCACGAGCGGGACGCTGGCGCCGTCCGGATCCGCGACCTCGGCGATCAGCAGCACCCGAGGTGCGCTCACGGCGCGCCTCGAACTCGCGCGGCACGGCCGCATAGTCGTGAACCAGCGCGCCTGCCCCGCGGATCGACTCGACCGGCAGGAGCTCGTAGCGCGTGAGCCGCTTGCGGATCCCGAGCACGCGGTAGTCCAGGTCGCGGAACACGCTCCCGACCGCGGAGCCCGGCTCGTCCGGATTGCCGATCGTGCTCGAAGACCACGGCGCGCGGCCGCCAACGCGCCAGGATCGGCTGCAAGCTGCGCAGCACCGGCTCCCTCGTGACCTTCGACGTCGATCTTCACCAGGTCCAGCCGGTCGAGAGCCGCTCCGCTCCAATGAGCTCGGGCCGGTGATCATCTCCGCAGGCTCGCTCGCGAGAGCGGGGGCGTCGCACTCCGCCGTGTCGCGCCTGAGCCGGCTCGCTCCGGAGTTCTGCGCGATCGTGCAGCATCGCGCCGACACCCGGAGACGTCGGAGACGGCGGCCTGGATCGCGGACCCGCGTCCCGCGCCGACCTGTTGCAGGTTCGCCGCCAGCAGCGCATGCAACCTGCTTGCTGTGGCTCGACCGACGACGCGGCAACGCCCGGCGGTGCATGCAGCAACGCGCACGCCACGTACCCGCAGTTGCCGCCGATGTCCAGCACTCTCGCGTCCGGCACGCGGCGAACCGGAGCAGGACTTCGACGATGGTCCGATCGAACTGCCCGGTGAGGTAGAGGTGGCGCCCGATGTGGTCGTTCGGGATGACGGTCATCGAGAAGCCGTCCACGGTGCGCACGCGCAGGGGTCGCCTCCGCGAAGCGGCAGCGCGCAGCGGCGGTTTCGCGTCGATCAGGCGCCCTGCCGCGCGCGGGAACGGGTAGAAGCGCATCACAGTCCGGAAACCTCGACGCCACGACGCTGACATCCCTCGTCCCTGCGAGCTCTTACGCCGGCCCCGAAAAGGGCTCCGATCATGTACTACGTGATACATCTTCAGGGGGGCCGGCCTGGAGTGCGGGAAGAGTATGAGGCTTTGCGTGGCGTTGCCGGGGTTGCACTGCATCGACCGCGGAGCCGGAGTCGCCTTCGGCAGGTCCGCTGATCTCATCGCCCAGCAGCCGGACTGCGAGGTGACGGTGTTCGGATCGGGCCCCGAACGGGCGGGCCGACACTATCGCCCGTTCAGGTGCCTTGCGTACCCGCGCAGCACGCTTCGAGAATTGGCCGCGGCTGCCGTTGTTTCGGGACGAATGTGCGTACGAAGGAGCTGACCTTCGCCTGGAACCTGCGGCGAGCGTTCGATCCACGACGACTTCGACCTGACGATGACCTGCGGCTACCCGTACTTGAACTGGCTTCGCCGCGGTCGCCGGCGCGCCAGCAGGGTCGATCTTCGTGACACAGAACGGCAACTAGCCAGCTGCCACACGACGCAGGCGAGTTCCAGTTCTTCTCGTGCGACGGCCTGGTCTGCGTAAACCCGGTGCACGAGGCGCGCAATCGGCGCGCTGGCCGTGTGCGCTGGTCGGCAACGGCGCGTCGATCTGCGGAGCTTCGTCGGGTCCGAGCCAGCGCGAAGCGCTTCGAGATCCACGCGGGACGCACCGTCGTGTTGATGGTGCAGGCGCGACGATCGCGACGAAGAACGTCGCGTCGGGAGTGCGCGCCGTCGCAAAGCTTCGCCGGGCTATCTTCCTGGTCTGGCAGGCGACGGACCGCTGCGCGCCCGAGACCGACGAGGCTGCGCCGCGCAGCTGCTTCCGGGGCGCTACCGCCGACTCACCTGCGGGCGACGAGAGATGCGGATCGCTTGTCGCTGCGCAGACGTCTTCCTCCACCTCGCGCAGGAAGGGTCGTTCGGTGATCCGCCTACCCTCGGGCGCTCGCCTCGGTCTGCCGATCGTCGCGCAGGACTCGCCGGTGGCGCGCTGCTCGAGGACCAAGCGGAGTTCGTCGAATTCGCCGACGAGGCCGGCGTCGCCCAGGCGCTCGACGAAGCGACGCAGCTCTCGCAAGCCGGAACACCTCGCCGCGCGCGCAGCTCGCGCGGGCCGTCGGACCTGGACGGCGAGCGCGGCAGCGTACCTCGAGTTCATGCGGCGGACCCGGCAGGACTGGAACGAGCGCAATGACCTCCGAGCTCGGCGTGGTCGCGATCGGACGAAACGAGGGCGCGAGGCTCGCGCGCTTGCTCGCGTCGCTCTCGACCGGACCACGGACCACTCCAACGGTGTACGTCGACAGCGGCTCGAGCGATGACAGCCTGGAGATCGCGCGCGCACGGAGCGGATGTCGTGGAGCTCGACCCCAGCCGTGGGCTTCACGATGGCGCGTGGCATCAACGCCGGCGATGCGGCGTCTCCTCAGCGGATTCCGACCTGGAGCTGATCCAGTTCCTCGATGGCGACTGCGAGGCTCCAACCCGGCTGGCTGAGCACGGCCAGCGCGCGATGCAGGCGCGCCCGAGGTAGCCGCCATGCGTGTCGGGACGGCGACGAGGCGCAGCGGCGGGACGCCCAACATCTACCACCGTTTGATGGACATGGAGTGGGACACGCCGATCGGCGAGGTCGCTGCGTGCCACGGCGACGCGATGATGCGCGTCGCCTTCCTGCCGCGCCGCAGGTCCGTTCGACGAGCGTCTGATCGCGGGCGAGGAGCCTGAGCTGTGCGTCCGGCTGCGGGCCGCCGGTGGACGCATCCTGCGCTCGCGACGCAGATCGAGCCTGCACGACGTCGCGATCGACCGCTTCGGTCAGTGGGTGGAGACGTTGTGTTCGGGGCGGGCACGCCGAAGCGCAGGGCCTCGGGGCGTCACGGCTGGCTGCATGACAAGGCGGCGTCGCGCGTGCTGCTGAGCGCGTGGCTCCGGGTGTTCTTTCGTCCCTCTGGGCATCGGAGTCTGGTGCGTCGGCTGCTCGGCGGCTGGGCGCTCGCGGCGTTGCCTCGTCTATCCGCTGCACACGGCGAAGATCGCCCTCGGCCGCTGGCGGCGCGGCTGCCTCCGTCGAGGACGCGCTGCTCTACGCGCTGTCCGTCCAGGTCGGACGCTTCGCGACCTGGCTCGGACATGGAGCTACTGGCTCACCCGCCTTGCGGCGACGCCCGTCCACGCTGATCGAGTACAAGACCGGCGCGCGGAACGCGACGTAGAGGGTCGCCGTCGTCGGAGTCGGCACGCATCGCCGAGCAGCATCTTCGCGCGCGCTCGCCCGAGGTCCCGGGCCTCGAGGGTCGGAGTTTGCGACCTCTCGCCCGGTGACGGCGTGGAGTTCGCAGGCCGAGCGCTTCGGGCTCTCGCATCACTACACGGACTTCGGCGCCATGCTCGACGAGCTCCGGCCCGAGGTCGTGCACGTCACGACCCCGGTCGCGCGCACGTTCCTCTGGCGATGCGCAGTCTGGCAGCCGGTGCGCACACGCTGGTCGAGAAGCCCGTCGCGCCCAGCTACCCGAGTGGCTCGCGCGCTCCGCTCCGCGGCTGCGTCCGCGCAACGCTGGCTGATCGAGGATCACCCGTACCACTTCAGCCGACCCGTGGCAGCGCGTCCTCGGCCTGATCGAGAGGCGGTCGCTTCGGCGAGGTCGTTCACGTCGACGCCACGCTGTCTCTGGATCTCGCGGCGCCGGGCAGCGTGTTCGCCGACGTGCACTGCCGCACCCTTCGCATGCGCTGCCGGGAGGCGCCGATCTCCGACTTCTCTCGCACCTCGCGTCGATCTGCTGCCTGTTCGTCGGCGAGCACGTCTCCGCGCGAACGGTCTGGCGCAAGCGGAATCCACGAGCCGCCGCACCGTTCGACGAGATGCGGTCACTCGTCGAAGCCAGACGCGGCACCGCCTCGCTCGGGTTTAGCGCGCGCGCAGCCCGACGGATCTCGCGGTCCGGCGTCTTCGGCACGCGCATGACGGCTGACGATGAGCCTCTTCGAGGGTTCGCTCTCGCTCCAGCAGGTCTGGCCAGGCAACTCCGCGCTGACGCCGCTCTTGAACGGCGTCGTCGGGCGGCTGGATGAGCGGCGCCGACGCCGCTGCGCTCCCTGTGGTGCAAGCTCGCCCGGGCGGCCCGCGGTCTACCAGGGTCTGCGAGAGGCTGGTCGTGCGCTCTACGCTGCGCGCTGCGCTGCAGGCGAGCCGGCGCCGATCGGCGTCGAGCAGATCGACGCCGTGAACCGGCTCGTCGAGGAGCTCACCGCGGAGCTGAAGGATCACATGAAGGTCCTGCTCACCGGCGCGGGCGGATTTCTGGGCGTTGCCGTCGGATCGGCCCTGCGGGCGACGCGGTCACTCGGTCCGCGCCCTGGTGCGGACCCGGAGAGCTCGACGCCGGACGGCTGCACCGGACGGCATCGAGATCTGGTCGCGGGGACCTGCGCGACGACGGATCTCGATGCCGCGCTGGCGGGCGTCGACGCGGTGGTGCACCTGGCCGCGGTCTTCCGCGGCGACGTCATGGAGCAGTTCCTCGGCACCGTCGTTCCGACCGAGAGGTTGCTTCGAGGCGATGGTCCGCAGCGGGAACGCACGCAGCTCGTGCTCGTGAGCACGCTGGAGCGTCTACGACTGGCGCGCTGGCCGCGGGAGCGCTCGCGGAGGACTCGCCGCTCGAGCGCCGCCTCGACGCGCGCGCGACGGCTACGCCATCACGAAGACCTGGCAGGAGCGCACGTGCCGGCGCTTTGCAGACGCGCACGGCTGGAAGCTCACCGTCCTGCGGCCGGGCTTCATCTCGGGAGCACGGAGCGCCCGTGGGTCGAGGGAGTGGGCATCCGCATGGGCAGCACCCTGCTCGTGAATCGACCGTTCCGGCGGCTCCCACTCACCCACGTGGAGAGCTGCGCCGAATGCGTCGCGCTCTAGCGTCGGCTGCGATGCCGCCAAGGGCGAGACCCTGAACGTGATCGACTCCGACGACGTCCGGGCGTGGACGCTACGCGGGCGAGCTGGTTCGGAACGGTGTCGCGAACGTGCGCCGGCGGATCGCGCTCCCCTATGCCCTGGGATTGGCCGTCGCGATGCTCGCGCCAGGCGCGGTCGCGCGTCTTCTGCTCGGTCCGGACCATCGGCTGCCGGGAATCCTCGATTCCGGAGCGATATCGCGCGCGCTTCCGCTCGCTGCGATTCCCGAACCAGAAGGCGGTCCGCGTGTTGGGCTGGAAGCCGGGCGCTCACGGCGAGCACGTGCGCCCCACGGGCTGAGGGCCCGTGACCGAGCGCGGCCGCATCGCGTCATCTGAGCGGGCTGTACCCGCATCGCCGGGTTCGACGTTCATCACGATCGAGGTGCAGGAGCTGCGGCGCCTCGGCTTCGACGTCTCCACGTTCGCCGTGCGCGAAGCCCGCGCGCGACCAGCTCGTCGGCGAATCGATCGCGGAGGAGCACGCGCGAACGGAGTACCTCTTCGACGGGGCAAGTGTCGCGTTGGATTCCGCGTTGCTGTGGGCGGCAGCCACCCGGCCGCGCCGCCTCCTCACCGCCATCCGTCACGTGTGGACGACGACGCCCCCGGCGTGAAGGCGAAAGGGGGGTCGCGTACCTGCTCGAGGCGTGCCTTCGCGCGGGTGGTGACGCGACGGGCGATCCGCCACATCCACAACCACATCAGCGAGGCATCGGCCACGGTGGCGATGGCGGCGGCCGAGCTTTCTGGCGTCGGCTACAGCCTCACGGAACACGGCTCGGGGATCTTCTTCCACCCGATCGGCTGGGGCCTCGGCGCGAAGATCGCGGCGCGTCGTCGTTCACCGCGTGCATCAGCGACTTCTGCCGGAGTCAGCGCATGCTGTTCGCGCCGCGCGAAGCGTGGCCTGCGGATCCAGATCGTTCGCGCGTGCGTTCAGCCGGAGTTTCGCGGGCGCGCCCACGCCCGTGCCCGACTCACCGCGCGTCTTGTTCGTCGGTCGCCTGACGGCGGCGAAGGGCGTGCCGCTGGCTGATCGAAGCCGTGCGGCGACTCGAGAGGAGCGGCACGCAGATCGAGCTCACCCTGCTCGGCGACGGGCCGCTTCGCGCCGAGGTGGAGCGCGAGCTCGCCGAGCTCGGCGACCGTCTGCGTGCTGCTGCAGCTGGTGTCCGAGCGAGGTCGTGCGCGCGGAGCTGGCGCGTGCCCGCTGCCTCCGTCCTGCCGAGCCTCACCGAGGGATTGCCGACTGGTGGTCATGGAGGCGTTGGCGATGCACCGACCGGTCGTCACCACACAGATCGCCGGCATCTCGGAGCTGCTGGAGGACGGCGTGGGCGGCTGGCGGATCCCGGCGGCTCCGTCGAAGCGCTCGGAGGCGGCCTGCGCGAAGCGATGGAGGCTCCGACCGAGGAGCTCGAGCGACTCCGCGAAAGCCGGAGCCGCCCGGGTGCGCGAGGCGCACAACCCGGCCGTGGAGATTCCGAAGCTCGCCGCTCTCTTCGACGCGGCCCTGCGGCAGCGAAGCTCGGAACGGCGCGTGAGCGTCCGGTCGAACGCGCTGCTGCGAGCTGACTTCGAGCCGGCGCCTTCGACTGGCGCCGGCCGCGCGGGCTGGCGGAGCATGCTGCGCGCCGCGCGGCTGCTCACGCGTCCCGAGAAGCTGCGCGCTGCCTCGAGCTCGACCTCGTGAAGACTTCGCTCGTGCAGGCGCGCGGTCCTCTGGCCCCTCGTTTCTCCACGAGCCGCGCACTTCCTCGCGCGGACGCTGAGCCTGGAGCAACGCGTCGACTGCGCGTTCCACCACTACGCCTACGAGCAGGCGACGTTCTCCGGCCGACTACGTCGACGCGGTGTATCGCGGCGAGGGGCTGAGTTGCGGCGCAGCGCGTCGGAGGACCACACCTTCCTCGATCCGACTGATGATCGCCGAACGACAACCCGTTCGAGGGCTGCCTCAGCGTCGTCGCGTTCGTGGACGGCCAGCGAGTGTGCCTGCTGTCGCTTCTCGTACGTGGACGCCGGCGATCTTCGGTCAGGCATGGCGGGAACGAGTGATCTTCGTCACGCGGAAGCAATCCGGACGCCATCCCGAGCAGCAGTAGGCTTTCGCTCGCGCCTTCAACCACAGCTCGCCGCCCTACTTCTGTGTCGCGGCTGCTCGCGGGCGTCGCGCTGGCCACCTGGACTTCGGAGCTCGCCGCGATCCGGACACGGAGCATCATCCGACTTACCTGCACGGCCATGCCGAGGCGTTGCGGACGTCGCTACGACGAATTCTGGGAGGTCTTCGGCGCGACGGAGCTCGACGAGAAGGCCTACCGGATCCCGGTTCCGCTCGACCTCGGTGAGCTGTGCGGAGGTCGCCAGCAAGCATCGGCGGCGGGCGAAGCTGCGTCGGCAGCACTGGTCGGAAGTCACCGAGAGCGCCCGCGAGACGATCCGGGGCCACCTCGCCGCGCCCGAGCCTGCCGCCCGGACATGAAGCGGGCGTCCGTCGCTGATCGCCGTTGTCGTCGTCGCCGGCTCCGCCGCGGCGGGCGACTGGAAGCCGGTGAAGATCGGAGGCGGCGGATTCCTGACCGGGATGGACCTGTCCCCGGACGGAACGACGCGCTGCGTCCGCGCGACACGTACGGCGCGTACTGCCTCGACGCGGCGGGTGAGCGCTGGACGCAGGTCGTGACCGCCCGCTCGATGCCTGCAACGGACGTCGCACCGGGCGTCGGGCAGGCGTGTACGAGCTTCGCATCGCCCCGTCCGATCCCCTCCGTCTGTACATGGCCTACAGCGGATACGTCTTCCGATCCGTCGACCGAGGCAAGCAGTGGACGCGTACGAAGCTTCGGGCGCGTCGCGATGGATGCGAACGACGCGTATCGGACGTCCGGCGAGAAGCTCGCCGTCGGATCCCATCAATCCAGAGGTCGCGGTTCTCGGCACACAGAAGGACGGGCTCTGGCTCACGACCGACGGCGGCAGAGACCTGGCGCCGCGATCCTACGGTGCCGAGCGCGGAACGAATCACCGGCATCGCCTTCGACGCGTCGAGCGGCAACACGAACGGGCGAACGAAGCGTCATCTACGCCGCCAGCGCGAGCGGCGGGAGTCCACCGCAAGGCGAACGCGGGCGCGAGCCTTCCAGCCGATCCTCGGCGGACCTTCCAAGGGCGTGACCCATGGCGTCGCGAAGGACGGCGTGTACTCACGCGGCGTCGTCCGAGGGCAGTGGCTCTGGAAGTACGCGAACGGCGCGTGGAAGGACTTCACTCCCGCGGGCGGAAAGGCTGCAGTTCCGACCCTCGATCGCGCTCGATCCGTCTAGCCGCGGGCCGGCTGCCGTGGCGGCGAGCGACAGCGCGCAGGTCTCACATCAGCACGGACAACGGCGCGACGTGGGCAGTCCGATTGGTACTACGAGGTGCATGTGCGCTTCGCCCCGACGCGCCGTGGCTCTGCAAGGCGTACGAGGCCGCCTACCTCTCGAACGCGGCGATGATGTTCGACCCGGTGGTCGCAGGCCGCCTGTGGATGGTCCGCCGGACACGTCACCGTGGTACACCACCGTTCCCGCGGCGCTCGCCTCGATCACGTGGACGAGCCGCGTGGAGGGCATCGAGCAGCTCGTCGCCAACATCCGTGATCGTGCCGCCCGGCGGCAAGCCGGTGGTCGCCTCGTGGGACTTCGGCTTAGTTCCGCATCGTCGACCCCGAACGGTATCCCGTCGACTACGCGCCGACTCCGCACTGTTCGGCGCTGCGTGGCTAGCGACTGGTCCAGCGCGGACCCGCGTTCTCGTCGCATTCTGTGTTGGGACGGGCCTTCACAATCGAGCTTCTCGCGCGATGGCGGTGCGACCTGACCCGCTTCCCGTCCGTCCGCGGTGGGGAAACGACTGGGCGACGACACCTGGGGATGGGGCGGCACCGGCGCCGCGGCATCGCCGACGAGCTGGATCTGGGTGCCGAGCGGCAAGCGGGCGCCGTACTACACGACGGACGGGGGCGTCAGCTGGAAGAAGCCTCCGCTACCCGGTGTTCCCGACGATGATTCCGATGCCGGCTGGGGACGCTCCGCCTCGCTCACTACCTGAATCGCCACATCGTCACTGCGGACCGCGTGAAGCATCGGCACGCACTATCTCTACCACCCGGCGCACGGTCTCTTCCGCTCGACCGACTTCGCGGCGACGTGGAAGCTCGTGCGGTCCGAGAGACCGCGCCGTTCCGGCTTCAATGCGAAGCTGACGAGCGTTCCCGGCCGGGCCGGTCATCTGTTCTTCACCCGGGGCCAGCAAGGCGGATCCGCGCGACCCCAACCCTGCCGCCGACGCGCCCTTCATGCACTCGAAGCGATGGCGGCGTCACCCGGGCGGCAGTGCCCGGCGTGAAAGAGGTCTACGCTTTCGGCTTTGGCAAAGCCTGGCGCGTACCCGGCGATCCTCATCGCCGGCTGGGTGCGTGGCAAATACGGGGATCTGGAGGGTCGACGGAGCGAGGGCGCGACGTGGACGAGGCTCGGAGACGAGTATGCCCTCGACTCCCTCGACACGCGTGAACACGATCGACGGCGACAAGGTGGACGGGCGGAAGCCGCTCATCGGTTTCTTCGGATCCGGCTACGCCTACTACGATCGGGACCCGCTCGGTGACCCCATGAAGAACGCCCTCATCGCGCTGGGGCGCTGCCTTCCGGCAAGGGTTCGAGAAGCCGTCTTCCATTACGGCTTCGACATCGCGCGCGATGAGTCGCGACCGGTTCGCATTCCTCTACAGCGGCGGTCACGAGGTGCATCTGCGGGCTCTCGCCGCGAGCGGCTTGCCCCGAGACTCATCGTCGACATCGGCGCCAACAGCGGGGAGTGGACCCGCACGGCTCTGTCGCGTCTGGCCGAAGGCCCGGGCGATCCTGGTCGAGCCGAACGCGCTCCACGCGAACGCCCTCCGGACGCTGGCCGGCGGCGCTGAACGCGACCGTCAGTACCGACCTTCTCGGCGCCGAAGACGGCCGCGGAGGTCGATTTCCACGTCACGGAGGACGGCTCGGCGACAGGCTCCTCCGTATTCCCAGAGCGAAGCGACGTGGCGCGCACGCGTCGAGCGCCGCCGCCTGCGTTCCCTCGACTCACTCTTGCGGGTGAGCCGGCCGACCTGCTGAAGATCGATACTGCAGGGCATGCAGCTCGAGATCCTCAAGGGCGCGGCCCGGTCTCTGCCGAACCGCCAGGGCCGTGATCCTCGAAACCTCGCTGATGCGAGATCAACGAAGGGTGTCCACTCCTGCACGAGGTCGTCGCCTACATGCACGAGCGCGGCTTCGTCGCGCTCGACATCCTCGAGACGCACCGGCGACGAGCCGACGCGACGCTGCTTCAAGTCGATCTCTTGTTCTGCCCGATCGCGTCCCCGCTCCGCGCGAACCTCCGCTTCTAGGCGGCGGCGCGCGACCGGGCCCTCACGACAGCAGAGCCGCGACCCGGCGCGCGATCGCGAGGCTCGCCGTCACGCCCGGGGACTCGATCCCGCCGAGGTGCACGTAGCCGCGGTCGTGCCAGATCAGGAAGTCCGCGACCGGCCCGCCCGGGCGCTGCAGCTTCGGCCGGTAGCCGACCTGTCCCGGCGCGAGATCGTCCGCCTCGAGATCTGGCAGGTAGCGGCGCGCCGCCGCGAGGAAGTCCAGCGCGCCGCAGGTCGTCCGTGCGGTAGTCGAGCGGCGCGCCGTCGTCGAGCCACTCCGTGTCGGGCCCCAGGTGCACGTGCCCGTCGACGTCGATGGTCACGTGCACGCCGAGGCCGCCCTTCGCGTGCTCCGGAACGGGGTACACCAGGTGCCGCAGCGCGCGCGCCTTCGCCGGCGTCACGATGTCGTAGTAGCGGCCCTTGTTCACGGTCTGGCGGATCGCCGGCGACGCGTCGCCGCCGTCGAGCGGGTAGCCGAGCATCGCGCCGACGGCCGGCGCGGCGAGCCCGGCGCTGTTCACCAGCATCTCCGCGCGCACCGACGTCGCGCTGCCGTCGGGCGCCGTCAGGCGGAGCTCGAATCCGCCCGGCACGCGCTCGACGCCGGTCAGCTCGTGCTTCAGCGCGAGCCAGCCGCCGCGCTCCTCGAGCGCGTGCGCGAACGACACCATCAGCTCCGACGGGTCGACCACGCCCGCTGGTCGCCGAGTGCAGCGCTGCGACACGCAGCGCACCGCGGGCTCGAGCTCGCGCAGGCGGGCGCGGTCTGCGATCAGCGAGAGGTCCGGGCACGCCGTTCGCCTCGGCCCGCGCGCAGGCCCTCGAGCGCGCCGAGCTCGCTCTCGTCGACGGCGACGATCAGCTTGCCGAGGCGCGCCGCGGGCACGTCGTGCGCCTCGATCCACGCGTACAGGAGCCGGTTGCCTTCGAGGCAGAGCGTGTGCTTGAGCGAGCCCGTCGGATAGTAGATCCCGGCGTGGATCACGCCGCTGTTGTGCGAGCTCGTCTCCAGCCCCGCGCGCTCGCGCCGCTCGATGACGGCGACCTGCCGCGTGGACGCGAGCTCCATCCCGCAGGCGAGTCCCACGACCCCGCCTCCGATCACGGCCACGTCGAGATCCAGCCGGTCGCTCACGGGGCCGGAGCGTAACCAATCGAGGCGGGCTCGGCGGCTACCGCCCCGCGGACACCGGTCCCTTCAGCGCGATCTTGTGAGACGCCCTTCCGCAGCTTCGCCGTCCACGGTTGCGGAGAGCTTGACCTTCCAGGCGTAGCGCCGCCTTCGTGCGCGCCTTGTTGAGCTTCAGCTTGATCGGGAACTCGGTCAGCGAGTCGAGCGACACGTCGGCGCCGGATTCCGCGTGGAGCTCGGCTTCGAGCCAGCTGCGCAGCGCCGCGAGGGACGCCGCGTCGAGCGAGGCGACGAGCGAGGTCTGCTTCCGATTCTTCGCGCTGAAGCTGCCGGCGAGCGGGGCCGGCGTCGCCGACGCCCGCCCAGGTGGACTGCTCGAGCGCGATCGAGAGCGACGCAGGAGCGCGCACGTTCGCGACCTTCTTCAGCTTGAGGCGAGCGGTGCCGGCCAGCGCCAGGTTCTCGCCGCACGTCGAGCAAGTCGAGTCATCGTCGCAGGCGTCGCCCAGCCCGTCGCCGTCGCTGTCCTCTTGACCGGCGTTCGGCGCGAACGGACAGTTGTCGTTCGCGTCCGTCACGCCGTCGCCGTCGGAGTCGAGCCCTCCCGGCGCGGAGTCGATCCAGGCGCCGAGCAGCGAGACGGCCAGTGAGTCGGGCACGCGAGACACTTGCGGCATGTGCACGGCGGGATCGGTCGACCGCACGCGCTGCCAGAGGATGCTCTGCGCCTCGAGCCCGAGCGGATGCGTTGCGCGCCGGCGATGCCGAGGTCGCCAAACGTCGGCGTGACACCGATCAGGTTCATCGCCTCGACCGCCGTCTCCGCGCGCATGTCCATGCTGCCGGGCGCCGCGCCGCCGGGTCGATGGCAGTGCGAGCAGTTCGCTGCCAGGTAGGAGCGCGAGCGCCCGGCGATCGAGTGCGCCGTGTCGCTCGGATCCACCCAGACCGGATAGCCGGCCGGATCTCCGAGCGTCTGGTCGAACAGGCCCAGGCAGGCACCCCACGCGTGGAGCTGCTGGTCGCTGCCCTGCGCGTAGTCGAACGCCCTGTTGAGCTGCGGCGTGCGCGCGCCCAGAACGCTGCCCGCGGCGTTCGTGTGGCAGCCGAGGCACTGCCCGGGCGAGGGATACCGCCGCCTGCTGCGTGGGGCCGCCGCCCAGGTCGACGTGAACTGTCCGTGGCCGCGTCGGTGAGCAGCGTCGCGTCGGTCTGCGCCGCGTTCCACCGATAGGTGTAGCCCACCCAGCGATCGACCTGGCGCAGAAACACGCGCGTCTCGACTCGCCGTACGGTCGACGACGTCACGCGGCAGCTCGGAAGTGCTTCACGAACGCGGTGCCGACCGAAAGCTCCAGTTGCCGCCGGCGGAGAAGCCGATCTGCCGCGTGCCCGGCAGCGCGATCCAGCGGCGCTTCCGCGCCCCGTCGGACCAGAGCGGCGAGTTCACCTTGTACTCGACGAGCCCGGGTGCGGGAGTCAGCGTCGAGGCGTTCGCGAACAGCCCCGTCTGCGACAACAGGGTCGGGGAACGGATGGACGCCGCCTCCGGCCGCGTCGCCCAGCTGGTACAGCTCTCCCGTGATCGCGACCAGGTACAGCTCGCCGTCGTTCGCCTCGCCGAAGGAGGCGATCATCGAGGGGTTCGCGACCTCCACGGACGGCCCCGCCGGCGTCGGCCGCATCCAGAGCTTCGCGAAGGACCAATCGGCGTACAGGTACGAGCCGTACAGGGACGGCAGGCTGCTGCCGCGATAGACGTAGCCGCCGATGACCGTCAGTCCGCCGCTCAAATCGTGCGGATACTCGAGCAACGGCAGGCGCGACGCGATGCTCGCGCACGTCCCGATTATCCCGTCGTGCGTGCCCTCGCAATAGGGCCAGCCAAAGTTCACCCCTGCGGGGGTGCCCGCAGGCAGGTAGTCGACCTCCTCCCAGCTCGACTTGGCCGACGTCTCCGGATCCAGAGGTCGCCCGTCGAGCTTGTCGAAGGAGAAGCGCCAGGGTTGCGCAGGCCGTAGGCCCAGATCTCCCCACAGGCGGCCGGCCTGGCCGGTGAAGGGGATTGTCGGGCGGGATCGCGTACGACGAGCCGCGCACGTCGATGGCGCAACAGCTTCCCCGTCAGCTTCGCCAGGTCCTGCGCGCCGCCGTCGTCGCCCATCCGCGGCGTACAGCATGCCGTCGGGTCCGAACGCCAGCATGCCGCCGTTGTGGACGGTCTCGTTGCGCGGAAATCTCGAGCAGCTCCAGCTTGGCTGCCCGGATCGCGCCTGGCTCGGATTCCCGCTGCGCGCGAGGAAGCGAGCGAGCTTCATGCATCGGAACGCCGCTCTGGCAGTCGCCACCGGGTGCGGTGTAGTCGACGTAGAAGCGGCGGTTGGTGCGCGTACGCCGGGTCGAACACCAGTCCGAGCAGTCCCTCCGCGTCGCTCGCGCTCACGATCGACGCCGACAGGTCGAGGAACACCGGTGCGCTCGCGCTCGACGGATCGGCCGGCAAGATCCGGATGCGGCCGGTCTTCTCGACCACGAACAGCCGGCCCAGTCCGTCCGGCGGCGCGACGAGCTGCAGCGGCTGGTCGAGCGCAACGTTCGGATAGACGCGAATGATCCCAGAGATGTCGGCGTGTCGCCTCTCCCGAGAGGGGCGGCGCGTGCCCCGCGAAGGTGATGCGCGGACCTACGCTGCACTGTTGCGCATTCGCGCTTCCGGACGCGAGGGCCAAGAGAGAGCACGCAGGAGCAGATGAGCAGCTCCTCGCGCGCTGCGCCGCGAGGGAAACCAGCGGGGCATGGCCGCGAGTAGCTACGATCGGGGCCCGATTCGATACCCGCTCAGCCAAGGAGCTTCCGCGCTTCGCCCAGCACCTCCGCGGTGTGCGCGCCCAAGGCCGGCGCGGGATCGATACGGGCGGTCCCCGTCGACCGATCGGGCAGCCGGGAACGAACAGCTCGCCCCACTGCGGGTGGTGCGTGATCGACGACCATGCCGCGACGCGCGGCAGCTGCTCGTTGGCGAGCAGCTCGGCGGTGTCGAGCACGGCGCCGCACGGGACGCCGAAGCTGCGAGCAGATGCTCCATCGCCTCGAGCTTGTCGCGTGTGCAGCGTCCAGGCGCGGACGATGGCGCGCGCGCTCCTCGGGGCGGGCGTTGCGCGCCGACTGTCGAGGCGTAGCGCGGATCGTCGAGCAGATCCTCGCGGCTCGATGGCGCGCAGCAGCGCCTCCCAGTGCTGCTTTGACGGCGAGCAGGATGTAGAGCGTAGTCGTTCGGTCCGCCCGGGATGGCAGGGGTAGAGGTCGCTCGGCGCCGACGTCGACGTAGGCGCTGCCGGTACGCGCCGCGGCCGCTGCCCGGCGACGTAGGTCGGCGCCATCGCGCTGCGCATCGAGGTTGACGACCGCGTCCTGCAGCGCCACCTCGACGCGCCCGCCCTGGCCGGTGCGGCGCGCGGCGGAAGAGCGCGGCGAGGATGCCGACGGCGAGGTGCAGGCCGGTGCCGCTGTCGGCGATGGTGACGCCGACGCGCGATCGGCGGGCCGTCCGAGCTCGCCGTTGACGCTCATCGCACCGCCGACTGCCTGGCGCGACGAAGTCGAGCGACGTTGTACGTCCGACCACGGCCCGCCGGCGCCAGCCGCGCACCGAGGCGACGATCAGACGCCGAGCTGCTCGCGCAGCAGCTCGTCGACCGGCGAGGCCGAGGCGCTCGAGCGTGTCGGGCGCGAAGTTCTCCGCCAGCACGTCGGCGCTGCGCACGAGCGCGCGCAGGTGCGGCGCGATCCGCGTCGGTCTGAGGTCGAGCAACGACGCTGCGCTTGCTCTGATTGAACAGCGCGAAGACGATGCTGTCGCGCCTGGCGTCGCCGCCGATCGAGGTGGCAGCTCGGGCTCGCCGCCTGGGCGGCTCGACCTTGACGACGTCGGCGCCGAGCCAGGCGAGGATCTCTGCGTCGCCGCCGGTCCGGCTTCGTACTGCGTGAGATCGATCCGACGCGCACGTCCGAGAGGGTGCTCTCCATGCCGGACAGTTTGCTGGAGGAGCGACCGAGCGCGCGCTCGACCGAGTTGCGGGCCCATGAGGGCTGAAGGGTACGATCTCGCCGGTCGACAAGAGGGCGGGCAAGGCGTCCGCGAATGAACATCAGCGCCGCCGGATCGGGCCTGGGGTCACACAGTCCGTTCAAGCAATACGTAACTGAACGAAGTACA